>Ga0134128_10000306_pt1 | contig 69750 bp, 70 predicted proteins | sample KB31754_FD_96462 | JGI IMG/M metagenome (GOLD analysis project Ga0134128, IMG submission 96462) | Terrestrial soil microbial communities with excess Nitrogen fertilizer from Kellogg Biological Station, Michigan, USA - KB3-175-4 | ecosystem: Environmental > Terrestrial > Soil > Unclassified ... | reverse complement strand
CCGATTATCGGAGGTTCTCATTTGAGTCGCTGGAGACTCGCACGGCCGCTAAAACCGGCCATTTCCGCCACGCCAAGGCCAAATCCTCCGGTTTCGGCTGGACCAAAGTTGGGTAGCAGGTCAACCGGAGGGAGCCTATAGTTTCGATTGGCTCAGTTTTGGGGGGCATGTCAAGCAGACTAACCGCGACACCGGCTTTCAGAAGAAGCCCGGAAAGTTTGTCCAGCGCCTCCACGATATTCTTTCCTGTCTCGCTGCCGGCTTTTAGCGCTTCTTGCTTCGTTTTCAGGCCTTCGAGAGGCGATCGCTGCGATTCCAGTTTTATCTTTTCAGTCTCTGCGATTAGTTTGGCGATTTCGGCATCTTCCTTGGGCTTCGCCACGGGAGCCTGAGACACCGTCGACAATTCCTCCAGATGACGCAAAATGCCTTCCTGGACAGCGAGCATGCGGTCCAGCTGGTCCCGCGTCACTGGCTCTGTTTTGACGACACCCCTTATGCGCTGCGATGACAACACAACAGGCAATGAAGGAACCGGTTCGAAACCCTGACTTGTTATGAGCCCGAGGAAGCTCTCATGAACATTCTTGGCAAGCTGGTAATCATCCGAACCTACATAAACCTCATACGGAACAAATCGCGGAATTGAGAGCCCGTCTCCCGCCGGTGAAGCCGAGATGAAAAGCAGCGATCCTTGAATCGTGACGTCCTCAAACGGTGGTGGTAATGAAGCTTGGGTCTTGCGTTCCTTTTCCAGCAGCCTCATGACGTCATCGAGGCGACGCTGAAGGTCGTGATTCCGAGCATGCATTTCCTTCTGCTCGGATTCGACGCGGTGGCGAATCTCCTCTACGGTCGAACGCAACTGCTCGTTCGCGCTTCTGGATATCGATGACGCATAGTCGGATAGTGCGCTGTCGATATCACGAAGTGCATCCCGGAATGCGGCGTCATCTTGGAGCAGCGCAAATGCCCTGCCGATCGACTCTGCAGCCGCAGACCTCGCCTTTTCGTTGCCGAAAAAGCCTCCAACCGTTCTCAAAGAGGCAATCGCTGCTTGGAGCTGCTCTGCAATCGCTCCACGCAGGCGATTCTCGCGGTCGAACAAAGAGCTGGTGCCCTGGCGAAGCCGGTAAAGACCTTTTTCCGAGTCGTCCATCGCGTACATCGTAACCCATTGCGTTAAAGGGCCGCACGCCTATGGGGACAGAACCTCCGTCTTATCAATACGTTCCTTGATGATCCGGCGCGTGCCTCCGCGACTGCTTCATCAAGCCGCTCGAAGGCATACTGAATGTTTGGCGCAAGGCTAAACAGCATCGAGTAATCCCGCTCACCGAAGTAGTTCCCATCGATGTCGGGATCGGCGAAGCAGACAAGCCGGACCAGCGCCCACGGACGAGGGCGGTCCGGAGCACCGAGGACCTCCATCAGCCCGTTCCGGATTGACGAACAACGTCACGGCATCGATGCCGCCGTCGCCCTCTCCGATGTCGTTGTAGATGCGGCCTTGCGTGCGACCAAAGCCGCAGTCGCGATGGTCATGATGCGCTTGCCGCTGTCGTGGTGCTCCTGCTCGATGATGCTCCGGCGCAGGCATTCGTCCAGCGGGTGTTTGCTCTTCACGATGATGCTTCCGTTGTTGTATTCCGCGCGACCGCTCCCGTTTCGGTGGTTGAGCTTTCGACCAGGCTATGCGCTTAGCGTGACTAGCGCCTTGACGCCAATCGCGTCGAGAATCTCCTGCAGTCGGGCTATCGCCACGGTTTGGTATTCCGTCTCTTCGTAGCGGCTGATGACCTGCTTGCTGACGCCGAGCCTGCGCGCAAGTTCAGTTTGAGACAGTCCTTTGGCAATTCGCATCTTCGCGACAAAGGGCGCGATCTGATCCAGGCGTTCGACGTTCGGAAGAGTTAATTCGCCGGATTTGAGTTCGTCGTATTCGCGCAGTTCGTCTTCAAGCTCCCGGATCATGCCTTCGTAGCTACCGCGAACCGCTGCGCCGCGCTTGCCAGTCATTTCCTGATCTATTTTGGTAAGCGCTTGACGAAAGCCCTCTAACTGAATTGCCGTCCGTTCTCTCTGAGCATCGCTCTTAATCATGACGATTTCGACCTGACTACCTGAATTACGCCTCTGGGCACGCCTTCTCGATCCTGCCGGAAAAATTCGGGAAACCCGACCGTCGGATTTGCCCGCATAGCGGGATGGATGAAAAACTCGACTCCATGATCCACCCACATCCGCCACTTCCATTTCCGAACTTGCGGGACCAGAATCATCTCGAAATCAATCCAATACGGGTCGATGCGATCATAGACACCGTCGTCTGGCTCGACCCAGTATCCATCCACATCGCCTGGATCGGGCTTCTCCGTGCAGAAGCTTCCATCAATGAATATGTCCTCAATGCCAGCCGTCCAAAACGCCGCCACTGCCGCTCGCAATCCCTTCAGAAGCCAACGGCGCCGTGGAGTGAACCCGAACCGACTTCCGATCTCTTCCAATGTCGCCCGATGGTCCCCAGGCGGCAATGCACCGGTGGCGGGATCGAAAGCCGGAATCACGCCACCTCCATCATGTCAGGGATAATTGGTAATGTCAACACTAATGCTGTCATGTGATAATCCTCCATCTATCTGTTCCAGGGCCAAAGGCCCTTCCAATTTGTCCTCAGTTGTAAGGCGGCGAATCTTCTTCAGAACCCGGTCGGCCACTGCATCGATCAACCTGGTCCACTCAGGCTGAAACCGCTTTGTGAAACAGCAATCCATGTCAGGGCTGAGTTCGGCGGTGATCACTTCGATCAACGCATACATGGACTCATCCGTCTGACGAAGTCGTTCGATCTTCTCAATCGCGTGAAGAACGGTGGTGTGGTGGCGACCATTGTAGAATCGTCCGATCCTGGTCGTGCTCCATCCCCCCACGTTCTTGGCCAGATACATGGAAACCTGTCGACTCAAACAAGCGGCGGCCTGGTTCCCAGGGACACGTCCATTGCCGAGATGATCGGCGACTGTGGCTTCGATTTGCTCTAATGACAATCGCCAGAGTCCAGTCCGGTGCTCCGATGTGCGCATCATTTCCCTCCCGCCGGCACGACGGCTGCGGCTCTGTCAACCCACAACCCGGTGCCCGTTGTATCCACCATGGCCGGACACTCCGGCCACATCGACCGGACCAGGTCTAGCCAGCCTTCGAGCCGTTCGCGGAACTTCCGGGGCCTCGCATAATCCGAGCTGCCGAGTTGGTTGACCAGCCCGAAGTCTCCGAACAGCGGCACCCGTTCACGCCCCTTGGCCACGAAGCAGCGATACGAAAGCCACATGAACAAATCGAGAGCGGCCGGAGAACATGAGAGCGCCTTCGCCGCCTCCATGTCGGTTGGGATGGGATGGTTCATGATCTCGTTGAAGAATTCGTGGCTGAGAACAATTTCATTCTGAAAGCCACCGGGAAGTGTGGCTTGATCTGCATCGCGCGAGTACCAAATCCGCGCCTCGCTCATGAAGTTGAATCGTGCCTGATGCACAACTGCGGCCCTCTCTCGTTGCATGTCGGTGCCGAAGAAGATCGTTGCACCGAAGATGCGCTGGAACGCCGCAACCAGCCTTCGGTACTGTGTCCCACCCTGCTGCATGCCGAAGGAGTCAAGCATCTCCGCCGCGCTACGGAACTGAATCGTTTGGCTCTGCTGGCGGATCGCCAACGTAGCGAGGAAGATCGGAATGAGGCGGTCCTGGCCCCACGGAAGACCGTATGACGGATGGCCGGTTACCTGAAGCGAGAACTGGCCGTTGCGTCTTTCGTGGAGCAACTGGCCGGATGCTGGCTTCTTGATCGGCAGTCCGCAGAGTACGAACGGGCGCGACGCAAAACCAAGAGTCTGGTTCGCCTCGTGACGCTTCAAACGGACGCAGGCGATTGCCTCCGCACGCCGAAGTTTTTGCTTTGAGACGACCAGGTCGCCGGGAAGGCTGCGAAGAATCGACCCGGCAGATTGAAAACCGTGGTGCTGATGCGTTCCCGTATGGGTCGAAAACGGCTGTGGTCTGTTGTTCAAATTCTCACCTCGCGCAACATCGCCGGACATGCCGGCGAGTCCTCAAGGCGAGGCTTTCAGGTTGGGCGCATCGGAAGCTAAAGCAGGACCCCTCTCGTTAATGCTATTAATGCGTTAAGAAGGGCAAAAGCAAAATACGCTGAAACAGCACGGTTTTCTATGTTCAGTATTTACCGCCATGGACGCATATGTTCTTTATTTACAATCCACGACTAGTTTCCCAAGCTGGATGTCGCCGGTTCGATCCCGGTCTCCCGCTCCAAATCACGCCGCCAGGTCCTGCCCTGGCGCGACAGACGCAGGGGCCTTGCGCTTCAGCCTTTTCAGGGCGTCCTTGATAGTGAATTGGCTCGGCGATTCCAAGTGCTTCAACTCCGACCATTCGATCGGCATCGCCACCGGCGCGCCGGCGCGGGCGCGCACCGAATAGTCGGCGATCGCGGTGGCGGTGTAGTCATTGCGGAAGAAATCAATAAATATCTTGCCTCGCCGCTTGGCTTTGCTCATGGTGGCGATGTAAGCTTCGGGCGCGCTGGCCACCATCTCCCCTGCGATTGAAGCGGCAAACGCCTTCACTTCCGGCCACCGATCATGGGCCGCCAATGGCACGGTGAGATGCAATCCCTTACCCCCGGTGCATTTGAGCTCGGATTCCAAGTTCCGCTTCCGTAGCCGCTGACGCAAATCGAGCGCGGCCCGTTTGAGGGAGGAGACGGGAACGTCGGGAGCCGGGTCAAGGTCGAAGATCATGCGATCGGGACAGTCAATCGAATCCACGGTCGCGCCCCAGGGATGAATCTCGATCGTACCCATCTGGATCAACTCCAGCAGCCCGATTTCATCGTCAATGTAGAAGTAGTCGTAAACCTTTCCCTTGTGCTTGAACTTGTAGGGCCGAATGTGGTCGCTGAATCCCTTTCCGGGGCTGCGTTGAAAAAAGCATTCACCACTGATACCCGTGGGACAGCGCAGCAGACTGAGTGGGTGCCGCGCGATGCTGGCGATAATGCGCGGCGCCGCCGCGGCATAATAATCAGCCAGATCGCCCTTGGTGACGTTTCCGGTTTCTGAAATCACGCGATCGCGATGGGTAATGTTAATCATCGGCGTCTCCCGCTTTGGCGTCTCTCGCACCACCCGAGCGGCGCTCTTGTCTTCGCGCAAGCCCTGAAACGATGGATGGCGAATGCGCCCGTCCGCAGTCCATTCGGTGAAGGCGACTTCGCCCAGAAGTACGGGTTTCACCCAGCGCACCTGCCGCCACTCTCCCGCCCCCATGCCGGGGGTTTGCTCCCGGGTGAGCACCGGTTTATCGGTGGTCAATGTGGCGAACCGCGCCGTCAACTCACGCGCGCTTTGCATCGAAAACCCGGTGCCCACCTTGCCCGCGTAGCGGAGCTCACCGTCCTTTTGGTAGGCGAGGTAGAGCGCGCCCAGCGCGCGCTCGCCCGAGCGCGCCCGGCTGTAGCCGACGATGACGAACTCCTGCCGCTGTCCACACTTCACCTTGATCCAGCCTGATTGCCTGCCCGCCCGGTAAGGAGCGTTAGCTGCCTTCGAGATCATGCCTTCCAAGCCACGCTTGCAGACCGCGCTGAACATCTCCGAGCCTCGGCCGACGACATGATCGCTGTAACGCAGTGCCGGATCTGATTGCCGGCCGAGCAGCGCTTGCAGCGACTGCTTTCGTTCGATCAGCGGCAGGGAAGCCATGTCACGCCCCGCCAGTTCCAGCAGGTCAAACACGCATCCGACAATCTTCTTCCGATCGCCCCTTGTTCCGAGGGCTGCCTGCAGGGCTTGGAACGTGCTCCTGCCCTCCGCATCGAGCACGACGGCCTCCATGTCGAGTACCGCATTCTCCACCGGCAGCCGTTTCATCGCGGCTACGATTGCGGGAAACCTCTGGGTCCAGTCATTACCGTTTCGCGTAAAGAGGCACACCTTGCCCGCCGCCAAATATCCCAGCAGCCGGTAGCCGTCGAATTTAATCTCGTGCAGCCACTCGTCGCCTTCCGGCGGTTGTTCGCCCAGAGTGGCGAGTTGCACCGCACTGTGGCGCGCGATCAGTTCCTTGAGTTTGGTTGATCCAGCCGCCTCGGCGATCTGGTCCATGGTTCGGCCCGTCTCAACGCTGCGCTCGCCTTTGATTTCCGACTGCGCCTTTGCCGCCGCATCGGCGTGTTTGATCAGTAGCCAATTCTCGCGTTTGCCATCGCCATGCATACGCACCAAGTCCCATGCGCCGTGCAATCGTTTGCCCTTCAGGTCAAAGGCAAGGTGGCCTTTCTTCAAGCCTGCATGCGGATCGCCATGCGGTTCCCAACTGCCCTGGTCCCACAGCATCACTGTGCCGCCGCCGTATTCGCCCTTTGGAATCGTGCCCTCGAAGGACCCGTAGCTTAGCGGGTGATCCTCGGTGCGCACGGCCAGCCGCTTGTCCTTAGGGTTCAAGCTCGGACCCTTCGTCACCGCCCAACTCAGTAATACCCCGTCGAGCTCCAGTCGCAGGTCGTAATGCAATCGGGTGGCGGCATGCTTCTGTATCAGGTAGCTGTGGCCGGCCTGGTCGCCCTTCGGCCGCGTCCGGGCCGTCGCTGGCGGCTGCGGTTCGGGGGTGCGGGCGAAATTACGTTTACGGCGGTACTCCTCCAGCCCCATTACTCTTTGGATGCCGCCCCGTCCGCCGCAACGTTGGGATCAGGTTTAGCGTCGGATATAATAACGGAAGCTTTTGCCACTATAGTGAGCCTGCGTGATTTGGAGGTCGAGTGAGAAAACTTGCGTTCTTCATGGCCCTTGCTGTCGGCTTTTGCATGGCCGGCAATGCCGTGGCCAGTGCCCAATCCATTGACGTTTTCGCCGGGTTAAATGCCTTAACGGCCAGTCAGGCCATCCAGAACATCCCACGCCTCGGCGGGGGACTTTTCCCCAGCGCCGGAGTCGAATTGATGTTGCTGGGCCCAGTCGGTGTCGGCGGCGAAGTCGCCTTCCGGGGCAGCGCCCAGAACTATTCCGGCACCTCGCTGCGCCCAATTTACTACGACATCAACCTGGTCGCCACACCCATTACCATTAGCCGCTCGATTGTTCCCGTCGTCATGGTGGGTATCGGTTCGCAAAGCCTGCGCGCCTTCCAAGGCCTGACCCAATGTGGAACACCAGGCGGATGCGTCACTTATGCCAGCTCCAATCATCTAACCGCACATCTCGGTCTGGGGTTGAAGGTGTACGTGACTCAACACATTTTCCTGCGTCCCGAAGCGCACTTTTATTTCATCCGCCACAATACCGAATTCGCCACCACCAACGCCGAGCGTTTTGGCATCTCTTTGGGTTATAGCCTGGGTGGGTAAGGCGCATCGACACGGATAAAGAACCAAAGGAGAAAAAGATGAAGACTTTGCGATGGTCACTCGTGGCTGCCCTTGGCTTGATGCTGGGCAGCATTCTGCCGGCACAATCCGTTGACGCTTTTGTAGGCTTTAACACCCTGGTCACGAAAACTTACAGCAACGGGTTTCCCAAATTGGGCGGCGGCCTGTACCCCAGTTTTGGCGGCGACTTGATCTTTTTCCACGGGTTCGGAATCGGCGCACAGGTCGCATTCCGCGCGGCCCAAGCCAATTACTTCGGCAACACGGTGCGGCCTATTCTGTACGACTTCAATATCGTTTGGGAACCAGTGCCGAGCGGGGCTCGCATTCGCCCCGATCTCGCGCTCGGGATCGGCGCCGATAGCCTGCGCGTGTACCAGGGCTTCTTCAATTGCGGTACTTTTACCGGTTGCACCAACTACGCCAGCACCAACCATTTCATTCTCCATGCCGCACTGGGGGTTAAGGTTTACGTAACTGACCACATTTTTCTGCGCCCCGCGGTTGACTACTACAACATCCGGCACGACAACGAATATTTGGTCCCCAGTGCCTGGCAGGTGGGCATCGCTCTGGGCTACACGCTCGGGCCCAGCCAATAAGCTAAAAACCCTATTTTTAGGGTGTTGACAATTGCCCAATTCGGCGTCAGGATAAGGGTAATTGTTGGGCTGGAGGACTTTTATGGTCACCAAGCAGTGTGCATTCTGCGGACGTTATTTCACTGGTGAGTTGAACGGAGATTACGCGTGCTCGAATTGCGCGCAAGGTGGCATGGCTGCCGCTAAACGTCCGCTCTCACAGTTGGACCTTGACCAGCCCATTGTGCGTGCCAAAAGCCAGGCCGCATAGTTGCCGATCATTTGTGACGTCCGCCCCGCCGCGGGCGAGTTGGTGGAAGAGTACCGAAACCTGCGCCAAGGGGGCGAGCCTGTAGTGCTGGTTTGGACGGACTGCCCCCCCGCCGGTGACATGGCCGTCCCGACCGACGGAACGGAAATGGATTCCGCGTTGGAAAACGAAGTACTGGTGTGCCTTCCAGCGCTCTCAGCCTGGCTGGCGGCAGGCGACTTCGACCGCGTCTTGATGATCTGCGATTCGCCCGGCAGCCCGTCGCCAACTGAACAACACGTGATGAATCGCCTGCTGGATCTCGGCGCCGAGACGATCGAAGTTCTCGCCCCACAGGATGCGCGCGACTTATCGCAAAGCTGGCGCAGCGGCCGCCGGACTAATGCCCGACTTTGGGAGCCGGCATCATGAGCGCCTGGTATTCCGGGCGCTGCCGCAGCGGTGCAAACTCGGGATCGGTCAACGACGCCTTGATCCCGGAATAGTGCTGCTCATAAGCCTGCCGGAATTGGTGCACGGCGTCGTCGAGCATACCCATAGAGCAGAACAACCGGCTCAGATCGTAGTGAAAGCGCGGTGTGTCCTGACCGGTGATGTCTTGCACAATCGGACTCGCGCCGGTGGTGGGGAAGAGCGAATCGGGATCAATGCGCAGGGCTTGCCGGTAGGCGGCCAGCGCCGGTTGAAACTGCTTAAGCGCGAATTCCGCTCCGCCCAGGTTCACAAAGTAGGCGGCGGTGGTCGAATTGTACTGCAATGCTTCGGTGAACTGCTTGACCGCATCCTTGTACTTGCGGCGCATGTAGTAGACGGTTCCCAGATTGTTCAGATAGGTGGCGTTATGACGGTCCAACCTGATCGCGCGTTTATAGTTCTTTTCCGACTGGCCAAGATTGCTGACCTGCTGGTAGGCGATACCCAGGCGATTGTAAATACCGGCGTCGGCACGGTGCTGGTGAACGGCGTCGTTGAGCAAGTCAATCGCGGCGGGGTAATTGCGGCGGGCTATAAAGATGTCGGCGCGCTCGCCGATGCTCAGTACAGCCGGTGTGGGCGCGTCGCTCGAGGAGTAGGTCGGCGGCGACGCCGGGCGGCCCGGCGTTTGCGCCACGGATAATGAGGGCGCGGCTGCCATGGCAGTCGCGAGTAAGCCAGCCAGCATCCACGCACGCATAGCTTCCTCCAGGGTTTCTTGCCCCCAGTATACGCCTTAGCCCAGCTATTTGCTTATGGCGCCCTGGAAGAACAAAGCGGTGTACTGGCGCACGATATCGGCCTCGGTCAGATTGCCCTCGGCCCGGTACCACTGATACATCCAATTAATCATGCCCAGCAGCGCGAATGCGGCTGGTTGCGGATGCACCGCCGGCTGCCGCACACCCCGGCTGGCCTGCACCTGGCTGATCAGATCGCCCAAAAACAGCACGTAATTTTTTTTACGGGCGTTGATGGCGCGCCCGGATTCATGAGGCAAAGTGCGATTTTCATGCAGCACCACGGTTATTTCGCGGTCATTGCCGCTGAGCACGAGGCCGATGTGCAGCGCTATGCAGGCGCGCAGGCGCTGCTCCGGGTCGGGAATGGTCTTGACCGCCTCCACCACGCGTTCCTCGAAGATGTCCATGCCGTAGCTCATGATCTGCTGCAGGATCTCCTCTTTGCTTTCGAAATGGTGATAGAGAGCGGCTTTCGAGAAGTTCAGCGCGCTGGCGATATCCTGCATCGAGGTGGCGTCGTAGCCGCGCTCCTGGAACAGACGGGCGGCGGTGCGCAGGATGTCGCGGCGGGATTCAGGGCCTTTCATCGGCTCTCATCGTAGCATTTATTGGCGCGGGGCCTGGCGCGGCAAAGCCGCGCCACCCGCTTGCGAGCGGCCGGTCTGGGGGCCCCAAAAACCCCAGCCCGGCCGCTCGCGATTGGCGCGGGGCCTGGCGCGGCAGAGCCGCGCCACTCGCTTACGAGCGGCCGGTCTGGGGACCCCAAAAACCCCAGCCCAGCCGCTCGCAATTGGCGCGGGGCCTGGCGCGGCAAAGCCGCACCACCCGCTTACGAGCGGCCGGTCTGGGGGCCCCAAAAACCCCAGCCCAGCCGCTCGCGATTGGCGCGGGGCCTGGTGCGACGCCAGCGCGGCTACCGCCGCGAGCGCCGAGTTATTCGATGTTGCGCCGCAGAATCCAAGCGGCGACGGCTACGTCCTCGACCGCGTGGCCCACCGATTTGTAGACGGTAAGTTGGCTGGCTGATTGGCGCCCGGAGGAGGAGCCGGCGAAAAGCTTTCCCAACTCGACCCCGCGTGCGCGATCAACTCCTTGCAGTTCGAAAGCGCCGGCAGGGAAGGGATCGAAGGCAACCAAGGATTCCACCGCCAATACTCCGGCGCTGTCAATTGTCCCGCGGTCGAGCTCGCCGCCCAGGCCGACCGAGTTGACGTGGGCGCCGGGTGTGAGCCATGCCCGGTTGAGAATAGGGCGGTCGGCGTGCGTACAGCAGCAGACCACATCGGCGCCGCGCACCGCGGATTCGATCTCCGAATACGGTTTGCAGCCGAAATCAGCCGCGAGCTCGTCCACGCGCTCGGGATTCCGCCCGGTGACGCGAATTTCGGCAAACTTGCGTACCAGCGGCAGCGCCGCCAAATGCGAGCGTGCCTGCACGCCGGTACCGATGACGGCCAGTACATGGGCGTCGCTGCGCGCCAAAGAGCGGGTGGCGAGAGCTGAAACAAGGCCGGTGCGGGTCGCGGTTATGGCGGTACCGTCGAGCACCGCCAGAGGCGCGCCCTTGTCCGCGTCGAATAGCGCGATCAGAGCCTGGTGCCCGGGAAGGCCGCGGCGTTCGTTTTCCGCAAACACGGTGACCAACTTAGCCCCGAGCACGCCGGCCGCGCAGCCCGGCATGGCCGCCAAAAGACCGTTAGGCGCTCGCGCCGCGATGCGCGGCGGCGCGCTGGCGCGACCGGTGGAGAGGTCAACCAGCGCGCTCGACAAAACCTCGAGCAGCGCGCGCAAATCCAGCCGGCGCTCGACCTGGGAGCGATCCAAAAAGAGCATTCAGTATTTTGCCTCGTCTAGGCTGCGTGCGCCGCCTTGTATTCGTCAAAGGCGGCGAGGAAGCGGTCCATGTCGGCGCGCAATAAATAGTACGGGGTGGACAGACGCAGACGCGAGGGTTCACCGCCGCGAATGCGGATCTTGTGCGTTGTCCACATCCAGTTTTCAAGCGGCATGCGCTGGATTGGAGGCACATCCACCGAAACGATGGCCGCCCGCAGTCTGGGGTCGGTTCCGGTCACGTTAACCGCGCCCCGCTTCTCCATTTGGTCGAGGATGTATTGGTTCTGCGCCAGGTGGCGGGCCTCGATCTTGTCCATGCCGATCTGGTTGGCAAACTCAATGGCGGCGCGCAACCCCCAAAGCGCCGGCACGTTCGAGGTGCCGATTTGTTGGAAGCGGTAGGCACCGCCCTTCGGGTCGTCCCAGGAGCTGCTGACGATGGTGTTCCAGAGCCGGTCTTCCATGCCGGCGCGAATATAAAGAAAGCCCGAGCCCTTGGTCGCTTGCAGCCATTTGTGCGGGCTGGAGGTATAGAAATCGCAGCCGATGTCATGCACGTTCAGCCGCACCATGCCGGTGACGTGCGCACCGTCCACTGCCGAGACAATGCCCTTGGATCGGGCCAGCTCGCATATCTGCTTGGCCGGCAGCATGACTCCTGTCGCAGTCGTGATGTGGCTAAAGAAAATCATCCGCGTGCGCGGCGTGATCGCGTCGTTGAAGAGCGTGAGCACCTGGTCGGGCGTGGCGACCGGGCGCGGTAGCGTGATCTTCTTGACCACGATGCCGTAGCGTTTGGCTTTCAGCAAGAATCCGTTCTCGCCGCCCTCATGTTCCTGATCGGTCATCAGCACTTCTTCGCCGGGCTTCATGTCGAAGCCGTTGGCGATATAGCTGTTGGCCTCGGTGGCGTTGCGCACCAGAGCCAGTTCGTCGCGGTTACAGCCAATGAAGGCGGCGAGCGGATCGCGAAATTCGTTCCATGGCCCGTAGCCCCAGATGGGGTAATCCTCGGGATGGGCATCGGCCATCATTTCGGTCGTATTGTAGCCGTCGAAAATAGCCTTGAGCACCGGTGCCGGGGACGATCCGCAGGTGCCGTTATTGAAGTACACCTCGTCGGCGGGAATCAGAAACTGCTTGCGGATCGCCGCCCAATACGCCTCTTGGTTAGACGCATATAAATCATTGGAAGGAAGACTGCGAGGCACGGCGGCGAGCCGTTCCAGCAGGGGGTGAGAGAACAAGGTGGCGCTGGCGAGGCCAGCTCCAGAGGCAAGAAAACCGCGACGGTTCATAGGCGCCCTCCTCCCGTTACGCCCCGATGATAGCTGGAAATGGATCGGCATGCAAAGCTGTAACTATAGCGGCCGGCAGCAGTATATTCGGGCATGGGCAACAATCTGTTGCGCGACCTTCGTGTGGGGCTACGGCAAATACTTAAGACGCCGGGCATATTACTGGCCACGGTAGTCATGTTGTCGTTGGGAATCGGCGCCAACACCGCCATGTTCAGCGTCATGCGTGCGGCGCTCTACCGGGCGGCGCCGGTGGGCCATCCGGAGCAGTTGGTGGTACTCCGAACTTCTGAAGATCCCGGTGGGCAGACTGGCTATGGAGGCACGTCACTGAGCTACCCGGCATACGAGGCCCTGCGCCAGCAGACCCGAGTGTTCCGGTCGCTGGCGGGCTTTGTGCCGCTCGGACTGCGCGGCGTCGCGGCGAGGGTGGGCAACCAGCCGCAAGTCGTGCAAGGCGACATGGTCAGCGGCGACTTTTTCAGCGGCCTCGAAGTGCCGCTCGCGCTCGGCCATGGCTTCACCCTCGCCGATGAACAGCGGCACGCGCCGGTGGCGGTGATTGGCTACAGCTACTGGACGCGACGGTATTCCCGCAGCCCCGCCGTGCTTGGCTCGGTGATCAATATCAAAGAAGTTCCGTTCACGATCGTGGGCGTCGCCGGCCGCGGCTTTTATGGCTTCGAGCCCAATCAGGTCACTGATGTATGGGTGCCTTTTCAGGACCGCGCGGAATTGCCCCCGTGGGGACAGCCCGGCCAAACCATGAAAGGCAATCCGCAGTGGTGGTACTTGCTCAGCATCGGCAGGCTGCAACCGGGTGTGTCGCGCCAACAGGCGGAGGCTGCCTTGCAGCCGGCATTTCTGCGTGCCGCCTACACCACTCTTGCAAAGCCGACGACAAATTACGCCAGGCTCTCGCTGACCGCGGTCGAAGGAACGCAAGCGATGAACGATTACGACCCGGATCTGGCAATGGAGATGATTTCACTCATGGCCATGGTGGTCCTGGTGCTTGCCATCGCCTGCGCCAACGTTGCGCTGCTGGTGATGGCGCGCAATCAGGCGCGGCAGCGGGATTTTCGCATGCGACTGGCACTGGGCGCGACTTCATGGCGTATGGCGCGTCAATTGTTGACCGAAAGCGCGTGGGTTGTCGCCGCTTCGACCGCGCTGGGATGGTGGCTGGCGGTGGAACTCACCCGTGCCGTGGCGGGCTGGGAGCAACTCGATATCAGCCTCTCCCCGGACCGCGGCGCGCTCGGCTTTACATTGATCATCGCCTCGGCTGTAGCTATCGCCGTGAGCCTGGCGCCACTGCGCATGGCCTTGCAGCAACGCGCTCGCCTGGCCGCCGGAACAAAGACGACTGGCGGGGGCAATCGATTCGGACGCGTGCTTGCTGTCGCTCAGATCGCACTATCGCTGGCATTGATCGCCAATGCCGCACTGTTGGTTCGCTCCATGCGTTTCCTCGACGGCACCCATTACGGCATGCGTAACCAGGGGTTGGTGGTTTTCGGGCTGACGGCACCGCAAACCGCGACGACGCGCGCCCAGCGATCCGCCTTTTTTCAGTCGGTGGTGCAGCAACTGCGCTCGACTCCAGGCGTGGCGGCCGTGACACTTCTGCAAAATCGATTGGGGAGCGGCTGGAGTAACAACAACAGCGTCAAGATTGATGGCGTTGCGCCGCTCGGCCCCAATCGCTCGGCGCCGCTGCGCACCAATCCGGTCGGCGCCGGCTATTTTGGGGTTATGGGCCAGCCTCTGCTTAACGGCCGTGATTTTACCGACGCCGACGTGTTGACTGCCTTGAGCATCGGCGAAATGGCGGATGCGCTTCGTGCCGCCCACCAGTCAGGTTCCGCGGCACTGCCGCCAGTGCCCACGGTGGTGAACCAAACGTTTGTAGACAAGTACCTCCACGGCCGTTCCGCTTTGGGCCACACGCTCGCGTTTGGCCAGAACGGAATCATCGTCGGCGTCGCCGCTGACGCGAAATACACGAGCGCCACGGAGAAGCCAAGGCCCATGGCTTGGACACCGACGGGCGGCGGGTCCGGAACGCTGCAAGTGGAGGTGCGCGGGGCATCCGATGCGCAAACACTGCTGCCGGTTTTGCGCAACGCCATGCAGCGCATCGACCCGACATTACCGCTGGAGCAACCGATGACACAAGCGGAGCAATGGCAGGAATCCTACGCCGACCAATCGTTGATGGGTCGCCTGGCTATGTTCTTCGGCTTGCTGGCGGCGGTCATGGTGGCCACCGGTCTTTACGGCACGCTGGCCTACAAAGTTGGCCAGCGCACTCCCGAAATTGGCATGCGCATGGCGCTCGGCGCCAGCCGCGGCCGGGTTGTGGGAATGGTATTGGGTGAGAGCCTGGTGTTGGCGTTGGTCGGCCTTGCAATCGGGTTGCCGCTTGCCTGGGCCGGCGGCCGGACGATCAGTGGGCTACTCTTCGGTGTGAATCCCCGCGACGTCGGCACCCTGACCATCGCCGCGGCGGGACTCTTGACGGTGGCGCTGATCGCCGCGCTGGCTCCAGCCGTGCGCGCAGCAGGGGTTGACCCACTCATCGCGCTGCGGGCCGATTGAAAACCCGTAAGATCAGCTTATCGGCTTGATGAATGCGGCGGCGCGGGCGCGTTCGAGGGTGCGCATGGCAGTGATGCCGATGAGCGGGCCCAAGGCCAGTACAGAGAAGGCCCAACCCCATCCCCAGTGGGTCGAGATGAACGGGATCAACCAGACTGTGACCGCGGCGAGGGTGAAGCCGCCGCCGAGCTGAGCGGTGAGCGCGGTGCCGACGTAGCACGGATCCGCCAACTCAGTGACAAGAACGGAGAACTGGGCTGAGTCCGCGACCACAAAAAATCCCCAGACAGACGCCAATATCAAGACAGCCAGCGGCGACCGGTTCTGGAGCCAACCGAGACTTAGCGCGCATGCCCCGCTGACGGTAAGGCATGCGGCGGCCGCGCGTTCGCGGCTCCAGCGGTCGCTGAGCAGACCGCCCGCCCAGCATCCAATTCCGCCAAAGCCAATCGCCGCGAAGGCCGCCAAGGGCGCTCTCCGCACCAGCACCGTCGCCAGAAAGGGGCTCAGCCAGCTCCACATCGCGATCATTTCCCACATGTGGCCGAGGTAGCCGATCATGGCCAGGCGCAGCTTACGGTCGGCGAGGGCCGCGGCGATTTCACCAGGATCAAAGCGCGCACGGGCGAAAGGGAAGGGGCCCTCCCGCCCTAATAGTCCTCCGAGAATTCCACCCAGCGCAGTGATGGCTGAGGTCCAAACGACGACTTGCCGCCAATCCGCGCCCCCCAGCGCGTTCACTAAATGCGGCAGAGCCGCGCCAACGGTGAGCGCGCCGACCATGATGCCCAGGGCGGCGCCGCGGCGCGCGCGAAACCAGGTTGCCATCAGCTTCAGCGCCGGTGGGTACACCAAGGCCAGGCAAGCGCCGGTGGCGAAGCGCCATGGCCAGGCGCCGCCAAAGCTTTGGCAATCGGCGAGCACGAGGTTTGCCGCGGCCGCGGCCAGACCACCGGCCAGCATGAGGTAACGCGGACGCACCAAGTCGGCAAGATTGAGCAGAGCCGACAGCAGCGCACCCGCCACGAAGCCGATCTGTGCGGCGATCGTCAGCCAGGCCGCGTCACCTGGGGATAGTCGCCAAGCCACTCGCAATGGACCGACAATCGCCGCTGTGGTGAACCATGGCGCCATGGCAAGTAGCACCACCAGCGCCAGGCGCAGAAGCGCGCTCCAGGCATCGGCCGCCACGGCGGTCACTGATGCAGTACCATTGCGGTTGAAAGGAGCCATATGCTAGTCACAACCACGGAACGGGCCGAGGGCTACACTGTGCAGCGGGTATTGGGGCAAGTCTTTGGCGTTGTCGTGCGCAGTAGGAGTTTGGTCGGAAACGTCGCCGCCGGCTTGCGTTCGCTCGCCGGCGGAGAGATTACTGAGTATACCCATTTGGTGGAGGACACGCGTCGCCACGCCATTGACCGGATGGTGGAAAACGCCAGGCTGGTTGGCGCTAACGCGGTGGTCATGATGAGATTTGACTCTAGCGAAATGGGCCAAACCATGTCGGAAGTCGTCGCCTATGGCACCGCCGTCGTGCTCGACCCGGAACCTAAGTAGATGATCTCTTTGGTTGCCATTTGCGCTCTAGTTGCCGTCCTCTTGGCGCTCTACTGGACCCACGATCGCCACCGCTACCGCGGCCAGGCCGCGCACACGCAACAGCCGACCGGAGAAGTATTCCGCGACCCGGTCAGCGGCCGCCGGACCCGGGTCTATGAAGACCCGGTTACCGGCACCCGCGAATACCGCGACGAATAGTTCACATCACCACGTCTTGTTCCATACGCGCACGATTGGGTAGCGCCCGGTGGCGCGCGGAGCGTAATTCGAGTGCTCGTACCACCACTGCAGGCGCGCTTGCGGATCGGCGGCGAAGCTGGCGTCGGCGGCCAGCGCGGCGTTGAACTGTTGCCGGAGCTCGGGCGAGTCGGCCATGAGTCGCCGCGCCATCGGTTCAGACAAGTACTCATTGGGCATTCCCCGTCCGCCGGATGCGAACACAGGGTCCATGAAGCCCCAGCGGATGAGCGAGTCAGGCGCCATTGGCTCGAGCAGCGCCAGAATCAACCGTGCCCGCCGTTGCTTCATCGGCACCCAGTAGGAGTTGGCCGGGATGGTGATCTTCTCCGTCACCGGCTTCGCGGTAAAGTCCACCATCACGTGGCCCTCGAACGGCGTGGATGCAAACTTAACATTCTCAAAACGATAGGTCTCAAATGTTTGCGTCACCGGCGCGCTGATCCGCACGAATTCGACGCCCTGATAGCGCAGCTCGTCGGCGATCTGATTCCAGCCAGCCGGAATGAGATAGCCGAGAGGCATGGTGGCCTGCTCGGTAGTATCAATACGATCATGTATGACGGTATCAATGTTGTCGGGTTCCGGCAAATAGCCGCGCACCATATTGCCGGTCACCGCGCTTTGATACTCGCCCGGCTTGAGCGAGCGGTACACGATGGGCGTGGTGTGATCGTTGCTGACCTTCCCGGCAAGATAGACCGGTGGCGCCGAGCGGTCGCCCGCCTGAGCCATGAAGGCCGCGTCCGAGGCTCGCACCGCACGCCGCAGGCCTTGCGGGTCTTGCAGAATAGTGGTTATGGCGTCTTTCATGATGTCGTAATCGGCCCAGGCGCGGGTGCGCGTCGCCTTGAGACTGTGGGTCTCGACCAGCAGGCAGGGGCGGTTCTGCACCGCTGAATAGAGATGTGAATAGCGCGGGCTGAACACTTCCATGAAGAACTCACGCTTGCCGTTGACGGCGCGAAGAGCCCCGTAGGGCGCGACGCCGTGCCCATCGTCGGCCATGCGCCGGTCGAGCTCCGGCACGAACGTTTGATTGACCCAGGTGCGCGCCGGCTCCGCGATGTCCTGGTTGCGGGCCATATCCCAGGTCACGTCGTACTGCATGTCGGCGCCGTCGGTGACGTGGTTGTCAAACATGAAATCGGGCATCCACGCGTTGTAAAGCTTCAACCAGGCACGCATTTCGATGGTGTCGGCCTTCATGTAATCGCGGTTTAGATTCAGCCCCCGCGGGGTTTCGCGCAGCCCGGTTTGTTCAGGACCGTTTTGGTTGGCGCGATTGAAGGGGCTGAAGTATTCGTGGCCATCGAGGTTGAAGTTGGTGATGGCGACGAAGACGGCATGGTCGAGCCAGGAGGAGTAGCGCTTGGTAATGGCGATGTCGCGCACCAGCATCAGTGTGGTGTCCTGGCTCTCGATCTCCCCCGAGTGAATGCCGCTTTGAATATAGATGACGGCCTTCCGCGCCTTTTCGGCGAGCGCCGGAGTGAAGTCGCCGCCCTTGGCGACAATCATCGCAATCATCGGCCGTCCCTCTGGCGAGGTACCGTACTGGACCACGTGAATCCACGGCGATACGCGCGCCATCTTGCGTGCAATCGCCACCGCTTCCGCATAGGGCGCGACCTGGGCCCAGTTTGTCTTCTCGCTAGTGGTGAGCAGGTCCGGTGGCGAGGCCTTGGTGCTGGCGGTGAGCGATGCGGCCGCCGCGGCGGCCGGCGGCTCGTAGGCCGAGTGTGGATAAAACGGATTCTGCGCGGTTACTGCGATGGTGGCGGCGAGCAGGGCAAGTGCAACGGTGCGTAGCCTCATGGCGCATTCTATGCTGGCGCGCCTGAAATCAGGCAACTATTTGATGGGCGCGGGCCCCGGCGTGGCGCCGCGCGCGCCGCCTAGACGCGGCCCCGGGCTTCGACTTGCGGGCCAACATCTTCAGCAGGGCGTGTTCGGCATGGCGGAAGTTGACGCTGCCGGGCCCCGGGGGCAGATCGCCGGTCAAGTACGCGTCCATCACCGCCGGGTGGATATAGCACTTGCGGCAGACGGCCGGGGTGTTGCCCAGGTTTCCGGCCACCGCTTTGACGGCAGCCGCCAGATTGTGCTTCGATTCGGTCATGCCGCGGCCGCGTGCGGTTCGGCGCAGCGCCATCAGTGCTAAAACGCTACCTGCCCAGGTGCGAAAATCCTTGGCGGTGAACTCTTCGCCGCTAATGCGGCGCAGGTACTGATTGACATCGTCGGCATCGATGCGGTGACTCTCTCCGTAGGCATCCACATAGTGGAATAGCTCGTAGCCGGGGAGATCCTGGCAGCGCTGCAGGATGCTTGCCAGGCGGCGATCCTGCAACTCGATCTCGCGCAATTTGCCGCTCTTGCCGCGAAACTTGAATTGGATTTTCGAGCCATGGATCCGCACGTGGCGATGGCGCAGCGTGGTCAGGCCATAGGAGTGATTCGCGCGCGTGTACTCTTCGTGGCCAACCCGAATCAGCGTTCGCTCCATGAGGGCCACCACCGTCGCCAGCACTTTATCGGGAGGCAGGCCGGGTCGGGCGATGTCTTGTTCCAATCGTCGACGCACGCGGGGCAGCGCCGCACCGAAGGCGCGCATGTGCTCGAACTTGGTGGCATCACGCACCGCCCGCCATTGCGGGTGGTACCGGAAATGTTTCCGGCCTTTCGCATCCCGACCGGTGGCCTGCAAATGGCCGCGCGCGTCGGCGCAAATCCATACCTCTTCCCAGGCCGGCGGAATAACCAGGGAACGGATGCGGGTCAGCGTCTCGGCATCCCGCACTTGCCGGCCGTCGGTGCGAAAGTATCCAAACCCGCCCTCGCGCCGGCGCCGGACGATACCCGCATGGCCGGGCGCGAGATCGCTGACATACCGCAGCCCGGCCTGTCGGGCTGCCGCCATTCCCGGTTCCATACCCCATTGGATGCGCACCGCCGGGGCATTATGATCTTCGAAATTAGGGGCATGGCACGGCGTGAAGCGAACGAAACTGTCCGCCGCTAGCAATTGGGAGGGCGGCGCTTGGCTCTAATAAATCTTTGAGCCGTTGATTTTACCGACTATGTCCGATTCCAGATCACGGGCCATCGGCCCCGAGGTGCAGAACAGAGCGTCGGAATAGGAGGCGGTCGACGGCGTATTGTAGGTCGACGACTTGTCAAACACCTTTTTGCCGTTGCCATCGGTCAACCAGTAATGTACTGAAATCACCTCGGTATTGCTGGAAACGCCGCCCGAGTGCCCGTCCAGATCATTCTGCTGGAACATGCGAGTGATTTCACCGTCCAACTTATAGATCTCGGTACTGCCCGCGGGCGCGTTGGCGCCGACCATCGCCTTATCACCGGCTTTCTTTTTGATCTTATTCACCAGCTCTGTTTGCAGGAGCTTGAAATCGTAAGGCCAATCCACGCCAGTCTTGGCCGTGAATTGATCGACGACGATCGTGGGCGCGGCTTTTTGCGCGCAAGCCATGCCAGCGGTCAAAGCCAGCGCGGCGAACAGTGCCAGGCAGGTCTTCAGCATGCCCCATTGTAGCCGCAAGTTGGGCTGCCGATCCGCGTTCTTTCAATGCCGACGGGGCCGCCTCAATTCCAGCGGAGGCCCTGGAGTTGATCGAGGTTGACATTGCCGCCGCTGAGCACGCACGCCACCTTGGTTCCAGGGCCAGCCTTGACGAGGCCGTGCAGCAGGGCCGCCACCGGCGCCGCGGCAGCGCCTTCGAGCACCAGCTTGCAGTGGTTCATGACCCAGAGCATCGCCTCGAACATAGCGCGATCAGGCAAGGTCACCACCTCTTCCACAAATTGGCTCACCACCCAGCGCGTGTTCTCGCCCACACGCTTGACCCGCAGGCCATCAATGATGCAATCGACCTGATCGAGCGTCACCACGCGTCCGGCAGCGACCGAGGCCTGCATGCCGGGCGCGCCGGAAGACTCGACGCCGATGATGCGAATCTTGGGATTGTGCGCCTTCACCGCCATGGCAACGCCGGAAATCAGCCCACCGCCGCCGATTGGTACCACAACTACTTCAACCTCGGGCCAGTCATTGTATATCTCCAAACCGAGCGTACCCTGGCCGGCCATTAGCTCGGGGTCATCGAAGGGGTGAATATAGGTGTACCCGTGCTCGGCCACCAAGGCACGCGCACGGGCATCAGCTTCGTCCCAAATGGTGCCTTCGAGCACTACTTCAGCTCCATAGGCGCGAGTGGCGGCTATCTTTGACGGGGTCGCGTTGCTGGCCATACACACCACCGCCTTGACCTTGTGAATGGCGGCCGCCAGGGCGACACCCTGGGCATGGTTGCCGGCGGAAGAACAAATCACGCCACGACGCTTTTGTTCCGGCGACAGATGAGCAAACTTGTTGAGCGGGCCGCGAATTTTGTAGCTACCGGTCCGCTGGAACATCTCCGCCTTCAGCCGAATGTCAAAGCCTGTCCGGGCGCTAAGTATCCGACTGGTTAACAGCGGCGTATGGTGAGCATGAGCCGCGACATGACGGTGCGCTTCTTCCAAATCGGCCAGGGTAAGGGCTTGCATCGGAAGATTGTACATTCTAGACACCCGAAAAGGTGTAGTCTGTTGTGAGTATTTGTTTCCTGCGTAGCAGCCGTGAGTGCGTTGTACCTGGAGGCGGATCGTGCGCGAGTCAGGGTTGGGTAAGCTCATCGAAGAACAAATCGAGCGGTATCAGCAAGGCGCACGCTGGGTAGCCTGGATTCTCGCTCTTTATGCGACATTTGTGATTGTAATGGGAGGACGCCTGCGCGATGCGGCCGGCCTCGGGTCCAACCGCTTCGCTCTGGAGCTACTGCTGGCCAGCGTTGCGCTTTTATTGCTGGCGCCAACAGCCCGCGGATGGCGCCAATACCCCGGCCGAGTTGTGGCCTTGGCGGTGGTGGGTCTGGCGTTGCAGCCCCACGCGCTGCCCGGCGTTTGGGCGCTCGGCTTCGTGCTGGTGGGGGCGGCGATGGTAGTCCAACCGTGGCTGCCCGCTTGGTCCACGGCGGGCGCGATTGCAGCCGGCTTTTTTGGCATTCTGGTGGCGCTGCAGCGCGGTTTCTGGCTGCCCGCCGTGGGCAGCGCGCGCAACCTCGAATTCATGGCCGGCGTTACGCTTTTTGCGCTGTGCGCGGCCTGCATGGCGGCACACCCCCATCGGCGTCCGGTGGCTTTCTTCATCGAGCGAACGACCGCGGGTGCCTTGCTGAGGCGGATTTTACCGCTAACATTCTTATTTCCGATAGCGCTGGTAGTACTCAGCGTTTTGCAACTTCATCTGCCACGCGCCTATGCATCGGTCGCGTCCTGGATACTATTGCTGGGAGTGGTAGCGTTTGGCGTGCTTTTGATTTGGCTCGTGGCCCGCTCACTCGACCAGTTGGACCGCAGTCGCGATGTGGCGGGAAGGGAACTGCGGGAGTCGGAGGAGCGGTATCGAAACCTCTTTGAGAATAACCCCGAACCGATGTGGATCTATGATGCTGTGTCGCTGCGCATGCTAGCGGTCAATGAGAGCGCGCTGCAGGTACATCAGTTAACCCGGTCCGAGTTTCTCTCGTTATCGCTGCCGCAAATGTTCCCGCCGGGCGAGTTGGAGCGAGCCGATACCATGGAACGGCCGCGGCGGGTGATTGCCGGTGGGGCCCTGCTTGATGTCGAAATCTTTGAACAGCCGACCGAGTGGGAAGGCAGGCCGGCGCGCATGGCATTTGTGCACGATATCACGCGACGGCACAAGGCGGAATCCCATCTGCGTGCGAGCGAAGCTCGGTTCCGGGGATTGCTCGAATCCACCCTGGAGGGCATCCTCTCGATTGATCTCGAAGGATGCTGCCAATGGTGCAATCGCGCCTTTGTGGAGTTAATCGGCGCCCGATCGAGCGACGAGCTGATCGGCCGCAGGGTGCATGACTTGGTGCATCATACCCGCGCCGACGGCACGCCCTACCCGGCCGAGGAGTGTGAGACGCGGCTCGCGGCGCAAGCCGGCCGGCCGTTTTCCCAGACCGAGGAACTCTTCTGGCGTTTGGACGGCACCTCGTTCTATGCGGATGTGCGCAGTTCGCCCCTCCGCGACAATGGCGTGCTGTTAGGGAGTGTTATTAGCGTCTCCGACGTCAGCGCGCGAAGGACATTGCAGGCCCAGTTTCTGCAATCCCAGAAAATGGAAGCTGTCGGGCGCCTGGCGGCGGGCATTGCCCACGACTTCAACAATTTGCTGACCGTCATTAATGGCTACGCCGAGATGTTACTGCTTCACGAGGACCGGCCGGCTACGATTGGCAAGATGAAGAGCATCAAGAATGCCGGCGAACGCGCGGCGACGCTCACGCAACAACTTCTCGCCTTCAGCCGCCAGCAGGTCATCCAGCCCAGGGTGCTGGACGTGAACCAGGTGCTGGGCGAAATGGAGTCGCTGGTGCGCCGGCTGGTCGGTGAAGACCTGACGCTGATCAGCAGTCAGGCTCCGGGCTTGCACCGGGTACGTGCCGATCCGGGTCAAATCGGACAAATTCTCATGAACCTTGTCGTTAACGCCCGCGATGCGATGCCCAAGGGCGGCCGGCTTACCATTGAAACCGCTAACGTGGAATTGGATGCGAGGTACGTGCGCAATCATCCGTATGCGGTTCCAGGCAGCTATGTCATGCTCGCTGTCACCGATACCGGCACCGGCATGACGCAGGAGGTGAAGGCGCGCATTTTTGAGCCGTTTTTCACCACCAAACCGGCCGGCACCGGCACCGGCCTCGGGCTCGCCACGGTGTTCGGCATCGTTAAACAAAACGGGGGGTTGGTCGACTGCTACAGCGAATTGGGCCGAGGTACGAGCCTAAAAGTGTACCTGCCGCGCTGCCTTGAGAGCTCTTCCACAAGCGATGTCGCGCTTCCGGCGGCCATATCCCATAGTGGGCACGAGAATATTCTGGTGGTCGAGGACGAAGAGTGCGTGCGCGACCTGGTGCGAGAAGTACTCGAGGATCAGGGCTATACCGTCATCGAGGCCCGCGATCCGATCCGCGCCCTGGAGCTCTTTGAAATTCATCGCGAGAGTCTGGACGCCGTGGTCACCGACATGGTCATGCCGGAGATGGACGGCCGCCAGTTGGTAGCGGAGTTGAACCGGCGCCGCGCCGATTTGCCCTCGTTGTTTATTTCCGGCTATCCCGATCGCGGCGCCGAGCACACGCTCGAGCTTGAACCTGGGATTGAGTTTCTGCAAAAGCCATTCACTCCGGATGCGCTTGCCCGTAAGCTGCGCCAAGTTCTTGACGCACATCCCCCGGAGGCGCGGCACGCCCATGTCTAGCAGCCTGGCGGCCCTGCCGACGCTGCGCGGCCGGCTCTTGATTGTGGATGACGACGAGGAGGTGTCCGGATATTTGCAGCAGCGATTCAGCGGCCTGGGCATGGAATGCGCCACCGCCGCCAATGGGATTGAAGCCATTCATCGCTTGCTGGAGGAAGCGGCGCCAGAGGTGATCCTGCTCGACCTCAACATGCCCGGCATGGATGGACTCGAGTTTCTCCGCCTTGCCCAACAACATATTGGCCGGCAATTTGGCGTGATTACAATGACTGGCTGTGGCACCGCCCGACGGAAGCAGCAAGTGCTCGATAGCGGCGCCGCGGCGATGATCGAAAAGCCGATTGACTTTGCCAAGCTGGTCCGCCTAGTGAAAATTCAGCAGGCGTTTCTGCGCACCTGCGCCAGCGTCCGCCGCGAAGCCCTGGCGTAATCGCAGGAGCGCGGCGGCGGCGCGCAGGCGTACAGCGTCGCTCTTGTCGTCGAGCAGTGGCTTGAGGGCGCCCACTAATTCCGGCAGGGGGTGTGTGGCGACGACATGCACAGCGGCCGCGCGCACACTGCTATCCTTATCGGTCAGCGCATGCCCGACCACGGTGGGCAGCGCGGCGTCGTTGCCTTTATTGAGCAGCAACAGCGTTGCCGCCCGGGGGGATGCATTGTCCTTGAGAATCCCATGCAACGAGCCGACTCCGAGGCCCACCGGCCCCGGCGCCAGAATTTCGGCGGAATCGATGGCGGCGGTGGTCAATAATTTACCCGGGGTTTGGAGCATCCGCAATGCGCTGCGCTTGTGGGAGGCCAGAAAACTGGAAGTCGCTTTTGAATCGCCGGATACCACCGCCAATAAAAACTCGGTGCCGGCCGGATCATGGAGCGCATCCAACGATTTCGCCGCTGTATAGTCAACCTCCGGAACAGGGTCGTCAAGCATGGCCTCCAGCTGGCCCAGCACGTCTCGCCCCGGTGCCGGCCCGGCGCTGTCGGCCAGCGCGGCTATGGCGGCGATGCGGACAGAAACGTCGTGATCGGCTAGCAGCTTCCCCAATGCGCCGTCGGGGCCAAGAAGCGGATCGTTCTGCGGCAGCAGGCTCATAGCCTCGGCCGCTAAGACCCTGGTGTCGGGGTTCTTGCCAGCGGCCGCCTGCGCCAGCATTGCGCGCGCCCCCCCTCCGCTATCTTGAGAGGCGGCAAGGCTGCCCAAACTGGCCAGCACACACAGGGTAAACGCCAGCCGCGACCCCATGCTTACAGGTATCCCAACAGCAACGCCACGATCAAAATCAACACCAGCAGGCCTGCGCCGCCACTTGGATAATAGCCCCAGTTCCGGCTATGCGGCCAGGTTGGTAGCGCGCCAATCAGGATCAACAGCAGTATCAATATCAGAATTGTCGCCATTGCGCCGTTCCTCCACCCTATTCTGGCCAGCAATCGAAGGACCATTCTGGGCCACCCTTCTGCGGGATTGTTTCGGCCTCCGGCCGCCTCTATGGTGAAGACATGTTGCCCATGCGGGTTCAACTTTGCCTCCTGCTGGCTATCCTGATCACGGCGGCGGCCGCCGGCACTGCGGTGCGAGGTCACCAATGCATGTACATTGCCGGAACGATCGATGGTTTAGCGCAAGATACAATCGGCAACCTTGATCTGTCGGACAAGCGGGGGCTTGTGTTTATTGCCGGCGCCGCTTCCGCCGGCCCACGCATCGAGATGTTTGCGTGGAATCGGGTCGAGTCGCTGACTTACGGAGACAAGGTTAGCAACCGCTGGACGGTCGTCATCTCCACCCACTTTGGCGCGCCGTTCAATATCCGACGCCGCCACTTTCTCACGATTGCCTTCGAGGATGACCGGGGGCAGCCCGGAGCCGTGCTGCTCGAGCTTGCCAAGGGCGCCGCATCCAGCACGATCCTGGTGATCGAAGCGCGCACCGGCCGCAAGGTGCGCTATGAGTCGCAAGAGGACGAGATGCATCTCCATGGTTAGAACTGGTCTCATAAAGCCAGCAACCGCGAGGACCAGTTCCAGGCTCGCGCTTCTCGCGCTGCTTATCGCAGGCGGGCTCGCGGCCCAAGGCCGGGCGCCGTCGCCGGCGGCCACCTCCACCGCGTTCGCGGCCTTTCAACACGCGGCGCCTTCGCTCTATATCGTGCGAACTTTTGGCCTCGACCGGCGCGTGCTGCAGAGCGGCAATGGGGTCGCTATAGGCGCCACCGAGGTGATCACAAATTTTCATTTGGTGGATGGCGCCGCGACAATCGAGCTGCGGCAAGGCGATCATGTCTGGGCGGCGCGCCTGGACGGATGCGCTGTCGCCCGCGACCTGTGCCGGCTCGAGGTAGCCGGCCTTGACGCCCACCCGGCGGTACTGGCTGGGTCGAGCCTCCCGCGTGCCGGCCAGCCTGTTTACGCCATGAACGCATCTCTTGGCAAAGCGCCAGAGATGAGCACTGGCGCCGTCGCGTCAATTATTTACACCGGCGGCGAGCCGCTCATCGAGTCTTCCGCAACCGTGCACAGCGGCAAAAGCGGGGGCGGCCTATTCGACGTCGAGGGGCGGTTGCTTGGGATTACCGAGATGCCAGTTCTCGACCGGCAATCCGAGAGTTATGCGATCCCGATCGCGGCCTTCTCTGAACTGCCGCAAGTATCTGCGCGAGGCATCGCGCCCGCAGGTTCGCCGCCATCCGCGGCGCCACCGGCAGCGGCGGTTGCGCCGCCAACGCCAACCGTGCCGCTCACATTCGCGGGAGTCCGACGTGTTTGTATTACGGTGACCGGTACAAGTCCATCCGCAGACACGGCCAGCGCTCTGCTGGCGAGCGAATTGACCTCGAGCCACACGGTCGCGGTCTCCGATTCCTGCCTCCAGGTGGATGCGATCCTAAAGGGCGCGGTGCAAGCGCCCGGCGTCGCGCAGACGGCGGCAATCGAGCTGCGGCTGGTCGTGGCAGGCGGGGGAGTAATCTGGGGCGACGCGGAACACTCCAGCGGTTCTCTCTTCGACGATGCACTTCATGATGTGGTTAGGCGCTGTTTGCGCCGCTTCGCCGCCGATTTGGATCGCGCCCGGTCTGTGGCTAGCACATCTCGCCAATAGCCACATGATCGCCAACTTGCGTGCCGGTGCGTTCGACCGAGCCGGCGGGTAGCTCCAAAACTCCCTCGGCCTGCTTGCAGATGGCGCCGACGCGCCACGGGCGCAGTCCGGCCTCGATGTGAACCACCTTTTGTTCGTGGTCAAGATAGACCGCGTCGATCGGATACCGCATGCCGAACATGTGGACGCCCTTGCTGGGATGGATCCACAATCCCCGCCCGTCGGAGAACTCTTTGCGGGTGGTAGCCAACAACCCGCGCAGGCGTGAAAAGAAGCGGTCGGCAAAGCGCACCTCGGTGGCCAGAAAAACCTGGCGGGTGCGGTTGATGGCGTAGCCGTATTCGACGTACATGGGCAGTTCCTTGATCATGGGGGAGGGTTAGTGGGTAAATAGGTGAATGAGATTGAGCATGGACGGGCCCAAAGTCACGATGAAAATTGCCGGAAAAATGAAAAGCGCCAGCACCGGAAGCATCTTGATGGTGAGTTTGGCGGCTGCTTCCTCGGCCCGCTGCCGGCGTTCCGTTCGCAACGCTTCCGATTGCACGCGCAAGGCCAGCGCCACGCTGGTGCCAAAGCGGTCAGTCTGAATCAGCACCGCGGCCAACGAACGCAAGTCGTCGACGTCGCAACGTTGGCTTAGATTTTTCAGCGCGTCCGCGCGCGGCACGCCGGCGCGCATCTCGAGGCCGAGCAGTTCCAATTCGCCGCAGAGATCGGGATGCACCGATTTTAGTTCGAGTGCGACCCGCTGCATGGCTTGATCCAGGCCCAAGCCGGCCTCCACGCAAATCACCAGAAGATCCAGAGCGTCCGGCAAGCTCAGGCGGATGTTGGTGCCACGCGCCGCGATCTTTTTTTTCAGGACGAAGCGCGGCAGCATCCACCCCAGAAAGGGTGCGCCGATCAGGGCCAGGGGCTCGGAGCGCGCCAGGCCGGTCGCGAGCACGATCAGCAGAGGTATGACCACGGTGAGCGCGCGCAATCCGAAGAAAAAGCTCACGTGCCGCGCTTCGCGATAGCCGGCTTGAATCAGCCAGAGCCGGGTTCGTCCGGCTTCCTTGGTGGAAGGCGGCAGCAACTTGGCGGCCGGTTCCATGGCCTCCTGGATTTTTTCCTTCAACGACGTCTTCGCTTCGGCCTCCACGCCGAGCATCTGGCGCAACCGCAGCCCGGCGCCCGAGGTGGGGGCGAACCAGGCGGCGCCCACGGCGAATAGCGTAATCGCAATCGCGATGAAGAGGCCGCCGACGATGAGAATCGGAGTCATGTCAGACCTTAATGTCCACGATGCGGCGCAAAAGCAGCCAACCCACGAATTGCAGCGCCACGCCGGTGGTGAGCATGACGTGGCCGAGTGGTTCGGTGAACATCCGCATCACGAGGTCGCGCGCGCTGAGGCTCATAATGCCGAGGATGGCCGGCGGCAGGATCATCAGCACGATCATGGTCATGCGACCCTGCGCGGTGCGCGTCTTGACTTCGCGGCCGATTTTCACCCGCTCGCGGATAAGAAAAGAGAGTTTGTCGAGGATTTCGGCGAGATTTCCGCCGCTGTCGCGCTGAACAATCATGGCGGTGGCAAAAAACTGCACGTCCGTCAGCGGTACCCGTTCAGCGAGGTTGAGCAGGCAGTCGCGCAGCGGAAGTCCAAAGCGCTGCTGGTCAAATACCTGCCGGAACTCGCCAGCCACGGGCTGCGGCATTTCGGTGGCGATCAGCTCCAGCGCCGCCGATGGCGGATGGCCCGCGCGGCTGGCGCGCGATAACAGCTCCAAAGCCTCGGCGAACTGGTTCTGGAATTGTTCCAGTCGCTTGGCCCGACGCCTTTTGGCATAGAAGTAGGGCAAGGAGGCGGCCGGCACACCCACAGCCAGAAACCCGTACCAGGGCATCCAGAGGATGGCCAGCATGCCGCCGGCCAGGCCACAGGCGACACAGGTCAGCAGGAATTTCCCCGGCCTGGTTTCGATCGCGGCCTGCCGTAGCCAGCCGCGTAGCGCGGTGCCCCGGCCCATTTCTCCCAACCAGCGATTCAACGCTGGTATTTCGCTCAAAAGATCGTCGCGTATTAACGCCAGGCTCACGCGGGACTCGCGTTTCTCAGCCTGGTCGACCAGTTCCAAGCGCTCGCGCAACTGCTTGAGCCGGTCGCTGCCGCGGTCCCAAGACATGCCCAGCCCCAGCACCAAGGCTACGACCATGATAAACAACGCGCTGAGATAGAGCACCATAACTTGAATCGCTACGATATGACCAAGACGTCTTCCATCCAAGCGGGGTTAAGTTTTTGGCCGACGGCGGCTAGGCGTTCGGCGCAGTGCGGGCGCAGGCCGGCGCCGCGGAACCGTCCCTTGACTTTGCCGGTTTCGGTCAGGCCCTGGCGCTCGAAAGTGAACAGCTCCTGCATGCAGACAATCTCGCCCTCGGTGCCAGTTATTTCGGCGATACTCAGGACCTTGCGTGTGCCGTCAGAGAGCCGCGTCAGCTGCACGACCAAGTGCAGCGCCGAGGCAATTTGTTGGCGGATAGCGCGGTCGGGTAAGTTTAGATTTGCCATGCTGACCATGGTTTCCAACCGCGACAGCGCATCCCGAGGCGTATTGGCGTGGATCGTGGTCAGCGAGCCGTCGTGGCCAGTGTTCATGGCTTGCAGCATGTCCACGGCCTCCTCACCACGGCACTCTCCCATTACGATTCGGTCGGGGCGCATGCGCAGACTGTTCATCACCAGGTGACGCTGCTTAATCGCGCCCTGGCCTTCCACGTTGGGCGGCCGGGTTTCGAGCCTCACCACGTGTTCCTGTTTCAATTGCAGTTCGGCCGCGTCCTCAATTGTGATCACCCGCTCATGCTCGGGAATGAACCCGGAGAGCACGTTGAGCAGCGTTGTCTTGCCGGCGCCGGTGCCGCCGGAAATGATGATATTGGAACGGGCGATTACGCACACGCGCAGGAAGTCGAGCATCGCCTGGGTCAGCGCCTGATGGCCGACCAGTTTATCGCCGGTCAACGGATCGGAGCCGAAGCGGCGAATCGAAAGGCAGGGCCCGTCGAGCGCCAACGGCGGGATGATGGCGTTGACGCGCGAGCCGTCTGGCAGCCTGGCATCGACCATCGGCGAGCTTTCATCAATACGCCGTCCGACACGGCTGACAATGCGGTCGATAATGCGGAGCAAGTGGGCATCGTCATTAAAGCGAACGTCGGTTTTCGTGAGCCGGCCCTTCTTCTCGACGTAGATCTGGTCGGCCCGATTGACCAGGATGTCGCTCACCAAGGGATCGCGAAGGAAAACCTCGAGCGGACCAAACCCGAAGATTTCGTCCTGCAGGTCGCGCACCAGCAAATCGCGTTCGACCAGGGTCAGGGGCAGGGAATCGAGGGCCATCAGAGAGCGAATGAGCGTCATCACCTCCGCGCGTGCTTCCTCGATCGGCATGCGGTCGAGGCGTTCGAGGTTGAGCCGTTCGAGCACTTTGCGGTGATAATCGGCTTTGATCGCCTGAAACCCCGCTACTTCCAGCGTTGGCATTAGATCTCCACCTCACGTGTTCTTAAGAATGGGAAAAATCCGTGGCGCTTCTTCTTCGCGGGCCGGCCCAGAATCAACAGGGCCATGTCGCGGTAGCTCTTAGCCAGGTCAGAATCGGTGCGCAGGGACGGCGGCTTGCCCGATTCAATCGCTTCGGTGACCAGCGCGTGGGCGTTGGGGAGCTTCCAAAGCAACGGCGCTTTGGTCAAGGTCTGCAGGCCATCGAGGTCAACATCGGGCGTTACCGTAAAGCGGTTGAGCACCAATTCAAAACGCAAGCGCGCCGCACCGTCGAGATACTGCCGCACCTTGGCCGCGCTCCACAGAGAGACCATGTCGGTCTGGGTGACAAACAGCACCCTTTCGGCCATTTCGAGCACGGCCTTCGTTAGACCATCGTGGCGTGCAGAGAGATCCATGATCACGGTGGAGTAGTTTTGCAGCAGGGTTTCGAGCCATTGGGCGTGCCGATCTTCGGCGATGTGCGGCAGAGGCTGGTGCGGCCCGGCCAGAACTTGCAGTCCGGTGCTATGTTTCACCAAAAGGCTGGAGAGCATAGCCGAATCCAAACGCTCGAGATTGGCGAATAGGTCAGCCAGCGTGAATTGTGATTTCAGATTCAGATGTAAGGCGGTGTGGCCGAGCGGAGCCGCGTCCACCAGAGCTACGGCGCCATCGCTCTCCCTGCGCTGAGCGTTGAGAGCCAGCGCCAGGTTGACCGCTACCGTTGTGGCCCCGCAGCCGCCCCGTGCGCCCAATACGACGACGAGTTTGCCGCGCGCCGGACCGCCGGCAACGGTGCCACGGGCGACCGCGCAGCGAGTCAGAGCTTCATCGAGCGTGGCCGGCCGCAGCGGACGTTCAAGATACTCCGCCGCGCCAGTCCGCATGGTGGCTACGATCAATTGCGGTGGATCCATGGGCCCGATCACCATGATCGGCACCAGGGGCATTTGCGCCTTCAGCCAGATGAGCAGCGCGAACGCTGTTTCCGGCGCTTCCTGGGGCAGTGCCAGCAGCACCACCTCGGGCGATTGCGCCTGCAACTGCCGCAGCGCGGGATCGTTCGAGGTCAAGCTCTGCGGCAAACCGATGCCGCGGTCAGCCAAAGCGGCGCGCGAATTGGCCTGAACCAGAGCCTCCAATTGGAGCCGCTCGCCTTCGTCCTGACAGAGAATGGAAAATTTGAGCGGCATTAGTTTGGCGTCACCAGCCGCACGGGAATGCCGAATGTGGCATTGGAGCCCGAGGTGCCGGTGGGACAGTAGGCACCATTGATAAAGTTGGCGATGACGCCGGAATCCCCGTCCACGTCACCGGAGGCGCTTTCAACGAACCAGTTACTGAAGCCGATCAGGTTGGCGGTGCCGCCGCCGGGACCAATGCCGCAGGTGGGCGGATTCGCGCAATTGCAGTTGTCCCAGATGGGTGCGACGATCAGCGACCGGCTGGTGTCGGTAATCGTACCCTGCAAGGCGCCGCTGTTATGCAAGTAGGCGCCCGGCGCTTCCCATGTGTCTGCCGGCGAGCCGATGAGTGAGGTAAAACCTGCAACCGTCGGCCCTTTCATGTCGCCCGTCAAAGTCGGATACGAGGTGCCACAGGCGAAAATCGTGGTGGAGGAGGTGCAACTCCCATACGGCTGGCTGATATTGCATCCGTAAGTAGTATCGCCCCCGCCCAGATCCAGCGAATAGAACTCGCTCGGCGCCAACTCTCCGCTGGGCGAGGTGGGGCGGATCGTTTGCAGCGAGCCGTATAGGGATGGATTGGCTGTCAGCCACTGGCTGGGGCCGCCAGTTGACGGGTCAATGATGATCTGCGGCGGCGTTGCCTGGCATGCCTGCAGCGGTGAAAGGCTGCTGAGAATCGTGTTGGGAATGAACACCGGGCGAAGGTTGGTCGTACCCGTCGGCTTTCCAGCTTCAGCCGTGGCCGTGGCGGTCAAGCTGGTGCTCGTGATACCCAAGAACTGCGCGAAGTAGGATGGGATGGCGTTGGCGCCGGTCCGAGGCACGGTCACCGTTACACGTTGATTGAGGCTATCCACCGTGACGTCGCTGGCGGTGATGGTCACGGCGGCGCCGAGCACGTAGTTGCTGGCTGCCACCGCAATAGCGGCGTTCTGCGCGGCCGCGGGTTGGGCGTTGGCGGGCTTTAAGAAAGTGAAGGCAGCCGCCAGCGCCGCCGCATCCGCCGCGTTTTGCGCGCCGCTCATGGCCGTGCAGCAGATGCCTACGTCGATCGCCATGGCCGCCACCCCGCAGATCGTGGTGAGAAGTATGGCTATCAGTATCGCTGCCGACCCGCTTTGGCGCGTCGGTCTTGCCGTCCGCGCCGGCGGAGTGGGCGCGGACCCGAGCCACTGCCGCAGCACCGGCGCCAGGATGGCGCTCAAGCGAGGCGTCTGGTCCTGGGCCGCCGTGCTCACCGATGAATGTCCTTTTTGTCGAACTGCTCCGGCAGCAGGAAGGGTTGCGGCATTTTCGGACCAGTCGCTGCGGTTGCGCTTGGGTGAACCAGGTGGGCGGTCACCACCACCATCAGCTCGTTGGTGGATTTGTTGATGTTATGGCTTTCAAACAACTTACCTAAGATCGGCAGGCTGGAGACGCCAGGCAGTTTCGAGAGATTGGTGGTCAGCCGGTTGTCCATCAATCCTGCGATGACGAAACTCTGTCCATCCCCCAATTCCAGCTCCGTTTCCGCGCGTCGCGTTGAAAGGGCTGGAATCTGAAAGCCGGATACGGTGAGCGCGTTGGAGAAGTCGAGCGCGCTCACCTCCGGCGCCACCTGCAAATCAATTTCACCATCGGGCAGAATGGTGGGCTTGAAGTGCAAGTTGACCCCAAACGGTTTGAACTGAATGGTCACGTTGTTGACGGCTCCCTGGCCCTGAACCACTGGGAAGGGGAACTCGCCGCCGGCGAGAAAGCTGGCTTCCTTGCCATCCATCGCCAGCAAGTTGGGTTCGGCCAGAATTTGCAGCAAGTTTTTCTGTTGTAACGCCTGGATAAGGGCGCCAAGATTCGTGTTGCTGTTATACAGAAAAACGTTGAGCAGGCTGCTGAGGCCGAGCGTGCCGCCAGTCCCGCTGACGCTCTGCTGCGGGACCGAGGCCGCCTCCGGTGCTGTGAGGCTGTTCGGCGGTCCAAATTGACCGGTGGTGACCCCGCCAATCGCGCCTTTTCCGGTCGACAAAATATTGACGCCGAACTGGCTGATCGCGCTGCGGTCCACCTCCGCGAAGCGAACCTGCAGCAGCACCTGGCCGGGATCGTCAACCGGATCGGTGCTCAGATTGTTCACGATGCTCTTGCTGTATCCAGCGGCTATGGCCAGCACCTGCTTGGCGGTTGCCGCGTTGGGCAGGGTTCCGGTGACGGTAAGGGCATCGCCGCTGGCAGTCACACGCAGCAGCTGTCTGGGGTACAGGCGCAACAGTTCGCGCTGCAGCGGCATCGGATCCAGCCCGACTTGCACGGTGTAGGCGGTGGCATTATCGTTGGCATCCCACAAGAGAAGCGAGACCTCGCCGGGCGCGTTACCCTGCACCAGAACCTGTGATGGGCTGACGACAATTGCCTGGGCAATGGATGGGTCGGTAATCGACACCCTGGATAATGCGACAGGGCTCTGTACAACCAAGCTGTGATGGGTTGTGAGCTGGAGATCGATCGCCTCGGGAATGGGGCGGGGCAGTGTAAACCCGGCAGGCGCCAGCGGCAGGCCAGCGGGCCGCGCCGCCACCGGCGCCGGCGCGAGCCGTGTCCGGACCATGGTGCGCACAGTGGCCAGCAAATCACTGGGATTGAGTACTGCGGGCGTGGCGGGCTCAATTTGACTCGCGGGAAGTTGACTGGCGGGCAAGGGAGCGCGCACGGGCAGGCGAACGACGCGCAAAGATTCGATGGGCAGAGGCTTCCCGACCGGCTCACTTAGCACCAACCGGCCCTGCAAGCCGAACTCGAACGGCAGCAGGGTGCGGTGCGCCGGGATCGTTCGTGGCGTCGGCTTAGGTGTCTCCGCGATCAATGGACGCAGGCTGCCGAGAACAAGAATGGCGAGTGCCATCAGAATGCTGTCGACCACCAGGCGCATCAAATTAATTCGTCGTTTACTCATGGAGTCCCGCCTCGCGCAATGCAGTGTGCCGGCTAAAGCTCGCTTTCTCCTGCTTGTCGCCGCTAATCACCTGTACCACCCAGTCGGGCGCCGCCACGGGCGCGGCCGGGGGGCGGACGCTGGCGCGTGGATGGGAAGGTGGTGCGGTCGCGACTCGCTCGCCGAATAGCGTGGCATTCACAAGTGGCGCGGTGCCTTGAGACACGCGATCCAAAGGGTTGCGCAATGCCAGAAGAATGTGTCCGTAGCCATCGGCCAACGCCAGTTTTTCCGCGCCCTCGGGATTCACCAGTAAGGTGATCACTGTGACTGTTTCCGGCTTGCCGTTCGGGCTCTGCTCCATTTGCTGGCCGGCGGTGAGCACTTGAACATTGGATAACAACGTGATCGTCGTGACGGTGTTGGGGTCGCCGTCGCGATTCGGGTTGGCGGTGAGTAACACGTCCACGTGGGTGCCGGGAATCGCGAAACCGGCAACCGAGACCACATCGTTCACCTTCACCGACACCGCGCGCATACCCGGCGGGATCAACGGAGGCAAGCCTACACCCGCCCCCGGGGCCGCCACCATCTCGCTGACGAGCACTTGATTCGGGACGGCAGCGGCGGTCAGCACACGCCCGGTCAGCTCGCCCTCGGTTCGGAAAACATGCGCCGGTAGAGCGCCTGGGGGCAATGCCAGCGTTTTCAAATCGCTGGATTTAAGCTGCGTGCCGGCTTCCAGCGGCGTCGCCGCCGCCACCACGGTCGCCAGCGCCGGAGCCTTGCTGCCGCCGCCCTTGAGCAGCCGGTACGCCAGCAGGCAGATTAGACCTGCCAAAGCCAACGCCACCACCGCCAGTCCCATGAGTCTTCGCCTTTTCATCAGTACATGTTCCTCATCTCAACCGTAACCGCCAGCGGCACTGAGGCCAGGCTGCCGATCGCTGTTGCGAGGGCGTAGGTGTAGCTGACCGTAACTTGCGACGCTGACAGGCAGGGACTGGCCGCGCTGCAGGAGTTGCCCCCGATGTGGATCAGCGCGTTCTGGTTGACACTGATATCCGCGGTCGTGAGGGTAAGATTGTTGGCGGCGGCATAGGCAATTACTTCGTTCTGCACGTCGCTGACGGCGACCCCCTGCACGCTCGACAGCCGGGCTCCTTCGCGGGCGGCGTTGCTGATCACCTGATGCGTCGCGACGACCGCCGCGCACTCACAGATCACCAGGATGAGCAGGCCCAGAAAGGGCATCAGAATGGCTAGTTCCGCCAGCTCCGCGCCCTGTGATCGTTGTGCCCGGGTGCGCATGTCAGTTAGTCTCGTTACGCATCGTGGCGTGGCCTGCCAATGTAACGGTGGGGACTATTTGCGCCAGGCCGGGCGTCACCAGGGAGTATGTATAGCTAAGATCAAGCTGGCTGCCGGTAGCCGACACCACGCCATAATTGAGAGCCGCAGCCTGATTCAGTGTGAGTGTTACACCAGAAGTAAGTCCAGCGCTGTCCAGCAAGTTGTCCACGACGGTGGTAACATCGGCGGTGGTGGGGAGGGTTTGCGAGCCCTCGGCAGGCAAAGCCGCATAGCGCGCCCCGGTGCGCGCCGCGTTGTCCAGCACTTGTTGGATGTTCCAAATCCGGGCAAAATCGACGGTCCCAAAAAGCATGAGAACCAGAAGAGCGAGCGCCAATGCGAGCTCTGTCATGGATTGGCCGCGCTGCCGCCGACTCAGAACAAACATACGGCGCATGCGATTCCAATTCCCAGGGCCACGCCAAACGGTGCGGTAACCGCGCCCGGAGTGGCAAGGTTGTGATCCGGGTGCGGACGCAAGCCGTATTCCTTCCAGCCCCGAAAGATCGCTCCCAGATCGGACATCAAAAACAACAGGCGACCACGCACCGCAAGTTGCACCAACGCCGTTCCGCCGGCTATAAGGAATGCGATCGCGATGGTTATTGCCCATAAATGTAATCCCACAATTGCGCCACTGGCAGCCATCAACTTAACGTCTCCGCCCCCCATGGCGCCTAACTGTAAGAGCAGAAGACCCAATCCAAAACCGGCCATGGTAGCGGCGACGGCGCCCCACCAACCTCCCAGCCAGGCATGCGCGGCTAAGCCGCACACTGCGGCAGGCACGGTCAGCCAACGCGGGATTCGACGCCAGCGCCAATCCCAATACGCGGCCACCGTGCCTACGCCCAACGCCAAGGCCGATTCCAGCAAGAGCGTCATTCCCGGCTAGGAGAAGGACAGGCCGGAGATGAAGGTTGAGATCTTGGTGCTGAGCAATGCAACGACAACGATTGCCATGGCAACCACGCCGCCGAGGACGACCGCGTATTCAGCCATATCCTGGCCGCAGTCGTCTTCCCAAAAACGAGTAAGCAAATTGGTCATAGGGTTTTCCTCCGAGATATGTTTACAGCGAGAGGCCTGAGATGAAGGTTGAGATCTTGGTGCTGAGCAATGCGACGACAACGATTGCCATGGCAACCACGCCGCCGAGAACCACTGCGTACTCCGCCATATCCTGGCCGCAGTCGTCGTTCCAAAACCGAGTCAAAAGATTAGTCATAAGTATTTCCTCCTGTTTTGCCTATGTCGAGCGGCTGGGCCACTCACGGTTAGCTGTAAAGCAACTGGCGTGCCAAACCGTTTTCGACCCCAGTTGCCTAGGGCAAAAACCTTGCTGCCAAGGCCGATTTCGCTGCATCTAAGCCACCCGAACAGGGCCGGGCATGCTGGCGCGAGGCTCGTCTAGCCCCTGACCCGACTCCGGGCGATGGCGGCGACAATCCCACCTTTTGTGGGTTTTGCTCCCAATTCGCGCGCCAGCGTACAATGCCAGCCATGTACATTCGCCTTATCCTGGCAACCGCATTACTCACGCCGCTCGGGGGCCAAATGCCGGCGCTCAGCGCGGCAGCCACGCGCCACTACATTGCGGCCAATCAACCCGGGCTGTTGCGGCAGTTTTCGGCACTCCTGGCGATTCCAAACCTTGCCGCGAACACAACCGAGATCGAGCGCAATGCCACAGCGGTTACCGCGCTGTTGCGATCCGCCGGCATCAAGGTCGAGCGGCTGACGATTCCGGGAGCTCCGCCGGTTATTTTTGGATCGTTCGACACGCCGGGCGCCAGCCACACCATAACGTTCTACGCCCACTATGACGGTCAACCCGTGCATCCCGCCGACTGGGCCACGCCTCCCTACCAGCCCATGGTGCACGACGGGCGCATTTGGGCGCGCTCGGCCGGCGACGATAAGGACGCCGTCTTTGGCTTCTCCGTCGCCCTGCAAGCGCTGCGCCAGGCCGGCATTCATCCCCGCTCGAATCTTCGTTTCTTTTTGGAAGGAGAGGAGGAGGCAGGTTCCCCGCATTTGGCCGCCTATCTCGATCGCTATGCCAATCGCCTGCGCACCGATGGATGGATACTATGCGACGGCCCGGTACACCAGAGCGGCGCGATGCAGGTGTCATTCGGAGCGCGCGGTGTGACTGACGTCGAGATGACCGTGTACGGGCCGAACCGGGGACTGCACGACGGCCACTATGGAAACTGGGCGCCGAACCCGATTGCCATGCTTACCGACCTACTGGCCGCCATGCGCTCGCCCGATGCCCGTGTCTTGATTCCCGGTTTCTACCAGGATGTGCGCCCGCTTGACCCGGAGGAACGCGCGGCGATTGCCGCCATGCCCGACTACGACCATACCCTCGAGGGTATGCTGGGCCTCGATCGCACCGAAGGGGCGCCCCGAAAACTGGCCGAGCAAATTGCCGCTCCGGCATTGAACATTAGAGGAATTCAAGGCGGGTTTGTCGGCCCCGGCGCGGCCAACGTGATCTCTACCGAGGCCCGCGCGTCGCTCGATTTTCGTCTCGTGCCTGACCAGACGCCGGCAGTGGTGCGGTCCGAGGTCGAGCGTTTTATCGCTTCGATGGGCTACGCCATCGTCGCCGAGCCGCCTAACGCCGCATTTCGCCTGACACATCCCAAGATCATTCGCCTGGAGTGGGGCGCGGGGTACCCCGCCGCGCGCGTCTCGATGTCGGCGGCGCTGAGCCGGCAGGTGGTCGAGATCGAACGCGGCGCCTTGGGTGGTGAACCGATTGTCCGGCTGCCGATACTCGGCGGCAGCATTCCGATGTACTTGTTTCAGGGCGCAGGCCAGCGAACGCCGGTGGTGGTGGTGCACATCGCCAACTTTGACGACAACCAGCATGCCGCCAATGAAAACATCCGCCTCGACTATCTGTGGAAGGGAATCGCCGTCTATGCGGCCCTCATGGCAGGCCTTACTGGCGAATAGCCCGAAGGGCGCCTATCTCCGCCATTTTTGCTATCTTGAAATACATGAAACACGCTCTCCTCTGTTTATCGCTCGCCCTGCTGGCGTCGGTGGCAGGCGCCCAGGACTGGGCCAAGGCCAAGCTCGAGCAATCGCCGCGCCACCGCGAAACCGTGACCATCAACGTCGGGGGCCGATCACTGAGCGCTTTCGTTGCCTATCCCGAGGCCAAGAACAAACGCCCGGTGATTCTGGTGATCCATGAGATTTTCGGCCTGAGCGACTGGGCGCAGGAGATGACCGACGAGTTGGCCGCCGCCGGCTATGTCGCCATCGCTCCCGATCTGCTGAGCGGCGCCGGACCCAACGGCGGGGGCACCTCCTCCTTCGATGGACAAACCGCGATCGGCCGCGCCATCAACGCGCTGCCGCCCGAGCAGATCACCGCCGATCTCAACGCCGCCGCCGACTGGGCCCTGAGCCAGCCAGCCTCCAACGGCAAACTCTACGTCGCCGGTTTCTGTTGGGGAGGCGGCCAGAGTTTTCGCTTTGCCACCAACCGCCCGCACCTGGCAGCGGCGTTCGTGTTCTATGGCGTGACGCCGCCGGCGGACACGCTGGCACGCATCACTGCGCCGGTTTACGGATTTTACGCCGGCAACGACGCGCGCATTTCCGCCACCGTTCCGGCGACGAAAGCGGCCATGAAGGCGGCCGGCAAGAAATACACCGCGGTGATTTACGACGGCGCTGGACACGGTTTTATGCGCGCCGGCGAGCAGCCCAACGCCACCGAAGCCAATGCCAAGGCCCGCGACGCCGCCTGGATCGTTTTGCGCAAGGTAATGGGAAAGTAAGACCGGTCTGGAAGCAGTTTTACAATGCCGCGGCCGGCCGCGCGGGTCGCGCCGCCCGCGGCGTTTATTTAGAGAAGAAGCCGCCCACGATCCCTTCGCGTAAGATCTCGCGCCAAATGATGAGATTCCAGTGGGGGGCGCGCCCACCGATCATGCCTGGTGCAGCCTGACTTCAATGGCGGTCAAGTCATCGCCTAGCGCCGCGCCTTGGCAAAACGCGCGCACCTCGCTGGCCAGCTCGGCGATGGTGGCGCCCCGGCGCAGGCACTCTTCGAGGCGCGCATCCCCGAACATGTCGCCGCCGCCGTTGGCGGCCTCGGTCACGCCGTCGGTGACCAGCAACAGGCGTTCGCCGCGCTCCAGTCGCGCCCCAGCCGACGTGTACTCCGCCATGGGCAGCAATCCCACCGGCATGTTGCTCTCGCCGAGCGAACGATAGGCGGCGTCGCTGACGACGAGCGGCGGAATGTGGCCGCAGTTGATGTACTCCATTTCGCCCGTTGGTTTGAGCGTGACTATCACCAAGGTTGCGTACTTCTCGCCCTGCAACCGTTGGCAGATGAAGCGATTGGCGGTCGAGGCGATTTGCGCCAGCGGCAGCCCGGCGAGCAATTGGGCGTGGACGATGCCTTGCAACGAGGAGGCCAGCAGCGCCGCCGCCGCGCCCTTGCCGCTGACGTCGGCGAGTACGATCGCGACCTCCTGGCTATCCTCCCGCACCATGGCGTCATAAAAGTCACCGCCAATCTGCTGGCAGGCCACGCTCAATCCGTCGAGCGCGGCAAAAGGGACCACCGGCAGCGAGGCGCTCATCAGTCCCTGCTGGATGGAGGCCGCCAGAGCCAATTCCTTTTCCATGGCGCGAGCCTGCTCCTGTCGCGCGGCGAGCTGGGCATTGATCACCACCTGGGCGGCGTCGTTGGCCAGCACATCGAGCATTTCGCGACTGACCTGCGAGAGCTGCGGGCTGGCGATGTGGCTGTCAAGATAGAGCACGCCAACGACGGTGGCGTTGGCGCGATCGCGCAGCGGTACGGCGACAATGGTCCGGAGATCGTGGGCGACGATGCTCTGCGCCAGCGCGGCGCCGTCTGACTGGCGGGTATCGTTCATGACGATCGCGTTGGAGGAGGCGCCGGCGCGCTCGACAATCGACCGCGATATGGCGCGATCGTCGTTGAGCCGCTCGCCCGCGGCGCTGCGTCCTGTTCGCAGGACGAGTGCGCCCGCAACGTCGCGCAGAAATACAAAGCCGCGCTCGGCGCCGGTCAGGCGCAGGGCGGCGTCAAGCATGGCCGCCAGAATGTCGTCCAATCCGTCCGCGGCCCGCATCCGCTGCGAGAAGTCGAGCAGCAGGCGCAGGCGATCGAACTCCAAGGCCGGGGTGCCGGTCTCGAGCTTCTGCATCTGCGAAAGAAAAAGGCTGGCCGATTCAGGCGCCGGATCGAAAACGATCTTCACGCCCGGGCAATTGGGAAACTCAATCACATCCCCCGAGACCAGTTTTTGCCGGCGCACCCGCGCCCGGTTCACCAGCGTGCCGTGCGTGCTGTCCTGATCGTTGAGCGCGTATCCGCCGTCGTCGGCCACAATCTGCGCATGGTCGCGCGAGATCTGCGGCAGCGGGATTGACAGGCTGTGGCTGGGCCGGCGGCCGATCGTGAACGGCAGCGGCTCGAGCTCCAGCGTCCGTTCCAGTCCTCCAATGGTTGCGCGCAAGGATGTCATTTTGTGAAGATTCTCAATGGTAAAGGAGCCATCCGCTTAGAGCTAGTGTAGCCCCACCGGCCAGCGCCAGAGCCCAGACTCGCAGATCATTAGCGCGCGCCAGGCGGTGGTCGCCGCTCACTCGGTTCATTACCGGGGCGTTGGCCACTGCACCCGCCATCGAGGCAACCACGGTCGCGATGCCGGCCGACGACGGCGCCAGCGCATGGTGCGCGGCCAATACTCCCACCGCCGCCGTGGTGCTGGCGCTGCTGAAAAATCCACCCAGGATGGCCACGCCATAAATGCCAAACTCCCCGGCGTGGCGTTCGGCGAGGCTGGTGGCGGCGGCGATGATCAAAAACAACAATCCAAATTCCGCCACCCGTCGCAGCGAGACCGGCGACGGCAGTTCGAGCGGATCTCCGGGAGCCGTCGGCCGGCGGCGCTGCCACACAAACAAGACGGCCAGCCCTGACATCACCGCCAGCGGCAGCACCGCCGTCCTGACGCCACCCGGGGCGAACAGCGCCAGCAAGAGCAGGTTGCGGCCGAACATGGAGAGGGTGGCGAGCAAGGTGATACTCACGCCGAGATCCATCGCGCGCTCCCGGTCGCCACCCATGCGTTTCAGGGCGCCGCCAATTTCCAGAATCGCCGCGGTGCTGCTCACCAGGCCCCCCAGCAGCGCACTGTAGTACATGCCGCGGGCGCTGTAGAGCCGCATCAGGATGTAATTGCCAAACCCAACCGCGGCCACCACGATCACCGCCACCCAAACGGCGTGCGGGTTGACCAGCCCCCACGGGTCCACTGTGCGGTTGGGCAGCAGCGGATAAATAACAAAGGCAATGAAGCCCAGCCAAATCGCACCCCGAATTTCTTCAGGATGAAGTTGGCCGGCAAGGCGGTGCAACTCGAACTTCCAGGCCAACAGAAGCGTGGCCACGATGGCCGCCATGACGGGCGCGAAAAACTCGCCTTCGCCAACCAGCACGCCCAGCACATATACCAGCAGCAGGGCGGCCGAGGTGGTGATCTCGACCGATTGCCGCGCTTGCAAGTCGTGATAATTAATGAAGGCGACCAGCACCAGAGAAGCGCCAAAGCCTGCAATCGCAAAGCCGCCGCCGATGAGCGCGGAAAGCGTGCCCCCCAGGCAGGTCAGGGCAAAGGTGCGAATTCCAGCATCCTTATTCGACCATTCGCGCTCGAAGCCGACCAGTAAGCCGATGGCGATCGCCAATCCGATCTGGCAGGCTACGTATCCGTGAAGGCCGAGGTGCACGCCCTCTAGGATAAAGCACTATCCCCGTAACGCATCGAGCGGGTCGATTCGGGTGGCGCGCCAAGCGGGTTGCAGCGCGGCCAGGTAGGCGACCACCAAGAGCGCCCCCGCGCAGAGCGCGAGCACCCGCGCGTCAGTGGGCTGTACGCCATACAAGAAGCTGCCTAGCAGCCGGTGCAATGCGAGCGCTCCCGCGAGTCCGAGTGCAAGTCCGAGCGCGGCCAGGCGCAAACCGGAATTTGTAAATTGCCGTAGAAGCTGCCGCCGGCTGGCCCCGAGTGCAATGCGAATGCCGATCTCACGTGTGCGCGCCGCCACGGCATAGGCAAGCACGCCGTAAATGCCGATCGCCGCCAGCGCCAGGGCCAAGGCCGCGAAGCCGCCGATCAGCGCTCCCAAAAATTGGGTCTGCCCCAAAGACCCGTTCCGTATCTCGTCGAGCGACCGGACGTTGAATACCGGTTGCGTGCTGTCGGTCGCGGCGAACGCCGCGCGCAGCGCCGGCGCGAGCGCCGAGGGTTCGCCACGCACCACGAAGCCGATCGGGAACCAGTGATTGACCAACGAGTTGATGGCATCGGACGTCTGAGCCTGTGGCACGTAGAAGGTTACTGGCGGTGCCTGATCCAGCCCATTCTCGCGGATGTCGCTTGCGACGCCCACAATCTGATACATCGTCCCCTGCTTGCCCCCCGGCACCGGGTCGGGCAGAAACGCGGTTTTGCCGAGCGGCGACTGGCGCGGCCAAAACTGGCGGGCAAAACCCTGGCTGACAATCGCTACCTTCGGCGCCGCCGCGGTATCGCCGGAACTGAAATCGCGGCCGGCGACGATCGGAATGCGCAGCGTATCGAAAAAGCCGGGGCTGATGGCGCGCCACTCGATTGAATAATTGCCGCTGTCGGGATTGCCTGTCACTTCGACGGAGTAATTCATGGCGCGCATCAAGGGGATGCCGGTGATGGTCGCCGCCGTGACGACGCCGGGAGTCGAGCGCAAATGTTGGAGAACATCTTCCGTGAATCGGGTGGTGAGCGCGTCGCTCGTCTGGCGCGCGCCGGTGAGCGCGGATTGCGCCGTCATTACATCGGCGGTTTGGAAACCGGGCTTGACCGCATCCAGTTGCATCAGGCTGGCGATGAACATTCCTGCCGCGGCCAGCAGCACAAAGGCGAGCGCCACCTCGGCGACGATCAGCGTGCTGCGCGCACGGCCGGCGCCGGGCGCGGCGGCGGCGGCAACGCTATCCTTCAAGTGGCCCTGCAAATCCAACTTTCGCGCGTGCAGCGCCGGGGCAAACCCGAAGACGACCCCTGTAACGAGCGCCAGGCCCACGATAAAGGCCGCGGTCCAGGCGTTCCATCCCGCGGTAATAGGCAGCGCAAACGCCTCTGGCGTCATGCGGTGCAGCCAGGGGATGGCGACCCAGGCCAAGAGTCCGCCCGCGGCCGCGCCCAGCGAGGAGAGCACGAGGCTTTCGGTCAACAACTGGCGAGCGACGCGGCCCTGGCTTGCCCCCACCGCGGCGCGAATGGCCATTTCGCGGGCGCGTCCCGTCGACCGCGAGAGCAGCAGATTGGCGATGTTGGCGCAGGCGATGAGCAGTACCATTCCCACGGCGGCGAGCAAAAGCCATAGCGCCGCGCTGCTGTCGCCCACAACGGCATCGTGAAAACTTCGCATACCCCAGGTCATGCGGCTTTTGGGATGACTGCGATTGTAGTCGGCCTTCATTACATCCATCGCGCTCTGAGCCTGGGCCATGCTCAAGCCCGGCCGCAGACGTCCTAGCAGATCGAGATTGGGCCCAAGTTCCGCCAATTCGGCAACCGTCGGTTGCATCGCTGTCCAAAGGCTGGTGGGCTGAAAACCGCTGGGGCCTTCCTCGAGGTCGCTAAAGCTGGCGGGCATTACTCCGATCACGGTGTAGGGCGCGCCGTTCATTTGAAATGTCTCGCCCACCACGTTGGGCCGCCCGCCGAATTCGGACCGCCACAAGCCGTCGCTCAACACCGCCGTGCGCCCGGTGCCGGGCACATCGTCGGCCGCGATGAAAGGGCGCCCGACAACCGGCGCGACGCCATATACGCCGAAGAACCCGTGGCTCACCCGCATTGCCGCGACCTTCACCGCGGTGCCATGGGCATAAAGGTTGGCATTGGTCGCGACATCTACAATCGCGTCGGCGGAAAACACCTGCTGCTGCCGGTCAATCTGGATGGCTTCGTCGGCGGTCAGGCCATTCTGCATCTCGCCGTGGTAGTAATGCACAACCTCGACCATGCGCTCGGGGTGCGGGAAGGGAAGTGGCTCCAGCAACATGGGGCTGGCGATGCTGAAAATGGCGATGTTGGCCCCCAACCCCAGCGCCAAGGTCAGGATGGCGACCGCGGCGAATCCCGGCGCCCGGCGGAGCAACCGGAAACTGTAGCGAAGATCAAGAAGAAGGTTCCCCATAAACCCCTATACTGGGGCGGCCGCAAAAAGTTTCACAAATCCCAGCGAAACATCAGTTCGGCGTGGGCATTTCCACGTGATCAATGACCACGACGGGCATCGGCCTTTTCTGCAGCTTGGTTTCGTTGTCGATCAAGCCAAGCTGCTTTTCGAGCGCGTCCCGAAACTTGTAGGATTGGTCAATCGGATTGCCGGCATCGTCCTTGAGATTAGTGACAACGTCGTACTGGAAGTCAAAGTCATATTTTCCAGTCAGATTGGTTTCATCAACCATGGGCGGCTGATTTATGCGCCCCATGCGGCCGAAGTATGCGACGAAGTCGGCTATCGTAGCCGACCAAGCCTGGTAATGAATGGTCATCAGCGCACCATCGGTAAAGGGACCGGCACCGTCAGGGCTCAGGCGTTTGGCATAGAACTGGCCGCACCGGTGCTGCCCTTCGGGTAAGGGCGGACCCGGGGCGGCGGCAAGACACTCACCGGTTGCCGGCTTGAGACGGGCACCCGTCTTGGCCACTTCAATCGTTCGCACGTCCATGTCGCGCGTCGCCCAATGGGCGGAGAGGTGGAAGCGATCAACCAACATTGCCTGAAGCATCGGCCGGAACTGAGCGGCGGCGGCGCCCGGCGGGCAGGAAGCGGTAATGTAGAACCGGTGATCTATCTTCGAGTCCCAATCGGGAATTCCCACCACCTGCGAGTTAAGCACTCCGAAGGCGGTTACAATGACGGTTGAGACGTTTACGTTTCTAGCCGACCACCGGCCGCTGGTGCAGCCATTGCCCCAGGCACCCCCGTTTTGTTGCGACGCGGCTGCAGTCATTTTAATTGACACGACGTCGAAGCTCGGCCCACCCTTCGGCGGGAGGGCGGATGTCTGCGCCGTCGCGATTACACCAAACAGAAAGCACAGCGCGGTTAGCCATTTCACGCCGCCAGTATAGCGCAGGCGCAAAAATCGCCGTCTCAGCGAATTGTGACTTGAATTCCAGTTGAGTACTGCAGGGAATTCCGCAGGAAGCCGGGTTGGGGATTGTGCAGGTAGCTGTCCACGACGTTGAAGTTGAGACTTAAGGAGCGATAGAGTGGCACTGCCCAAGAACTCAGCCCCGACATTTGGTAGGCCGCACCGTTGGTGTAGGAGGGTGTCAAGCTGATGTTCTCTGTCCACACCAGGCGTCCATAGGTTTGGCGCAGCGATTCGGTGAAACTGGAAGCGATGAAGCTTTCATTGCTGGGCGCGTGAAAGCGCTGGTGCGTCCAGTGCAGGTCGGCGCGGAGCGAGAGTTGGGTTGCCTGGGACGCGAACAGCTTCCAGCCGGCGCCGCCTCCAAAGGCTTGTTGCAATTCGAGTCCCTGGGCTATGTTGTGGTCGAACTGGGCATCGCCAAACAGAAACAGACGCGCCGTCATATTGCGGTCCTGTTCGACTCCCGCATTGAAGATGCTGGTGCGCACGGTGGGCTCGTTGGGCTGCGAGAGTTTGCCATAAGTGCCTTGAAAGTGCACGAGCGTATTCGAGCGCTGTGGCAGCCAAGCCAGCATCGGTACCGGTCGCTGCAGATCGATCGCGCCGGTGAAGCTGCTTGATGACTGGGTGGCGCTGACCTGGCTGAAGCCGCCGCTGACAAGCCCCCGCCAGCTCCTCCAAAGCGGCGGGTGAGCCGTGACCTCGTTGGTATAAGTTTTGGGGTCGACAATCATGCGAGTGTCGCTGGGTGCGAGAAACGCTGGCTGGGCGGCGAGGCTGGGGGTAATTTCGATGATGTTGCCATCAAGCCGGAGCTGCCCCTTTTCCACCCGCCCGTCGTTTGCCACGACGACGAATTCATCGAGCGTATTCAGTTGTTGGATGTTGCTCCATGCCACCGTCACGGTGCCCGCCATGTCGCTATGGAAAATACAACCCTTGTGGTCGGCGCGCACGAGCGTACCGTTCAATTGGTCACCATTGCGAAACGTGAGCGTGTCGGCGCAGAGGCAGGCGGCCAACATCAGTAGCACACAAACAACCCGCATGTTCTCAGCTTACAACGTGCGCTTGAACAGCAACGTGGCGCCACCAACCATCAATACGCACGTGAGCGCCAGGGCCCATAAGTCTGTGGTGATGGCGGCCAGCGAAACCTGTTGTAAGAGTAAAGCGCGGTAGGCATGCACGGCGTACGAGAACGGATCGACGTAGGCAATCGCCCGCAGCCATTGCGGAAATCCGGCAATCGGATACACCGCGCCGGACGGGAAGAACAATAGCGTGTTGAGCACGCCGAAGATGGCGCGCGGCACCAGCGGATCGTCGATGCGGGCCATGATGAAAAACATCATGCCGATCAGCGCGATGGCGGTCAGCACGGTAACGATGAGCAATGCGCCCAAGCGCTCTGGGTCGAGAAAATGCGGTACCCCCGCGATGAATGAACCCGCGATCAGCACCACCAACCCGGCCAGCACGCCCTTGATGGCGCCGGCCAGGTTGAAGCCCAAAATCAGCTCCCACTTGGTGATCGGTGTCACCAGATAGCCTTCGTGCAGCCCGCGAGACTTGTCGTCAATATACAGAATGCCGCCCCCGATCATGGCGGTGATGAAGATGGCCAATGTGATGGAGCCCGGCAGCAGGTACTTGATGTAGCTGGTATAGGGGTAGACCTCGACCACATCGAGCGATACCTCGCCCGGCAGCCGCGATGCGATTAAAGGCGCGTTGATCGACTGTGTCAGGTCGGCCATGGTCGCCCCTATGCCGCCCGCGGTGGCGCGATCGGTGTTATCGGTGACCAGCGCCAGCTTGGGATTATGGTGCAGCAAGAGATCGCGCGAATAGTTGACTGGGATGATCAGCACCGCCCCCAGGAGTCCGCTGCGCAGCGCCGCCACCGCTTCGCCTTCGTCGCCGTAGTCCCGCGGAACGAAGGTGCGCGCGTTGGCGGCGACGGCTAGAATGCGCTCCCGCACATCGACCGCGCCGGGTCCGTGGTCGAGATTGACGACGCCCAACTGCACCCCGCGGATGTTGCCGCCAAACGCATTACCCAAAATGACCAATTGCACCAACGGCAGCAGCAGCGCCGCCACGAGTAGAAACGGGCTGCGGCGAAATTTGCGCAGATCGCGTTCGACGATGGCCAATGCTCGGGTCATGACTTCGCCTTCTTCCCCGACCAACCCACCGACGGAACGGTGGTGTCGTGTTCGGTCAAGCCATGACCAGTGAAATGCAAGAACACATCGTCGAGCGAAGTGCTTTGCACCGAAAGGCTCTTGAGTTCGATATTCTGCTGGCGGGCGAGATCCATGATCGCCTCGGCGGTGGCCGGACCGCGGTCGCTGGCCACCCGATAAATCGCCGGGCCCTGCTGCCGCGCCGACTTGACCGTGGCCAATGCCTCGAGATCAGCCACCGAGTTGCGCAGATCGGGCACGAACCGCACTTCAATGACGCTGGCGCCGGGCACCTCCGCCTTCAGTGCCGCCGGTGTATCGAGGGCGACAATCTTGCCGTGGTCCACGATCGCGATGCGGTCGCACAGCCGGTCCGCCTCATCCATATAGTGGGTGGTGAGGAAGAGGGTGAGGCCGCGCGTGTCGCGCAGTTGCGAAATCATCTCCCACACCGACATGCGCGAGACCGGATCGAGGCCGGTCGTCGGCTCGTCGAGGAACAAAATCTGCGGAGCGTGCACCAGGCCGCGCGCGATCTCCAGCCGGCGGCGCATGCCGCCCGAGAGTGTGCGGGCAAATGCCTGGGCGCGGTCGGCGAGGCCTACCGATTCCAGCAGTTCGCGTGTAATCACCTTGCGCCGCGCCCGCGGCACACCGTAGAGCCGGGCATGGATCGAAAGATTTTCCTCGCATGTCAGGTCCGGGTCGCTGGTCATGTTCTGCGGAATAACGCCGATGCGCAAACGCACGTCGTTGGCCTGGTGGATGACATCGCAACCGGCCACGGTCGCCGTTCCCGAACTCGGCGGAATGAGCGTGGTCAGCATCCGGATGAGGGTTGACTTGCCGGCGCCGTTGGGGCCGAGCATGCCGAAGATCTCGCCCTTGGCAACCGTGAACGAAACTTGCTCGACCGCGCGCAGCGTGCCAAATGTCTTCGAGATGCTGGCGACCTCGATGGCGTTGGAGTTGTTATTCGAAGCCATTAAGTGCGCATCGGCGGCAGCATCACCCAGGCGGTCATGCCCAGCGCGAGCCGGCCGCCGGGGTTCGAGACGCGCACCCGGATTGCCACTGTCTTAATGTCCCGCTTGGTGCGGCTGACATCACGTTGGGTGGCAAAGTCGGCTTCCACAGCTTTGTAAATTACCGGACCCGAAACGATGGTTCCCGAGGCAAGCTTGACCTGAAGCGTTTGGCCCATCGAGATATCCGCGGCATAGGACTCCTCGACATCCGCGTCCACCCAGGTATCGTTGGTTTGGAAGATCGTCACCACCGGGCTGCCGGGATTGACAACTTCGCCTTGTCGCGCCGCGCGCAGGGTGATGATGCCATCCACCGGTGCGACGATTTTGGTCTGGTCAAAGCGCGCGACCGCGGCCTGGCGATTGGCGCTGGCCTGCTGCGCCGCGGCGGCTAGCGACTGCGTCTGCTGTTGTTGCACCGCGACTTGGCGCTGTTGATCTTGCGCGTCGCGCACGGCGGCCTGAGCGGCGGTAGCGGCGCGCTCGGCCGCCACGGCAGAAGCGCGGGCGGCATCGCGCGAGGCGGCGGCGCTATCAAGATCGGCTTTGGCGTTGTCGAGATCGAGTGGGGAATTGACGCCCTTGGCGACCAGCGGTGCGATACGGGTGTAGTTGGCGTTGGCCTTGTCGTAGGCCGCTCCCGCGGCTTTCACCTGGGCATCCGCCTGCTGCAGGGCAGCCTGGGCCTGGGCATATTCCGCTTCCGCCTGCTTGACCTTGGTGGGCAGCGTCGCCGCGAGCAGCGCCGCCTGTGCTTCGGACTGGCGGGTCGAGGCGTCCGCCTGCGCAATGGCGGCGCTTGCCGCCCGCTCATCGGCTTGCTGCACCGAGGGATCGAGCGTGGCAATCAACTGCCCCGCTTTAACCGCCTGGCCGTCCTCGACGGCAAGATGTGTAATCAAACCGGTGATCTGCGCCCCGACGACCACTTCGTTACCGTCCACAGTTCCCGTCAGCACGATCTCCTGCGCGCGCGGGCGGGTCAACCACCACCACCCCGCGCCCACCACCACTAGCACCAGAATTAAAATGAAAACTTTTCGCATAATTTATCGAACTACCAGATTGACACACGTTGGTCCGCAGGCCGCCACATCGGCTGGCCCTGGGTGATGCTAAACGCCTGGTAGAAGGCGGGAATATTTGACAGCGGCCCAAGTACGCGGTACTTGGCCGGCGCGTGCACATCGCTCAGCAATTGGCGCCGCAGCGTGGCCTCGCGCTCCTGCTCGCGCCAACCCAGCGCATAGCCAAGAAAGTAGCGCTGCATCGGTGTAAGACCGCCAATCTCCTTGCCGTCTTTGTATTCCTGTGTCTGTTGAAACGCGTCGATGCCGAGCAACAAGCCGCCATAGTCGGCAATGTTCTCGCCCAGGCACGCTTGGCCATTGATGTGAATGCCCGGAATTGGCTCGTAGGCGTCGAACTCTTTGACCATGACCGCGGCCCGTTGGTTGAACTTTGCCGCATCGTCCTTGGTCCACCAATCCTTCAAGTTGCCTTGGGCGTCGAAGTGGCGGCCCTCGTCGTCGAAGCCGTGGGTCATCTCATGGCCGATGGTCGAGCCGCCGCTGTATCCATAGACCAGGGCGTCGTCAAGGTCGGCATCGGGGATGCCGGGCACGGCAAACTGCGCGGCCGGCAGCACGATCTCATTGTTCGAGGGATTGTAGTACGCGTTGTAGGTCTGCGGCGTCATATCCCATTCGGTGCGATCCACCGGCTTGCCGAACTTCGAGAGCATGTCGTTGAAGCGCCAGCGCGAGGCGTTCATCATGTTCTCGGCGTAGGAATTGCGCGCCACCTGGAGGGCCGAGTAGTCCTTCCAGTGATCGGGGTAGCCGACCTTGGGCGTAATCGCGTTGAGCTTGGCCAAAGCTTTGGCCTTGGTGGCTTGGCTCATCCAGTCCAGCTTGGCTATACGGGCTCGGTAGGCGCTGCGAATCGCTTCGACAAGATTGGTGTAGCGCTGTTTCGCCGCCGGCGGAAAATAGGCGGCCACGAAGATGCGTCCCAGGACCATGCCAAGCGCACGGTTTTCGGAGTCGAGCGACCGCTTCCACAGCGGTCGCGGCTCCTTCTGGCCGGTGAGCACACTTGAGAAGCGAAAGTTCTCGTCGAAGTACTTCTGCCCCAGATACGGCGCATACGCGGCGAGCAGATGCAGGCGCAGATAATCCCGCAGTACCGGCGCCGGTGTCGACGCCAGCGCACGATTCAAGCCGGCAAAAAACTCCGGCTGCCCAACGATGACCGTGGCCGGGTCGAGCTTCATGCTGGCCAGCCGTTCTTTCCACGGGATGTCGGGCGAATAACGGGTGGTCAACTCGGCGGGCGTCATCTTGTTGTAGTTCCGGTCCGGGTCGCGTAATTCGGCCAGCTTGCGCGAGGCCGTGGCCAGGCTGGTTTCGAACTTCATAACCGCCGTCGCATTGGCGCTCGCCACCGCTGGAGCTTCGCCCAGCATTTGCAACTCGCGATCAAGGTGCGCAACGTATTCCTTGCGGATATTTGGCAACGCCGGCTTCGGGATTGAAATAGAAATCGCGATTGGGGAGGCCCAGCCCGCCCTGACCGAGATGTACTGTCATCGCGGCGCTATTCTTTTCGTCTTGCACGATACCAAAGCTATAGAACGAGCCGACGCCGAGCGGTTCGAGTTCGCCGGCCACCACGAGCGCCTCGGCAGGCGTTTGTACCGTCGCGATGCGATCAAGTTGGGGTTGAATCGGAGTCAGGCCCAATTGGTCGGCGTGTGCGGTGTTGTTGGCCATGGCCCAGAAGTCGCCGATCTTCTGTTGGTCAGATCCCTCCGCCGGATGATTGGCGTCGGCCGCTTGCTGGCTGATGGTGCGCAGCTTGGCATAAATATCGTCCTGCACTTCGTTGCCAATGCCGTAGGTTGACTCGGAGTTCGGAATCGGATTGCGGTTGATCCATCCCCCATTGGCGTAGGCGAAAAAATCCGTTCCCGGTTGCACGGCCGTGTCGAGATCGGCTGCCAGTACATCCGCCGGCGCGGCGGTTCCATTATCCCCACGACGGCCGCAAGCGATCGTGCCTAATAGCGCCGCGATGAGTACGAATATGCCCAACAATCCCAATTTGCGCATACCGAAAACCGTATCATGAATAGGTGCAACCCGTCGCCACCCGCAGCCGCAATAAAACCTACTACCGCGCCTTGCACGTGCCCATTTGGATCTGGGTGTTTTTCACGCTGCCCGGTGGTCTGACCGCCGATCTTTATGCGCATGGGTTTCATCGCCGCCACGCGATTTGGTTGGCCGTCGTGACCGCGGTTTGCATTTGGCGTGGCCTCGTGGGCCGGCTGCCCGGCGCGGAACCGCGGCCCTACATCACCCATTACGGATTGAAGTGGCCCAACCTCGCCTACCGCGTTGTTTGCTACACCGCTGCCTGGATCGCAATTGTCGTCCCCTGGATCCTCAATCTGTGCGGCCTCATCTACGCCGCGCTCGGCGGGCGCTGGATCGTGACCTGGCTCTACGGCACGCCCTATGATCTTTTAGCGTTCCTTGTGGTGATCGTAGCCGCGCTTAACCACCTGCCGCGCGCCCGGCGCTCGATTCGCTACGAAGGCGAAGAGCGCGCCTGGTTTTACGTCGGCGTATGGACCGCGGTCATAGCCCAGGCCGCCGGTTGGGCCGCCTGGCGCCTGCTGGCCGCGCCCAGCCCCTGGCTCCGCATCGCCATCTTTGTAGTTGTGAGCGGCGTGATACTGGACCTGGGAATTTCCGGACGACTGCCCCGCACCCGCCGCGTGCACCTTCGCCGCGACGGACGCAGCCTGCAGGAGGCCGCCACCGAATGAACCCACCCCTGCTCTTCACTCCTTTGCGCACGCGCTCGCTCGAGCTGAGGAACCGCATCGTTGTCTCGCCCATGTGCGAGTACTCGAGCCGCGACGGCTTCGCGAATGACTGGCATCTTGTCCACCTCGGCAGCCGTGCCGTGGGCGGCGCCGGCTTGGTGATGACCGAAGCCTGTGCGGTCACCGCCCAAGGACGCATCAGCCCCGACGACCTCGGCCTTTGGAAAGACGACCACATTCCGGTGCTGCGCCGCATCACTGGATTCATTCGCGGGCAAGGTGCGGCCGCGGGGATTCAGTTGGCACACGCGGGCCGCAAGGCGGCCACTGCCGCGCCGTTCAAAGGCGGCAAACCGCTGCCGCTGGAGGAAGCCTGGCCGATAGTCGCGCCCAGCCCGATTCCGTTCGCGCCCGGGTACGCCCAGCCCCGCGAGCTGAGCCGCGGCGAAATCGCCGACGTTGTCGCGAGCTTTGCCGCCGCCGCAAAACGCGCTCTCGATGCGGGCTTTCAGATGATTGAATTGCATGCCGCCCACGGCTACCTCATCCATCAATTCCTCTCGCCGCTCAGCAATCAGCGCGGCGACAGCTATGGCGGCTCATTCGAGAATCGCTGCCGTCTTGCGTGTGAAGTGGTGGGGGCGGTGCGCGGCGTCTGGCCAACGGACCTGCCGCTCTGGGTGCGCATCTCGGCCACCGACTGGGTCGAGGGTGGCTGGGACGTCGCCGATTCCGTCGCCCTCGCGCGCCGCTTGCAACCGCTCGGCGCGGACCTGATTGACTGCAGCTCGGGAGGCAACGTTGCCCACGCCCAAATCCCCGTGGGCCCAGGCTACCAAACCGCCTTCGCCGAGCGCGTAAGGCAGGAAGCGGGAATCCCGACCGGCGCCGTGGGGATGATCACTGCGCCCGAGCAAGCCGAACACATTCTGGTCACTGGCCAGGCCGATGTCGTGATACTCGCCCGCCAGATGCTGCGCGAACCCTACTGGCCGCTCCGTGCGGCTAACGTGCTGGGGCATTCCATCGCCTGGCCGGAGCAGTACGCCCGCGCCGCCTGGGTGAGCCGCTAGTCTGGCAGCCGGGTGGGTCCGAACTGACTGGCCGTAAGACGGACTACGACGTAATGAAATGCCCCAAAAATCGGCGTCGGAACTTGCAACTGGGCATCCGCCGGCGACGGCGTGGGCCGTTCCTTGCACGGGCAATCTGCCTTACTGATGACCCACGAACACTGCGCCACCCGCCGGTTTATACTTTAATAGATATGGTTGATAACGAGCATCACGAAGGCGGGCGCGAGGGGGGCGTGAAGGTTAGCGACCGTCGCCACTTCACCGAATCGGGTGAGCGCCGGGCGGGCGTGGAACCGGTGGTGGGTCCGCCGCCGGAAGAACCCAAACCAGCTGCCGCGCCGCAACCAGCATCGACAGGCCAGGCGCCGGCCAAGAGCGGTGCGGCCGCACCCGCGCCGGCGACTCCGCCGCCTGCGGCCCAACCGCGGTTAGCCGCACGCGAGATTACGTTTTCCGGGTTGTTGCAGGATTTGTTCGCCACCGGCATGATGCAGCTCGGTGCTGAAATTCAGCCCGGGCAACGGGGACAGTTGGATCTCGAAGGCGCGCGCGAAACCATTGACCTGCTCGGCGTGTTGCAGCAGAAGACGCACGGCAATCTCGATTCCCAGGAACAGCAACTGATTACCGCCGCGCTGTACGAGTTGCGCCTCGGCTACGTCGAAGTGCAGCGCGCGGCAACGGCGCGGGTCAAGATGCCTCCGCCGCCCGGGCGCAAGTAACGCCTCGCGTGCAGGGCACTCTGACCATTCTGGGCTCCGGAACTTCGACAGGCGTGCCCACCCTCGGCTGCGTCTGCGCCGTCTGCACCTCAAGCGATCCCCACGATCGTCGCCTGCGCCCCAGCATTTGGCTCAGTTTTGGCGGACACGAGGTGGTCATTGACACCACCCCCGATTTTCGCCAGCAAGCGCTGCGAGCCGGTATCCCGGCGCTTGACGCCGTGCTGATCACTCACAGCCACGCCGACCACATTATGGGGCTCGACGATGTGCGCCCGTTCAACTTCGGTCGTCCCGATCCGCTGCCGGTCTATTGCAATGCCGGCACGCTCGATGATTTGCGAAGGGTGTTCCGCTACGTTTTCGAGGCCACCTACACCGTCAGCGCCATTCCGCGCATCAACGCCCAGGTGATCAGCGCCCCGGTTGAGCTTTTTGGCGCAACTTTCGAACCGCTGCCGGTTCGGCACGGTGAGCTCCCGGTGCTTGGCTTTCGTTTTGGCAATAACGCCTATGTGACCGACTTCAGCGCCATTCCCGAATCCACCTTCGAACGCCTGCGCGGTCTCGATCTACTCATCCTCGACGCCCTGCGCCTGCGCCCGCACCCGACGCATTCCAACCTCGAGAATTCGCTCAAATTGGTCGAGCAACTGCGCCCGCGCCAGGCCTACTTCACCCACATCGCCCACGAACTGCCGCATGCCGCCACCAACGCTTCGCTGCCCGCCGGCGTCGCGCTCGCCCACGACGGCTTGCAAGTGTCCATCGAAATCTAGGGATGCGTGTTCTGCGCCAACTCGGGGAAGAGAAGCACCTATCCGCCGTCGTCACTGTGGGCAATTTCGACGGAGTGCACCGCGCTCACCAGGCCATCCTGGAAGCGGTTCGAGCCGACGCGCACGCGCGCGGCGCGTCGGCGGTGGCGGTCACCTTTGAGCCGCACCCCAGCCGCATTCTGCAACCGGAGTCAGCGCGCCCGCTGATCACACCGGGCGATGAAAAGATTCGCCGCCTCGCGGCGACGGGCATCGATGAGGTGGTGCTGCTGCCCTTTAGCCGCGACCTCTCGCTGCTCACGCCCCTGGAGTTCGTCGAGCAAGTTCTGGTGCGCGGCTTACATGCGGTGGCGGTGCACGAGGGAAACAATTTCCGTTTCGGCCATCGCCATGCCGGCACGATTGGGGATCTCGAGCGCCTGGGCCGCGAATTCAGTTTCGATGTTCGCGTACATCCGCCCATGCTGCTACGCGGACAAACGATCTCGAGTTCCGCCGTACGCGCCGCTATTGCGTCGGGCAACGTCAGCCAGGCGCGGCACCTCTTGGGACGAGTATTTTCGCTGGCCGGCGCCATCGCGCCCGGACGCGGCATTGGCCGCCAGCGCACCGTGCCCACGCTCAACTTGCAGCACTATGAGGAGCTGCTGCCCGCCCCGGGTGTATATATCACGCTGGTCGGAGTAGCCGGTGCGACCTACAACGCACTCACAAATGTTGGGGTGCGTCCGACCTTCGGCGAGCACGGACCGTTGACGGTGGAATCGCATTTGCTCGACCCGCCCGCGGCGGGCATCTCCGCCGGACTGGGCGACACAATGGAGATCGCCTTTCTGGCGCGCTGCCGCGACGAACGCCGTTTTGAAAACCCGGAGGCGCTCCGCGCCCAGATCCTGTGCGACATCGCATGGGCGCGGCGCTATTTCGCTCTCGCGGAACACACCCGTATAATGGTGGGGTAACGGGAGGAGTTATGAAAAAGCTAATCGTCTCGGTTCTTTTTGTCACCACGGCTGCTCTGGCGCAGACTGTCAACCCGGTTTCGACCGCGCTGAAGGCCAACCTGGCCCGCTCCGCAAAGAACATGGTCGCGGCCGCCGAAGAGATGCCCGCCGATAAGTTCAGCTACGCGCCCACGCCGGAATCCATGACGTTCGGCCAATTGACATTGCACGTGGCCACTTCCAACCAGGGCCTCTGCCACCTGATCTCCGGCACCCCGGCTCCGGCCAAGATCACCCTCACCAAGGACAGCCCGAAGGACCAACTGGTCGCCGCGCTCAAAAGCGCGTTCGATTATTGCACCACCTCCCTCGCCAACCTGGATGACTCGAAGCTGGGAAGCGAAGTCAGCATGGGCAGCCGCACGATGACTCAGGCCGCCTTGATTCTTACCACCAGTGACGACTGGGCCGACCATTACAGCCAGCAAGCCGCCTACCTCCGCCTCAACGGCCTCCTGCCGCCCACGGCGCAGAAGAAGAAGTAAACCCAGTAACCAGACCATCAGGCGCGGTTCAACTTGATAGCGCGGATTGCAATATCAAGTTGACCGGTCGCGCGGCCGCCGTGCGCGTGATACCCTGTAGGGGTATGGCCAATCATTCCTCGCCCTCCCGGCGCGACCATGCGGCCGCCGTCACTCCCGCGCTCAAGCAAGCCAATCTGCGGCGACTGCGCCGCATCGAAGGGCAGGTGCGCGGACTGCACAAGATGGTCGAGGAGGACCGTTACTGCACCGACGTCATCATCCAGGTGGCGAGCGTGCAGCAGGCCCTGCGCGGCGTGGCGCGCGAGCTCATGCGCAATCATCTCACCCACTGCGCGGCTGACGCCCTGGCCCAGGGCGGACGTTCGGGCGACCGCATGGTCGGGGAGCTTCTCGATGTCGTCTACAAGCACCTTCGTTAAAGATCCCGTCTGCGGCATGACGGTCGATCCCGCCAAGGCCGCCGCCACTTCGGTTCGCGACGGCGTCACCTACTATTTCTGCGGCTCGGGCTGCCAGCGCAAGTTCGAGGCGCCGCCGGCGGCGGTACCCGTGGCAACGCCCAAAGCGGCGACCTACACCTGCCCGATGCATCCTGAGGTGCGCCATTCCGGCCCCGGCGCGTGCCCGTTGTGCGGCATGGCTCTGGAGCCAATGGATCCGTTGGAATCGGCGGCCAACTCCGAGCGGGCCGCCCACCCGGAACTCGCCGACATGCAGCGCCGCTTCTGGGTTGCGGTCGCACTGGCCGCGCCCACCGTGGTGCTGGGCATGGCGGAGAAGTTGCCCTGGCTGCAATGCGCGCTGGCAACGCCGGTGGTGCTTTGGGCGGGCGCTCCATTTTTTCAGCGCGGATGGGCCTCGCTGGGCCGGCGCCTCAACATGTTCACACTCATTGCGCTGGGCGTAGGCACCGCGTATGGATTCAGCGTGATCTCCCTGGCGCTCGGGCGCCGCGATGTTTACTTCGAGCCCGCCGCCGTTATCGTGGCGCTGATTCTGCTCGGGCAGGTGCTTGAGCTGCGCGCCCGCCGGCAGACCGGAGCGGCCATTCAGGCCCTGCTGCGACTCGCGCCTCCGATCGCCCGCCGGATGCGCGCCGGACTGCCCGATGAGGAAGTCCCGTTGGCCGAGGTCCGCCGCGGCGACCTGCTGCGCGTGCGCCCCGGCGAAACGGTTCCGGTGGATGGCGTCGTTATGGAGGGATTGAGCCATATCAACGAGAGCATGATCACCGGCGAGCCGATGCCGGTGGCCAAACGCGCCGGCGACGCTGTTACCGGGGCGGCGCTGAATGGCGACGGCGCGCTGGTCGTGCGCGCCGAGCGGGTGGGCGCCGACACCACGCTGGCCCGCATTGTGCGGCTGGTCGCCGACGCGCAGCGCACGCGCGCTCCCATCCAGAAACTCGCCGATACAGTCTCCGGTTATTTCGTGCCGGCGGTGGTGGCGGCGGCGGTCGTTACCTTTATCGTCTGGTTGTTGGCCGGGCCGGCGCCCCATCTCCCCTTTGCAGTCGTCAATGCCGTGGCGGTGCTGATCATCGCCTGCCCGTGCGCGCTCGGCCTCGCAACGCCGATGTCGGTGATGGTAGCGAGTGGGAAGGGCGCACGTTCGGGAATTCTTTTTCGGAACGCCGAGGCGATTGAGATGCTCGGCGAGGTGGACACGCTGGTCGTGGATAAGACCGGAACCTTGACGGTGGGCCGCCCCACTGTGAACGGCATTACGCCGGCCGGGGGCTACGCCGCCGAGCAGGTTCTGGCATGGGCCGCGGCGGTGGAACAATCGAGCGAGCATCCCATCGCTTCCGCCATCGTGGCTGCGTCGCGTGAGCGCGGCTTGACCCTGCCGCAGGCCGCCGAGGTTCAGGCAACTCCCGGCCACGGCGTGCGCGGACGCGTCGGCGCCCACACCATCTGGATTGGCCGCCCCTCCGCCGGCGAGCCTGGGGTCGAGGTAACCGTAGACGGCACTCCCGCGGCGCTGATTACAATTGCGGACGAAGTGCGCGCCTCCGCGCCCGGCGCACTGCGGCGCTTGCGCGCGGACGGCCTGCGCGTCATCATGCTCACTGGAGACAGCCGCGCCGCGGCGGATGCGGTCGCGCACGCGCTCGGCATCGGTGAAGTCATCGCCGAGGTCACCCCCGAAGACAAGCGCAACGAGATCGTTAAGCTGCAACAGCAGGGCCGCAAGGTTGCCATGGCTGGCGATGGTATCAACGATGCCCCCGCGCTCGCCCAGGCCGAGGTCGGTATCGCTATGGGAACAGGCGCCGATGTGGCCATGGAATCGGCCGCGGTCACGCTGGTCCATGGCGATTTGGCGGCGCTGGCGCGAGCCCGGCGCCTCTCTCGCGCCACCATGAGCAACATCCGGCAAAATCTGTTCTTCGCGTTTGTGTATAACGCGATCGGCGTACCCATCGCGGCGGGTGTGCTGTATCCGGCCTTTGGACTGCTGCTCAGTCCCATGATCGCTGCCGCCGCCATGAGCCTGAGCTCGGTTTCGGTGATCACTAATGCGCTCCGGCTGCGCGGCGTCTCATTGTGACTGCGAGGATGACACCTGGCCGCGGTTGGGCAGCGCCAGCGCGCTGACGGCGGCCAGTGCGGCGGCGACACTCATGTATCCGGCGGCGGCGACCGGATGGCCCGTCCACCCTATCAGAGCCAGCGCTAGAAGCGGCGCCGTGCCGCCTGCGATGCCAATGCCGATGTTGAACGCCACGGCGTGGGCACTGACTCGATAGACCGGATCGAACTGCTCTGAGAGAAAAGCCGGCGCCGTTCCCATGACCACCGCCAGCAAGCCCGCCAACAGCGTCTGTGCCGGCCACAGCCCCGCCAAGCCCCCCGTCAAAGTCCAATGGAACGCGAAGCCGGCCACTATGGCCTCACTGAGAAAGGCCGCGACCAGCAGCGTGCGGCGCCGAAAAAAGCGATCCGAAACCCAGCCTGCGAGCGGGACGACAAGCAGTGCCAGTCCCTGACCAAACGTATTGACGCGCAACGCCGCCGCTTCCGCCACATGCCCGAACTCATGCGCAAAGGTTGGCAAAAAGACCATGCTGATGTAATTGACGATGCCGTAGCCCGAAGTAAAAACAATCGTGATCAGCAGCGGCCGTCGGGCTTCCCGCCAGGCTTGCCGCAGTGGCGCGGACGCCCGGCGCGGCATGGCAGGTTGCTGGAGTTGCGGCAACGTCTCGGGCAAATGTCGTCGCAGCAGGTAACCCACCAGCGCGAAGAGGCCACCCAGTAGGAAGGGGATGCGCCAGGCGCCGTCGCCGCCTCCTATCGCGTATGCAGCCGCGGCTGCTGCCAGCAATAGACCAATGGTTGCGCCAACATTGGCAACGCTCCCGGCCAGTCCGCGACCGCCCGGTGGCGCGATTTCGACCAGATAGGTCACCGAGCCGACAAACTCTCCGCCAACGGAAAAGCCCTGGAATAATCGCGTGAGTACGAGCAAAACCGGAGCCCAAACTCCCAGCGCGGCATAGGTCGGTAATACCCCAACGGCGGCGGTCGCAAGCCCCATCAACGCGATCGAGAGTCCGAGCAGGAAGCGCCTGCCTAGCCGGTCACCCCAGTGGCCGAGCACCGCGGCGCCGATCGGCCTCATCGCAAAGCCGACCGCAAAACCTCCGTACACGCTCAGCAATGCGGCGATGCGATCGCCACTTGGAAAAAAATGTGTGGCCAGCACCGGGGCCAACAGTCCGTACAGCCCAAAGTCGTACCATTCCAGAACGTTGCCCACCAACCCGGCGATGATCACTCTGCGCGCCGGCATGCCGCGCTGGGCGGGCAGCGTAGGTGTCGTCACGTCGCCTTCCCGGGTTCCACTCCGTTCTCCGCCTTGGGAGGCCGCTGCATCAGCTCCGCCAATGCCAACTGCGGCGCGCGGCCCTCGAAAAGTACGCGGCGCATTTGCTGGGTGATCGGCATATCGACCCCCAGCCGTTCGGCCAGTTCACACGCGGCGCGCGTCGTGGGCACACCCTCGGCAACCATGGGCGTCGTGGACTGGTAACTTTCTAGGGTTCGCCCCTCGCCCAGCGCAATGCCCAAGGCGCGATTGCGGCTAAGCTCGCCGGTGCAGGTCAACACCAAGTCGCCCAACCCGGCCAGCCCCGCAACTGTATCGGAATCGCCCCCGGCGCCGACCACCAGGCGCGTTATCTCGGCCAGACCGCGAGCGATCAGCGCCGCACGGGTGTTCGAGCCGAGACCGAGTCCCTGGCAGATACCGCTCGCAATGGCAATGACATTCTTTAGTGAAGCCGCGAGCTCAACCCCAATGACATCGCTGGTCGTGTACAGCCGCAGGGACGGGGTGGCGAGCTGGCGCTGCAGCCGCCGCGCCAGCGCGGCATCCCGGGAAGCGATCACCACCGCCGCCGGCTCGCCCTGTGCGATCTCGCGGGCAAAGGTGGGGCCGCTCAACGTGGCCACTCGCGACGACGCTTTCGCGCCCAACACCGACTCGGCCACCTCCGAAGCGCGCAGCAGGGAATTGGCTTCAAGTCCCTTGGTGGCCAGCACCAGCACGGCTTCAGGCGGTAAAACATCGGCCATCCGCGCGAGAGTCGCGCGCAAAGCGTGCGAAGGTGTGGCCATGACCACGACCGGCGCGCAGCAGGCGCTCAAGTCGGCGCTCGGACGAATCTCGGGCGGCAGTTCAATCCCGGGCAGAAATGTTTTATTGGTTCGCGTCTCGGCCATCGCCCGCGCCAGGTCGGGTTCGTAAACCCAGAGCGGAACGATCGCGCCCGGCCGGCTGCGCGCGAAGAGGACGGCGAGCGCCGTTCCCCAGCTTCCTCCGCCAATCACGGAAATCGATTCGGCCGCTTCCGGCATCAGCTTCGTGCTCCCAATCGCGACTCGGTGCCGCTGCGAATGCGCGTCCAATTGGCGCCGTGGCGGGCGATAACCATCACCGCAACGATGATGGCCGCGATTTCAACCGGAAGCCGCACCCGCCCTGCCAGCACTAGCGGCACCGCCGCCGAGGCCACAATCGAGGCGAGCGACACATAGCGCGACAGCGCCAACACGACAATAAAAAGCGCCAACACTACTAGCATCGCCCATGGCGCTAGTCGCAGTAACGCCCCAAAGGCCGTCGCCACTCCCTTGCCGCCCCGGAAACGCAGCCAGGGAGTATAGAGATGACCGAGCACGACTAGTAGCAGCGCCGCCGCCACAACATGAGCCGACGCGGAGGCAAAATGCAGGGCCAGCTCCATTGCCAGAACTCCTTTGCCGACGTCGAGCGCCAGCGTGAGCAGACCAAGTTTCGCGCCTGAAGTGCGCAGCACGTTGGTAGCGCCGATATTGCCGCTGCCTCGGGCGCGAATATCACCGCCTGTCTTCGCCCACACCAAAAGATAGCCGAACGGAATCGAGCCGATCAGGAACGCGGCCAACGGAATCAGAATGGAGTGCGTGGGCGCCATGGCAACGTGAAGGCAGAATACAGCATAGCGCCGGCGGAGCTTACACGCGCTATGCTGAACAGATGTTGCGCGGGATACGTTTCCTCTGGCAGGCGACGTCGGGTTACCATTTTCGGCCCTGGCGCAGCCCCTACCTGCGCTGGCGGCTCGAGACCTACTCCGGACTTCCCGCCGAGGAAATTGGACTGCGCCAGTTTCTCGCCTTTAGCTGGCGTGAGCGCCGCGATTTGCTGCGCTTTCTGAACTGGACTGGGAAAATGGCCTACTTCAGGCGGCACAGTTTGCGCCCGGTTGAGTCGGCACACGCCGGACCAAGCGAACCGAACGAGGGCAAGGATTGAGCGCCGCCGCGGCCGTACTCTGTCATGGCCTGCGCAAGACTTACGACCGCAAGGTTGAGGCGGTGCGCGGCATTGACCTTGAGGTCGCTGTGGGCGAGTGCTTCGGGCTGCTCGGCCCCAACGGCGCCGGCAAAACCACGACCGTCGAAATCCTCGAGGGCGTCCAGCAACAAACCGCGGGCGAGGTCGAGGTGTTCGGCCTGAGTTGGAAGACGCACGCCCGCCAATTGCGGGAGTGGCTGGGTATTTCGTTGCAGGAAACCCGGCTCAGCGAAAAACTGACGGTAGCCGAGACACTGCGCTTGTTCGCCAGCTTCTACCGCGCACCGCGCCCAGCAGACGAATTGATGGCCGAGTTGGCGCTGAGCGAAAAGGCCGACGCCTGGGTTGGCAAGTTGAGCGGAGGTCAGCGCCAACGCCTGGCGGTTGCGACGGCACTGGTGGGTGCGCCGCGGCTGTTGTTTCTCGACGAACCCACTACCGGGCTCGACCCGCAAAGCCGCCACCAGCTTTGGGACATCATCGCCGGCTTCAAAGCCCGCGGCGGCACCGTGGTGCTGACCACCCACTATATGGAAGAGGCGGAGCGCCTCTGCGATCGTGTTGCCATTGTGGATCACGGCCTGATCATTGCCTGCGGCTCGCCCCCGGCGCTGATCGCCGAATATTGCGCTCGCCCCGGCGCCAGCCTGGAGGATGTGTTCGTCCACCTTACCGGCAGAAACCTGAGGGAAGAGTGAGGGCGTTCCGAGCTCTGCTGATAAGCCGATTGCTCGAGCTGCGGCGCGAGCCTGAGGCGGTGTTCTGGATCTTTGTTTTCCCGCTGCTGATCACCATTGGCCTCGGCGTAGCGTTTCGCACTGGCGCGCCGGAGCCCAGCCGCGTGGTCGTTAGCTCGGGGCCTGGCGCCGCGGCTTTGACCCAGCGCCTGGAACGCGCGCCCGATCTGAAGGTCAGCCAGGCCCCGCTCGCCGCGGCGCTCGATGGTTTTCGCCTGGGCCGCTTCGATATCGTGGCTTCCGCCCCTGCCGCCGCCGGTGAGCCGATTGCTCTTCATTACGACCCGGCGCGGCCGGAGAGTGTGCTGGCACGCGCCCAAGTGCGTCTGGCGCTGGGCGAAACCAACGCCTCGCCCGCCATCGCCTCGATCGTCAGCCAGGAGCCCGGCGCGCGCTACATCGACTTCCTCATTCCCGGCCTTATCGGCATGGACTTGATGAACTCAGGCATGTGGGGTGTTGGCTTTGGGCTGGTCGAAATGCGGCAGCGCAAGCTGCTGCGCCGTCTCGCCGCCACACCGATGCGGCGCAGCGACTTTCTCGCCGCTATGATTAGCAGCCGGCTGATTCTGATGCTGATTGACATGGGCCTGCTGCTCGGGGTGGGCGTCTGGCTGTTTCATCTCGAAGTGCTGGGCAACTGGCTGAGCCTTCTAGCCATCGGAACCCTCGGTGCATTGGCATTCGGCGGACTGGGCTTATTGACCGCATCGCGCCACGAAAAAGTCGAGTCCGCCACCGGCATCATGAATCTGGTGATGTTTCCGATGTGGGTACTCTCCGGCGTGTTTTTCAGCTACGAGCGATTCCCGCAGGTATTCCTACCCTGGATTCGGCTGCTGCCGCTAACTGCATTGAACGACGCTTTGCGCGCCAGCATTCTGGATGGCGCACCGCTGCACGCGCAGGTGGCGAGATTGGCGGTGCTCGTGGTCTGGGCGGTGGCGTCCTTTATCGTGGCGCTGGCAATCTTCCGCTGGACCTGATTCTTACTTGTCGGGATTCAGGTTGTAGTAGAACCCGAACTGCAGCGTAATGAACGGCCCGTGGAACTGCGAGGGCAGCGGCGGGAAGGGATTCGAGGCGCTGATGGATGCCGCCGCCGCCTGGTCGAGCGAGGCGGTGCCGCTGAGGCCGACCATGTGAATGCCAGGAACGCTGCCGTCGGCATTGATATTGAACACGATCACCACTTTGCCCTGGGTGCCGAGGTACACCGTTTCCGGCATTACCGCATACCAATTACGGCGAACAATCTCGACAACGCGCCGCAGATACGGGTCGAAATCAACCCCTTGCGTATCGGTCAGAATCTGTACTCCCGCCCCTGTCTGCCCGGGTGCCGAGCCCCCGCCGCCGCTCTGGCGCGGAGCCGGCAGCGGCGCCACCTCCGTAACGCCTTGGCCGCGCGAGGAACGATCGCGGGCCGCATCCTCAATGGCTTTTTGCAATTGCGAGGCGGCGCCGAGATTGAGGTTCAGCTTGGGGTTGTTGGTGGGATGGGGAACATCGCTTAGCTTGAGAGAGTCGTCGGGCTTCGGCTGCGGCGCCGGCTTAGGTGCCGGTGCCGGCGCAGGCGGCGGCGTGGTGGGTTGAGGCTGGGCAGGCTGTGGTGGACCCGGCGGAGGCGGTGTCGGCTTGGGCGCCGGTCGCGTGACCGGCGCGCTAATGGAATCAGGAATCTTAGTGGGCTGATCGAAGTGCCGGTCACGGTTGCTCAGCGCCTTGGGCTGCACCGGTTTCTTCGGCGTGATCAAATCCTTCGGCATCTCTAAAAAAGTGAGTTGCTGTTTCTGCTGCTGTTCCGGAACCGGCTGTATGACGACCGGCTGAAAGAACTTGGGGCTGAACAATAGCAACAGCGCCAGGCAAAGATGAGCGATGACCGACAGGAACGCCGCCTCGCGCCGCTTTGCCCGCTGGCGCTGGTCGTGCAACTCCAGCAGCAGGTCGTCAATCGGAAAATCCGCGCCGCGCAATAGCGGTGGTGGGGGAGGAAGAGTGTCGTCCTCTGGATCCTCCAATAATTTGATCAACGCCATAGTGGCTACAGTCGGGGTTGGAACGGTGACGCGGTCGTTGTCTCATAATAGCGTGAACGGTCTGGGCCCACATGTCGGATTTCACCAACCAACTTAAGAGCAAGGCAGATATCGTTCGCATCATTGGCGAGTTTGTCGCGCTCAAACCTGGCGGCAATGGGGCGGTGGGGCTGTGTCCGTTTCACGGCGAGAAAACGCCTTCCTTCCATGTCCATGCCGCCAAGCAATTTTTTTACTGCTTTGGATGTCATGCCCATGGTGATGTGTACGGGTTTCTGATGCTGGCCAGAAAGGTTTCGTTTCAAGAGGCGGTGGAACTATTGGCAGAACGCCTCGGGGTCGATGTACCGCGCGGCGGTGATGACGGTGATCCCCAGCGACGCGAGTTGTTGCGGGTGCATGAAGCCGCGCTGCGTTTTTTCACCCGTTCCCTGCAGGCGTCGGTCGGGGCTCGCGCCCGCGCCTATTTGCAGGAGCGTGACCTCAACGCGGCCGCCGTGACCGGCTTTCAGCTTGGCTATGCGCCCGAGAACGGGCGCGCGCTGGCTCTCTTTCTGGAATCCGAAGGCTTCAATCCCGAACTCGCCGTGCGGGCCGGGGTCTGCCAGGCGCGGCGCGAAAGCGGCGAGGCGCTACCCGCGCATGTGCGCGGCTGGGCCGATGTTTATGATCGATTCCGCCATCGCCTCATCTTCCCCATTGCCGACGAGCGCGGCAGGGTTATAGCCTTCGGCGGGCGTGCTTTGCCTGGCGATGCCACCGACGCCAATGCCGCCAAGACACCCAAATATTTAAACTCACCCGAGAGCCCGCTCTATACCAAGGGCAAAGTGCTCTACAACCTCGATCGCGCCCGTGCCGCCATCCGCGAGTTGGGGTATGTGATCCTGGTCGAAGGTTATTTCGACTGCATTCGCGTCTTTGCCGCAGGTTTTGAGAATGTCGTGGCGAGCTGTGGGACCGCCTTGACTGCGGCCCAAATTGCGCCCGTGGCGCGCATCACGAAAAAAGCCCTGGTTAATTTCGACCCCGATGCCGCCGGCGCGGCGGCGGCCGAGCGTTCCATCGGCATGCTCCTCGAAGAGGGATTTCAAATGCGCGTAGTGGTGCTCGCCAATGGCCTCGACCCCGACCTGTTCCTGCGCCAGCAAGGTCGCGAAGCCTATGCCGGCGCGCTCAAGCAGAGCCGGTCATTTTTCGATTACCTCACCGAACGGGCGCGCCAACAGTTCGATCTGCGGCGAGGCGAGGGGAAAGTGGAGGCGATCAATCATCTCCTGCCGTACCTGAGCCACGTCCATGACCCCATCGTCAGGCAAGACCTGGCCGAGAATGTCGCCGCTCAGTTAGGTATTGATCAACCGCTCATCAGCCAACAACTTTTGCGTGCCGCGCGCGAACGTCAGACGAAGTTGCCGGCTTCGAAGCTGCGTACCCCCGAGATGTTGCCGGCCGAGCGCATCGTCATGAGCGCATGGCTCAACGGCGCCTTTGAAATCGGCGAAGTGTTGCGCCGGGAGGAGCTATTGGAGGGCCTCGCCGTGGCGCCGCTCGCACAACAGCTCTGGACCGAAGTGGGCGAAGGTCGCGATTGGCAAGCCATGGCCGAAGCCTTGCCCGAGGCCGACCGCAATCTGGTGGCTGAGCTGTTGCTTTCGACCGACGCTGCGCAGGCTGCCACTGTCGAGGCAGCTCTAGGCGCGCTGCGTGAGCGCCAGGGCAGGGAAGCCATCCGTCGCTTGCAACTTCGCATTGCCGCGGCTGCCCAAGCTCGTGACATGGAACAGGTCAAGGAATTGAGCCGCCAAAAGGCGGAGTGGGATTCCCGGCTTAGAACCTCACTCCCCAGCCCGCAATCGGAACCATCCTCAGGCCCACAGCGCGGCCGCGGAAACATCGCTTGAAACTTCCGCCCAGCGCTTGCCATCTACCCTATTGAGCGCATTTCGCGCGTGCTTCGCGAGGGGGCCCGGTTTTTCCTGGGGCCATCGCGGTAAACGGTGATAACATAAGGGGTTACGGCGGCAGGGCGGGTGCGGCATTCTCCTTGGGTTCAAACGCTGAAAAGAGGAACATCTTGGCAATCGACGACAAATTCGACGAGATTAGCAAACTGGTGCATGTAGGCAAGAAGCGTTCCGGGCGGGAAGAGGAATCGGGCGACATGATTCCCAATGACCTGCACTCGGCTGACGATCTGGACGAGTTGCTCACCAGTTTTGGCCGTCGCCCCGGCGTGGAGCCCATCGAGGAGCCAGGCGCGGAGGGTGAGGTGGTCCGCGGCGAAGACGACGAGGTCGAACTGGATCTCACTCCGGGCGCGCTGGAAAAGACCAACGATCCGGTCCGCATGTACCTGCGTGAAATGGGAACGGTGCCGCTGCTCACCCGCGAGGGCGAGGTGGAAATCGCCAAGCGCATTGAACGCGGGCAGTTGCGCGTACTCAAAGCCCTCTCGCGTTCGCCGATTGTGATCAAAGACATTCTCAGCCAGGGCGAAGACCTGCGCAAGGGAATGAAGGGCATCAAGGAAATTGTCACAGTCGATGTCGAAGAAGACGAAATCTCGGAGGAAGTGCTGCTCAAGCGCACCCGCGAGGTGCTGGGACAGATGGACCAGATTGCCGCGCTATTTAAAAAGGTGCAGCAACTGGCGGAGAAGGCCGGCCCTCTCCATAAGAACAGCGGCTCGAAATCGGCCGAGTCGCGGCGCAGCCACTATCATCTTTCGCGGGCCCAGGTAGAGTTGTCCCGCCTGATCCGCGGCATGGGTTTCACGGTCAACGCACGCAAGCGTCTGACCGACAAGCTCTTCCGCGTGGTCGAGCAGTTGCGGCCGCTGGAGTCGCAGTACGCGCGACTCGAGCGCAAACTGGAAAGCACGCCCAAGGGCGCGCGTTACGAGGACACGATCAAGGACCTGCGCCGCGATCAGCGCCAGATCCGCGAGCAAACCGCCGAAATTGAAGCCCTCGCCGGCGCCAGCGCCCAGGAACTCAAGCGCACCCGGGCGACGATCGTCGTCGGGGATCATGAAGCCGAGTCGGCCAAGCGCGAATTGATCGAGGCCAACCTCCGGCTGGTGGTTTCAATCGCCAAGAAGTACACCAATCGCGGCCTGCAGTTCCTCGATCTGATCCAGGAAGGCAACATCGGGCTAATGAAGGCGGTGGACAAATTCGAGTATCGCCGCGGCTACAAGTTTTCGACGTACGCCACCTGGTGGATTCGCCAGGCAATCACCCGGGCCATTGCCGATCAGGCTCGTACCATTCGCATCCCGGT
>Ga0134128_10000305_pt1 | contig 69752 bp, 59 predicted proteins | sample KB31754_FD_96462 | JGI IMG/M metagenome (GOLD analysis project Ga0134128, IMG submission 96462) | Terrestrial soil microbial communities with excess Nitrogen fertilizer from Kellogg Biological Station, Michigan, USA - KB3-175-4 | ecosystem: Environmental > Terrestrial > Soil > Unclassified ... | reverse complement strand
GCGTCGGTTGCGGCTTTCTGCAGCAGCGGATGGCCGTGCAGCACTTGGACGTTCTTGACTCTCCCGTCAACGCCGATGGTTGCGACCACATCCACGCCCCGAACTGCTGGGGCCGGGAAGAAGCAAGTAGGTACCGGCCTCCCGGCCGGTACCGCGACCGGTCGGGAGACCGGTCGCTACTGGCCTGCGCCCGTAAAGTTCAGCGTGATTCGCGTTTCGTTCTCGTACCGGGACTCCGTTCAGCAGCGTCGGACGGTACTGCCACTGCAGGATTGCGTCGGTTGCGGCTTTCTGCAGCAGCGGATGGCCGTGCAGCACTTGGACGTTCTTGACTCTCCCGTCAACGCCGATGGTTGCGACCACATCCACGCCCCGAATTGCTGGGCCGCGGAAGAAGCCAAGTAGGTACCGGCCTCCCGGCCGGTACCGCGACCGGTCGGGAGACCGGTCACTACTGGCCTACGCCCGTAAAGTTCAGCGTGATTCGCGTTTCGTTCTGTACCGGGACTCCGTTCAGCAGCGTCGGACGGTACTGCCACTGCAGGATTGCGTCGGTTGCGGCTTTCTGCAGCAGGGGATGGCCGTGCAGCACTTGGACGTTCTTGACTCTCCCGTCAACGCCGATGGTTGCGACCACATCCACAGCGCCCCGAATTCCCATCTGGCGGGCCAGCTTGGGATACTCAGGCTCCTTGCGGAATACCAGTTGCGCCTGCTGAATCTGCCCTCCCGAGGGTAGCTTGGGCGCATTCGCCGACGATGGAACAGTCTGGGCCGGAGCCGCTGCCTTCGTGGCCGGGGCCGGGGGAGCCGAAGGAGCAGCCGTCATGGAGTTCAGGTTGACACCCGCGACTGCCGACGGCGCCTGTATGTCGGGACGCGAAATCGAGGGCGCATCCGGCAGGTCGACCGGAGCGTCGCTCGGAGTCACCGGCCGCAGGCGGCTGGAAAGCGAAGTGGCGTCAAAAGGTTTGGTCGGAATGGATCGCGGAGTTTCTTCGGCCGGTTTGTCTTCCTTCTTGTTATTGTTCGCTGTGTCCGCCGCCGGGTCGGCCGGCTTGACCGGCTGCTGAGCGGTGGTGGGAGTCGCTGGTTTCGACGCTTGTGCCTGCTGTGTGCCCTGACCATTCTCTTCCGGAATGGGCGAAGGCCGTGTGCGCAGCACCCGGACCGATTCGCTCGCCGTCTTCGCGTTCCCCTGACCCGTCACTTCCATACGGAAACTGACGTCCGCGCTGAGTGGGGAATACACGATGCTGCCGTCGCGCAGCCGGCTCAGGTCCATGTCGTAATTCTCGTGACGGTCGCCGTCGGAAATCGAAAGCACTGCGTGGGACGCCTTGCGGATCGCATCGGAGTCGCGATTCCAGGTCAGCAGGATGTCGGTGCCGGTGCGCTCGATCCGCAGAGCAAGCGGCGACGTGTCCTGTCCCGGCACGCTCGGTCGCTGTCGCAGAACTCCCGGATATCCGAACAGAACCACGCCGATCAGCAGCACGGCCGCCAGTGCGACAATCAGCAGCGGCCTCATGGAGCGCGCAGCCTTCGCTTCGACCTTAGGCTCAACTGCCTTTTTGGCGGCCGGCTTCGGAGCGGGCTCGGCTGCCGGTGCCGCCGGTTTCGCTTCTGGAGCCGGAGCCGGAGCCGGAGCCGGAGCCTTCACTTCCGCCTGCACGGGAGCGGGAGCCGGCGCAGCCGCGGCTGCCGCGCCGGAAGAAGGCGCGGAGTTCACGGGGGTCGACGGAGCCGGTGGCGCAGCGGCCGCGGGAGCAGCCGGAAGATTAATTTCGCGCCGGGAGGCAATCGGAACGATTTGTGCACGCGCCGCGGGTTTCGGCGACGCTGGAGACGGCGCCGCTGTTGCCGCTGCCGGTGCGGGCGCGGGACCGGACGTTTCCGCCGGAGCCGCGGATGCCGTCAACTGCGAGCTGCGAAATGCAAATTCCTGATAACTGCACTCAGCCCGCATCGAGCCCTGTTCCCAGATGAAGATGCCTGCCGCGCTGGCCTTCGCCGCGTAGGGGCGCACTAATAGCGCAATCTGGTGAGGCTGCTTGAAGCGCGCGTCCAAAAACGCCGCATCCTCGTTATCCAGCGAGAGTCCCTTGCGCGTGTGACTGCGGAAGAAGCCCAGCACCACCGTGGATCCGCCCGATTCGCGCTGCTGAATCGCTCGCTCAAACCGGCTCATATCGCTGTCGCCCAGGCGGTAGAGCGGGCCGCGCGAATAGTCGCAGGGAATCGTCTCGTAGTCCTCCACCGCGATCGCGAGGGGATTGCCCGGCTGCACCGTACCCAATAAGATGCCGCCGATTTCCGAGCCTCGAGAAGTGAGCGAGCGGAAGCTCTCGACTACTTCCTTCTCCAGCCGGTCAATAACGTTGAGAGAGATCCGCACAGTGACTGGCTTCTGCGGAACTTCCCATAAGTAGTAACTCGCATTGGATTGTTGCGGAGTAAGTACTTCCGCGCGCGCCGTTGACTCTGCCATAGTGTTGATAACCTCCGGCGGGAGTACTGCACTGGTACTCCCTGTTCACGCACGATTCTAGCCGATAGATGCGAAAATCCGGCACACTTTTTGCGGTTAGCTAACCAAAAGCAGCATGCAATCACGGTTATTGCCTGCTCTCTACTAACCGCGTATGCCTACCGCTACTAACCTTAGTTAGTAATGTCTTGCTGCCTGTTCATATCGTAGTAATCCGGCCCGCTCCCAACCTATAATTTCGCTCAATGAATGGGCGCACATGCCAGCTTTGCGGCAAGCCCTTGAGCCGCATCCGGGTCGGGGCCGGCGGCGACTTCTGCTCGCGCGAGCACCGCAACCAGCACCGCCTGCGCTGCGGCATGGATCGTCTGATGGAAGCCAATCAGATGGCCAGCCTCATGCGCCGCCGCGAGCATCTCAAGCCCCTCAATGCGATGGATGCGCACTCCGCCGCAGCCGCGCATCGCCGTTCCTTCTCCGAACCCGCGCCATGGAAACCGGCCGGCACGCCCTTCGCCCGCCGTGTCGCGCCTCGTCTGCATGCGCGAATGCGCTCCTCCGGGGATTACGCCCGCGTCCGCCCGGGCGATGGCGCCGGCACGCAGCGTAGAATCGAACCCGCGCCCGCGCGCAATCGCCGCCGCGCCCCCATGCTCAGGACCCGCGCCGGGCACGTGCGCCGCGCACAGTTGCGCGCCAGCGTCGCGCTGCTGCGTTATCACGTCCTCGATTGCGAGGGAAACCGCCGCCTGTTCGGCCCGGTGCTGCGGACGTTCCAGCGTCCGCTTGCGTTCACCCAGCGGACACCGAACCTCGCCGCTCCAAAGGTTCACGCCACGCGCGCTACTCACGGATTTCTGGTGCTCGCGCGAAAGGGTCGCGATATACGCGTCTCCGCATCGCAGGCCTTTCGCATTCCACGCCCCTTGCTGCCGCGGCCCGAATTTCAGGCGCAACTGGACGTCGTGATGAGCTGGCCGGAGATTCTCCCTGTCCGCTCGCGCATCCCCGTCGCCGCGCCGCAGTATCGTCCGGGCGGCGTAACTATTCCCGTTTCCGAGATCGTTTTGCCGGCGGCGCCTCCCGCGCACACGCCCATCGGTCTCCCCGGACTCGCGACGCTCGTGTCGCGCCCCGTCAATGCCGCGTCCGGGCATCGCGTTGGACAATCGCCTTTTGCAGTGCAAGACCCGCTGTGGTTCCGAGGCTCGGCGGGCCAGGAGGATGACGAAGTATGAGCAGTGCCCTGAAGACCCCCAAGAGCGCGCCGGTGCAAAGCATTCGTTCCAGCCCGCCTCCGCCTCCCGCGCCCCCGGCCGGTCAACCGCAGGGACACCTTGCGCGCGCCGTGGCGTATCACTTGGCCGGTAATCGTGAGGAAGCTCTCCGCCAGCTTCAGGCCGGGCTCAAAGCGGGGGAAGCGAGCGCCGAAATCTATCGCGCCATGGGACACATCCAGTTCGAGATGGGCTCCTATGAGGATTCCGCCGCCAGTTACCGAAGCCTCCTGAAATTGAAGCCCCAGTACGCCGGCGGCTGGTTCAACCTGGCGATCTCCCTGGAGCGCCTTTCGAAATGGGAGCAGGCGGCTGAGGCGTTCCACAAGGCCAATACGCTCGACCCCACGCAGCCCGATTCTCACCTCGGACTCGGCGTCTGCCATCTCCGGCTCGAGGATCCCAAGAGCGCACTGTTCGCCTTCGAAAAGTGCCTCGAGATTGCACCTGACCTCGAGGACGCGCTCTTTGGCAAAGCCGCCGCGCTGCAATCTCTCGGACACGGCGCCGAAGCCTCTCAGCTTTACGAACGCATTCTGGAGCGCAACGCGGATAGCGAAGAGTCTCTCTCCAACCTCGTGCTCATCGGCATGGCGAAGGAAGACTTCGACATGGTCCGTGAATATTCAGAGCGTCTGCTGGACCTGCGACCCGATTCCACCATCGCTCTTGAAGGACTCGCCGCCTGGGCCTGCGCCGCGGGCGAAGCCGGACTCACCGCGAAGTTCTGCACCTTACTGGTTTCATCGGTGCCCGGCCACTTTGAAGGCTGGTTCAATTTGGCGCTCGCGCATCAGAAATCGTCGCGCTGGGAATCCGCCGCCGAGGCATACGAAGAGGCTCTCAAGATTCGTCCGCAGTCGGCCGAAGCGCACACCAACCTGGGCATCGTTCGCGAACAGCTCGGCGACGTCGCCGGCGCCCGCAAAGCCTACGACTCCGCTATGCAGGCGAATCCCGAGGCGCTCACGCCGATTTGGAACTGCGCTCTGCTGCTGGAGCACGCCGGACTGGTGGAAGACGCCGAGCGCTGGTACAAAACGCTACTTGAAAAGGCGCCCAAGGAAGAGGAAGCCCGCTTCCGTCTCGGTTACCTGCGCCTGCAGCGCGAGGATTATCGCGGCGCCGCTGAAGCCTTCGAAAGCTGCCTGAAGTATCGTCCGAATTGGCCCGAAGCTTACGCCAACCTCGCTCTCACGTACAACGGACTCGGCGAACGCGCCCAGGCGGAGCGCATCTATCAGCGCATGCTGGAAACCGATGCCAAAAGTCTCGACGCCCTGCGCGGTCTCGCGGCGCTCGCCATTCAGGCGGCCGATTACGATGCAGCGCTCGAGCATCACACCCGCCTCATCGACCTCGGCGAGCGCAGCCCCGAAGTGCTCTACAACGCCGGACTCATGTACGAGCGTCTCGGCCAGAACGACAAAGCCATGCGCCTCTATCGCGACGCGCTGGCGCAGCAGGCCGAAATGCCCGAGGCCCTGCTAAACCTGGGCCGCTTACTGGAATCGACGGGAAAGAGCGACGAAGCCCGAGCCTGCTGGAGCAAAGCTCTGGAAGCCGAGCCTGCTCTGGCCGAAGGCTACTTCGGTGGAGCGATGGAGTAACCGCCAATCACCTGTTGGCTTCGCCTGCAACCGGCCTGTAGACGGTAGGTACCGGTCTCCAGACCGGTACCAGGCGCGCGGGGCGCGCCCGGCCGCGCGAAGCGCGGCTCCGGACGTTGGCCATTTCACCCTGAATCTGCGAGCACGTTCCAACAGGAATCTTTCATGTTGCGGCGAACGGAGTTCGCCTCTGGCGTGCTCTGCGCGCCTGCAACCGGTCTGGAGACCCGGTCGCTACCAAATTGTTGGCGCAACTGCGGCAAGTCAACGCATAATACGCGTATGCCCAACATCCCATCGTGGGACGAGTATTACATCGACATTTGCAAAGTCGTCGCGCGCCGGAGTAAGGACCCGAACACGCAGATTGGCTGCATCATCGTAGGTCCGAACCACGAAATCCGCTCCACCGGATACAACTCCTTCCCCCGCGGCATTCGCGACGATGTCCCCGACCGCCTGGTGCGCCCCGCCAAGTATCTGTGGATCGAGCACGCCGAACGCAACGCCATCTGCAACGCCGCGCGCGCCGGCACCGCTACCGAAAACTGCACCATCTATGTCGAAATTATGCCGTGCATGGATTGCGCTCGCGCGGTGGTTCAGGCCGGCATTGTGGAAGTGGTGATTTCGGCCGAGCGCATGCGGCAGTACTCCAGCGAATACTACAACGAGCACTTCGGCATGGTGGAGACGCTGTTCTCCGAAGCACGCACACGAGTTCGTCGCGTTTAGACGGTTGCCGCGACCGTCTTCTTACGCCTCCGGAGTCGTCTGCGGCGAATTCATCGCCTGGCTCTCCGATGCCGCTTCGCTCACCGCTCCGGCTGCCTCCGTTGCCGCACCGTCCGATCCATTTTTGAGCGGCAGCACGGTATAAAAACGGTTCTGGCAGGTTCGGCATCGGAATGGGATGCGTTGAAACATCCCCATGATCATATCGAGCACACCGTGCGTTCGCGATGGCCGGACATCCCGGGCTCCGCACCCGGGGCAGCGCATTATTTTTCCATGTGGTCCCGTTGGCAAGGCAAATCCCTTATTGAGAGATTACCACTTTTGTGAACAATTGCACGCTGGGCTGGTGTTCTAACATCCACTGTAGTATTATCAGATCGTACCGCTGTAATATTTAGGACAATCGGGACAGACCCGCGAGCAGCTTCAGGAACCTTCTCTCGCCCTCTCTTCCTTCTGCTGAAGTTCTCGTAAGCGGCCGAACCTGGGTTGGGAAGGACGAGAACCATGCCGGAAAACCCCAATGGACGTCGTGCCAGACGCCCGTACGGAAAATGCAGCCGTGAAGAGCTCCGCGATGCGGAAGTGACGGCGAATGAATTTCTTACCGAGAATTGCGCGCAGATCTCGGACACCCTTCGCGCGAAAGTCCGGTTCCTGGAAATTCTCATCCACAGACTCTCCTTAAAGACCACGACGTTTGAAGATCGCCTGGATTACTTTGCGCGTATTGGCGAAATCGCCGTCCTGATTCAGGACGATGCCGATGGCTTCTTCGAACTCGCCAGCGAGCCCATGGTCGCCCGTATCCTGGGCACTGTCACCCGCAAGAGTTAAGCCGCGAGTTTTTCCAGATCCTCGGGTGTGCCGATCGCCATCGCCTGTTGCGATGGATTGATCGCCTTCATCAGACCTGTCAGCACGCTTCCCGCTCCAATCTCCACGAATCGAGTGACGCCCATGCTGGTCAGCGCCCGCACACTTTCCACCCAGCGCACCGGATTGGGAACCTGTTGGTAGAGGCCCTCGCGCGCTTCGGCGCCCGTCGAGACGGACCGCGCCTGCCAGTTGTTGACCAGCGGACAGGCCAAATCCGCGAATTCGGTGGAGTCCAGATCGGCGCGGAGCTTTTCCTGCGCCGGAGACATGAGAACGCAGTGGAAGGGAGCGCTCACCGGAAGCAGCACCGCACGACGCGCGCCCGCCGCTTTGGCCAGCGCAATCACCCGATTCACCGCTTCGGCATGGCCGGCGATGACAATTTGGTCGGGAGAGTTGAGGTTGGCGGCACTCACCACTTCGCCCTGCGCGGCTTCCGCCAGAACGCCGTCGAGTTTGCCTTCGGGCAGCTTCAGCAAGGCAGCCATGGCGCCCACGCCGGGCGGCACAGCCTGCTGCATATATTGACCGCGTTTCCGCACCAAACGAAGGGCGTCGGCGAATTGCAAACTGCCGGCCGCCACCAGCGCGGAATACTCCCCCAGGCTGTGACCCGCCACCGCATCCGGCGCGATTCCGGCAAAGCGCTCGCGCACCGCCGCCAGGGCCGCCATCGATACGGCAACCAAAGCGGGTTGCGTATTCTCGGTCAATTTGAGTTGATCTTCGGGACCTTCGAAGCAAAGGCGGGAAAGGGAAAAGCCGAGCGCATCGTCAGCTTCCTCGAAAATGCGGCGCGCAGCGGCGCTTTGGTCAGCAAGGCTCTTGCCCATTCCGGCGAACTGCGAGCCCTGGCCGGGGAAGAGAAAAGCAGTTTTGGGTGTCAAACAGGGATTATAGCGTGACGCGACGCTCTAACCCACTTTGACGAGCTGCGGCGCAGGCTTCTGTTCCGTTTGCTTCTGGAACCGGCAGAAGTTGACGCATCCCTTATTCTTACAGGTTATACAGACTTTCTTCTGTGCCATTTGATCTAACCTTAATCCACTTCCACCAAATCGCCAAAAGGTCTTATGAGGGCGTCCCCCACTACCCCGCCACTGAGGGTAGTCAGTAGCGACCGGTCTCCCGACCGGTCGCAGGCGCACAAAGTGCGCCCGATTCCGTACCCACGCCGTCTGCGTCAGGCTAGGACAGTAGCGACCGGTCTCCTGACCGGTCGCAGGAAAGATTCCTGTTGCCACGTGCCGACAGGAATCCTTCCTGTCGGGTCGCGCGGAGCGCGACTTAGACGCACAAAGTGCGCCCTAGCCACCCCTAGAACATCAGCCGCAGCGACAACTGCATATTCCGCGGATCGTTCGTCTGCGTCAGGCCGACCACTCCCGCATTCGTGGAATTCAGGCTCGTGCTCGGCAACCCGAGTTGCGGAGAGTTCGTCGCATTAAACGCCTCGGCCCGAAATTGCAGCCGCATCCGCTCGTGCAGTGTGAACGCTTTGAACATCGACACGTCGGCCGTCGGCACCTTCGGCGGACGCAGGGAAGGGAAGCGAAGGCTCAGCGTCCGCAGCGTATTATTCTGCTGTTGGATGAATGCGATCGGCTCGCTCGTGCTTGCGCAGTTCGTCCGTGTGCCGTTCGTCTGCAGCGTGCACGTATTGAAGTAGCGCTGCTCCGTCGAAGCGTCCCCGAGCGACGGATCGATCCCCGAAGAGTAGTAGTTGCCCGGCGCGCCGAGAGGGAACCCGTTCTCGCGCACGAAAATCCCGTTGAGCTGCCACCCCTTCAGGAAGATGCCCGCAACTCCCTTCGTATGGCTGAAGACGGGGAGTGCCCAATTCCCACTCACCACGATGCGATTCGGCGTATCGGTCGCCGTCAGTGTCCGCGCCGGAGAGGCATCCTGATTATTCAGGAACGAAACGGCCTCCATCGTCTTCGAGTAGGTGTAGCTCACCAGAAAATTCAGTCCGCGCGTGAAGCGTTTATCGAACCGGACCTGCAGCGAGTTGTACCACGCCGACCCGATCGGAATACTCGTTTCATTCACGCCGGTAAATTGCGGATACGGCAGCAAAAGCTGCTGGCGTGTCGTCGTATTACCGTTCAAACTGGTCGCGGGCAACCTCCCGGCGAACGGATTGGCGACGCTATCGGTAAGGTTAGGCGATGCGAAGTTGCCGCCGTACTGCAGTAACTGCGCGAGGCTCACCGCATTGAGTTGGTGCGATGCGTCCAACTCCTTACTGCGGCTGCCGACATACGACACTTCGACCACGGAACGGAATGGCAGCTCCTGCTGCACACCCACCGAAAACTCGTGCACCTTCGGAATCACGCGATCCGGATCCACAAAATTAATCGATTGCCCGAGAAATGTCGCCAGGCCGAGGCGGCTGCCAGTCGGCGTCAGAATGCCCTGCGGGTAGGGATCGGACAGCGTATTGCCATTGCTGGTGATGTTGCCGTCGTTGCTTCCAGTGTATGGAGTGCTCGTGCTGAAGCCCTGCGTCGGAGGCGGCGTGAACGTCGCCAGATAGCTCACGCCATAGCCGGCACGAACTACCGTCTTGTTCAGAGGATGCCACGCGATTCCCGCGCGCGGCTGTATGTTGTTCAGGTCGCGCTGATACGGAATCCGGTTTCCCGGCGTGGGAAAGGTGAGCCCGCCCTTCAGCGTGGCGCCGGGTTGCAGCGGATTCGTGACTTGCAACGGGCTGGCCGCGTTGAAGTCGAACGCTGCGTCATTCTGGTTGTTCCGTTCCGTGACCGGCGACTCGTAGTCCCAGCGCAATCCCAAACTGAGCGTCAGCTTGTTGGTCACACGCCAATCGTCCTGCACGAACGTGCCGTAATAGTGGTAGCCCCAGGCGAGAGCGGCGTTAATCGGCGCGCTGCCGCCGGAAGGCATACCAAGCAGCAGAGACGCGATAGCGTTGCCGGTGCCGGTGGTGCCGGTGAGAGCGTTGAACTGCGTCCACCCGGAGTTGAAGCTGTAACTGCCGAAATTCGTGGTGGGCGAATTGATGTTATCGAGCATCACCCGAAATTCGCCGCCAACCTTGAGTTGATGACGATTGATGCTCCGGCTCGCAACCTCGCTCCATGACCAGCCGGCGCTCTCGGTAAACTGATTTCCGGAACTGCGGCCGCTGCCGAACGTGGTGTAGCCGCTCGGTGAGATGGTCGGAAAATACGGTGGCAGCGTGTTGAGCAGGGAAGACGGGAAGCCGAGCGAGGTCGGGTCGAATCCGCTGGTGTAAAGCGTAATCCAGAGGTCGTGGCGCAAGTACCCGACGCGCGACGTCAACACGGTGGAGGGCGAAAGGATGCTCGTCAGGTCCAGGTTGCCGCCCTGGCTCAGCCGGCCGTCGGTATATTGCGGCGATGCGACTTTTGGAAAGCCGTTGGTGTCGTTGACTTCCGTGCGGAAGCCGCGCACGAATCGCGAGAAGAATCGCTCCTTGGAGTTGATGTCCTGGTCCACGCGGGCCACATGCGCGTCGTATGCGTCGGTGCGGCTGTTCGGCGCCGCGACCAGGTTGTTGGTTTGGCCTGGCTGATTCGGCAAGGGAATGTAGCTGGCGATCTTCGCGCCCACGGGATTGAACCGGTTCGTGGGAATGAAGTTGCCGGGGAACGGCGAACGCGTATACGTGTTCGTGCCCGTCTGCGTGGTTGTATTTGGATCGTAAATCGTGATCGGCGTACCGTTACTTTGCAGCGTCGTGTTGAAGTTGCCCTTCAGTGCTTCCGGTTGCGGCGTAGTCGACGTCGTAGGCGACGGAATGGCGTCGCGCCACAGCTCGTAGGAATACATGAAGAACGTTTTATTGTGGCCGTCATAGAGATGAGGAATCACCACGGGCCCATCGAGCTCGACGCCGGGCTCGTTCTGGTGGTACGCCGCTCGCGCGTTGCCGATGCGGTTCTGGTCGAAGGTGTTCGCGGTGAGTACGGTGTTCTTGTTGTACCAGTAAGCAGCGCCATGATACTGATTCGTGCCGTTCTTGATGCTGACGGTCATGGTGCCGCCCGCGGTGCGGCCGTACTGCGCGTCGTAGTTATTGCTGGCGATGCGGAACTGGCTGACGGCGTCCTGGTTCGGCACGAATGCCATATTCGTGGCGCTGGATCCGGTTTCGACGCCCGTGTTCGGCACGCCGTCCAGCAGCAGGTCGCTCGCGCCGGTGCGGCCGCCGTTGATCGACATGCTTTCGGCGACGTTGTTCCCCGAATCGAACGGGCGCACGGCCCGGCTCAGCGGTCCCGCTCCGACGTCGAATTGCACGCCCGTCGCTTCGACGCCGAGCAGGAACGGATTGCGGCCCACGGACGGCGTATCGCGCACGTTCTGCTCGTCCACCACCTGCCCTTTGTCGGTGGCGATGGTTTGCAGCAGCTCGCTGCCCGCGCTGACGGTGACCGTCTCGTTGACCACGCCGACTTCGAGCGTGAAGTCCTGCTGCACCTGATCGCCGACGCGCAGCTCGAGATTGTTGCGGACGGCCTGCTTAAAGCCCGGAGCGCTGGCCGTCAGGCGGTAAACGCCAATCGGAATCACCGGAAACGCATAATAGCCGGATGTGTTGGTGGTCGCGTGGATCACGTCTTTTGTGTTGACGTTCTGCGCTTCCACGGCGACGCCTGGGATTACGGCGCCTTGCGAATCCTTGACGAGTCCGGCGATGCCGGCGCGGAACTCCTGCGCTCCCAGCGGCAGGACAGCAAGCAAAACCGTACAGAACAGCCGTTGCGACATGGCGAGATTTCCCCTGGTTTGAAAGAGATATCAGAGGTGATGCCGCCCGGAAAGTACATTTACCGATTTCCCCGCCGTTTCGTCATTCGGAACATGCCTGCGTGAGTCTGAAGAAGTTTGCACACGCAACAGCCCCACGCTCGTTCTGCAGAATGAAACAGCAGTAGGTACCGGCCTCCCGGCCGGTACCAGGCGCGCAGAGCGCGCCAGTCGCGCCCGAGGCGACGTTTAGTTCAAAGCCATCGACCGCTCTTCGGTCTGATCCAGCACCGCCGATTGCAGCGTCTCGAGAGCCTCCACAACGCGCTCCACCAGATCGTCCGTCTGAGCCATGGCCGTTCGCGCCGATTCGATCGCGCCCGCTTGCGTCTTCAGCTTCTGCTCGAAGCTCAGCAGATCGTCGGCCACCAGGTCGTGCAGTTCGGAGATCTGTTTCCGCACTCCCTCGATCGCGCCTTCCGCCTGGTCGATGCGAGCCGAATCGCCGCCCACGCCCTGAGCTTCCACGAGCGCAAGCCGCTGGCTGACCGCTTCGATGCTCTCGCGCGCGTGAGCCGCCGAATCGACAGCTGCGGCCTGATCCTGCTGGCGCGACTCGTCGAGCCGTGCGCCCAACTCCGCCACCTCACGGCGAAGCGCTTCCACTGCCTCGTCCGACATTCGCTGTTGCTCCGACGCACGCGCGGAAACTTCGGCCAATTCGCGTCGCAGCGACTGCACCGCTTCGTCGGCCCACCCCTGCTGCTGAGCCAGCCGTTCGGCCGTGCGGCCTTCCGCTGCGGCCGCAGCCTGAGTCGTCGCTTCCAGCGCGGCAGCCTGCGCATCGGCAGTCGCTTTTTCGTGTGCCCCCAGCCGCGCGACCAGCCGCCCTTCGAGAGCCAGCAAGTCAGGTCGAGATGCATAATCCGCAGCCGATTCCCGATTCAGCGCCTCAGAGGCGATGCGCTGCATCTCCGCCATCGCCCGTTCATTCGCCTGCAGCCGCGCCGTGACTTTCGAATCCAGTTGCTGCATCTCGAACCGCAGCACCGGATCCGGCTCGGGCTCCCGAGGCTCGGACACAGCCTTCTGCACTTCCAGCAGCAGCTTCTCGAACGTCTGCAAACGCGAGCCTAAGCGGGATTCCATCTGTTGCGCTTCGAGCTGCAACGCCGGCAGGGTTTCAGCAGACTGCTGCCGCAATTCCGCGAGCGCCGTTTCGTTCGCCGCCAACCGTTCCGCGAGCCGCCCTTCCAGCTTCTGCATCTCCCCGCGGAGAATCGCCGCCGACGGTCCTTCGCCCGGTTTCTGCGGTTGCGCCGCCGCCCGCTGCGCGGTCACCAGGAGCATTTTCAGCTCCACCATCACCTTTTGAAATCGCTGCGGTCTGCCCGCCGGGTCCACCGACATGCACGGCATCGTGAGGCGGTCCACAGCCGCGCTCCCAGAGCTCGGCGGCGTGGTCCGGTCCGTTCCGGCGAACGCCTTCCGCCCGGTCAGCACCTCATAGAGCACGGCGCCAAAACCAAACAGGTCGCTGCGCCCGTCCGGCGCGTTGCCCTCTAACACCTCGGGCGCGGAATACGGCTGGACCTCCTCCGGCGACGCCGCGTTTACCACCTCCGCCGAGGGTCCGTTCAGAAGGATGTTCGCCGGACACACTGCGCCGTGCGAGCGCCCTTCATCGTGCATCTTACGGAGCTGCTCCGCCACGTTCATGGCATAGCGCAAGCCTTCGGAAGGCGGGATTCTGCCTTCGGAAAGCCGTTCGGCGAGGGATTTTCCGGTCATCGTATCCATGAGTAAAACAGGTAAACAGGATTGCGGCAAGTACTGAGAGGAAAAATCCGAGGTACCGATGGTACTAAAGCCGGGTTTCAGTTGTTTCCACCGGGGCACCGCCCGACCGTAGCCGCTCGACTACCCACGCGCGCGTAAACCGGAAAAGGAATTCGAACACGTCCGGAAGATGCAGTAGTGACCGGTCTCCCGACCGGTCGCAGGCGCGCGGAGCGCGCCTAAGTGCAGACAGGAACCTTCCTGTCGGGTCGCGCATAGCGCGACTCGGGCGAAACTTCGTTCGCCTGCAACCGGTCTGGAGACCGGTCGCTACTGATTGCCCGCGCGACTGACTCAACGGCCATCCTGTTCCCGCGCCAACTGAGCCCGGTAATCCTTCTCCGCACCATCGATGAAGGCGCGATACCCCGCCGGATCGACGAACGCGTTCCCCGCCGCCCCAACTTTCATTCGCTCGTACTTCGCCTTCATTCCGTAATACCCGCCGTGCGCGCCGAGAAAGATGTCGCACGGCAGCGACCGCAGCAATTGAAACGTATGCGCGAAATCGTCCGCGATCCCCGGATAAAGCGGATGCCTGACCAGTTCCACTCCCGGATTGATGCCGACCCCGCCAACGATCACCACGTTGTAACTGCGTCCGCCGTCCGTCGCGCGCATCGTCCAGGTGGTGCACCCGATGCTATGTCCCGGTGTCATGTGCGCCACTAAGGTTACGCCGCCCAGAGTAACTGCCTCGCCGTCACGCACCACGTGATCCACCTTCACGGGCGGATAAGTGATCTCGCGGCCGAAGCGAAGATCGGCCTTCCCGCCGCTCTCCAGCACCGCTACTTCTCGCTCGCTCGAGTAAATCTTCGCGCCGGTGAGCCGCTGCATCTCGTGCATCCCGGCCACATGATCGTAGTGCGCCTGGCTGTTCAGCAGAATCTTCACGTCCGCCGGACGAAACCCAAGCTTCACGATGCTGTCGCGAATCAGGGCCGGAGTGGTCTCATAGCCGGCATTGATGAGGATATCTCCCGCGGGAGTGGTTACCAGGTAAGCCGCGATATCGCTTGACCCGACGTAATACAGATTGTCCGCAATCCGATGCGGCGGAAACGGCTGATTGTCGGTCTTATCGGCCGCGAACGCAATGGAAAACGCCAGCGCCCCCAGCGCCGCCGCTTGAACGGAAATCGTCATCCCTAAATTCTACAGGGCTACTCATTCCGCAGCGCCACCACCGGCTGAACCCGTGTCGCTCGATAACCCGGCAGCACGCAAGCCGTCACCGCCACCGCCACGAGTATCGCCGCCACCGCTCCGAACGTCAGCGGATCCGCCGCGCTGACGCCGTATATCAGCTTGCTCAACACACCGCCCAGCGCGAATGCGCCCGCCGCGCCGATCAATACGCCCAGCAGAGCCGGTTGCATGCCTTCCGCCACGATCATCCGCAGCACGTCGCCCGCACTGGCTCCCAGCGCGATGCGTATTCCGATCTCATGCACGCGGGTGCGCACGCTATACGCCAGCACGCTATAGATTCCGACGATTGCCAGCAGCAATGCCAGCAGCGCCAGCGCCGCGAACAGCCACATGCTGAACCGGTGCTGTGCCAGTGTCTGCATCACCAGATTGTCCATCGTCTCCACGTTTCGAATCGGCAGCGTCGGGTCGATGTTCGCCAGCACACCGCGAATGCCGGCCGTCAGATTCGTCACCGGATGCGACGATCCCCGCACCACCAGGTTCACCGGCAGCTTATAATCTTGTGCAATGGGCAGATACAGCATCGTCACCGCCTCCAGCCCGTCGAGTCCGCGATCCTTGATATCGCCCACCACGCCCACTACTGTGCGCACCGTGTCCGGCGTAAACGAAATTCGGAAGCGCTTCCCGATGGCGTTCTCGCCCGGCCAGAACAGCCGCGCCATCGATACGCTGATCACCGCCGGCGCTTGTTCGTCTGTCGTCTCCGCCATCGTGAAATCGCGCCCCGCCACAATCGGAATGCCCATCGTGTGGAAGTAATTCGGAGTCGCCTGCCGCACCGATACGTTGCGCTGTAGCGCGAATACCTCCGCCGGACGGCCTTCCACGGTGATCGGCTGCTCACTGCCGCCATCGAGCGGCAGATAGTCGATGGCTGCCGCTGAGGCGACGCCCGGTAGCGCCGCCACTTTCGGCAGGAATTCGTCGTAGAACTTGCTGCGCTTGGCAGTGTCGCTGGATGCGGGAATCGGCACGCTCATGGTGAGCACGTTCTCCGCGCGAAAGCCGGGGTCTGTGCCGCGCAGCGCCCACAGCGTGCGAATCATGAGCCCCGCGCCCACCAGCAGCATCAGCGAAAGAGCTACTTCCGCCACCACAAGCGCGCCGCGCGTGCGCTTGCCCGCTGAATAGCTGTCCGTTTTGCCGAAACCCTGCTTCAGCGAATCGTTCAGGTTGCCTTTCAGCAGACGGCTTCCGGCCAGCAAGCCGGCCGCGAGCCCCGTGAGCACGCTCGCGATCAGAGTGAATGCGAGCACCCGCGCATCCATCTGAACTTCGGTCGCGCGCGGCAGTTGATCCGCCAGCGCTCGCGTCACCAGCGATTGTCCACTGCGCGCCACCAGCAATCCCAGCGCGCCGCCGATCAATGCAAGCAGCGTCGTTTCCACCAGCACCGGATGCAGCACCTGCCGCCTGCTCGCGCCGATGGCCGCACGAATCGCGAACTCTTTGCGGCGCGCGATGGTCCGCGCCAGCACCAGGTTCGCCGTGTTGGCGCAGGCAATCAGCAGCACAAATCCCACCGCGCCCAACAACGTCAATAGCGCCGGCCGTACGGAGCCTACCAGCAAGTCGCGCAGCGGAATGACGATCGCGCCCCAGCCCTTGTCCTCTTCCGGATACTGCTTGGCGAGCCGGTCCGAAATTACATTCATCGCCGACTGCGCGCGTTCCTTCGTCACTCCCGGTTTCAATCGCGCCACTACCAGCCAGTTATGATTGCCGCGAGTCGCGCGATCCTTCTCCGTCCACGCGTTCGGAATCCACGCCTCCATGTCCATGGGAGACCAGCTCTTCACGTGGAACTCCGGAGGCATCACGCCGATCACTGAGTAAGTGCGCTTGCCGAGTTCCATGGTTCGCCCCAGCGCGCCGGATGGCGACCCGAAGTAGCTCCTCGCAGTGCCGTCGCTCAGCACGATCACGTTGTCGCGCCCCGGCTGGCATTCGTCGCCGGTAAATAACCGGCCGGCTTCCGGCTTGACGCGCAGCACGCGGAAGAAGCCGGCATCGGAAATCGTCGCCTTCAACACTTGCGGCGTCGTGCCGCCGCCCACCCGCAGCCCGCGCGCGCTATAGACGCTCATCGCGTCGAAGACATCGTTCTGCGCGCGCCAATCGAGATAATTCGCGACCGATACCGAGAAGCGTTTGATCCCTGGAAAGGCCGCCGCCGGAGGCACATGGTACACGGTGACGATGCCCTCCGGTTCGGGGAAGGGAAGCGGCCGCAGCAGCACGGTGTTGACTACGCTGAAAATCGCCGTGTTCGCCCCGATACCCAACGTGAGGATGGCCAGTGCCGAGATCGCAAAGCCGGGATTCTTGCGAAAGACGCGCAGCGCTTGATTGACGGAAGAAAAAAAGCCCATGGTCGGAAGTCCGGAACCGCAACCGGACTGCCAACCATGGGCGTCTTATCTATCAATCACTTGCTGCTGCAATTCCCTTCGATGGTGTCCGTACGTGGGACTGCCGGGACTAGAACTGATACCGCCCCGTCAACTGAATCACTCGCGGGTTTCCCAAAACCGACGAGTAATTCCCGAATGTCGCCGGGCTGTCAATCGACAATTGAGCGCTCGCCGGATCGAATCTCACCGTGTTGCTGACGTTGAATGCTTCTCCGCGAATCTGCAGCGTGTGAGTGCGATCCTTGCGAGTGAGAATTGTGAACTCCTTACCGAGACCCACGTCCAGGCTGAACAGTCCATCGCCGCGAATGATATTGCGATTTCCCGTTTGTCCGGGCAGCGTGTAATCGAAGCTGGACAGTGCCGCCACCGGATCGGCAAACATGTTCGGGCCGCCGTGACCGCCATTCTTCGTGGTCTGCTGCACCGGCACCGGACCAACCAGCGTCGCGACAGGCGTCAGTTGCCAGTCCGTCGGCCAGTTGCCGCCGTTGCCCACGCTCACCGGGAAGCCCGTGGACGCATGCCAGATTCCGCTGAACTGCCAGCCGCCCAAAAACGCGTCTACCACGCGGCTCGACGTGTTCAGGAACGTTTTGCCGTGGCCGAACGGCAGTTGATACACCACGAACGCGCTGAACAGATGCGTGGTATCGAAGTCCGCCACTCCTTTCTGCTCTCCCGGATTCCATGCGTTCTGCACCAGACCCGTGTAACTCCCGTTGCCGTTCTGAAAACTTTCGCCATAAGACGAAAGGTCCGTCGCCTTAGACCATGTCCAATTGAAATCGAACTGCAAACTGCTGCCGAGCCGTTTCCGGACCGTCCACTGCATTGCATGATAGTTTCCGCCGCCGACCGTCGATAGCGAGGAGAGAGCGGCAAACTGCTTGCTGTACATCGCGTTTGGACCCAGGATGCTGCACGGGTCGCAATCCGAACCGATGTCGTCGATCAACTGCTGCGCCGTAGTTTCGTTGTACACGTTCGGCAGGAAGTAATCGCGGTACAACACCTGCGTCGCCGTCAGGCCGTGCGCCGGGTCGGCATACCCCTTGAACAGGTCTTCGAAAAACGGAATCGGTTTCACTGCGGATACCGGAACGCCGTTCGCGCCATTCTGCCGCGAGAGCAGCGACATCGCCGTTGCCGCCTGGAAGTAAGTCTGGCCGCTCTTGGTATCCACCAGGTTAGTAGGCATCGCGAGGTCGACGTGCGCCAGCGAATGCCGCGACAGCCGTCCCACATAACTGCCCTGTATATACAGCCCGTGGCCGAATTCGCGCCCGATGCTGAAATCGATATTCATCGTGTACGGCGACTTGATCGCCTGGTCCACCGAATTCGCCACTGCGAACGAATTCGGATAAGTCTGCGGGAAGCCGCCTTTCGGCGCCGGCGCCAGGAACTGCGACGGCAGGTTATAGAAGCCGGTGAATCGCGGAGCCGTCGCCGCATTCGAGAGCGGATTGCTCGGCGATACCGTTGAGGGCAGGAAACTGGAGAAGCCAAGTTCCGTTGAATCGTACTCGCGCGCCACGCCTTCGCCGAACAGGTCATAGTACATGCCGAAACCCGCGCGGATTGACGTCTTTCCCTCACCGCCAAACAGGAACTTCGAGATTCCGGAGTCCGCGTGCGGCGAGTAAGCGATGGCCGCGCGCGGCGACCAATCTTTTTGCGCGTTATACAACCCGTGAGTCCCGGGGGCGCCCAAAAGGTTTAAAGAAATCGGACCGGCGCCTGCTTGCGATTGCCCCTGCGCCGCCAGTGCGCCGCGTTCGTTGAACCACTGGCCCAGGGGAATGTTCGGGCTTGCCTGCTGTCCATTCGCCTCATATACCGGAGGCGAGTAAGTGAACCTGAGTCCCGCGGTTACCGTGAAATTGCGCTTTACTTTCCAGCTATCCTGCGCATAAAATTCCCAATCGTGGTCGATGAAGCTGCGCGAGACTCCGGCGCCCTGCGGCAGCACGTTACCGGACGCATCGTAGTTATACTGCGCGTCCACTTCGGGAATCAGCCCGAGCATGTCCACCATCAGCCGTTTGTATGCCGTAGTGTTGGCTGCGTCGGACGCCAGAAGGCTCAAGCCGCCATCAAGCAGAACGGATGAATTCAGGTAGCCCGTACTGAATGAGTGCGAGAACGTCGTGCTTCTGTTGTTCACCAGCAGGGCCGTAGCTCCAAAGGTGATGCTGTGGGCTCCCTTGATCCAGGCCATATCTTCGCCGATGGTATGCACGGGAACGGTCCGGCTCAATCCCGGAGTAAGTGCTACTGGAGAATCGATATTGCGGAAGAACACATAGTCCGCGCTGATGAGTCCGGTGCTGTCATAACTCTGCCGCGTGAAACCCCACCGCAGATTGGAGGTCAATGAGGGAGTCAGCAGTGCAGTATAACCCACCGCGAAGCCCTTGTTGTTATCGAGGTAACGGCTGGCCGCGGCGCCCGGAAATTGGGGAAGGGCCGCGGAAGAGTTCGGGATGAAGTCGTCGTTCTGCAGATTTCCGCGCCAGAATACCTGGTGCTTCCCGGCTGAATCCACCTGCCAGTTCAGACGCGCAATGTAAGTGTTCCAGCTCAACGGGACCGCTGCGTTGAAGCGGTAGCCGAGTGTGTTCAACTTATCTCCTACCGAAGAATCGTTCGGCAGCGGATACGTCTTCAGCAGGTTGAGCACGGCCGCGCTCGGGCCGATGTGCGCCGGGTCCAGCGCCGTAATCTGCGCCGGACTGAGTTGCCCGACGCTTCCGTCCTTCCGCTGGTAAGTGAAGATGCCGTTCCGGAAATCGGCTGTCGGAACCGTACGAACCACCGACTGCGAGCTTGCATCGCGGCGGCCTTCGTAATTCAGAAAGAAGAACAACCGGTCTTTCTTGATCGGACCGCCCAGGGACCCGCCGAACACATTCCGCACTAACTGGGTTCGCGGCGTTCCAATCCGGTTATTGAAGAAGTTATTCGCTTCCAGCGCGGTGTTGCGGTTGACCTCATACAGCGACCCATGGAACGTATTCGTTCCGCTGCGGGTGACGAGTGTGACTTGCGCCCCGGAGGTGCGCCCCATATCCGCGCCCCCGTTGGTTGTGATCGTGCGGAACTCTTCCACCGAATCCAACGTCACGCGCAGCACGCTGGTAAATGCGGTGTGGTTCTGCTGATCGTTCACGTCCACGCCGTCGAGCGTAACATTCGCCTGGTCCGTTTTGCCGCCATTCACCGCGCCGCTTCGATGGTCGCCGTTCGTCCCCGGATCCGGCTCACCCAGAAAAACCACGCCGGGCTGCAGCGCCAGTAGGCCGACCACGTTGCGGCCTTCCAGGGGCACTTGCGTAATCACGTTGCCGCTCACGGCATTCCCCAGGGATGCGTCGGTGGTGTTGACCTGAGTCGCCTCGGCGGATACCTGAACCGTTTCGTTCACGGTCCCGACCTGTTGGAAGCGGATCGGCAGGCTTGCCGGAGTATTCACCAGTAACTCGACGTTCGGCATGGAGACCTGCGCGAAACCGGGCGCCTTCGCAGTTACCGTGTAAGTCCCCGGTTCCACTTGTAAGAACGAATAGCGGCCCCCGGAATCGGCAGTCGTCTGCCGGGTGGCATGAGTGGCGTCGTTAGTAATTGTGATCGTAGCTCCGGGAATCACCGCACCGGATGGATCGGAAACACTTCCGGTCAAAGACGTAAGTGCTTGACCAAGCAGCGCACAGGCACACACCGCTAAGGCAAGAAACAAGTTACACAAGTTTCGCATATTACCCCTCTCACAAGCGATTTGCCGATATCGTAACACCGGCAGTCCCTGACGTACAGGCCGGGGCAACTTACGTTCTTAAAATGTATGAGTGTTTACTCACACTGCGCGGCTACTACTATCAAAAACTTGTGGGCGCCGGCGTCGCTACTTCATCTCCACATCATTAGCTGCCAGCGTCCGGCCCAACCCCTCGTCCAAAGCCACCTTCGCATGCACATAAGTGGAAGCCGCCGCCGCGCTTCTCGGAAAGCTGCCGGATCGCCGCCACCTGATTCGCAATCTCCACTGCCAGCGCGTAATGTACGAGTCTTTGCCACGTGCCGACAGGAATCCTTCCATCGGGTCGCGCGGAGCGCGACTTTGCAACCCGTCTGGAGACCGGTCGCTACTTCATCTCCACATCATTAGCCGCCAGCGTCCGGCCCAGCCCCTCGTCCAAAGCCACCTTCGCATGCACATAAGTCGAAGCCGCCGTCAACTCCGCCGATTGCGCATTCGCGAGATCCCGCCGCGCGATCACCACCGCCCCGACGGTCGACGTTCCATACTGCAGCTTTTCCTCCTCGCCCGCCGCGAGCTTCTCGGAAAGCTGCCGGCTTTCCACCGCCGCTACATACCGCGCCCGAGCCTGCCGGATCGCCGCCACCTGATTCGAAATCTCCACTGCCAGCGCGTTCAACGTCCGCTGCGTATTCAACTCCGATTGCCGCGCGCTCAACTGATCGATCTCGAAATCCGCAATCGCCTGCCAGTTCTTGATCGGCCCGTTGTAGCTCACTCCCAAGCGCTCATTCGGAAAATTCCGCCGGAACACCTGTCCCAGCGCCGACCCCAATCCGCCCACGAAATACTTGTCCGCTCCCGCGCCCGGCACTAGCGACCCCGTTTGCCCGTTGTTGTAGCTGGAAATGCTCGCTCGCAGCGTCGGCAGCACACCGTTCGCGGTGCCGATCGTGTTCAGCCGCGCGATCTCCGTCTGCATGCGCGCCAGCACGATGTCCGGCCGCTGATCCCGCGCCGTCGCCATCAGTTCGCTCACGCTCGGTATGTCGTCGATGTCCGGCACCTGCAGCGTGTCTACCGTGACGATGTGCGCCGCGTCCAGTTCCTCATCCTGGCCGCCGTGCCACGTCAGCAGATCCTTCATGGAATTCTCGCGCAGCACTGCCGTGTTGGACGCCACGCGAAACGCCTGCTGCTGCCGCGCTGCGTCCGCCTGCGCCGCGATCAAATCCACCGCGGGCGCCGCCCCCGCCGCAATCTGCTTCCGCGTATCGGACAACAGCCCCTGCGCCAGCTCGTAATTCCGCCGCTTGTATTTCAAATCGTCGGCCGCTACCGAAAGGTCCCAGTACGTGTCCAGCACCGACCGCACCACCGCGCTCACACGCGACCGATACTGTTCGCGGCTGCGGTCCACGCCCCGCTCGGCGATCCGTATGAATCGCCCGTTCACCTTCTCGCCGAATCCGTCCAGCAAACTCTGCGTGTATGAAAAGTTCAGCTGCGCGAACGTCGTCGGGTTCAGCACGTCCGTCGGCGCCGATTCGTTGGAGTACGAATCGTGATACGAAAGCCGCACCGATCCGCCCAGCAGCGTCCCTTGCTGCACCGCCGCATCGTAGCTCCGGTATGTGTCCACCAGGTTCGTCACGCCCGAAAGTACGATCTGGTCGAACGGCGTCGTCTGGTGCCCGAACGAAGTCTGCACGTTCACGATCGGATCGAGTTGCGGCGTCACCGGACCCACCTGTTGAATCAGCGCCGCGCCCGAGAGCGTAGCGATTCCGCCGCCGCCTCCTCCGCCTCCTCCGCGCGAAATGCCGGCGACGCCTTGGCCCGCGCCCAGATTCACACTCACCGAACTGGCCGCCGTCACCCCGCGCAGGGGACCGCCCGATTGCGCGCGCTGCACCTGCCAATCCGCTTGCACGATTGCATAGCGCTGGATTTCGAGATCCAGTGAATTCTCCAGCGCCAGCTCGATGGCATCGTGAATCGTCAGATGCACCGTGCCGGCGCGGATCAAGTCATGCAGCCGCAGCCCGTGGTTGACGCGCAGCTCCGGCACATATACCGGCTTGTACGATCGCAGGATCGGCCACCCGCCCGGACGCACCGGCCCGATCGGCGGCACCGTCTGCGCAATCGCGGTCCACCCTAGAGCCGCGCTCAAAAGCAGCCGCTTCATTGCGCGCCTCCTTTGCTCGCGGGCAGCACGTCGGGCAGGGAACTCTGCCTCTCCACGCGCCCGGCCTCCGCTTCCCGCATCGTGATATTGTTGCGCTCCAGCGTGACTCCCAAAGCCTCTTCAAACGCGATGCGCGCATGCGTGTAGTTCGCCATCGACTGCACTTCTTCGCTCTCCGACGTCACCACGTCGCGCTGCGCCAGAATCACCAGCGCGCTCGTGCTCTTGCCATACTCGTTCTTCTTTTGCTCAGCCTTCAGCGTGTCCTCCGCGAGCTTGCGCGTTTCCACCGCCGTCTCATACCGCGCCTGCGCCTGCTGCAGCCCGATCATCGCGTTGCGCACGTCCACTCCCACCGAGTTCACGCTCTTTTCAAGCTGAAGCTGCAACTGCCGCAAGCTCAACTGGTCGATCGCATAATCGGCCTGCGCCGCGCGATTGCGAATCGGAATCGTCAGGTTGAATCCCGCCGAGTAATCCGGGAAATTGCGCCGGAACAACTGCCCGAGAAAGCTGCCATATCCGCCGATATAGAACGGGTCCGGCTGGCCGTACAGGAAACCCACATTCAGCGGATTGAGCACGCCGATCTGCGCGTGATTCGTGAAACTCGCAAACGCCTGCAGCGATGGTTTCAGCGCGCTCCTGTCGCCCTTGATCAACAGGCCCTGGCTCTCGATATTGATGCGCGTCTGCTGCAAATCCGGACGCTGCGCCATCGCCTGCGCAATAAGCTCCTTCACCGGCGGCAGCACGCCCGCCTTCGGAACCTGAATGCTGTCCAGAGGCACGATGTGCACCTCCGCCAGCAGCGGATCTTCGATGCCGCGCTTGCTGAGCGCGTTCTTTAGCACGATCTCCTGTTGCAGCAAATTGGTCTGCGAGATCAGCACGTCCTGCCGCCGCGCCGGAATCTCCGCCTGCGCGCGCGTCACTTCGATGGCTGCAATCGCGCCCGCCGCAAGCTGTTCGCGATTGTCCGCGTACAGCTTCTCCGCCGCCTCCAGCGCAAGCTGCTTTAAGCGCACGTCCTCGTTGAACGCCACCAGGTCCCAGTAGAGATTCAGCACCGCCGATACGGTAGTGATCACCTGCTGCTTCAGTTGCAGGTCCGTCACCTTCGCGTTATTGCGCGCGATCGTGATGTACCGGCTGTTGACGCTCGCGCCGAAGCTCTGCAGCAGGTTCTGCGACACGGTCAGACTCAGTTGCCCCTGAGTTACCGGGCTGAGAAGAGTCGTCGGACTGTTCACCGTGGTGCGTCCGCTGCCGAAATACAACTGCACCGCCGTGCCCGGCATGAACTGCTGGTTGTAACTCGCGCTGAAACTCTGCGAGCCCTGCACCAGGTAATTCGTCTGGTCCACGATCAGGTTGCTCTCCGGATACGTGAAGTGCCCGAAGCTCGCGTTGAAGGAAAGAACCGGATCGAGATTCGGCACCAGCGAGCCGAGTTGCCCCGTAATATTTCCCGCGGAATTGACGCCCGACCCGGCCGCCTGGCTGATCGCCCCCACGTTGATCCCTGTCGTGCTCACGCTCACCGGGCCGGCCGCCACCGGAGTGCTCGGAGCGCGCAACGCTCCGCCGACCCGCGCGCGCATGATGTCCTCCTGCGCCAGCAGCGGACCATAGCGTTGTATCTCGATGTCCAGGTTGTTTTCGAGCACCAGCGCGATCACGTCCTGCGCCGTCAGGTACAGGTTGTTAGACCGGATCAGCATCGCCAGACGCCCGGAGTTGGTCAGATTCACCGGCGGCACGTAGCGCTGCTGGTAGTTGCGCGTCAGAAACCCGAGCGGCCGCGGCTTCGGCGGCAGCACCGTGAGATAGCTGTTTTCCTGAGCTCCCAGAGGCAGGCAAAGCAAAATGGCAAGCAGACAACGCGTTCGCATGAGTAGGCGGAAGGTGCAATCGCACGGCCAGCCGATGTAGCTGAAAACGAACGAGGTTGTACCTGTCTAGCGTCCCAATTTAGAACACTTGCGTTCGCGCTCGGACACTCTATTTCAGGGTGGTGACGGAGCGGTATGCAGCAATCCGCCCGCCCCCGCCCACCGCCCATCCCGCGCCCGACGGCAGGAACTCCAGCGCGTTGTACCCGGTCGAATCCATGGCCGTCCAGTTTTGGCCGCCGTCGGTCGAATAATCCGTGCCGGTGGGGCCCGTCGCGAGCCACAATTGCCGCTCGGCCTTATATACCACCGCGGACCGGAATCCGCTTGGCGGCGTGCCCGAGGGAGCCTTCCATGTCTTGCCGCCGTCCGTGGTGATCGCGACGTTGCCGGTGGTTTCCTTCGGCTTGGTGTAATCGCCGCCCACCACTATGCCGTACTTGCCGTCGCGGAAGTAGATCGAAAAAATTCCTGCGCCCGCGCCGTCATTGCGCATCGGCGTCGGAGTCACCGTCCACGTTGCGCCTCCGTCCGTCGAGTGGAACACGCGCGCCGCGCCTACACCGCCGGTGGCGATCCACACCTCGCTGCTGCCGCGCACCGCGATCGAGCTGTTGCTGGCCGCGAACGCTCCTTCCGCGCCCACCGCGGGCGGCGTACTGCGCCTCGTCCAATGCTCGCCGCCATCACCGGTCGTGAACACCACCACGTGACCGTCAACCGGATCGCCTACCAGAACCGCGTGCTTCGGGTCCCAAAAGGCGATGCCGTCGAAGAAGCCCTTCGCATCGGGATTCTGCAACTGCGTCTGCCATGTGGCGCCGCCGTCCGTGGTTTTGATGACGCGCGAAGCTTCTCCCGTGCCGATCGACACCAGCCATGCGGTATTGCGGTCCAGCGCGTGCACCGCCCGGAAATCCAGGTTCTCCGCGCCCGCTACCTTGCCCGCCGTCCAGTTGCGGCCGCCGTCCGCGGTCACCAGGTAAGTTCCGCCGCTCCCGCTAGCCCACACCACATCGGCGTTTACGGCGGAGATGCCGCGCAAAGAAGAGCGGCTACCGCTCTGCTGCGGCTGCCAGGTTTGAGCAAACGCGGAGGCAACCACCGCAATCAAACAGATCGTTGTTTTCATAGGGAGCCGCGATACAATCTTCGTTTACAAAGGCCCCGTATGGCAAATTGCTCCGCGTGTGCATCCCCCATCAGTGGAAAAGTGGCGCTGAAATCCATCGACGCATTGTTATTTCCGGAGGAGCGGCGGGAAACCTGCCCCGCTGCGGGAAGCCGCTCGTTCCGACCGCGCGGAGCGTCTGGTTGGGAGTCGCACTTGTTTGTCGCCCTTGCGGCGATCCTCGTAACCGTGGTTCTGCATCTGCCGCTCCCCGGGATGGCGGGAGGAATGGGCGCCGGTTTAATCACCGGCCTCCTGATCGCTTTCGGCGGCATCCTGTTAGTCACTCGCGTGATGCGTTATCAATGAGGCGATCCAAATTCGCCTGATCCACGCCTTCGATCTCGAGCACCTTGTTCCGCGCCGTCGCGCCCGTCACGATTCGCACCCGTGACCGCGGCACCTTCGCCAGCTCCGCAAAAAATCGCACGCACTCTTCGTTCGCCTTGCCATCCACCGGAGGCGCCGCCAGGTCCAACTTATAAGCCTCGCCGAAACGGCCGTTCAGTGCCGTCCGCCGCGCTCTCGGATGAACTTTCACCGCGATACGCGCCATGCAATCTTCGCCCTCAGATTCGCCACTCCCGCGGCCACGCGCGTATCCACCACCTCGAACGCAATGGCGTCGTCCAGCCAGTCGTGACTCGCGCCATCGGCATTCTGCGTAGCCACGGTCAGCGTATATTGCTGCGGCGTCAGCCAGCACTCGATCGCGAAATCCACTTCCAGTTCGTCGCCCGCCTGAAACGCGCCCAGCGCAGCCTGCTCAATGCGCGTGTTCGTGCCGTATACGTCCATGCCGATGCGCGTGCGTATGAGGATGCCGACCATCGGGTCTTCAATCGCACGATGGAAGCGGCACCGTACGCGCACCGTCACGCGCTCGCCGCTCGATATCATGCCCACCGCTTCGCCCGCGGCGTTCAGCAGCGCGACCGAGACAATTTCGCTCGTCCCATCGCCATGACGAAAGCTGGCGCGCACCCGGTCGTCTTTTTTGTTCTGCGATTCCTGCTTCTCCAGCACCAGCCCGATATAGCGGTTGATGACGTCCTTCGGCTCGCCCTGAGCTTCTATGCGGCCGTGCAGCAGCAGAATAGCGCGGTCGCTCAACTGCTTCACCAGCCCCAGATCGTGCGAAACAAACAACACCGTAACCTTCCGCTCGCGCAGTTCCTGAAATTTCCGCACGCAGCGATTCGCAAAAACGGCATCGCCCACCGCCAGCGCTTCGTCGACAATCAGAATCTCCGGGTCCACATGAATCGCCGTAGAAAATGCCAGCCGCACGTACATGCCGCTCGAGTATTCCTTCACCGGCCGCTCGATGAATTCTCCGATTTCCGCGAAGGCTTCGATCGACGGCATCGCTTTCGCAATCGCGGCGCGCGAAAGGCCCATAATCTCGCCGTTGAGGTACACGTTTTCACGGCCGCTGAACTCCGGGTTAAACCCCGCTCCGAGTTCCAGCAGAGCCGCAATGCGCCCGCGTGTCACCACGCGCCCGGTGGTGGGTTGCAGGATGCCGCTGACGATTTGCAGCAGCGTGCTTTTCCCGCACCCGTTCGGCCCCACCAGGCTCAGCGTCTCGCCCTTCTCCACCTCGAAGCTAATGTCGCGCAGAGCCCAAAAATCCGAGTGCAAAGAACGCGCGCCGGGAAGCAGTTCCCGCAAACGGTCGCTCGGCCGCGGATACAAACGATACAGCTTCGAAACGCTCTGGCAAAGGATCAACTCTGATTATAGTAGCGACCGGTCTCCCGACCGGTTGCAGGCGAGCGCTAGCTCGCCCGGGCGCGCCCCGCGCGCCAGGTACGGGCCTAGAGGCAAATACCCCCTAACCGATCCCGCGCACCGCCGTCGAATAGTAGACCGCCTATATATCGGCGGTCTATAATCAAACGCATGGCCGATCGACTTGAGTTTCTGCAAGGCACCCTGGATATGCTCATCTTGCGCACTCTGGCTCTAGCGCCCTTGCATGGGTATGGCATCGCACGCGCCCTCCGGCAGGCCACCGATGACGCCATCCAGGTGGAAGCCGGCTCCCTCTATCCAGCGCTCCAGCGCCTGGAATTGCAAGGGCTCGTTGCCGCCAAATGGGAAGTTTCGGAAAGCAACCGCCGCCTGCGCACCTACCGCCTGACCGCTGCCGGCAGAAAGCGTCTTCACGCGGAAGTTTCCCGATGGGAGAGCTTTGTCCGCGCCGTTTCGCAGGCGCTCAACCCCCGGCCGGCCGAGGAGTAAATCGTGTTTTGGCTTCGCCGTTTTTGGCTTCTCTTGCCCTGGACCCGCCGCGCGCGAGAGCGCGACCTCGCAGAGGAACTGCGCGCCAACCTCGCCCTCGCCGTGGAAGATGCCGCGGATTCCCCAGCGCCCGATCCGCATGCCGCGCGCCTGGCACGCCGCGATTTCGGCAACATCACCGCCGCGCAGGAGAACGCGCGCGCCGTCTGGTTTCCCGCCGCCGGACTCGCGCAGGATCTCCGCGCAGCCATCCGCGGCTTGCGCCGTTCACCCGCCTTCACCGCCGTCTCTATTCTTTCGCTCGCGCTCGGCATCGGAGCCGCGGCCACGCTCTTCTCGCTCGTCGATGCCGTGGTGTTGAAGCCGCTCGCGTATCGCGAACCCGGCCGCCTTCTGTTCATCCGCGAAGTGGTCAAGCCGCTCGAACACGTCTATCCCACCCTCCCGGTGAATTACCTGCATTACCGCTTCTGGCGCGAGAATACGCGGTCATTCGACTCCCTCGGAGCGCTCACTTCCAGCAGCGCCGCCCTCTACGGCAGAGGCGAAGCCGAAGTTCTCCCCGTCGCCCTGGTCTCCGGCAATTTCTTCGACGTGTTGGGCATCGCGCCGCGACTCGGCCGCGCATTCACCCTCGCAAACGAACGTCCGAATTCGCCCCCGGAAATCGTGATCTCCGATGCCCTATGGCGCAACCGCTTCTCGGGTTCGTCCGCGATTCTGGGTCAAAAGGCCATCCTGAATTCCCGCGCGTACCAGATCGTAGGAGTGCTGCCGCCCGATTTCCGCTTCCCCAAGAACAACGAGCTCGGGCCGTTGGCGCGTCTCCCCGAGCGCATCGACGTCCTCCTGCCCATCCAATCCTATCTTCCGGATTGGGGCGGCGAGTACGATTACATCGTGTTCGGCCGCCTCCGCCGCGGCATCACCGAGCGGCAGGGCCGCGCGGAGTTGGATCTGCTGGAGCGTCGCATCGTCGAAACCCACTCTGGCGACATTGCCGAGGGGCTGCGCGTGCAGACGTGGCCGCTGCAGGACGTCATCGCCTCGCCGGTTCGCGCGAGCTTGCTCGTGTTGCTCTCCGCGGTGCTCGTCCTGACCCTCATCGTGTGCGTCAATCTCGCCAACCTTCTTCTGGCCCGCGGCAGCGCCCGCGCCCGCGAGTACGGGATGCGGATCGCGCTCGGCGCATCGCGCGGCAGACTCGCCATTTCGGCGCTTACCGAAACTCTGCTGATCGCGCTCGCGGGCGGCACTCTCGGCACGCTCGCGGCGGTGGCCGCGGTACGCGCCTTCACGCGCCTTGCTTCCGTGGACCTGCCACGCGCCGACGAAGCCCGCGTCGATACGCCGGTGATTGCGTTCGCATTCGGCCTCGCCGTATTGTGCGCTCTGCTCTTCGGCCTCCTTCCGGCCTGGCGCGTTTCGCGAGCCGATCCGCAAACCGCGCTCCGCGGCGAAAGTCACGCTTCCACTTCCGGTCGCGGCGGTCTCCGCTTGCGCGAGTTTCTGGTCGGCAGCGAAGTCGCGCTCTGCACGCTCCTTGTCGTTCTCGCCGGATTGTTGGTGAGCAGCCTCTGGCATGTGTTGCACGTCGATCGCGGCTTCGCCACGGAGCACACGCTGATTGTCAGTCCCATCGTGCCGCCGTCGTATCAAACGGCCGGCGCTACTGCCTATTTCGATCGCGCCCTCTACGTGCTCCGCGCTTTGCCCGGCGTGCGCGCGGCAGCCGCGGTCAATACGGCGCCGCTCGCCGGTGAATCGAGCGTCAACGGAGTGGCCATTGACGGGGCCAAAGACGGCGCGAAGGACACCGCCTCGAACCACTTCGTCGAAGTGAACGACCGCTTTGTGAGCGATTCCTACTTCGAAGCCGCCGGCATCCCTTTACAGCGTGGACGCCTCTTCGAACCGGCGGACCGCAACCGCAATGTCGCCATCGTCTCCGCGCGCACGGCCGCCAAACTCTTCCCCGGCACAGACCCCCTCGGCCACACCGTTTCCAGCGGGTCTCGCATAACGGATGCGCGCATCGTCGGCGTCGTGGGCGATGTCCACGCGAGCGGGCTCGAAGGCGACCCCACGCCCATGATCTACATTCCGTTCTGGAAAAGCGGCCACGTAGCCGACCTGCTGGTCCGCTGCAACGGCGATCCGCTCGCCATGGAAGACACCGTCCGCCGCGCCGTTCAGTCTCTGGATTCGAGCGTTCCGGCGCCTGCCATGCGCACCATGCAGGAGGTGGTGGATCGGACCGTGGCCCTGCGACGCTTCCGCATGGAAGTGGCCGGCGGATTCGGCATCGGCGCGCTGCTGCTGGCCGCGCTCGGCATTTATGGGGTGGTGGCGTATTCCGTCGCGCTGCGCCGCCGCGAGTTGGGCGTGCGCATGGCCCTGGGAGCCCGCGCCGCCGAAGTCCGTTCGCTTGTCTTACGCCGTGGCCTGCGGCCGGTGATCGCCGGCCTGGCCGTGGGACTCATTGCCGCGCTCGCCGCCGGACACCTGGTTCGCTCTCTGCTCTTCGGCGTTGCGCCGGCCGACCCTTGGACGCTCGGCGGAGCCGCCGCTGCGCTGTTTTCCGTCGCCCTCGCCGCGTGTCTGGCGCCCGCTCATCGGGCATCGGCGCTCGATCCGGCCCGCATTCTGCGCGACGAGTGAGGCGCGAGCCTAGTTGACCGAAAAGCCCCACTGATGCGTGTTCATGGAGATCCGGCGCAAGAGCCCGAAGTCGTCCAGGCACTTGCCCGCGCCCATGACCACCGACGTCAACGGATCCTCGGCGATCGCGACCGGCAGGCCGGTCTCCTTGCGAATGCGCGCGTCCAAATTCTTCAGGAGCGCGCCGCCGCCCGCCAGTACGACGCCGCGATCGGCAATATCGGCGCTCAATTCCGGCGGCGTCCGCTCCAGCGTCACCCGGATCGCGTCCACGATGGTGTTGACGCACGTCGAAAGAGCCTCGCGAATTTCCGTGTCCGATACCTTCGCCGCACTCGGCAGTCCCCGGACCATGTCCCGCCCGCGGACTTCCATATGCATCGGATTCGCCATCGGATATGCCGACCCGATCTCAATCTTGATCGCCTCCGCCGTCCGCTCGCCGATCAGCAGGCAGTGCTTCTTCTTGACGTGGTCGATGATCGCCTCGTCCATCGCGTTGCCGGCGATCCGCACGGAATGCGAGTAGACAATCCCCGCCAGCGAGATCACCGCGATATCCGTTGTGCCGCCGCCTATATCGACGATCAGGTTCCCCACCGGCTCGGCAATCGGCAGCCCCGCGCCGATGGCTGCCATCACCGGCTGATGCACCAGGTACACCTCGCTCGCCTTTGCGCACGCTTCCTTCACCGCGCGCCGCTCCACCGGCGTGATCTCGCTGGGAACGCCGATGACGATGCGCGGATGCACCAGCCGCTTGCGGCGATGCGCCTTGTTGATCAGGTGATTCAGCAGTTGCGATGTGGCCTTGAAGTCGGCGATCACTCCGTCCTTCATCGGCTTCACGGCGGTGATCTGCTCGGGCGTGCGGCCCAGCATCTCCTTAGCCTCGCTGCCCACCGCTTCTACCACTCCCGAGTCCTTGCGCATCGCGACGATGGAAGGCTCGTTCACCACCACTCCCTTGTCCCGCTGGAACACAAGCGTGTTGGCGGTCCCCAGGTCGATTGCCAGATCCGAAGAAAAGAAACTCAGCAGCGAAGGCGTCTTCATGTCAAGAGCATGGAGTAATGTGTGTACTAGGACAAGATGGCACCGGTTAAGCCACTTTTGTTAACTAATGGGAGTAGCCAGGCGCTCAGTCCAAAACGCTGCGCCACCGCCGCCCGCGGCCGGGAGTCGGATTCTCCGGTTCGTCGTCGATCACTTTGCCGTTAGAATCCAACCGCCGCACCTCGGCGCGTTCCTTCTCCACTTCCACTTCTTTGACCGTACGCTGCTTCGTCGTCCGCCGGATGAGGTGTATCTCTTCCTTGAGAACGAGCTGTTTGGTGATCACCAGTTCCTCTTCCACCACCGGAACAATCACGACGCCGTCTTTCGTTCGAACCGCGGGCACTTTCTGGATCACGCGATTCACCGCGACACGCTTCACCTCTACATCGTCATGGAGCAGCGGCGCCGCGATCTTGCGGACCTTCTTCTCCACATGTTTGTCCACTCGGATGGACCCGGTTTTCACCCGCCGCGCGCCCGCGACCACTTCCTCCTCAATCACCGGAACCACAACGTCATCCGCCTGCCGGCCGGGCTGCCCTTCGCGCTCATTATCCATAGCTCCCTCGCTTCGCCGATGCGCGGGAACCTTGCGGCTCCCGCGCATTCCGGCGTGCTAACGCTTCCCCGTCACTTTTTCCCAGCCGTAGCGGACAGCTCCCTTGGCGCGGTCCCAATTGCTGTTCGGATTGTTGCGCATGTAGTCGGTCCGCAGATCCCCCTCAGCGTCGGACCAGTTACGCCCTTGATACCGCGGATCGGAAGCCGACCTGTACCCGTATTCGTATGCCGGCCCGTAGTCATCGTACGAACCGCCCGACGATGCATACTGCGCTTGCCAGTTTTTTTCGAAATCCGCCCGGGCGTCCGGGCTGAGCTTTTCTACATCCACCTCGGTGCGCCGCACGGTGTCACGCACCTTCTCCGTCCGGCTGGTGGTTTCTTTCTTCACCACCACTTCTTCACGCACGCGGGCGCGTTTTTGCACAACCGGCTCTTCCGCGGTTTCCGTCACCTCGATAGTCTTGTCCCGCAATTGATCACGCGCGTCAACGGGACGGTCCGTGGGGCGCCGTTCCACGCGCACGTGCTCCTCTCGCAATTCCACCGCCTTCTCGACCGGCTGTTCCACCACGCGGCTATGCACGCGAACACCACCCCGCTGCACCGCCCGTTTTCCAACCTCGAGGTCCTCTTCCACCACCGGGACAGATTCGCCCTGGTCGCGGAAATTCTGCCGCTCCTCAACGGCTTCGTCGTACGAATAGGGCGGGGCATTGGGATCGTGGCGTTCGTATCCTGTCTCGCGGTATTGCTCCACGTGCTGGTCGATATCGACCGCGCCCGCGGTATTCAGAATGTCTACTACGCGATCGAGGTCGTTCGACGGCGTGGTCACACAGACAACGGCGTTGCCCCGGCGAACTGCCTCGGCGTAGTGGCCGGAATAATCGTCTGAATCTCCCCCGAACAAACGGTGGAAAAAGCCGGAGATGCCGCCTTCGTGCGTCTCGCCGGCTTCGGCAGATCGCCCGGCAGCCCCCGTCATGAAGTTGGATTTGACCTGTATCGCTTCGCGTTCGATGCCGGCGTTCCGCAATTCCTGGGCGGCCGACTCGGCAGTCCGGTAATCGTCGAATACGCCAACTACGGTTTTCTCGTTAGATGAGTCCATACGGCTTCCTTTGGGTCAATATGATTGGCGCGACAGTGTTGTCGCCGCGTGCCGAATCGAAGTGCACTCAGGAGGCCATCGGCTGCACGCAACGGATAGGAGGCATGTCCGATTTCAGACTGCCCGCAATGTGGCAGTGTCTCTTCACCACAGAGACCACAGAGTCAATACACAGAGGACCAGAGAAAACGTTTCTCTGTGTCCTCCTGCTTTTCTCTGAGGTTAGATGCGATGCCGCTGCCCGAGGAAAACGCCGCTCCGCCGCCGCTCAGCTCACTCGTCCCGCAAAGCCACTGAAGGATCGATGCGCGTGGCGCGCAGCGACGGAACCCAGCAGGCCGCCAGCCCCACCAGCAGGAGCACCGCCGGCACCAGCACAAATGTCAACGCATCCCGCGGACTCACGAACAACATGCTCGCCACCATCCGCGTCACCACCAGCGCCGCCGCGGTGCCCGTAATCACTCCCAGGGTCACCAGCTTCACCCCCTGACCGAGCACCATCGCGCGCACATCCGCGGGCGTCGCGCCGAGCGCCAGCCGCACGCCGATTTCGCGCGTCCGCTGCTGCACCGAATACGAAATCACGCCGTACATTCCCACCATCGCAAGCACCAGCGCGAGCATTCCGAAGACAGCCAGCAGGTCCGCTGAGAGACGCTGGGACCATAAGGACTCGCGAATCATGGCGTGCACCGGCTTGGCCGTCAGCAGCAGGTTGCGATCCAGCGCGCGCATGCCGCGGCGCACTTCGCTCAGCGCGCCGTCGGGGTCGCCCTTGGTGCGTATGAACAGCGCGCCATAGGGGAAATAATATTGATGGCCGCACAGGTAGATCATGGCTTGCGGCGCTTCCATCACTGCCTGATAATTCGCGTTGCGCGCCACGCCGATCACTTGCGCCGGCAGCGAATCGCCGAAAAAATTCAGCGTCTTGCCGACAGCGTTTTCACCGGGCCAGAAATGCGCGGCGGCAGCTTCGTTGACGATCGCGACGTGCGGCTCGGCCTTGCCATCGAAATGCGTGAAATCGCGGCCCTGCCGCAGAGGAGTCCCAACCGTCTGGAAAAAACCGGGCCAGACGACGCTGGTCAGCGTGATGCGGCCTTTCGCGCCGGCCGTGTCCCCGCTCAGCAGCACGGTTCGCGCGCTGGCCACCTCGAACGGCTGGTCCTTGGCGATCGAAACGGCGGTCACCCCCGGCACGCCAGCCGCGAGCTCCATCGAGCGTCGTATGTATTCGGTGCCGCTGTTTTGATCGTAGCGGCCGCTGAGATCGAAAGAGACTACGCCGAGATGCGCGGCGTCAAAACCGGGGTCGAACGTATCGGCATTGAAGAGGCTGCGGATGAACAGGCCCGCCCCGATCAGCGCGATCATCGAAAGCGCAACCTGAAAAATCACCAGGATGGAGCGCGCGCTGCCTTGCGCACGCGCCGAAGCCGCATTGCCGGCGCGGTCCTTCAAATCAGTGGCCAGATTCACCGCCGTCGCGCGCAGGGCAGGCAGCAGACCGAACAGAATCGCCGTCGCGAAGCAGATTGCGACCGTGTAGAAGAGGACCCGGCCGTCCAGGTCCAACCGGAAACCTGCATACTTGAAGACCGGCGGACGCAGAGTCCAGAGCGCATCGCGCGACCACCGGGCCATCGCCAGCCCGATCGCGCAGCCGGCGATAGCCAGCAGTAAACTCTCCACCAGAAGTTGACGGATCAACGCCCAACGGCCCGCACCCATCGCCAGGCGAATGGCGATTTCGCGATTCCGGCCCGCCGCTTTGACGATCAGAAGATTCGCCACATTCGCGCAGGCGATGAGTAGCACCAGCCCGGAGACGATCATCAATACGGTCCCGGCATTCACGATTGCGCCGCGCGTCCGTCCGGCGATGGCATCCTGCGAAAGGTTGACCAGACGCACGCGCCGGCCGTCATTGTCCCGTGGATATTCGCGTTCCAGGTCGAGCGAGAGCGCATCCATCGCCGACTGCGCCGCGGCATCCGTCACACCTGTTTTCAGCCGCCCTATGACGAAGAACCCCAGGTAGCGGCGCTGCGTGGTGAGCTGCGCAATCGACGAAAACACGGGATACATCGCCATCGGCAGCCACGCATCGGCCGCGTAGAGCGAGTTCACGCCCTGAAATCCCTCCGGGGCCACCCCGACAATGCGGTATAGCCGGTTATCCAGCAGGATCGTGCGCCCCTCCAGATGAGGGTCGCCGCCGTACTCCCGCGTCCATAGAGAATGGCTGATCACTGCCACCTGGTGAGCCCCCGGAGCGCCATCTTCTTGGGGTAAAAAGCCGCGGCCGATGACCGGTGTCACGCCGAGGGTTTCAAAGTAATTGCCGGAAACAATTTGTGCGATGAGTGGCTGCGGTTCGCTGCGCCCGGTCATGTTCACGCGCAGCGGCGAGTACGCGAGCAGGGAAGAGAAGACCGTGTTGCGGTCGCGGTAATCCTTATAATTCGGATACGAGCAGCCCCACTCGCCCGGGGTCGCCGAATCCACAATCTTCAGGGACACCAGCCGTGAAGGCCCGCTCACCGGCATCGGCCGGAGAAGGATGCCGTTCACCAGTGTAAAGATGGTGGTGTTCGCGCCAATTCCCAAGGCCAGCGAGATCACGGCAACTACAGCGAAGCCGGGATTCTTGGCCAACCCTCGCAGGGCGTATCGGAGGTCGTCTACAATGGCCCGCATTTCAGGATACGGAATGCGCAGTATATCTCAAATACAGCCGGTCCGGGGCGGGGAAGCGGCACTTGCTGAATCGCGGCCAGAGGTGGTGGTTTTCAGCCACCCGCGGACTGCGACTCCGGCTGATAAGTTACTCTGTTTCAAAAACTTAGAATTTGGGCAGAAGCGTGCAAGCTGACGGGCGTGTTTCGGGAGACAGCGATCATGGGACGACTTCGATACCGCTTGCCGGCTGCCGCCGCGGCTCTGGTTCTGACCGCGGGCGGTTTACTGGCGCAGGCGCCTCCGCCCGATCAGCAACAGGTTCAGCCGGCTGACGATCTGCAGCGCGGAGTGGCTCTCATCAGCCTGATGAACGGCGAAGTGTCCGTGCAGCGCGGCGATTCCGGCGAATGGGTCGCCGGCGTCCTGAACGCGCCGCTGATGAGTGACGACCGCATCGCAACGGGCGCGAACTCCCGCGCCGAAGTGCAATTCGACGCTTCGAACCTGCTGAGAATCGGCGGCAACGCTCAGTTGAAGCTCACCACCCTGGAATACGGCCGCTATCAGATGGAGTTCGCCAAGGGAACGATGACCTATCGAGTGCTGCGCGCAGGCAATGCCAACATCGAGATCGATACTCCCAGCGTTTCCGTGCGGCCTTCGAAGGTCGGCGCGTACCGCATCAGCGTGAACGATGCCGGCGAAACTGAAGTAACAGTGAGGGCAGGGGACCTGGAGGTGTTTACGCCGCGCGGGTCGCAGTGGCTCAGCACCGGCCAGAGCATGATGGCCCGCGGGAATTCATCCGACCCCGAATTTCAGATCGTAGCCGCCATCCCGGTGGACGATTGGGACCGCTGGAATGACAGCCGCGACCGGGTATTTCTGAATTCGGTGAGTGCACAGTATGTGGATCCCGCGCAGTCGGGGATCTACGGCACCGAAGAGTTGGACAACTACGGAACCTGGACCGAGGTTCCCACTTATGGCCGCGTGTGGCGTCCGACGGAGTCGGCAGACTGGGCGCCGTATCGCGCGGGCCGTTGGGTTTGGGAAGACTGGTATGGCTGGACGTGGGTGAGTTATGACCCCTGGGGGTGGGCGCCGTATCACTATGGCCGCTGGTTCTATGAGACGAATTTCGGATGGTGCTGGTATCCGGGCCTGATTCACACGCGGCACTACTGGTCGCCCGCGCTGGTGGCGTGGTTCGGCTATGGTGGCGGGGTCGGTGTAGGCTTCGGATTCGGCAACATCGGCTGGGTTCCGCTCGCGCCGTATGAGGTCTTCCATCCCTGGTGGGGCCGCGGATTCTACGGTCGCCGAGACTTCGCGCGAAACATCAGCATTACGAACGTAAATATCTATAACAATTACAGAAATGCCCGGTTCAACGGCGTATCTGGCCTGAGCACGGAGGCGTTCCGCGGAGGCCGGTTCTCGTCCATCGGAAGGGTGGGCGGAGAGCAGGTCCGGTCGGCGGGCTTGGTACGCGGCACGTTGCCGGTACAACCGGGAAACGCGCATTTGAATTTCTCGGACCGCCAGGCGGCGTTTACGCCTCGGACGGCAGCGAATCAGCGGTTCTTCACGCATCAGCAACCGGCGGGACCCTCGCGCATTCCGTTCTCGCAGCAGCGAGGAGCGGTGGAGCAGGCGGGCGGCGCCGGGCGGCAATTCGGCGGTAACGGACGACAACAGCTCGGAGGAGCGATGGGGCGCACAAACGATCGGCCTGGCACGGCTTCGGCTCCATCGAATGGCGGGTGGCGGCGATTTGGGGAGCCGGGCAACGGGCAAAGCCAGGCTCCAGCCGCGGGCCGCAACGAGCAGTTCCGCGGGAACGCCGCGGCGCCTCAAATGCAGAACACGCGTCCGCAGCAGTCCGGTGGGAACAGCGGATGGGGACGCTTTGGTGAACCGGGAGCAGGCAGGCAATTCGGAGGGCGTCAACAGGCAGCTCCGCAGTCGCAGCCGAGGTACGAGCAGCGTCCAAGTTACAGCGCGCCGGCGCAGAGACCGAGTTACAGCGAGCCGCAGAGGCCGAGTTACAGCGCCCCTGCGCAGAGGCCGAGTTACAGCGCGCCCAGGCAATCAGCGCCCAGCTACAGCGCCCCGCGCGGAAACAGCGGAGGCGGCGGTGGAGGTCGACCCTCAGGCGGCGGTGGAGGCGGTGGCCACGCCGGAGGCGGAGGCGGCCACGGTCGCCGCTAGAGATTCCTCGTCAGCAGTTAGTTTCTTCCCAATTGGCCCGGTCCCGTTCAGCGGGGGCCGGGCCGTTTTTTAGTAGGTACCGGTCTCCAGACCGGTACCAGGCGCGCGAAGCGCGCCCGAGCGCTCGCAGCCCAGTTACAGCGCGCCTGCGCCCAGGCAATCAGCACCCAGCTAGAGCGCCCCACACGGAAACAGCGGAGGTCGGAGGCGGAGGCGGCCACCGTCGCCGCTGAACATTCTTTGTTAGCAGTCGGTGTCTTCCCAATTGGCCTGGTCCCGTTCAGCGGGGGCCGGGCCGTTTTTTAGTAGGTACCGGTCTCCAGACCGGTACCAGGCGCGCGGAGCGCGCCCGTGCACTCGCTATTTTTCCGACTCCCGGATCGCTTCCAGGAGGGCGCCTTCAGCTGGACTCCGCAGCGGCGGCTGGCATCGGACATTCGGTTCCAACTCCACCAGGGCCCGGAAGCGTTCCAGGATACTCCGACTCTGGAAAACACCCCCCACATACGCCACCTCGACAATAGTTGACATAATATTCGTTATTGGAAGTGAAGTATCAGGGTCCGGCCAAAGCTGCCCCCGAACCGCGGCGGCCAGCGTTGCCAACTCCTGAGCGGCAGCCGTCAAAATCCGTGCCGCCACCCGATCGCCATCCATCGCCGCCTGATCGACCATCGGCGCCAGCGTCGCCACGCGCGACCGCGGCCACTCATCGGTGTAGAACAAATGAAGCGCCTCATTGGCGTTCCGGGTTCCCGTCGCGCTCAGCAGAACATCGCGCAACGCAGTCCGCGGACCCCAGCCTTCTTCCATGCGAAGCGCCGCGCGCAGTGACTGCCGAACCAGATCGAACGCTCCCGCCTCATCGCCGAACACGTACCCCCAGCCGCCGGCACGCGCCGATTCGCCGGCTGCATTCCGGCCGAATGCGATGGACCCCGTCCCGGCGATCACGATAATTCCCCGCCCCGACCCGGTCGCTCCAGCGAGCGCGGTCACCGCGTCCGTGGTCACAAGCAAGCGGTCTGTTCTTAGGATGGCGGCGAGGATTTCCCGCTTGTCCTCCGGTCCGCCGCTCATGCCGAAGCACGCCGACTCGAAATGGACGCTCCGCGCGTCCAATCCCGCGTGCGCGCAAGCTGCTGAGACGCTTTGAGTTACCGCCCGTTCCAGCTTCGCGCGGCCCTCGCCGGCGGCGGCATGGTTACACGGCCCGGCTTCGCCTTCGCCGAGCACCCGGCCGTTCTCGTCGCCGATCACGGCGGCGGTTCCAGACTGGCCTCCATCCACACCCAGATATAGTTTCATGGCATTTTGTATAGGCTGGCGTCTTTGGTTTGTGCGACTTGCGTGGCGCACCAGGCGGACGGCGAGCGGCGCAGATCGGCGGTTTCCGGTTCATTTGTCCACGCGAGGATAAAGTCGATTCCCCGGCGCTTCAGCTCGCGCGCCGTTTTGCACCGCAGATCCTCTATAGGCGCGGCTTGGGAAACAGTACCGCCTTCGCTAATATCGATCCACTGACCAAATTTGATCTGACCCTTTAACTTCAGATGTAGATCTGAAAGATTCGGCTCGGCTTGCATGACAACAGAATCGACAAACGGAGCCTTCGCAAAATCGGCTTCCACGTACTGGCCCGGCGCAAGTAATTCACCCGACCGCCAGAGCGTAATCGGATTTCCGTCAAACGCATTTTCGATCCGGAAGCGGTACGGCGAAGCGGTCGCCAGCCAGCCGCGCGGAGTGAGTTGTTGCGAGCCGGAGAAGACACGGAGTTCATGGATATTCCATTGCTGCCGTCCGGCAGTCGTCTGCACCAGCCGGACGGCCGTCAATTCGCGCGGCGCGAAGTCGAACCGCAGTTGCCAGACCGGTTGAAGTTGGGCATCGTAAGCCCCTCGAAACATGACGCCGGCCAACTGGTTCGGCTCCGATTCGTATTCCGTCAGGATTCGTCGGCTGGTGTATGCCTCCGGCGGCTGCCGGTACGTGAAAACCGCCGACTTCGGCGGGGTCGCGTGCTCGATCATCTGCACTTCATCCCAGTCGTAGAGGTGCTCCTGCAGATACCGATCTTCCGGTTCGATCCGAAGGGCCGCACGAACCGGCGGCTTCGGCAGAATCCAGGAGTGGGCGTCCGCGTATTTCGGAACCATGGCGGGCCACGAAATCACCGCATGAATGAGCGCGAGAGCCACGAAGATCTGCGGCGCGAAACTCAATCCGACTCCCATGGCGAGCGCCACAAACGGCAGCATTGGGATCAGAAATCGAGGGCTGATGTTGCTGAAATAGTTCATTCCGAATACGAGCGCGGCCAACAGCAGACTGCGCCCTTGAGGCCGCCACAGCGCCAACAAAGCCAAAGGGCTGAGCAGGAACACGGGGCCGAGCACGCCGCCGAGTCCGCCGTGCACTGTAACCTGCATCGGAATCTGCCACCGGCTGGTGAGATCGTACATGCTCATATCGTGCCGGTAACTGCTTTCGAAGGCGGCGGTTACGTACTGGTTTGGGAACCAGTGGTTGAAGAATGGGGCAAGCGGATTCTGAACATCGATCCAGTTCTTAATGAGCCACGGCAAAATCACCGCAGCGGAACATGAGGAAACCAGGGCTATGTGCTTCCAGGAACGGCTCTTTACGGCGACGTATCCGGCCGCGTAAAGGAGCGTCGGCCAGGCTGTGTATTTAATGGAAAACGCAAACCCCGCAACAAGGCCGACGGCAACCAGCAAACGGGAGGATCGTTCCAAGTCCCAGCGTTGCAGCAGGTTGAACAACGAAAATGCAACCGCCGCCAGCGCTACATCGTTGTAAGCGCTTGTACCATCGATACCTACCAGCGGGCTGGCGAGCACCAGAACAGCCGCCCCCCAACTCGCAATCGCATACCCCGACCGCCTTCCCCAATCGACCATCTGCCAAACCAGCGCCACCAAAAACGAAAAATGCACCAAAGCGGCCGCCGAATGCCTGCCAAAGCTGTATGCATACAGGTATAACATCTCCGCGCCCTCGGGAAGGCTCGCGTACATGTTCCAATCGACGCGCTGAAAACCGTGATTTCGCAGGAAAAAGGCCACAAAACCGAGGTGATACGCGGCGCCGTCCGGGCTAACTTCCGGCGCCATCGCGTGGACCAGGTAGTTAGACATGTATAAGACAGGTATGAAAGCCAGAATCAAGGCGCTGCCGGATGGAAATTTTAAGTGAAAACTCGGGCGAAGCGGCCACGCCCACGCGATGGCTGAACCGCCGATCACCAGGAACATGACCGGGTACGCCAAACTGAGAGCGCACGCACCAAAGACGATGAGGCTCAACACGGCGGCGCCCGTAACGAAGCGAGTCGCCCAATCCTTCCCTGCCGCTCCGAGCACTCGCGAGCCGATGGCGGTGGACGCTGCAACCGTAAATCCGCCGCCGAAGAGGATGCTCGCGACGGCGGATGTGTGTTGCCAGACGTGCGCGGAAAACAAGGTGGGCGTCACGAAAGCTCGATTGTAGCAACCGCGAAAGGTCCGTCATGGCAGAGTATCTGCACTTGAGTTTGGGCAGGAGCGCATCAATGACGACCACAGGAATAGTCATCTTAATTTGCGTAGTGGTAGCGATCGCCGTCGTCGCAATGGTTTTCTTGCGCAAGCGGCGGACTCAGGCACTGCGCTCGCACTTCGGGCCGGAATATCAGCATGCAGTGCGGGAGTACGGGGGCCAGAGCAAAGCTGAAGAAGCATTGCTGGCCAGGCAGAAGCGGCGGGAAAAGCTGCACATACATCCGTTATCGGACGTGGAGAAGGAGCATTTTTCCGCCAAGTGGCACGAGGTGCAAGCGCGGTTCGTGGACGATCCGCCGGCTTCGATTCGCGAGGCCGACACGCTGGTCACCGAAGCTATGCTGGCTCGCGGCTACCCGATGACGGAGTTCGATCACCGCGCGGAAGATCTTTCGGTGGACCATCCGCAGGAAGTGAAGAACTATCGCGCGGCGCACGAGATTGCGCAGCGCCAGAACAAGGGAGAAGCCAATACGGAAGACTTGCGCCGCGCGCTGGTCTATTACCGTGAACTGTTCGATGACCTGCTGGATGTGCATCACCCAGTCGGGTCGCAAGGAGGACGACGATGAATACGGTTGAAGAACATTTGACGACAGCCGATTTGGCGAATACAGCTCAAAACGGCGGCGGGACCGCCGGCATGACCGGAGCGAAAACCGAGGAGCAGCACGAACCGCTGCTGCCGCAGGATTTCGTGCAAGAGTTACGCACCCGTTGGGACGAAGTGCAGACCGGCTTCGTAGATGAGCCGCGCGGCGCCGTACAACACGCCGACGAACTGGTGGCGCAGACCATTCAACGGCTCGCGCAGAGTTTCGCCGACGAGCGCGGGCGGCTCGAAGAACAGTGGGGTCGCGGCGACAACGTGAACACCGAAGACCTGCGGCTGGCACTGCGGAAATACCGTTCCTTCTTCCAGCGCCTGTTGAACGTTTAGCGCTGCAAGGCGGCCGGAGAGCGACTCCGGCCGCCTAATGCAGAAGGATTACGACTCCCCTGGTGCTGTCTGCAACGGCCAGCGACGCCTTCCCCGCTCCGAAGAAATCCGCGGCGGCCAATCCGTATGGCCGTCCGGAAACGGACCGCATGTGAAGCCGGTACGTGGAGCCGGCGGGCGTGAGTAGAGCCAACTGCCCACTGTTGATGCAAGTGACGGCAATGTCCAGCAATGGCCCGTGCGTCAAGTCGACAGCAGCCACCGCGCTTGGCTGTATGCACCCCCCGAGAGCGAACGGAGAGCCGGCCATTAGCGCAAATTTCCCCGACCCATCGCCGAGCAGCACAGTGACGTTGGAAGCGCCGCCGCGTGTCTTCGCATCGCGATCGTAAGGAATCACTACCAGGTCCGGTTTTCCATCGCGGTTCACGTCGGCGATATCGACGGCCCACGGCGCCGGCGCTGTGGGAAACGGTGAACCCTCCGCTTCGCGGAAACCGCCGCGACCGTCGCCGAGAAGCACGGTAACCGAGTCGCCATCAAGGTTTGAAGTCACGACATCGGACTTCCCATCGCCGTTCAGATCGGCTGCGCGGACCCGTTGGTAGGGGCGTTTTCCGACGGTGAAAAGCTGTCCGGGCGCGAATCCGCCACGACCATTGCCGGTCAGCATTTCGATTTGATTGTTTCCCCAGCTATCGGTGATCAGGTCGACCGAACCTCGGCCGGTGAAGTCTCCGGCAGCGACTCCGTGCGGGTGCGGATGCGATTCGGTGCGCACCTGAACCGGCGGCCGCGCGAAAACCGCCCCTTCCATCGCCGAGAAAGATGCTGATGAAGGGCGTCTGGGTGTTCACCACAGCGAGGTCCGGATGGCCATCGCGATTGAAATCCGCGACGGCGAAGTCATTGGGCTGCTCACCGGAGGGGAACGGCGAACCTGGCGCCGGATGAAAACGTCCGCCGCCGTCATTGAGCAGGATCGCGACCTTGCCATCATCGGGATCTGCGACGATGAGATCCGGGCGTGAATCATGGTTCACGTCTGCCGATGCGAGCACGCCGGCGTGCGGGACAGCCGGGATAATGAGTTCCTGCAACGCCGGACCGGCGGTTGCCGCCGCCAGTAAAACCAGGAGGAACGGCTTCATGGCACAAGGACGGCTGCCGCGGCAGGACTGTTAACGAAGGCTGAAAAAAGGCGGCCGGGTGTTGACCGGCCGCCTTGGGTTGGCAGGATGCCTGCGGTTGAGTTGCGCGGTTAGCTCTTCTTGGAGGGATTTTCCACCTGAAGATCGTTGATTACGGGTCCGAAGCTCAGGCCGGCAGCCGAAGCCCGCATTCCGGCCATTTGCTTTTCGAAGTCGTTCAGCACCACTCCGGTCAGCTTCACGTGCCCGTTGTCTACGATGATGTGGATCGGAGGCAGCGCCATGAAACGGTAGCGGGTGAAGGCCGAATCGCCGTAGATGGCTCGCGCGACTTGCAGGCGCAAGCGGTCGTCGTTCGGCGACAGCGGCAGAACTTCAAGCTGGTCGTCGACCGCTTCTACGCCCTTCACGCGCTTCACCATGTTTTCGATATCGTGTTTCTTGAACGGCTGGCTGACGGCTCCGAGGAGCTGTACCTGCCCGTTCTGAATACGCATGCTGACGTCGTCCCAAATGCTGTAGTAGGGGTAAGTCAGCACCTCGTGACGGACGGCTTTTGCAATGGCGGCGTCCGTATCGGTCAATGCCGGCGTCTGCGGGGCCGGCGGGTTTTTGCTGGTGTCCGCCGCGACGGCGGCGGTGAGCATCAGAGTGGCGGCCAAAGCGTACCGGCCAAGAGCGCTCATCGTTTTCATCGTTCTTTCTTCTCCTCGCTTATATAGACGAGGCGGGGTCTGCGAACGGATGTAAAGGATAGTAAAGCCAAGCCTTAGCCCTTTGGGGCTAGGGCTTCGGGACCGGCCGTTTTGTCCTTGGCATAGCAGAGCGGATTGAGCTCGCATTCGCCGCATTTCGGGTTTCGCGCCTGGCAGAGCGCGCGGCCATGCAGGATGATCTGATGGGAGAAGAGAATCCACTTTTCCTTGGGCAGGATCTTGACGAGATCCTGTTCGATCTTGACGGGGTCGGTGTTTCTGGTGAGGTCGAGACGCCTTCCGACGCGCTGAACATGAGTGTCCACCACGACTCCGGAAGCGATTCCGTACGCGGTGCCGAGCACTACATTGGCGGTCTTGCGCGCGGCTCCCGGGATGGTCAGCATCTCTTCCATGGTGCGCGGCACCTGGCCATGGAACTCCTCCACCACGCGTTTCGCCGCTCCCACAATGGATTTCGATTTGTTGTTGAAGAAGCCGGTGCTGCGTATGTCATTGGCGAGCACTTCGGGACGCACCGCCGCGAAATCGCGCGGGGTTGGATATTTCGCGAACAGGCCCGGAGTCACTTCGTTCACGCGCTTGTCCGTGCATTGAGCCGAGAGGATGGTGGCGACGAGCAGCTCCCACGGATTGCGGTGCAGCAGGGCGCAGGTGGCCTGTGGGTACATATGGTCCAGGGTTCGCAGGATGGCGTCGACGCGTTGTTTGCGCTCGGCGGCGGTTTTGGGGCGTTTTACGGTCGGGAGCTCGCTTCGACGTTTCACTTTGACGATTATGGCATCCGGCGGCGACAGCGGGCGAAAAGACGCAGGTCAGGCCGGGAATGGTGAGTGTTCGTACTTCACCAAAACGAGCTGCCGTATGGTAATTTGCAACCCGTCGGTTCTTTACCCGATACTTGTAATTTCGTTCACCGCGAATCCCTGAGCGGCATTAGGATAATCGAGGTGCGGGGTTCGAAGCTTCCTTCGTAAGCCAAAATGCCAACGGAAAAGACGGGTATCCTCCTCGTTGACGATGAAGTCTCCGAGATTCAAGCGGTGACGAGCGCACTTCAAGCCTCAAAGGAATTTAAGGTTTTTAGCGCCTTGAGTTATACCGAAGCGTTGGACGTTTACGACAGAAACAAAAAGAGGATCCAACTCGCCGTCCTGGATGTCAGCCTGCCGGAGAAGAACGGCGTAGAACTGGCCAAGCAACTTCTGCTGGAAAACGAGGATCTCCGAATCCTCTTTATTTCGGGTCACGTAGGGGCTTCGGTCATTCGTTTCTACGGAATGAATGCCAGCGACGAACACTTCCTGCAGAAGCCGTACAGCGATGAGATGATTCTCAGTCGCGTACAGCAAGCGTTGCGCGGGCAGGAGCCTCTGCGGCAAATGCTTTCGGCACGCGATTCTTCAATCCAAGATTAGCGCTACGCCCCGCGGTTTCACGTAAGCTCGTATTGAGTCATGCGGGAGCGCTTTGTTCTGCTCGCCGCCGCGCTGGCCGCTTTTGGAGCTTCGCTCGGTTCGGGCTTTCATTTTGACGATTACGCGATTCTGGCCGATGCCGGGCTGCGCTCGGCAAGCGGCTGGCGGCAGATCTGGACGTTGCGGCAGACGCGACCCCTGACGTATCTCTCCTTCTGGTTCAACTACCGGCTGGGCGCCGAAAATCCGCTCGGGTACCACGCGCTCAACTTGCTGCTGCATGGCGCGGCGGTGCTGTTGCTCTATGAGGTACTGCGGCGGCTCGCTCCGGCGCGCGTGGCGCTGGTTGCGGCGCTGATTTTCGCGGTGCATCCGCTGCAGGCGGAATCGGTGGATTACGTTTGGGGCCGCAGCATCGTGCTCGCGGCGGTGTTTTGTTTTGGGGCGCTGCTTGCGTGGCTGAGCGATCGGCCGTGGCTCGCGACCGGGCTTTTCGCGCTGGCATTGCTGGCGAAGGAAGAGTGCGCGGCGTTCCCGCTGGTGCTGCTGTTGCTGCCGAAGGCGCGCGTGCGGCGGGCGCCGGTGGCGGCGATGCTCGGGTTGGCGGCGCTGGCGGCGGCGCGTGTGTTCTATGCGCTGGCGGTGATCCCCGGCGCGCCCGCGGGTGTGCAGGCAGGCATCACGCCGTGGCATTACTTTCTGGCGGAGGGTCCGGCGATCTGGCGGTATCTGCGGCTGCTGGCAATTCCGTACGGGTTCACGGTGGATCCGGAGATCGGCGTGCCGGCGGCGTGGCTGGCGCTGGCGGCATGGGCGGCGCTGGGCGCGGCGGCATGGTTCACGCGGCGCTGGAGATGGTTCGCGATCGGGCTGCTGCTGCTGTTGCCGAGTTCGTCGATCTTTCCCGCGGCCGACCTGGCGGCGGACCGGCGAATGTATCTCCCGATGCTCGGGTTCGCGACTGCGGTGGCGTTGCTGCTGGTGCGCTGGAAGCCGGCCGGCGCGGCCGCGGTGGTGGTGCTCTGCGGCGTAAGCATCGCGCGGACGCAGGTGTGGAACCACGATGCGGCGCTGTGGCGCGAGGCGGTGGAGCGGGGTCCGGACAAGGTGCGGCCGAAGATTCAATTGTCGCGGGACGTTCCGGCGAAGGAAGCGCTACGCCTGCTGGCCGATGCGCGCGCGCTCTCGCCGAACGATCCGGCGATCGCGACGGAAGCGGGCAAGGTGCTGCTGGCGAACGGCCGCGCGGCGGAAGCGCTGGCGGAATTCGGGCGGGCGCTGGCGCTGGATCCACGGAATCCGGAGAACTATAACAATCGCGGAGTGGCGCTGGCGGCGCTGGGGCAAACGGATGCCGCGCGAGCGGATTTTCTGCGGGCGCTGGCGATGGATGGGGGCTTGGAGGAGGCTCGCGAGAATCTCCGGAAGATGGGCGGGCGGTAGGCGAGCGCGGAAGATTATTGGGACGCAGATGAACGCAGATGAACGCCGATAACACAAGAACCACTACGGTCTTGGCCGGCGTCCATCGGCGGCCAATAACCAAAATTTGACTATACATATAGTTCAGTTGATGTATACTGTAGTCAATTATGCGTCAAAAGCTCGCTCGGCTGGAATTGCAGATCATGGAGATCCTGTGGAATCGCGGGCCCTGTTCGATTCGCGAAATTCAGGAGGCGTTCCCCGAGAAGGACCGTCCCGCATTCACTACGATTCAGACCACCGCTTACCGGATGGAGGCCAAGAAGGCCGTTCGAATCGCCAAGCGCGTCGGCAACGCAAATATTTTTGAAGCTGCCGTGACGCGGCGTTCGGCGGAGAATCGCCTGATCGACGATCTGCTCGGGATGTTTGGCGGGCGCGTGAAACCGGTGATCGCCCGCCTGGTCGAGACCGGCAAGCTGACCCTGGATGACATCAAGGAAGCCGAACAGGCCATCCGGAACGCAGCAAAGGACAAAAAGCGATGATACCGACTTATCTGATGCCACTCGCGAATCACCTTTGGCAGTCCACTCTCTTTGCGGTCACGGTCGCCTTGCTCTGCATCGCGCTGCGAAAACACGGAGCATCCCTGCGCTACTGGCTTTGGCTGGCCGTGTCCGTGAAGTTCCTGATTCCTCTTTCGTGGCTGATCGAACTCGGCAGCCGGTTGCAGCCCGTCTCAGTTGCGACAGGCCCAACTCCCATCTCCTTCATAATCAAAGAAGCCAGCCAACCCTTTGCGCTAGCGGCGCCCGCCCCGATGCTGGCGGCTGTCGCTAATGCGCCGAGCATCATGCCGGCCGTACTGTTCAGCGTCTGGCTGTGCGGCTTTGCCATCGGCGCCGGCTGCTGGCTCCGCTCATGGCTGCGGATGCGGAGGGCCTTGCGATTCGCGACTCCCCGCGGTGTTGAGACCGGCCGGCACTTGAGCGATATGCGAATCCTGGAATCTTCGCTACCGGTCGAGCCGTGTGTATTTGGCATTTTCCGGCCAGTGCTGCTGTTGCCGAACGACATCGATGCGTATCTCACCGGCGAGCAACTCGAGACGATCGTGCTCCACGAGCTTTGTCACGTCCGGCGGCATGACAATCTGACTGCGGCCGTCCATCTGCTGGCTGAGACAATTTTCTGGTTTTATCCGCCGGTTTACTGGATCGGCGAGCGGCTGATGAGGGAACGCGAAACCGCTTGCGACGAGGAGGTAATGCGCATGGTGCCGGAACCGGAGATTTACGCCCACGGAATTCTCGCGGTCTGCCGGTTTGCGTTGCGCGGTGCGCCGATTCTCGCCGCGGGAGTCGCAGGATCCGACCTGCGGCGGCGCATCGAAGCGATCATGGCTCGCCGCGCGTCTCTGGCCTTGGATTGGCCGCGCAAGCTGTTGTTGACGGCCGCGCTCGGCATTACGATCGGCGCACCGTTTTGGGCCGGCGTGCTGTTTGTGCGTGCGGGTGAGGCACAGACATCGAGTGCGTCGACGCCGGTTGCGCCGTTTGGAGTGGCGTCGATCAAGCCGAACCGGAGCGGCGACCGGAACAGCGGGTTCAGGCGATTCGTCGGGGGAGCGCTGGATGCAACGAACGTCACGCTCAAAATGTTAATCAGCCTCGCCTATGACCTGCCCGAGGATCGGATTCTGCAAGGACCGTCGTGGCTCGATTCCGACAAGTACGACATTGTGGCAAAGCCGGACGCCGATGCCGGCCACCCGGTCGACACTTCGATGGGCGCGATACGAACCCGTACACAGGGGTTGCTGGCGGACCGGTTCAAGTTGGCGATACACAAGGACACTCGCCAACTCACAATTTTCAAACTGCTGGTGGATAAGGACGGGCCGAAACATCTCGAAGCGGCCAAGGGCAACTCACCGGATTGGGTCAACAACGGGCACCATGTGAGCTGCCTGGATGTGACGATGGAGCTCTTTGCGAAGGGCTTCCTCACGGAACAGATGCGATTCCCCGTCATCGACCAGACCGGAATTAAGGGCAGTTTCGATTTCTCCATGGACTGGGCTCCCGAAGAACATTCACCTGGCAGGCCGGGAGCCGAGCCGGCGGCGCTTTCCGGCCCCTCAGGACCATCCTTTTTGAGTGCCCTTCGCGAGCAGCTCGGCCTGAAACTGGAAGCCGGGAAGGGCCCGGTGGAGGTCCTGATTGTAGATCACGCAGAGAGGCCATCGGCGAATTAGCAGCAGGCTTCCTTCAGTGACCGTCTTGACTTTCTCTGTATTTCCACTATCATGGAAATATCAAAGAAGGAGAGAGCCGCATGGCCAAAAAGGAAGACCCTGAACTGATTGCCCGTTACGCCGACATGCTTTCGGCCATGGGTACGGAGCCGCGACTGCGCATCGTCCGCCTTCTGTTGAGCGCTCATCCCGAAGGGATGGTGGTCGGTGAGATCGGGGATGAATTGGGAATACCCTCCAGCACCTTGTCGCATCATCTCGAAAAATTAAAGAATGAGGACCTGGTGCGCGTCAGGCGCGAAGGCACTTACCTCTGGTATTCGGCTAATACGGAAGCCCTTCAAGAACTGCTCGGGTTTCTCTATGCCGAATGCTGCACTCGAAACAAAGCGATAGAGCCGCAGAAGATTGTCTGCTGCAAGTGAGGGTTTCCCCATAGACACTTGCAGGGGGATTGTGGAAGAGCACGGATAAGGAGAACTTGCAATGAGCACCATTCAGCAATTCGTCAAAGAGAAGTATGGAGAGGCAGCGCTCCGCGTGGTCAAGGGACAAGGGAACGGCTGCTGTGGCGCGTCGTCGGTTGACGGCTGCGACCCGATCACGTCGGGCCTTTACGACGCCAACGAGGCAGGCGAGTTGCCTGAAAAAGCGGTCGCGGCCTCGCTTGGCTGCGGTAACCCAACGGCCCTCGCGGAGCTGAAGGCCGGTGAGACGGTCCTGGACCTGGGCTCCGGCGGCGGCATCGACGTGCTGCTCTCCGCAAAGCGCGTCGGTCCAACTGGAAAAGCCTACGGTCTCGACATGACCGATGAAATGCTGGCGCTCGCTGAAGAGAACAAGCAGAAGAGCGGGCTGAGTAACGTCGAGTTCCTGAAGGGCGAGATTGAGAATATTCCGCTGCCCGGCAACTCGGTGGATGTGATCATCTCGAATTGCGTTATTAACCTCTCGGGCGACAAGGACCGCGTGCTGCATGAGGCTTTCCGCGTGCTCAAACCCGGCGGACGTTTCGCAGTCTCGGACGTCGTGGTGCGCGGGGAAGTTCCGGCCGCTGTGCGCAAGAGCATGGAGCTGTGGGCCGGCTGCGTCGCGGGCGCCCTCGCCGACCATGAATACATTGGCAAGCTGGTGAAAGCGGGTTTCGAGAACATCGAGATCGAAGTCACCCGCGTTTATAGCGCGCAGGACGCGCGCGCGTTCCTCGCTGGAACGGAACTCGATGTGGACGCGCTGGCGAAGGAGGTTGACGGGAAGTTTGTGAGTGCCTTCGTCCGCGCCGTGAAGCCGGCGGCGAAATGCTGCGCGCCGTCCTGCTGTGCGGGAAGCGCATCATGACAAGCCAGGTCGCGGCTCCTCCGCGACAGGAAATCGGCGGGCTCGGGTTTTTTGAGCGCTACCTCTCGATATGGGTCGCGCTGTGCATGGGGGCGGGCATTCTGCTCGGCAAGGCCGCGCCTGGCTTCATTCGGGGGCTTCGCGCCCTCGAATTCGGCCGGGGCAGCCAGATCAATGTGCCGATTGCCGCGCTGATCTGGCTGATGATTACACCCATGATGATGAAGGTGGATTTTTCGGCCGTGCGGAACGTGGGCCGCAAGCCCGCCGGACTCATCGTGACGCTGCTTGTGAATTGGGTGGTGAAGCCCTTCTCGATGGCGCTTCTGGCATGGGCGTTCTTTCGTTATATCTTTGCCGGTTTCATCAGCCCTTCCGAAGCTGACCAGTACGCATCATCCTCGCCGCCGCTCCCTGCACGGCAATGGTCTTCGTCTGGAGCCATCTGACAAACGGCGATCCGGCCTATACGCTCGTTCAGGTTTCCGTGAACGACCTGATCATGCTGCTGCTGTTTGTGCCGATCGTTCAGTTGCTCGTTTCCGGGGCGTCCTCGCTGGCGGTCCCTTTTCAGGTTCTGCTCTATTCCGTCCTCGTGTTTATCGTTGTGCCGCTGACGGCAGGTTCGTTGCTCCGCGCGTTTTTCATCCGTCGACACGGGCGAGCGTGGTTTGAGGATACGCTGCTGCCGAAATTCGCACCTGTGACGATCACGGCGCTACTGGCGACGCTCGTTCTCATCTTCGCCTTTCAGGCCGATAACATCACAGGCCGTTTCTTCCACGTGGTGCTCATCGCGGTGCCGATCACTTTGCAGGTGTATTTCAACGCGGGCCTCGCGTACGGGCTCATGAAATACCTGAACGTGGAGCATGCGGTGGCGGCCCCGGGGGCGCTTATCGGCGCCTCTAATTTCTTTGAGCTTGCGGTTGCGACGGCCATTGCGGTGTTCGGCCCGGAATCAGGCGCGGCTCTGGCCACCGTGGTCGGCGTGCTGGTTGAAGTGCCGGTGATGTTGTCGGTGTGCGCTGCTTGCAATCGCACACGGCACTGGTTTCCGCGGCCTGCATAATCGGCGGAGAGAGATGGATGGACAAGAAACGCGTACTCATTCTTTGTACCGGCAACTCTGCGCGGTCCCAGATGGCAGAGGGACTGCTTCGGCATGATGCCGGCGACCGCTTCACGGTGGAGAGCGCCGGCGCCAAGCCAAGCAGGGTCCGCCCCGAGGCGATAGCGGTCATGAAAGAAGCCGGCATCGACATTACGTCGCACCGGTCGAAGAGTGCCGATGAGTTCGCTGGACAGGATTTCGATTACGTTCTGACCGTCTGCGATCAGGCGAAGGAGAGTTGCCCGGTGTTCTTCGGCAAGGCTACCCGGCTGCATCAGAGCTTCGACGATCCGGCTGCCGTCGAGGGTTCGGAGGAGAAGCGGCTCGGCGAATTCCGCCGCGTGCGCGACGAACTGCGCTCCTATCTGAAGAGCTTCCCATCTAGGATTTGACGCGGAGGTCGCCCAGCCGCGCAAGCGCGGCACGACAGGAAAGATTCCTTTCGTCACGATTGCCGGATCTCGTGCAACTGATGGCGCTTCCGGCCCGAAGTGGCGACGGGACTCTGTCCCGTTGCAGGCGAGCGGAGCTCGCCCGGGGCGCGCTCCGCGCGCCTGCAACCGGTCTGGAGACCGGTCGCTACGTTTTACAGTTTCAGGCGGCCACGGTAGGTCTTGGAGAGAAGAAGTTCGCGGCCGTCGCGCAGCAGGACTGTGAAGTCACCCCGAAAGAGTGGATGCAATTCCTTCACGCGGCTCAAATTTACGATGGTCGAGCGGTGGATTCGCGCGAATGCCGCCGGATCCAGTTGCGAATCGAGGTTTGAGATGGTCTGCCGCAAGAGATAACTTTCGCGGCCCACATGGAGCCGCACGTAATTCCCTTCTGCTTCCACGTAATCGATTTCGTCCGCCGCCAGAAACACCACGCGGCCTCCGGTCTTGACCACCAGACGGTTCAGAGACGGTTTGTGCTCGCGCAAATGCACGAGCAAGCCGCGCAGTTTCTCGGCCATGTCGCTATGGCGTGCGCGCGCCAGCGCTTTTTGGAATCGCTCGCGATCAAACGGCTTCAACAGGTAGTCGAGCGCATGCACTTCGAAGGCTTTGACGGCGAACTCGTCGAAGGCCGTAACGAAAATCACGGGCGGGATGGTTTCCAGCATTTGCAGTACCTCGAAGCCGTTCATTTCAGGCATCTGCACGTCGAGGAATACCAGATCGGGGACCAGACGACGGATTCTCTCGACCGCCGACTTTCCATCGTGGCATTCGCCGGCGATTTCGAGATCGGGCTCGCCGCGCAAGAGCGTTCGGATGCGCTCGCAGGCGAGCGGTTCATCGTCAACGATCAGCACTCGCATCCATAGGCTCCGTGTGAGCGGGCAATTCGATTCGCGCGCGGAATCCGCCGCCTTCTCCAGCGCGCCGCGGCAGATTTCCCAACTCAAGTTTCGCACGCGATCCGTAGAGTTGCTCCAGACGGGCGCGGGTGTTTGAGATGCCGATGCCTTCGGTGACCAGTTCGGCGCCGCGCCCGTCGTCGCGCACTTCCAGCGAAAGCATCGCTCCCGAAAGCGCGGCCGCGATTTCGATGTTTCCTCCGGACGCGCGGGGCGCAATCCCATATCGCACGGCATTTTCCACCAGCGGCTGCAACATGAGATTGGGGACCAGCAGATCAAGGGTACGCGGATCTATGGAGCGCCGGACCACCATCCTCGCCCCAAAGCGCACCTGTTCGATTTCCAGATATTTGTCGAGGTATTCCATTTCGCGTTTGAGCGTCACTTCCTGCACGCCGGAGCTATCGAGCGTCAGGCGCAGGAAATCGCTGAGGCGCGACATCATCCGGTCGGCGCTTTCGACGTCGCGATACATCAGCGCTGAAATGGCGTGCAGCGTGTTGAAGAGGAAATGGGGCTGCAACTGCGCGCGCAGCGCTTCCATCTGCGCCCGCGTGAGCTGCGCCTGCAGACGGCTTGCCGCGACTTCGCGCGCCTGGTAGCGGCGGTAGTATTCGATGCCGTGCCGGAAGGCAAAAAGGATCCAGGCGAGAAGGATATCGGGAAGCAGTTTCGTGCGCGAGAGCGCTCCCGTGACGTGCCCGCTTGGCAGCAAACCGAGCCAGCGTTGAAGACCGACGAAAGCCCGCAGGTGTACAACGCCCATGAAGGTCCCGCAAATGAAGAGCGCAGGAATTGCCCACCAGAGGGTCGCGCGGCGAACGAGGCACTTTCCGGCGATCCAAAAGGCGATGGGCGTGAGCAAGGCCCAAGGCAGGGCGTCGCTAAACGCGATGCGTAGCGCTCGGCTCCAGGGTTCCAACATCGCGCCGTACGACGCCATTCGCTGCTGGCTCGCGGCGAAGAAGCCGTACAGGGTCCAGACTAAGGCGATGGTCAGCGCGCGCTGGAGTTGTTTTTTCAACCGATCTTTCCGCCTATTTCGCGATCTGCGGTTGCGCGCTCTGGGGCTTGAGGGAGCCGCGATGGCAGGTCCAACAAGTTACCGCGTTCGTGGCGGGAAAATTTTGCGTGTCGATCGCCCGCACCATGGTGATCATCTTGCGCGCCGTTTGTTTGGCCGGCAACTCATCGCTCTCATACTTTCCGGACACATGACAATGTCCGCAGCCCACGCCGAGGGCCACCGTGATGCGCTGCATGAAGCCCATCAGCTCTTTCGCCGTTTGACCCTTCGTTAACTGTATATTCTTATAGACCGTTTCGGCCGGATCGAGGCCCGTATCCGCCAGCCACTCCGCCGCGGGACGCCGCACGAGTACGCGTTTTTGGGATGCTTCCGGTTGATCGCCTACCTTTCGACTTTCGTCGCCAGTGAGCTTGTTGCCATCGCTTGACAGTGTATACCGGTCGCTTACGCGCATCACATTCCCATTTGAGGTAGCACTCAGGCGAATCACCAGGGTTGATCCTTCCCATTGTGCCTGCGCGGTAACCGGAATCCCGTTCAGATCCGTCTTGATTTCTTTGCCAACGACAACGTGCAGCGTCGCCGTATTTACCGGCGAGCGGACGCTGAGGTCGATTTTCGAGCCTTGCTGGTCGATCTTGATGATTTGATCGCTGCCCGACTCCGATTTCCATATGCCCGACAGATTCGGCTGCGCGATTGCGCTCAGGCTGAAGAGGAAAAGGCAAGTGAGTTTGGTCATGCTGACAGTCTCCGGGGACAATGCGCGAGCCGCAATACTTTCGTGACGAAGACGAGCCCACAAGGGATGGAATCCGCTTTGGCGCGGACGGCGTGGATTCTATGTTTTGCTATAGGTGCTCAGCATCCACGGCCTACGGCATCTCAGGCGGGCCGCTTCTCCGTTGGACCGTTCGCGCTGATGCTTCTGAAGAGCGTCGTAAGGAATTCCGTCGCCGCGGAGTTTGCGCGCCTCGACATAGGTCCTCAATTCATCGACAGTATCGCAATGGATTTCGAACGCGAACGGGTGACTCGTTTGCAAGACGAACCAACCGCGAGATACGGCTTCACGCGCCGCGGTTTCCGCCGCTGCTACATCCTCCGGTGCGCTGAATAACTGGATGGTCTTCGCCCAGACCGTCTCGGCGGCCGTTACCACTGCTACTTCGAGGGGGGCCGTTAGCGGGCGAACGTTAATGAGAATGCCGGACTTTGTCAGGACCCGGGTTGCTTCGCGCAGGGCATGAACCATGCCCTCCTGAGCGACTCATCACAAGGAGGAGGCGAACAAGACGGCCTCGAACTGCTCCGCGGAAAACGGCAGAGCGGTCGCGCTGGCGCACAGGAACCGCACATTTCCGTCAGGCTTGCGGGCGGCGTGCTGCGCGGCCGCGCGAATGTCCGGCTCCTTCGTATCAATCCCCACGACCGGCCCGGTGTGTGCCGTGTATTGAAAGGTCAATCGCCCGTCTGCCGCGCCGATTTCGAGAACGCGCGCGGTGCGAAGATCGGCAGCGTTCAGGATGGCGCGAGGCATGGCGCCGGCGGGATCGATTTCGGTTGGCATGATGGCCATCGTACAGCATCGGCGAGCTGTGTACTATATCTGGACGGCCGCTGACTGGTTCGCGATAATGATCGCCTGGGCGACTATCTTTCTTTTTACAAATCCGGCAAGGCCGACGGCAGCATTGTGAAATCGATCTGTCTGTACTTCGATACGCGGCCGCGACAGATTACGCTCGCCGTCAAACGGAATCCAAAGCAGCCGGCGGGAGGCGGCGATCTGAAAGAGGCATGGCGCACGCTTGATGCGTATGTTCTGGAAGAGCTGCTTCCTTCGATCGGCGGGCGGGATGTGAAGGAGAGCGACTTCGAACGGTAATGGCTGCTAGTTGCCGATTGGCGTTTGCGCCAGGCGATCGATGGTTACGAACGGTCCGGGCAGCTTCTTATTCTTGAGCTTGAGTTTGAGCTTCGAGTGAATGACGGAGCTCAGCCGGGGAAAGTACTTGATATGCAATTCCGGATCCGGCATGCCCCAACCAGGCGGGAAGAACTGCAGCGTGAAGGTATATTCCCCGCTCAATCCGGTCAGTTCCTCGACCGGGGAGTTATATTGCCGGGCCAGGTAAGTGGCGAAGTCGCGCATGGTCTGCCGCTCGAACGTGACGGTCCAACCGCGATTATCGACCTTCATGTGAATTCCCGGTTTGCCCGCGCCCTGCGCCGGCGAGAGCGCCGGGCTGCGCTTGTCTATGACGAGAGCGTATCCATTTACGGGCGTCAAACCGGTGTGATACTCCATGTGGAAGCGGTTGATCAGCAGGTTTCGCAGCATGAGGCGGCCATCGTGGACAGTGGTGTCCGGCGGCACTACCGCATCGATGTCGATGAGCATTTCCAGCATCCAATCCGGCCCGTGGGTCTGGGCAAGGCGAACTTCAAATGCCTCGGCAATCAGGCTTTGCAGCGGCTGCACGTAGTGGATACGGCTTGGGTCCATCGTTCCCGGACCGCCCTCGTGTTTTTGCAGTTCATAGAAAACACGCCTGAGGGCGAGTCGACCGGGAGGTAGGCCCGGCGTGTTGTCCGGCACTTCGACCAGCTTCAGGGACGCCGCGTCAAAGGATAACGTCGAGTCATCGGAACTGTTGGCCAGGGTCCCAATCGCGATTAAGAGAAATGCCAGTTTCACAGTGGGGCGCCTCAGACTGACGCGCTTTGCGCGCCTGGTACCGGCCGGGAGGCCGATACCTACCAGCTTAGTTTACTCGTCCCAGATACTTGTCCAGCCAGCCGAGCACTTCTTTCGAGAGAGGGCCCTTTGCCTGGCTGACATCGTGCGGCGTTTCCAAAAACACCTGGCGTTTTTCGTCCTGCGGAGTTCCCAACATGCGGAACATCGGCATCTGCGAGCGTTCGGCGGAGAAGGAAAAATCGTACTTACCGCCTACCATGAGGACCGGCTTCTTGAGACGTGTCACAAAATTCACCTGGTCATCGGCGGGTAAACGAGTGTCCAGGAAGAAGCCGCCATCGAGGAAGATCACGGTACGGAAGCGGTCCTCCAGCGTCGCAAGGATAACGCCATAGGCAGTGCCCTGGCTTACACCCAAATACGCGATTCTGGATTTGTCGATATCGGGCCGGGTTTCCAGATAGTCAACAGAACGTCTCAGTTCCCGCGAATTCCTGATCAGCAGGTCCAGCGCTCCGGCGGCGCCCGAACGCCGTTCATGCGCCACTCGTCCATATGTGCCCGTATAAATGGGGTAGATCAGCGCGCGGCCGCTGCGGATTACATAGTCGATGAATTGCATGTCGCCGAGTGCGTCGCCGGCGGGCATCGTGTTCACGCGCGCGCTGGGAAAGGACACGACGGACTGAAACGGGGCGTGGACGTTTTTCGGAAGAAACAGATAGACCGGCAAGCGCTCGTGTTCATACCCGCCATCGATGGATAGTTTTTTTTCGGTCCAATCCGGAGTGTCCGCCACCAGTGTTTCGTCTTGAGGGTTCACGGGAGTCCGGTCATAGGAGTACAGGGTGCGGTAAGCCTGGAACACGTCGTCGGACACTGGCTTTGCCTTGGAAAAGTCCCTGACGTTCCTGACGATGGGGGCCGTTGCGCCCGCCGGAAGCGGACCTTCGTTGCGCACGCAACGGATACCGTTCAACTCGGAGCGGTCGAACGGCGGGAGCGCATTGGGATCGTAGGCGGCGTAAGTCTGAGTCCGCCAGGCGCCTCCGAGGATGAAGCGCTGGTCCCCATCAATGGTATTCAGGCACCACTCCCTTACATTGCCGCTCATGCCCAAGGTGCCATACGGACCGACTCCGCCGGACGATTCGACAGGGGCCGGCCCCTGAGCGTTGAAGTTGCTTTGATTGATGCTATAGACCGCTAAGTCGGGGGGCGCCGCCTTATACCACTGCGTCAAAGCCGGCAGGCTCTTTCCGGAGTAAGCGGCATACGCCGCGGCCTCGTACCAACTGATGCCGGAAACTGGATAGTTAGCGCGTCCAACCGGGAAATGGCCGCCCTCCCATGTGGAAGGTCCGGGCCGGCCGGTGGAATCGCGAAACAGTTCCATGGCCTGCTGCCAGGAGAGTTCCTTGCCATCTTTGACGAACTTTTCTTTCCAGTAATCCGGGTTTCGATACCCGCCGTGTGCGATGAACGCCTGATACTCGGAGTTAGTCACTTCGAGCTTGTCGATGTCGTATGCAGGCAGGCGGGCCGACACCCAGCCGATGAAGTCGACGAAGCCCCCTGCCAAACCGGCGGGTACTCTCACCATTCGAGGCGGAATTCCAGGCGGCGCCGCCGCCAACGACAGGGAGGTTCCTGCGACGGGTGCGGAGATAAAATCAGGGACGCCCGGTTTCGAAAGCTTCCAGGTAAAATATCCCGCGGGCCGCCGCGAGCCTTTAATCGGTGTCGTGCCCAATGCAAGCCAATCGCTTTTGGGGTTGCGATAGTCCTGGATTTCCACCTTCATGCCCTGCGGCTCCGAGTCAACCGAAGTCACCACCGTATTGGAAGCCGCGATTTGGGCCAGTTGGGGATTGCCGGGCAGAATCTGAGCGGCTTTGCGCCACATCAGAAAGGCGGAGACGGGGCGGTCCTGAAACAGTTGAGGCAAGCGAAAAATAGCCTCACGAGCCCAGTGCTGCTGCTCGGAACGGCGATAGAACCACCAACCCGCCGCGAGCGCCACAAGGAGGACAACCACCGGGATCGCGTACGCAGCCCGCAACCCAGAGACCCGGCGGGGCCCGGGAGCAGTCAGCCGCTCTGCCAGCGCCGATAGCTCCCGCGCGACTTCGGCGGCGGACTGGCACCGGCGGGCTGGATCCCTCTGCAGCAGCTTGGTCACGAGCGCATCGAGGCTGGGCGGCACTCCCGCGCGCGCCGATGAGGGTGGGGGCACTCCGGCTTGCGATCCGCCGGCGAGCATCTGTCCGAGCGACGCGCCGGGAAACGGGAGGCGCCCTGTCGTCATCTCATGCAGTACGAGTCCGAGGGCAAACAGGTCCGCGGCGGCAGTGGAATCGCGACCTTCCACCTGTTCGGGAGACATATACGCCGGCGTGCCGAGGATTGCGTTGGTCTCGGTGATGCGGGTTTCCGCGAGCGTCCTGGCGAGGCCGAAATCCAGGACTTTTATGCCGTGGCGCGTCACCATGATGTTCCCCGGCTTCAAGTCGCGGTGCACGATTCCGCGGGCGTGCGCCTCGGCAAGAGCACTGGCGATCTGCGATCCATAGCGCGCTACCGATGCGATCGCGAGCGGACCTTTTTCGATTTCCGCCGCCAGAGTGGAGCCTTCGATGAGCTCCATCACCAGATAATTCGGGCCGACATCGTAGAGCGTGCAGACGTGGGGATGGTTGAGGGTGGAGATGGCGCGCGCCTCGTGCCGGAAGCGCTCGCTGTAACGGGCGGACGCAACCTTGAGAGCGACTTCGCGCCCCAGCCGGCTGTCCACGGCGCGATACAGTGCCCATGCCGCCCGCGCCGAGGAACGCCTGAATGCGGTAAGGCCCGAACTCGCTGCCGATCGCTACGGTGTCGGCAGAGGTCTCGAAGGGCGAGTTGGGCGGTGAATCGAAGATGCGGCTCCCGGAGTCCTGGGAAAGCATTTCCTTCACCACCAGGCCGACTTCCGGATCGCCGCGCGCAATCAAGGCGCCACGCTCCTCCGGGCCGGCTTGTAGAGCCGCGCTATAGAGGTCCTGAATCTTGCGCCATCGCTCCGGTGACATCGTGCTGCGGCTCCCGCAAGCCTCCATCTTACACTTCAAGAGCATTGCGAAGCGTTCCCCCGCGGCCTGTTTTATACTTCTTCTGACGAACCAAAATGGCAGACCGAACAGCCCCCGATACCACGCAACTGCTGCGCGCATGGGCCGGGGGCGATTCTGAAGCGCTTCAACAATTGACTCCGCGCGTGTATCGGGAACTGCGACGCGTGGCGGCGCGCCTGCTTCAGAAGGAGCGTCCCGGACACACGCTGCAGAGCGCGGACCTGGTACACGAAGCGTATCTGCGGCTGATCAATGCCGGCGAGGTGGAGTGGCAGCACCGCGCACACTTCTTCGCGGTATCGGCGACGCTGATGCGCCATATCCTCATGGACCGGGCGCGCCGGAGGCTGGCGGATAAGCGCGGTGGCGGAGCGCGGCATCTGGATCTCGGCAAGTCGCTCGATTTGTCGCAGACGCGGGCCGGGGAACTTGTGGCTCTGGACGACGCTCTTAGTTCGCTGGCCGCAGTAGACCCGCGCAAGGCCCGGGTTGTGGAACTGCGGTTCTTCGCCGGACTCAGCGTCAAGGAGACCGCCGAAGTGGTGAAGGTCTCCTCCGACACGGTGATGCACGATTGGAAAGTGGCGCGTGCCTGGCTGCGCACGCAGTTAACGAGTCAGGGCTGAAGCGTGAGTTTCGCGACAGAGAAGAATTTTTGACTCGCCACCCCAGTTTTTCCTTCTGAGTTGCGCTTTTGAGGTTGACACAGGTTCGCCTGTGACAGAAAGAGGAACCTCATGAAGACAATCGCTCGATGGATTACCGTAAACCTCGCCGCCGGAATCGCGCTGGCGGTGTTCAGCCCCACCGCGATCGGGTGCGGCAATCCGGCCAATTTACAAGCTCCGTTTCAGTTTGCGGTGGCAGGCGGCAATTTGCCTTTAATACGGCCATTCACGGCAATGACGCGGGGATCGGGAGGCGGCCCGGCGACGCCGTCCATCGTTGGAATGTGGAGTGTGCAATATGTTGCGCAGGGGAATTCCAGCCGCACTCCTTCCATCCCGGACGGCGCCGTGGTCGACTTCGGCTATAACCAATGGCATAGTGACGGAACGGAAATCCTCAACTCCGCCGGTCATGCGCCGGCCAGCGAGAATTTCTGTTTGGGCGTCTGGGGACAGACCGGATATCTAACCTACGAGCTGAACCACTTCGCGTTAAGCTACACCCCTTCGACCGGCACACTAGCGAACTATGTCAACATCCGCGAGCAGATCACGCTGTCACCGAGCGGAGATAAATACTCCGGCCCATTTACGATCGACATTTACGATCTGAAGGGCAACCGGGTGGATCATATCGCCGGGAACATTACGGCACAACGGGTCACGGTGGATTCGTCGCCGTTCTGAGCATTCGAAAAGGCACTCGAATCGCCGGCACCTTTTACCGCTCCGTTGCGGGATAGGGAAAACGTAAAACGCACTCGAATCCCCGACACCGTTTACCGCTCCCTTACGGGGTTGTGAAAGATTATCGAATTGCTTTTTTGCCGCTTTCAAACGCATTCGTACCCCAGCACCGGGCCCGTATGTAGTTGATGCTACTAACGGAGCCGCGACCGTAAGGAAGCGGTAAAAGGTGTATCGAAAGGCGAACGGAGTGCGACGAGAGCAGCAACTGGAGTTTTTCACAAACCCGTAAGGAAGCGGTAAAAGGTGTATCGAAAAGCGAATGGAGTACGACGAGAACGGCAGCGGTAGGGGATCACGGCTACTCCCACCTCTTGACAGCTATGGCTGCGAAGAACACCGCGGTCAGCATCAGCAGGCCGATGGGGGCGGCGACATGCGAGAAGTCCAGGCCTCTCCAGGTGACTGCGTCGAGGCCGTCCATGGCCCATCGCGTGGGGATCGCCACGGTCAGCGACTGCAGCCACCTCGGAAAGATAAAAGTGGGCACCCAGCCGCCTCCGAGCATCACCATCAGGAGAGTGACGAGGATGGCGATGGCGCGCGTCGCTTCGGCCGTTTTGCCCACGGTCGCGATGAACAATCCAAAGGCGGCGGTCATCAGCGAGAAGGCGGCGCAGATGCCGACGAAACCGGCGAAACTGCCCTGAATGCGCACTCCGAAGACGATCCGCGCGAAGGCAAAGAGCACGACGAGCGTGCCCATGGAGGTCAGCGCGGAACTGAAGGTCCGGCTGCCGAGGAGCGTGGCTTTGGAGACCGGCGCGGCGGACAAACGCTTCCATACTCCCTGCTGCCGGGCGAGCAAAAGGGAAACTCCCACTTCCACCCCGACCATGAGAAGAAACTGAATGCCCATTCCGCCGAATGAATGGGCGTAGCCGTTGTAGAGCCTGCCCCGATGCGCGGTGACGCCTTCGGAACTCACCTGGAACGGCAGCGAGAGAAGGGACTGCGCGCGTGCGCTGCCGCCCATGAGGCTGCCAATCGACTGCATGACGGCGCTCTGCACCATCCCCTGCACCATACGCATTTCAATGGCGTGCGAAGGATCGCCCAACACCTGAACTTCCGGCTTGGAGCCTCCCGTGAAAAACGCGCGGCTCATGTCCACGCCGAATGATTTGGGAATAATAATGGCGGCGGTGGTGCGTCCCTCGCGAACCAGATCGCGAGCGCGATCGGGGGCCGCGGCTTTCACTTCGAGATACGCGTCCTGTTTGAGGTGGTCGACGATACTTCTGCTGAAGGGCGTGGAGTCCTGGTCTACGGCGACAACCGGGATACGGCTGTCATCCTGGTTTCCGGCGCCGCCGCCGAAAATGTAGCCGAAGAATGAGGCGATGAAGATGGGCGCGACCACGCTCATCAACACGGCACGGCGGTCCAGAAAGAAGAGCCGCAGATCTTTGCGCACGAGGGCGCTGAATGGGACGAGCATCAGTCGCGCAGGCGCCTTCCAGTGAGGTTCAGGAAGACGGTTTCCAGATTGGCGCGCTCGCTGGCGAGATGCTGAACGCGGTGACCGCGCTCGGCGAGCCGCGAAAGGACGGCGGGAGAATCGGCGGAAAGATCGCGGAGCACAACCGATAGAGTAGCGTCGCGCTGGCCGACGGATTCGACCCCGGGCAAAGACCGCAGATCCGAAACGCAACTCCCGGCGGCAGCGCCGTCGTTCAGGGTGATGCTGAGGACGCTGGTTTGGGGCAGCAGGCGGTGTAGGCCATCCATGGTGTCGTCGGCGATCACCTTGCCGCCGTCAATGATGACGAGGCGGTCGCAGAGGCGCTCGGCTTCTTCCATGTAGTGCGTGGTGTAGAGCAGTGTCTTGCCGCGTTTGCGCAGCAGTTCGAGATTATCGAAGATGGCGTTGCGGCTTTGCGGGTCCACACCGACGGTGGGTTCATCGAGGAGGACAAGCTGGGGATCGTGAATGAGGGCCGCGGCGAGGTTGAGGCGGCGCTTCATGCCGCCACTGAAATCGCCGACTTTGTCCTTGGCTCGTTCGGTGAGGCCGACCAGGTCGAGCACGTGGCCGGCGGCTCGCTTGAGGGGAGCGCCGGAGAGATTGTAGAGCGCGCCGAAGAAGTGGAGGTTCTGGATGGCGGACATTTGCTCATACAGGCCGATGTCCTGGGGAGCGAGGCCGAGGTGGCGCTTGGCAGGGTCGGTAGCGCCGCGGAGAGAGTGGCCGAACATGCGGACTTCTCCGGAGTCGGCGGGGATGAGGCCCGCGATGATGGAAATGGTGGTGGTCTTCCCCGCCCCGTTGGGACCGAGAAGCCCGACGGTTTCGCCCTTGCCGGCGCGAAAGCTCACGCCATCGACGGCGAGCAGCGGGCCGTAGGACTTGCGCAGCGCGGTGACTTCCAGCATGCGGGTTGAAGTTGATGATACAGCATCGCCGGTGACGCTGGTATAAGAGGACAGAGGAGAGGGGACAGATGATCGCTCGACACTGGCGAGGCTGGACCAGGAGGGAAGACGCAAACGCCTACGAGGCGCTGCTGAGCGGCAAAGTGCTGCCGGGGTTAAAAGAGATACCCGGGTATCGGGGAGGTTATGTGCTCCGCAGCGATGGGCCGGAGGAATCGGAGTTCGTGGTGATTAACTTCTTCGAGTCGCTGGACGCGGTGCGGGCGTTCGCGGGCGCGGACTACGGGACTCCGGTGTTCGAGCCGGAGGCGCGGGCTTTGCTATCACGGATCGAGACAGTGGCGCATCATTATGAGGTGCGCGCACGGATCGGGGAGTAGAGCGGACTTGCGGGCAAGCGGGCGTTCGCGGGCGCGCCTGGTACCGGTCTGGAAACCGGTACCTACTGGGAGGGGCCGGTGATTTGCAGATCGGTGGTGACGTTTTGCCAGTCGGGCAATTCGTAGATCTTGAGCTTCGTGTTTAGCGGCGCAGTTACTTCTTTACTTTCGAACGGGTGTACGGCGGTGTCGAAGGTGAACGTGCCCACCGCGTCCTCGTCGGCTTTGCGGGTCATACCCCAAATGGTCACATTGCCCGCGAGGCCGGAGACGTCCGCCTGAGAGTGATTCGTGATCATGCAGGTGACCAGGATCTTGCTTTTGTGCCGGGGGTCTTCCGAGAAGCGTATGCCGGAAACTTCGATGAACTTCTGGAACGGATTCGTGGGCGCGCCGGGCTTGGCGGCAGGGCTTTCCACCGCGGTGGAGGGTTTGACTTCCGGCCGGTTCTTGAAATAGCCGACCGTCCAGAGCACGGCGGCGATGATGCCGACGGTAGCAAGCGCGAAGACGATGGTCATCAGCCACGTAGGCAAGCCGCGGCGCGGGGCCGGTGGCGGCGCGGCGAATGTGCCCCGGAGCGGCGGCGGCGCCTGGACGCGCGGCGGTGGAGGAGGTGGCGGCTGATCGGCGGCCGGCGCGGATAGCGGAGCCTCCGGCGCGGCCTGTGGCGGCGGAGCCGGACTGGCGGCTTGCGGCATAGGGTTGCAGTTGGGGCAATCGTCGTAAGCGGGCGGAACCTCTTTCCCGCATTTCGGGCAGATCCACGTGAACATGAGCGCGCCTCAATCCTACTGTACGCCACGGAAGCGAAAGGCGTTACAGGATTCCGGCGAAGGAGTAGAGGCGGCCGGCCGCTTCTTTGTCGCGGCGGAAGGAGTGAAACTCATCGCCGCGGCACATGGTGCACAGTCCGGAGACGTAGATGTGAGCTGCGGGAATACCCGCTTCGGCGAGTTGCCGGCGATTGATGGCCGGGAGATCGATGTGCTGTCTTCCCTGCCCTCCTAATTGCGCCGCGACCTCAGGACCCACCTCGTAGCAACACGGTCCGATGCCCGGTCCGATGGCCGCGTGAAGGTCGGCGGGCGCGGAACCGAAGCGCTCGCGCATAGTGCCTATGGCTTTAGCGCCGATATGCGCCGCCGTGCCGCGCCACCCGGCATGAACCGCGGCGACGGCGCGATGTACGGGATCCACGAGCAGGATCGGAATGCAGTCGGCGGTCTTGATCGCAACCACGGAGCCGGGAGTGTTTTCCGTGAGCGCGTCGCCTTCGCCGAGAATGCCGGAGCGGCCCGAAGCGGCGATACACTCCGCGGAATGTATCTGCTTGAGCGTGGCCAGATTGGCGAACATGCCGGGAATATCGGCGAGGCGGGTGCCGAATCCGTGGGAGAGCCACGGGAAGGCATCGAGCTCCGTGACGCGATAAATCTGCCGGGTGTCCTTATAAAACGGCAAAGCTTAGACCGGGTTCTGAACCTGACCGATGCGGATCTGCTGTTTGAACTCTTCGAGCATGCTCTCGTCCAGCCGCACTTCGGTGGGACGCTTGACGAGCGTGGTCATGGTATCGATCTTGTCCTGCAATTTGAGCAGCGCGTAGAAAAGGTTCTCGGGACGCGGCGGGCAGCCGGTGCAGTAAACGTCCACGGGGACAATCTTGTCGACGCCCTGCAGCACACCGTAGGTGTTAAAAGGTCCGCCGACGCTGGAGCACGCGCCCATGGAGATGCACCATTTCGGATCGGGCATCTGGTCCCAGATGCGTTTGAGCACCGGCGCCATTTTCAGCGTGACGGTACCGGCGACGATCATGAGGTCGCTTTGGCGGGGACTCGGGCGGAAGACTTCGGCGCCGAACCGGGCGATGTCGAAGCGCGAAGTGCTGGAGGCGATCATTTCAATGGCGCAGCACGCCAGCCCGAAGGTCAACGGCCAGAGTGCCGATTTGCGGGCCCAGTTGAAGACGTAATCCACGCTGGTGGTGACCACGTTTTCTTCGAACTGGTTCTGCAGGAAGGTAGACACGGGGGAGTTTCTCCTTTGTGCTCGTTAAACCGGATTGTAGCAGACTGCAACACAATGGGTCTGAATGTCTTTAAACAAGACGCCTCGGGGCGGCGGCGAATTTAATAGTTGTTTTTGGCTCCGCATGAGGCATTTCCTTCCTGAACCCGGTCGCGCTTTGCGCGCCTGCTACCGGTCTGGAGACCGGCACCTACTAGAATGGGGTATGAGGGTTCTGTTGATGCTGGCTCTTGCGCTTCCCGGGTTTGCGGCCGACGCTTGCCTGACGAAGGTGGTGGATGGATCGTACGGGTTCCTGCTGTGGGGCACAACGACGGCGTCCGGCGACCCGAAACCGATCGCGAGCATCGGCCGGGTGACGTTCGACGGCAAGGGCGGCGCCAGCGGCATGTCTTCGGTGATGTTCACGGGCTTCCTGCTCGGCAATCCGCTCACCGGCACCTACGAAGCGGCCACGGATTGCACGGCGAAGTGGAAATTCCAGGACGATTCCGGGAACTGGCAGAATTTCAGCGGCAAATTCACCGCCGACGGCGCCCACATAAAGTTCGAGCAGACGGACCCGACGGCGCCGCGGAACGGCGAGATGGTGCGGTCGCCCGAAAAGTGCGGAGCGGAGATGGTGCAGAATCGCCGCTACTCGCAAGGCAAGAGCGTCATCCCGGGCGCCGCAATCACCGTAGACAGCGACTGTTTCGCGAGCTTCCAGTTAGGCGACGACAAATTCCGCGGCGTCATCGTGGATGGCGGCCGCGAGATTCTGGCGATCCGCAGCAACCCGGGGCCGCCCCTCACCGCACGGCTGATCGCCGTACCGCCGCCTACGTCACCGGGCCGGGATTGAACGGCGACAGGGCGTTGGCGAGTCCCCAATGTTCGGCCCAGGTTTTGCGGCCCGACGCGACTTCCAGAATCCGGTGGAAGATCTCCCAACCGAAATCTTCGATGGTCTTTTCGCCGGTGGCGATCCGGCCGGCATCTAGGTCGATGAGGTCGGGCCACTCCTCCGCGAGGGCGGTGCGGGAGGAGACTTTGATCACCGGCACCAGCGCCAGACCGTAGGGCGTTCCTTCTCCGGTGGTAAAGACGTGCAGGTTCATGCTGGCCAGTTGCTGCGTGCCGCAGATGAAGTCGCTGGCGGGAGTGGCTGCGAAAACAAGTCCTTTGGCGGCGACCTTTTCCCCATGCGTGGCGACGGCGCGGATGGCCGTGCTGCCGGCTTTGGCAACACTGCCGAGCGCTTTTTCGACGATATTGGCGAGGCCGCCGCGCTTGTTGCCGGGAGTGGTGTTGGCGCTGCGGTCGGCGCGTCCGGCGGCGAGATAGTCGTCATACCAGCGCATTTCGCGAATCAGCGCGCGGGCAACGTCGGGCGTGGCGGCGCGGGGCGTGAGGAGGTGGATGGCGTCGCGCACCTCTGTCACTTCGCTGAAGAGGACGGTGGCGCCGGCGCGGACCAACAGGTCGGCAGCATAGCCGACCGCGGGGTTGCAGGTGACGCCCGAAAACGCGTCGCTGCCTCCGCATTGCAGGCCGACGACGAGTCCGGACGCAGGGCACGCGCGCCGCTGCCGGCGATTCAACTGTTCGAGGCGGAACTCTGCGGCCGCGAGGATGGCGGAAATGGTCTCGGCGAAACCACGCTCGTCCTGCAAGCGGATGACGTTGGTTTGCTGGAGCACAGGCAGTTCCGCGCCCGGCCCGAAGAGACGTGCCGGCTGGAGCTTTTCGCATCCGAGACTGATGACCAGAGGGTTCGCGGCGAAGTTGGCATGAAGAGAAATGTGGCGCAGCGTTTCAATGGGCACGGCGGCGCCTGGAGCATCGATGGCGACGCCGCAGCCGTAGGAGTGGGTGATGGCGACCACGTCATCGACATTCGGATAGTGCGGCAGGATCTCTGCTTTGATGCGCCGGACCGCATACTCCACCGTCGGGGCAACGCATTGCACGGTGGTCGCGAGGCCCAGGATGTTGCGCGTGCCGTAGGAGCCGTCGGCGTTGGCGTACCCGTCGAAGGTGAAGCCGTCGAGCGGCGGAGGCGGATCGGGGACGGCGGTCGCGAGGGGAAGATCGTCGAGGAGAGGCGCGGCCGGCAGGCTGAGCATGTCTTCGCGCACCCAGGACTCCGCGGGGATGGTCCGGGTGGCGATGCCGATGGTGTGGCCGTAGCGGATGATGGGGTCGCCCGGTGTGTGGTCGCGCAGGGCGATTTTGTGGGCTTGCGGGATGTGGTCGAGGGGCGTGCGAAGGCCTTCGGGGGAGACCACGATGGCGACGGTGTCGGAAGGGTGCACGCGAATATGCATACAGCTATCTTCGCGTAGCAGGGTGACGGAGGGCAGCTTTTACGGCTCTGGTCGAACTCCATTCGCTTTTCGATGCACCTTTTACCGCTCCCTCACGGGCTTGTGAAAAAATCCGGCTGCCGTTCTCGTCGCACTCCGTCCGCCTTTCGATGCACCTTTTACCGCTTCCTAACGGGTTTGTGAAAAAATCCGGCGGCCGTTCTCGTCGCGCTCCATTCGCTTTTCGATGCACCTTTTACCGCTCCGTTGAAAGTCACAATGGGAGTGCTGCGTCCGTAGCGGGTTTGATATTGACGGTGTAACCGAGAATTCGCAGTTCCCGGGCGATTTTCTGAGCACGGCGTT
>Ga0134128_10000303_pt1 | contig 69838 bp, 63 predicted proteins | sample KB31754_FD_96462 | JGI IMG/M metagenome (GOLD analysis project Ga0134128, IMG submission 96462) | Terrestrial soil microbial communities with excess Nitrogen fertilizer from Kellogg Biological Station, Michigan, USA - KB3-175-4 | ecosystem: Environmental > Terrestrial > Soil > Unclassified ... | reverse complement strand
GAGCCGCCGGAAATCAATGTCAGCGATGCAAACTTCACCCCGCATGGGCAAGCAATTCGGTTCGGACTGGCAGCAGTAAAGAACGTCGGTCACAATGCGATCGAATCAATTGTGACTGCGAGGGAGGCATTGGCGGACGAAGGCGCGGGCCCTACCTCGGTAGGAACCTTCAAGTCAATTTACGAGTTCTGCGAGAAGGTTGATCTGCGATTGCTCAACAAGCGAGTCTTGGAGTCGCTCATCAAGAGCGGCGCCATGGACTCGCTCGGCCGCCGTGCGCAACTTATGGCTGTGCTCGACAAGGCCATCGAGCATGCGCAAAAGGAGCAGCGTGATAAAGAATCCGGACAGCACGGGCTGTTCGGGGTTTTCCAGCAGGAAGCAACGCATGTACCGGAGGTCAGACTGCCGGATACTCCCGACTGGGACGAGCACACCCGGCTGGCCAACGAAAAAGAAATACTTGGCTTCTTCATCACCGGACATCCACTGGAGAAGTATCGCGAAAAGCTGGAGGATCTCCGCGCACTTTCGGTTGGAGAGCTTTGCGCGATCAAGCAGTCCACAGGTAAGGACGAGAACCTTACGACCGCTGGCATGGTGGTTAACCTGCGTGTCCTCAAGTCAAAGAAGGGTGACTTCTACGCCCAAGCAACGCTTGAAGATATGTCCGGGTCAATGGACATGCTGGTTTTCCCTGAAGCATATAAGAAGGTTCAGGATAAACTGAAATCTCTCGCCGAAGTTCCCGTGCTCATTCGCGGCGGGGTTCGCATCGAGGAAGGCGCGAACCCCAAGTTCACCGTCAATGACATCAATTCCCTCGAAGATGTGAAGGTCCCGCTGCCGAAGTCGCTGCGCATCCGAGTCCCTCTCGAAAATGCCTCTGCGGGAATGATTGACGAACTGCATCTCCTTTTTTCTCAACGCCGAGGCGAGGCCAAGGTATTGTTTGACGTGGAACGCGAAGGAGATTTCATGGTGGTTATGGAGGCGGAAGGCTATAATGTCCTGCCAGACCGCGCCTTCATTGCCAAGGTCGAGGAGCTTTGCGGGCGTGGAGCAGTGCGCGTCATCAATTGATCAGGTCATCTGACCATCGAGTGATCGGTTGGTCTGGTCAGCTGTTTCATCCGATGATCCGATCACCCGATCATCCATACTTTACGAGGATAACGATCGCTACGGCGAAAATACACCCCATGAAGTCAGCGGACATTGGCGCAGTTCTGACCGGCGCCCAACTCTTGCTATCGATGGTGGAGACTCGCCGTGCTACCCGCAACGGCAACAGACACGACTCTACCGCCAGCGACGAACTCGCCAAAATCGAGCAGCAACTTGGGCATCTTGAGTCTCTTGAGGGCCAGAGCGACGATATCCGCAGCGAGATCGACGACCTGCGCCAGCGGGTGCATGCGTTAAGAAGCGAGATGGAGCATCGCGAAGCCTGGGTTAAGACCGAACTGGCCCGACATCCCCAGCGACCGTACTTGCTGGACTACGTAGAAAAGATGTTCAGTGATTTCAGTGAAATACACGGCGACCGGCGATTTTCGGACGATCCCGCGATGGTGTGCGGCATGGCGCGATTCCATGGAGAAGAGGTGCTGGTGCTCGGCACGCAAAAAGGGCGAGACACGAAGCAGAAGGTGTATCGCAATTTTGGCATGCCAAATCCGGATGGGTACCGCAAAGCCTTGCGCGCAATGAAGATTGCCGAAAAATTTGGGCGGCCCATTTTCACCTTTGTGGATACTCCGGGGGCGTACCCTGGATTGGGGGCTGAGGAACGGGGGCAAGCGGAGGCCATTGCCCTCAACCTGCGCGAAATGGCGAGGATGCGCGTGCCAATCATTACCGCCATCACTGGCGAGGGGGGAAGCGGAGGAGCTCTCGCCATTGCGGTTTCCAACCGTGTGTTGATGATGGAGAACTCGATTTATTCCGTGATCTCGCCGGAAGGCTGTGCGTCGATCATGTGGCGCGACGCGTCCAAGCGTGAGTTGGCTGCCGAGGCCATGCGGATTACCGCTCCGGATCTCAGGGAACTCGGGTGCGTCGATGACATCATTCCGGAGCCAGAGGGTGGCGCACACTCCGACCACGATGCCGCCGTAAGACTGGTAGACGAAGTACTCCAAAAAAACCTAGCGGAATTGAAGGGAATGTCGGCTGAAAACCTAATCGCCGCCCGTTACGACAAGTTCCGCAAGATGGCACAGTACTTCACGGAAGGATAGTTCCTTTTCGGTTATCCCCGGCACTCGGTGCCCGTTACCATCATCAAACCACTGCCGTATAATTGACTGTAAGTTCCCTCACGAATCCAGCGTAGTGTGGGCATGGTTTGCCTTGCAAGATCGTCATGGCGGGAAGGACCTCCTAATCTAAATGGCTACAACCGACGTTGGGCTGCACGAGTCTGCCAGTCAGGCCTCGATCGCGCCTGTTGTCAATAACATGAGCATCCAGGTCGCGACCGTCAATGGCAGCGGCTCCCAGAGTTCCAACACAGTTCTACTGCGCAGCATTTTTCAGATGGGTATCCCGGTCTCGGGTAAGAATTTGTTTCCGTCGAACATTGCCGGTCTTCCCACTTGGTACACGATTCGCGCCAACAAAGACGGTTATGTCGCGCGCAAGAAGGAAATTGACTTCCTGGTTGCGATGAACCCGGAAACCGCCTCCGTTGACGTAATGTCGCTTTCGGCTGGAGCCGCCGTGCTCTACGACGAACCATTGCGGCTCGATTCGCTGCGTCAGGACCTGATCTTCTACTCGGTGCCCTACGACAAGCTGGTGGCAACCGTCTGCCCTGAGGCCAAGCTGCGCAAACTCGTCAAGAACATGATCTACGTCGGGGTTCTGGCCAAACTGCTTGAAATCGACATGGGCGAGGTTGAGAAGGCCCTGCGTAAGCAATTTGCGAAGAAAGTAAAGGCAGCCAATCTCAACTTTGCGGCCGCGCAGGCGGGCTACGACTACGCCGTAGCAAATCTGAGTAAGCGCGATCCATACCGCGTGGAGCGTATGGACAAGACGCAAGGCAAGGTCATTATCGATGGCAATTCTGCGTCGGCGCTGGGCTGCGTGTTTGCCGGGGTCACCATGATGAGCTGGTACCCGATTACGCCCTCGTCTTCTCTGGCAGAAGGAGTGATTGAGTACCTGAAACGTTTCCGCATCACGCCTGAGGGCAAGGCGACCTTTGCGGTGGTGCAAGCCGAAGATGAACTGGCGGCCATTGGCATGGTGCTCGGCGCCGGCTGGGCTGGCGCAAGAGCAATGACCACGACCTCCGGCCCTGGCATCTCGCTCATGAGCGAGTTTGCGGGGCTTGCTTACTACGCCGAGATTCCGGGGGTGATTTGGGATGTGCAGCGGGTGGGTCCCTCGACTGGTTTGCCGACACGTACGTCGCAGGGCGATCTGCTTTCGACCGCCTTTCTATCGCACGGCGATACCAAACACATCATGCTCTTCCCTGCTTCGCCACTTGAGTGTTTCGAAATGGGGATGGAGGCTTTTAATGTCGCCGAGAAGTTCCAGACGCTGGTGTTTGTGATGTCTGACCTTGACCTCGGCATGAATAATTGGATGTCGGAGCCCTTCGCCTATCCGGAGAAGCCAATCCAGCGTGGCAAGGTGCTCACGAAAGAAGATCTTGACCGGCTTGGCAGCTTCGGTCGCTATCAGGATGTGGACGGAGATGGCATCCCCTACCGCACTTTGCCGGGTACCGAGCATCCTAAGGCGGCTTACTTTACGCGCGGCAGCGGCCACAACGCGATGGCGCAATATAGTGAGCGGCCCGAGGATTATGAGAACAACATGCTTCGGCTCAACCGCAAGTTTGAGTTGGCTCGGCGTTTGCTACCGGGACCGCTACTTCAAGGTTACGGGAAGTCAGAGATCGGGATCATTGCTTTCGGCACGTCACACTGGGCGATTACCGAGTCGATCGACCAGTTGCGCGACGAGCACAACCTGACGCCCGACTACCTGCGCATTCGCGCCTATCCATTTGCGCCTGAGATTGCTGATTTTGTTCGCTCCCATCGACGCGTGTATGTTGTTGAGCAGAATCGTGATGCGCAACTGTTCAGCTTGTTGAAGCTGGATCTTGAGAGCGAATTGACGCCGCGGCTGCGCAGCCTCGCGCGCCTGGATGGCTTACCGCTCGACGCCCGGTCCGTTACCGATGAACTTGCAGCTAAGGAGGCCCAGTAATGTCAACCACATCGACCCCTCCTCCGAAAGTCAACCGCTTGGGCTTATCCGCAATCGATTATCGCGGCGGCAAGACCACCCTATGCGCGGGTTGCGGACACAATGCGATTTCCGAGCGAATCATTGACGCGCTTTATGAAATGGGTGTGCAACCTGAACGTGTGGCTAAACTGAGCGGCATTGGTTGCTCCTCGAAGAGCCCGGCTTACTTCCTGAACCGTGCACACGCCTTCAATGCGGTGCATGGACGCATGCCCTCCGTAGCGACTGGTGCGGTGCTAGCGAATCAGAGTCTGATGGCGCTTGGCGTCAGTGGCGACGGCGACTCAGCTTCCATTGGCATTGGCCAGTTCGTCCACCTGATGCGCCGTAATCTGCCGATCATCTACATCATCGAAGACAATGGCGTATATGGTCTGACTAAAGGCCAATTCTCCGCGACAGCCGATGTCGGCTCAAAGCTGAAGACAGGCGTCATCAATGAATTACCCCCGATCGATACCTGCGAGCTAGCCGTGTCGCTTGGCGCCACGTTTGTGGGACGCTCTTTTTCCGGAGATAAGCGACAACTCAGCGCCATGTTGAAGGCGGCGGTCGCACATCGAGGAACCGTAATGCTCGACGTGGTCTCGCCATGTGTGACGTTTAATGACCATGAAGGTTCGACCAAGTCCTACAAATTCATGCAGGACCACGACGAGCCGCTGCAAGAGATTAGCTTCATTCCGGGATTCGAGGACATCGAGATAGAGTACGATCCGGGTACAACGCTTGAGGTTGAGATGCACGACGGTTCACGTCTGCGTTTACGGAAACTCGAAGAGGACTACGATCCGACGGACAAAGTACGCGCCATAACTCGGATGAACGAAGCCAAACGAGACGGCGAGATCCTCACTGGTGTGCTGTATGTGAATACGCAAGCCCCGACGTTTCTGGATATGCTGAATCTCACCGACGATCCACTGGCCACTCTGCCGCAGTCGGTGGTGCGTCCAGGGCGCGAGGTTTTGGAACAGGTGATGGAGGAGCTGCGGTAGGGGTTCTGTCCTCTCGAACGCGCTTCACCGTCTCGAAACAGCCTGTGGTGAAGATGACTCCGCGATCTGAGGAGGCCTACTTCCCTTCCGCTCTAAATCCTGCCAACTGCATACCCCTCTGGGCTTCGGGATTTTGCATGAAAACATCCCAGATGTAGCCGCTGCGGGCGTTTTCCGCCATGAGCAAAATGATTCCCGTATCGATGCCGACAACGTCCGAATCGAACCAGTTCTTCAAGGGATTGAAGGCGTCCACGAAGCCATAGGGGCTCACCGCCATCGAATAGCGATCGTGAATGGTGCGCATCACACGCATACATTCCTGAGGAAGAAACGGCAAGGAGCCCCCAGCTGCTGCGGGAACGATGGTGCCGTCGATCGGGCCGACTGCAGGCGGTCCGCCCCAGACGACGTAGCCTTTCTGGGAGTCGGACGCGGTGATTCCCCACAAGTCGTCTCTATAGCTAGGAAACTGCTTGCCGAGCTCCAAGCAAAATTGCCGATGTACCTCCGTGGCGGTTTTCGAATTCTCGAAATAATTGGCGTACTTATCGTGCTTACCGCGGAAGTCGAACCATGCTTGTGAGTACTGATGCACAAAGAGCGGCGCAAACGATCCGATGTAGCGCATGCCGTCGTACTCGAAAGTTGTGCGTTTCCATGCATCCCACGCTTCCGGGCGCAAGGGATAGGTAGGCGATCCAAGCCCAAGCAGATACATCATCATCATCTCGTTGTAATAGTCCCAGCGGTAGGGCAGAAAGCCCATTTCCGGAAGCCATCCGTGAGGCAGGAGCGACGTATCTTCTGAAAGCCACGTCCACTCGACGCGATTACTGATCTCATGCGCGAGCAAGGTGATGTCGGTGTCGCGAAAGTGGGTGCGGCAAGTAAGAAGGCCGCACAGCAATATGGCAGTATCGATGGAGGAAACTTCAGAATCCCAAACACGCTCGCCGGTGTTGATATCAGCCCAGTGATAGAAGAAGCCACGATGATTGGGCAACTTGGACGCCAAAAATTGAAGAGTTGTGATTACCCGCTGCCTCGCATCGGAACGGGCGATGAACCCACGGTGGTCGGCAATACAAAGCGCGGTCAAGCCAAAGCCGGTGGCAGCGATACTGGCGACGGTTGAGTTGTCGGTGGCCGCCTTGCGGGCGTTACACCGGTCCTTCACCAGCCCGGTTTGCGGATTGGCCTGCTCCCAGAAAAAGCAACAACTGGCGCGCTCAATGTCATTGAGGAGTTGATCGTCGTCCGGCGAGAAGGACGACACCGGTTTGGGAGAAGGCGAAGTCCCTGCGCAGCGCGGTTGCGCAAGCGGCGAGGCGACGGCGGCCCCAAGAAGGCCTTTGAGCAGAGTGCGCCGGTTGAGGCGCAGGCGCGCATTGGTCACCCGAAGATGTTAACTAAAGTCTCTGTGGATGCACACCCCCAAGTTACTGTTGTCGTTTCTGATTCCGCATCTGTTGACCAATCTCCATCATGCGCTGGAACGTCGACTCCAGCTGCGTGGGATCGCGGAAGCAGGCGCTGAAGGTTTCGCGTATGTCGAACGGCATAAGATTGGCGCCGAAGAAGTGCCAATCTTTTCGTTCCGGCGGCCCCCCGGGCTCACCCGCTGGGGGAATCGGGTCTGGCAAATGGAATGCATACATGCTCCCGCCGGCCAGCGCCTGGGGCGAGTATTTCATCAGCCACGTACAATTGCGCGCGTCGGCTAGATTGTTGCTGGAAACGATCGCCCAATGCCCGGCATCGGTTGCCGCCGGGGTCTGGCAATTCCATAAGCGAGCATGCGGCGCGTAGAACTCGGGCTCGGAGAATCCATAGCGGTCGAGCAAGACAACAGAATGAGAGTGTTTCAGCGCAAACTGCTCGACTTCGGGAAAGGCATGGTCCCAATCAAGATTCGAGTCATTGACCAGCGTATACGGCGGTTTGCCCATTCCGAGCCAGTTGATGTAGGGAAAATAATTCGGATAGGAACCAACGGCGGACACCAAACTGGAGAACGCCAGTAGGAGCGTCAACACAGCTCCTGCGGTCGCTAACTGGGGGTGAGTAGCACGCAGCCTCTCTAGCAGACGGGGCAGTGGTGCCAGCAAGAGCGTGGTCAATGCGATCGCTATCAGGAAATGCCGCACACTGATGTCGAGTCGATTCAACATGCAGGCGCCAACGTAGACCACCAGAGATACCCAGGCGCAACGCCATTGCAGCTCCAATCCTGCCGGAATCGAAGGGTTCTCCGGTTGTGCCAGCACCTTGGATCTTGCCACGATCGCCAGTGCCGATCCCAATAGCAAGAGCAGCAGAAACGAGAGCTGCGACTTCAAGGCAAAGATGACCGGGAAGTAGAACCAAACGCCATGATCATAAGAATGGCCGAGAATGAACGTCGGACGGCTGCCTGCGCTCATGGCAAACCCTGCCAAGCCGCGCAGGTAGATCCACGGCGGCATGAGCAGACGGCGCAGCACCGGAGATGTTGGGAAATGCGGGATGACGCTGAAGGAATCGGTAGATTGGTTCCAGGAGAAAAGAAAGTAAATCGCGTACACGAAAAAGCCCGCCCACGCCATGCTTTGGAGGAAGCTCCACCAGGCGCGGCGACGCCACCTGCGGCGCTCGAGCTTCTCGCGGGGCACCTCCGGCAATGGACGCAATCGAAGGCTGAGAGCCACGGCCGGAAAAGTCAGCAGCAAAAGGCCAGAGGAGAACTTGGACAGGAGCGCGCCGGCAAGTGCCAATCCGACAACTATCAGATCCTTTGTAGTCGGCGAACGCCACAGCCTGGCCATTAGCCAAATCGTAAGGACCCAGAACAGGGTTATGACGACGTCGGTGACGACCAATGGACCAAATGTCAGGAACGCAGGAGTGGTTGCATAACAGGCCAAACATAAAAGGCCGCCCCAGGTTCCGCCCAGGCGTGAACCAAGCTTGTACAGGACATACCCCAACACCAGGGTTACCAAAAGCATCGGGACCCGGGCCCACCAAATGGTTGAGCGCGGATCATTCCACCTCAGCAGGAACCACTCGCCGAATGCCCATTCGCCAAGGTATTGGTGGAACATTTTTGATCCGCTAAAGGTCCAGCTTACATTCGAGTAGTCGGCATGCGCGCCGCGAATGGCCAGAGGAAGTCCGGCAAGCAATTTGGAAAGTGGGGGGTGCTCTTCATTCAGGCGCATGTCGAGTTTTTGCCAATAGCTGACGCCCGCGCCCGTATGTGCGAATTCATCGATTGTTATGGATTCACGCTGTACCGCTCCTCCTGACAGAATTGCCATGAAGGCCAGCAGCATCGCGACCAGGCACAGAGCGACGCCTGAGTTAGGTTTAGGCTGGTGCACACTACACCTGCATTCGACGGCCCTTCCGAGCTTTCTACGATGTTTCCCTCGGGAAAGTTGCACAATTGTATAGTGAGAGTATGAGTCCGGGAAAAAAGTTTCTACTCGGAATTCTGGTTGCGGCGCTGGTCGTGTCTGCCCTGTATGTGCGTCATCTGCGAAGAGTGACGCTTCAGGTAGTTGGTGCGGTGATTGCGCAGAACGAGGATCCGCGAAAAGAGCTCCCCATCGCCGGCGTAGAGATTACCGCTTCCGATGGAGTCTCGCTCACTCGAACCAAATCAGACACGAGCGGGTACTTTGCCTTCACCTTCCGAAAACGGTTATTGCGCGTGCATACCGTGATTAGGCTCACATTCAGTCATGCTGACTATGAACCGGTAGAGATGACAGCCAAACCCGGTGGAGACCTTACGATTGCGAAGCTGATCTCGACCAAGCCCCTGAAGCCAAGCGAGAGCGGGGGCCCGAAACAGACGATTGGCAACGTGACCGTGCGTTACTCAGTTAAATCTTCGAATGTTGCGACCGTAGGCAGCGCGGTGCGCCCGTTCGAAGTACAGAATATGGGCAACGTTCTCTGCAACGGCCACCCACCCTGCTCGCCAGATGGAAAATGGAAGGCGGCCGCGGGTAATACCGTGCTGGATGCAGGAGGAGGAAATGAATTTCGCAATGTGCGCGCTTCGTGCATCGCGGGACCGTGCCCCTTCACTAAGATCGAGACTAACAACCCAGAGCGTCCAGGACGAACCATTACGGCTTCCGCGCTTGTCTGGTCCGATACGGCTACCTTCCTGGTCGAAGCCGAAGTCATTCATCCGATGCAAAGTGATGTGGTGAGAACTTCGTATCCGGTGGTTTTTGGAGAGGCACTGAACTTTACCTTACCCCACGCAGCCGAGGGCGTCAGCCTGCTGGCCGAAGTCAACGGTCAGAGCGTCGTGTTTCCGCTGGGGCCGGCTCTGAAGCTAAGTTGGGCCGATTGCCAGTCGCGGGCCAATCCTGATGAAACCCGCGTCTATCGTTGCGAGCTGAAGCCGGGTTACCGCTGGCTGAAGGGCAGCAGCTAGACCAGCCACTTTTGGCTTCACCGCTCATTCGCCGAACGAAACGTTCAGTCCGGTCGTCAACACCAGATCATTCTGCCTCTTTCCTGCCGGCGGATTGGTGACGTAGATATCGGAAATGCTGTTTTGCCATCCCAGGAGATGCGTCAACTTGGTGACGCTACCAAAATCAAATGTCGCGCGGAATTCGCCCGTGTTGTTTAGGTCGGGAAAGAAGTTGAGGTCCTGCGTGAGTACGGTGGATTTCCCGATTTTGTGAGTGAGGTCCTCGCCCAGCGTGAGCGCTACAAAATTGCGCGTAAGAGCGGTGTAGTTTTCATGTGTGTAGTTGAGGCCCCCGAGGAAATCGAGCGTGGTGCGGTCGTTCTTGATTGTGTGGAAACCAAGACCGCCGCCTTCGGCTGCGCGAATATTCAACCCCTGCAGTGCGTCCGAAAAGAAGTCGGCTGCGACAAACGCAAAGAGTCGATTTCTGATGTCGTGGTCGTAGCGGAAGCCGCCGCCGGCGGTGTTGGCGGTAGTGGAAGGTATCGCACCGGGCGCATCATTGCTCGCGTAAACGGAATTGGCATAGGCGCCGAGCTTGTCGTGGAGGGTTTGCCGGGTAGCGACGAAGCTGATAGCAAGGTTCTTGGTCTCGCTATTTCCGCGCGTCAAAGCAAATCCAAGGTTTAATCCAGTCTTCCACTCCTGAAATAACCCGGGATGAAGCTGTTTTTGATAGGACGCTTCCTCAGTGTCGCTGCGCAGCGTCTTCACCTCGGCAATTGGCGCCTCAACATTGCCGCTGCTGGTCGAAACCAGCAGCTTGCCGTCTGACCTGGTCACTGGACCCGCGACGGTTTTGCCGTCCTGTAACTGGAGATGTAGTGTCTGTTGGGACTCGATGCCCTGGACGACATCCCATTTGATCGAAACATCTTCGGCATAACTGGTATGAAGGGTTAACGTCTTGCCGTCCGATTGTTCGATAGTTCCGGTGAGACGGTCGCCATTCTTGAGAAAGACTTCATCGCCGAGGCAAGCGGGTACGCTGCATAGAAGCGCCAGAAGTGCACCGACTATTCTTACCACGATATCCTCCAAAGCTGTTCGAGGTTAGTAGCTGCCGAGAGGTGCGAGGTTGCAATGCCCAGCTGAATTTGTGCGCACCTGCAAACCATGGTGAGTCTACGGTCTTGCTTCGTCCGTGGGCAAGTAAGCCGTGCCGGAGGCGAATCTTGGACGTTGCCTTCCCCAGGCAGGAAGGAGCCTGCGAAGCCTGACGCGGCGAAAATAGGACCCTGTGGGTGCCCCGGGGAGACATTATGTACGACCGAGTCCATCGATGGTCACTGACTCGATATTCTCGTTGCACATGCTGTGGGCTCTTATGCAGACTGATACTGGGCGCGTGGAACTGAACAACGCCGGCTGCAGGCTCGGATTCTAAGTCATGAGCCCGTCCATGCATCTCCCCATAACACCTCCGATTGCACCGATGCTCGCAAAGCGGGTGGAAAACATTCCTGAAGGCGAAAACTGGATATTTGAACCCAAGTGGGATGGGTTTCGCGCCTTGGTATTTCGCGATGGTAGCGAGCTCCTGGTCCAGAGCCGGGACGAAAAACCTTTGAACCGATACTTCCCGGAATTGGAAAAACCCTTGTTGGATGCTCTCCCCCGCCGCTGTGTGCTAGATGGCGAGATTGTCATCGTCCAGGGAGACTCGCTTGACTTTGATGCCCTGCAGCTGCGGTTGCATCCGGCAGCCTCCCGCGTCAAGCAACTCTCGCAAAAGACCCCTGCCTCGTTTGTCTTCTTCGATCTGCTTTGCGAAGGCGAATCGGACCTACGGGATGAGCCGTTTGAGAAGCGGCGACGCGAACTGGAGAAGATATTAGCCCTCGTGAAGGCACCCGTTCACTTGACCCCAGCCACCCGCGATCGCGAGCTCGCCCGCGATTGGTTTCGCAGGTTTGAGGGGGCAGGGCTCGATGGGGTGGTCGCAAAGCCTCTTGACGTTGGGTATGAGCCCGGAAAGCGCGTGATGCTGAAAGTGAAGCACGAGCGCGATTGTGACTGTGTCGTGGCGGGACTTCGCTGGCATCGAAAAGATGAACAGCCTGCAGTCGGATCGCTGCTCCTGGGTCTGTATGATGACCAACGCGTACTGCAACACGTGGGAGTGTGCGCGAGTTTTTCGGCGGCAAAACGGCGTGAAATGGTGAAATTCCTGGAGCCATATCGCAAGGACGCTCTGAGCAATCATCCTTGGCGGAATTGGTCGGACACGACCGGTGAGAGTCGCATGCCTGGAGGCCAGAGTCGCTGGAGCCAAGGAAAAGACTTGTCGTGGGACCCGCTGCGACCTGAATTGGTCGTTGAAGTCGCCTACGATCATATGCAAGGTAACCGCTTCCGGCACATGGCGCAGTTTCGACGATGGCGAGAGGACAAACCTCCTCAGGATTGCACATTTGATCAGCTGGAAGTCGTCCCGCCCGAAGAGTTGCGCAAGGTGTTTGGCACCAAGCCATAAGTCATTCGCAGGGTTGTGGTCGAATAGAACAACAACCCTGCGAAATGCCGGCTCAGTGCTACCGAGCGTCCGCTGGCAACGGCAACATCATCGTGTTCTTCTCCCCGAGTACGGTATGCGGCAATTCCCCGTTCCAGCGATCGATGAGTGCCCGTTGGTTCTCTAGCCGCTTCCACTCCATCAACTGCGAGGTAATCGAGGCCTGGCGCAGGCGGTTCGACTCCGCCTCCCCACGGGCGCGCTCGATGGCGCTCCTCGCTTCACCTTCGGCTTCGGCTACGCTCTTTGCAACTTCTGCTTGCGTTACCGCAAGCTGGTTGCGGGCACGCTCGGCGTCGGTGATCGCCTGCGTCTTCTGCGTAATCGCCTGCTCGATTGCTGCGGTGAAACGAGGCTTGCCGATGAAGCCAAACTGCTGAATCTGGACGCCAACGGGATCCACTTGCGACTGAATCCGCTGCCGAGTTTCAGTCAAGAAGTGCGCCTTATTTTCGCCATAGATATCTTCGAGCGTATAGGTCGAGGCAACTTCGTTCAGTGAATTGCGCACAATGTCTTTCAAAATCCCGTGGGTGAAGCGATCGAGGTCGTCACTTCGATACTTCACGTAGAAGTCCGGAATCTTCGAAGGGTCAATTGCATACGACAGCGAGACATCTGCCCGCACCTCCTGACCCTCCTTGCTGTTGAAGACCAGCTCTTCGTTGACCGGATGGCCTTCGCTTATGTCGGCCGTCCATTTCACGGTTTGTACGAAAGTTGGGTATTCGACAATTTGCGTGCGCAGAGGCGAATAAAACACCCACCCCGTGCGAATAGGGATCTCGCTCGTGCCTCTCTGGCTGCCGGCCAGGTTGATCTCGATGCCAACGAATCCGGCGCCTACGCGAGTGACGCGAATGATGCTCAAAAAGATCGTCATCGCGAGTGCACCGAAGGCCACAAAGGCCACAAGGCGGAACGGGAATCCATTCCCTCCCCGTAATGAGCGGGATACTTGATCATCGCGATTGAAAATAGTCGTTGTCATACACTCCTCCCAGTAAGCCCGCTCGTGGTGCGCGGGCGGCACAATCCGAAAACTCGGAAGTTGTTTATTTCAGGTGTTCAGTGCGCCAGATAGCTGCCACCACCGCCGGGACCAGCACCAGCAGCAACAGGGTTCCTAGAATGCCGCTCCAGAACGAGCGGTCGCTTGGCAGGTTCATCCAATCGAAGAAGTGGCCGAGGAAAGCGACCGCCAGCAATGCGACCAGTACCGTCAGCGCCAGCTTGAGGCTTTTCTTCATTTGCGCCCTCTCTTTCGACCTCACTATGAGAGATGTTCCTGGATCGGGGAGGTAGCGCAAAAATCGGAAATGCCATGGAATCAATCATCAACCGCCGGCCCCTTTCAGGCATTCCTGTGCCGCTGGGGAGGCAGAGGCCCGTGTAAAATCGCACTCGGAGATGAACGATTCTTCTTCGCGGAAATTGATTATTGCCATCGACGGGCCGGCGGGAGTCGGCAAGAGCACCGTTGCGTCGCGATTGGCGCGCAAGTTGAGCTACATAAACCTGGAGAGTGGCGCCATGTATCGCGCGCTGGCTCTGAAGGCGATCGAGAACGACATCTCGTTCGATGACGAAGCCGTGCTTGATGACTTGGCGCACAAAACCAGGATCACTTTGGAACCTACAGTTGGCGGTAATCGTGTGCTGCTCGATTCACGAGACGTAACCCAGCGCGTCCGTGAAACCGATGTATCCGAGGGCGCGTCACGAGTTTCGGTACATCCCAAGGTGCGCGAATGGATGGTAGCGCGACAGCGCGAGCTTGGAACTAAGGGCGGGATCGTCATGGAGGGCCGCGATATTGGGACCAAGGTTTTCCCCGACGCAGATGTGAAAGTGTTTCTCGACGCCGACCCGGTGATTCGCGAAGAGCGACGACTGAAGCAGCAACAAGCGCGTGGAGCTCCCATTGAATCGATGGCAGCGGAACTGCGGGAACGTGACCGACGCGATCGCACACGCGCCAATTCACCACTCGAGCCCGCCAAGGACGCGGTGATTGTGGATTCGACGGCCCTCAGTGAAGACGAAGTTCTGAGGAAGGTTGAGAAGCTGGTTGAGCAAAAACTTGGCATGACAAAATGAGGCACCTTTTTGGGAGTGAGAGCATACGATCTCGCGGCTCTTGGCCGTGCTTGAGAGTGTTGTCCCTCAAGCGTGCCTCTGTAGCCGAGGCCAGTAGCGCAGATCCGGCAAACGTTTTGGCGGCGGACTTTGACGAAGTTGGTCGGTGAAGCGGCAGATCGCAGCCGAATTGAACATGGTTTTCCTCGCGAGTGTCGAACCCGGGGAGTGTCGAACTTAGGTGAGGCGAGTTACAGCATTCCGACGCGCGAACCGCGCGGTTTGCATGAGAATCGCCGGTTTGCGGGGCGGAGTTTCGAGCTAGAGTTTTCGCGTTCCCATGGGCCAATAAACCGTCCAGTCCCGATCGCGCGCGAGTTGCTCGAGGTCGGGGTTGGGGTTAACGGCGACCGCGTACCGTGAGATGCGCAACATCTCCGCATCCCAGCGGGAGTTCCCAAAGGCCGCGTCTGGAGGGCGCCCGATGACCTGAAGTATCGCTTGAGGCTTGCCAATTCCGGATGGGACGCGGATAAGGCGATCGGTAATGATGTCGTTCTCGACTTCGACAGCCGCGGCTAGGATGTGGTCGGCAGGAATTCCAAAGTGCTCCATGGCTTGGCGAATAATCCATTCGTTGGTGGACGAGACAGCCCAGACATCAGATCCGGAGTTCTGGAGTTCGGTAACAAGTTGGCGCATTTCGGGGAAAATTCGACTGAGAAAGTGCTCGCGAAAGAACTCCGCTGAGAGGCGAAGGACATCCGACTCTTTCAAACCCCTGTGCAGCTGAACCATTTCGCCGCACATCTCATCCTCGCTCACTCTTCCCTCTTTGTACTCGGCGTAGCGGGCTCGCGCCCAGCGAACGACTTCGTCGGAGACGACTCCACGCTTCAGTTCCCAGTCGAAGAACCTTTCGCCGGCGTCTCCAGACCAGAGCGTACCATCGCAGTCGAAGACCGCGAGCCGTGGGGAAAGGCGCAGCACTGACTCAATGAGGGTCGATTGTGATGAAGGGGAGGGTTCGGTCATCGGCGAGTACAAGGACATCTACTCTACCGTTATAACATCATGATCTCGAAGTCGCTGGTACAGCTGTAGCTGGTCGGAAGGTCGGGTCAAACTGTCTCCCCCAGGTCCATTTCCGCCGGTAATCTCAACTCAACGCGCGGGTTGTACTGAAGCGTACGCTTCTGGGGTATCAAGGTTTGTGGTGACCATCGGATCGGTGGTCTCGAGATACGTAATTCTCTGCGGATGAGAGTGCAGCACCTCGCGCGCATTGGAGGTTACGGGGGCTCTGAGAATCGCCTCGATTAGTTCGCGCCCGATCAGAATGGGGTGGCCGTGTTGACCTTGGAATTCAGGAATGACCGCCCAGATATCATGGGGACGTGAAAGGAAAGCTTCAACCAGCGTGGCAAGAGTCTCGGCTCGTAGTGGAGGACGGTCAACCAGCGTGACCATGGCGTTGTCTCGGCCACGGTATAAGACTTGGTGAAGTCCGACCTGGATAGAGCTGAACTGTCCTCTTTCCGCATTCCGATTCACAACCAGATCAGCACCGCAGCCATGTACCAGGGGACGGAGATTCTCGGCATTCGCTCCGGAAACAACGAAAATGAGTTCGCAGTAACGGGACAATGCTTGAATGGAGCAAGAAAGGAGAGTGCTTTGAGGCAGGGCAGGGTTTTGGCCGCCGTCTTCAACCTTGGGCCACGGCAGCAGCGCTTTGTCGCGTCCCATGCGCGAAGACTGTCCCGCCGCGAGAAGGACTCCGCATAGACCGAAGGAAGCCATGTTATTTGCCGCCAGAGCCGCCACTCACGTTAATCTTCGAAGCGTCACAATACCCTTAAACCGCGCTGTTCAAAGCTAGCGATTGTGCCGGGGCACGGGGTTAGCGGCGAAGTTACCCTGGCGCCTCGCCATTCAGCAGCTTGCCTAGCTCGCTCCAGGGGCAGCGAACGCCAACATAGAACATTCCAAACTGGGCGTACACCGCACTGACCTGATCGAAGCGCATTTCGTAAATCAGCCTTTTGAAGACAAGCGGTTCATCGGCAAACAGATCAACGCCCCACTCCCAATCGTCGAAACCAATGGACCCGCTTATGATCTGCCGGACTTCGCCTGCATAACGTCGACCGACTAGTCCGTGTTCATTCATCTGACGCGCGCGCTCCTCCATAGGGAGCGTGTACCAGTTCTTGTCCTCGCCGCGGCGCCGGTCCATGGGATAGAAACAGATGTACTTGTTTTTTGGAATTTCGGGGAACAACCTCGGATGCATCGCCTCGCGTTGACGCCCAAGAGTTTCGTTGATCGCTTGTTTCCACTCGTCTGAGTGCGGTTCGATTCTCTTCTCGGCTAGTTCGCGATAAGTCTTCAAACTCGACTCGTAGAGTCCGAGTTCGATCACCGACAGATACGAAGTTGTAGGTTCCCAGTACTCGCTAAGCCGAAGTCGTGCCACGTCGAGTTCGACTCTATTCAGCTCGTCAAATCCGCCGCGAAAGTGGACCAGCATCAGGTCCCCCTTGTGGCCTAAAAGCGAGTAGAGCGCTGACTGTCCGGTTGGGTTCTGCTCCGCCTGGTTGAAGAACCCGGCAGCTTCATCGGCGATTTCAGCCCTCAAGTGAGGCTGCAAGGCCCGCCAGGCAGCCCACCTTACCCGCATCATCTGATGCAGGACGCTGTAGCCTTCGAGGGTCAGAGGAACGGCAGGAAGCTCGGTCGAAGCCGAGGACGGACGTGCTGTGCGGGGTGAAGACATCGCCTTTCAAACCATACCACGCCCTTCGTCTGATGTTAAACGCGGGAGAACGGAGCTTCTAAGTAGGCGCGAAGTGACACCTGCCACACCTACAGTGAATTTATTGATCTGAATTATTGACAATGCGTATCTCTCGTCACATTCTGAAACTATGAGCACACTTGCGCTTACGGAACTGCTGGGAAGGCCGGTGGTTGAGGCTTCCGGCCAGGTCTGCGGGCGTGTGCGGGAGGTGGCACTCACTCCGGCGGATGATCCGGCAAGGGTGTCGAACCTAATTGTCCGGACCAAGAACGGGGATCGGCTTCTTCCCTTCTCGGCAGTGGTTTCGGTAAATGGCGGGGTTTGGGCAACGTCAAAAGCGTCCGATTGGGCTACCCCTCAGGCCGATGGCCTCTTCCTGCTGGAGCGGGACCTGTTAGACCAACAGATCATCGATGTACATGGGCGCAAGGTGGTGCGGGTCAACGACGTGGACTTGCATCCGGAGAGCTCGGAGGGGCATGTACACCTGAAGGTTGGATCGGTCGATGTCGGTCTGCGAGGTGCAATCCGACGACTCTTGAAGGGTGTTGTTCCAATGGCGGCGCTTAGGGTGATGTTGGAACGAATCCCGCCCCGGTTGATCCCGTGGGAATTCGTGGACCTGATCGAAACCGATCCAGCACGGCGGGTCAAGCTCAAGATTTCCCATGATCGCTTGGCCAAGCTGCATCCGGCTGACATCGCTGACATTGTCGAAAAGCTGGCACCGGATGAACGCGAAGCTGTGTTTGAGACTCTGGACGAAGAGGTAGCGGCCGAAGCGCTCGAGGAAGTCAAGCCAAAGGTACAGAAAGCCATCGTTGAGTCGCTAGACTCCGAGCGTGCGGCGGATATTGTCGAGGAGATGAATCCGGATGCCGCAGCCGACCTGCTGGCGGACCTGCCGGAAGAGCGGACGACCGAAATTCTGCAGGAAATGGAGCCCGAAGAGCGCGACGAGGTTGCCGAATTACTGGAGTTCGGCGAGACGACCGCTGCCGGGCGGATGAATACTGAGTTCATCGCTCTCGATCCGGACTCAACCGTTAACGACGCTGTCGAGGCCCTGCGCAAGTTTGAGGGCGGTGTAGAGACGGTCAGTATCCTGTACCTTGTCGATAAGCACGGGACGCTGAAGGGCGCCGTGCCGCTGGCGAAGCTGGTGCTAGCCAGGTCGGATGACAGGCTGGTCTTGCTTACGCAAGAGCCGCTGATCTTCTGCCATGCGGGGGCTCGGGAAAAAGAGGTTGCTGAACTGTTCGATAAGTACAATCTGTTGACCCTTCCCGTTGTTGATGACAATGGCAAGCTGACAGGTGTCATTACGTCGGACGACGTGATCAGTTTGCTCCGGGCGAAGCTGTAATCTACAGTTCTCCCCTTGTCCTTGTGGTGAATACGTTGGGCACCGCGATGATGCCTCGATGGAACGAACTTGCTGGCTCAATAAGAATTATCGTTTGTAGCTGTTCAATTGGCCCGCTTCCCGTTTATTCTGAATGACCACAGTACGCGCCATTCAATCCAACTAGACAAAGCTGCAATGAGATTTGCGAGACGCTGGCGAACCCGGATCCTGCTTTTTTTTGCCGTCATAGGTCCGGGGTTTATCACCGCGAACGTCGACAACGACGCCAACGGAATCATGATGTATTCGCAGGCTGGTGCGCAATTCGGCTACCGCCTGCTCTGGACGATGATTCCGGTCACGATCGCGTTGATTGTCGTGCAGGAAATCTCGGCACGAATGGGAGCGATTACGGGTAAGGGATTCAGCGACCTCATTCGCGAGGAGTTTGGTCTGCGGATCACGTTCATCATGATGATGGTGATTCTGCTGATCAACTTCGGAAATGTTCTGGGGGAGTTCGCTGGAATCGCGGGAAGTCTGGAACTGTTTGGGTTGTCGAAGTATTACACGGTGCCGGTTTGTGCCGTGATTGTCTGGCTGGTGGTGGTGAAAGGCCAGTACAAGGGCGTGGAAAAGATTTTCCTGGTCGCATCGTTCATTTACCTCACATACATTTTTTCCGGAATCATTGCGATGCACTCTGCGTCTCAAGGCGGAGCGGGGTCGGAGTGGATGAAGGCGATCATTGCGACGGTTAGACCCCCGGGGCAAGAACTGTTTCAGCACGATTATCTGTTCGCCACAATCGGTGTCATCGGTACCACGATCGCCCCCTGGATGCAGTTCTACCTGCAGGCATCGATCGTCGAAAAAGGCGTTACCAAGCGCCAGTATAAGACGTCGAAGCTTGACGTCATCTTTGGCTGCATCTTTACAGATGTGGTGGCCTGGTTCATCATCGCGGCCTGCGCAGCGACGCTCTATGCACACGGCTTTCATGAGATCAACTATGCCAAGGACGCGGCCGAGGCGCTGCGGCCCTTGGCTGGGGACTATGCCTACATTCTGTTTGCTGTTGGACTGTTCAATGCTTCGTTATTTGCGGCGTCGATTCTGCCTCTTTCGACGGCATACACCGTTTGCGAAGGCCTGGGCTTCGAATCGGGCGTGGGAAGAAGCTTCCGCGAAGCCCCCGTGTTTTATTGGCTTTATACCTCCTTAATCGCCCTGGGGGCAGGACTCATACTTCTGCCCAATTTGCCACTCATCAGAATTCAACTCTATTCCCAGGCGTTTAACGGAGTAGCGATTGCCCCGGTGCTCGTCTTCATGCTGCTTCTGGTCAATAAGAAGGAGTTGATGGGTGAATTCACGAATTCACGTTTTTTCAACATCGTGGCCTGGGGTTTGACAGCGGTGATGACCATCCTATCTGTACCCTTCGTATGGGATACAATCCGGCAAATCCTCCACCAATAGGGGAAAGCCGGCCAAAAACCCGTCGTTTTTGGCACCTCAGGTAATCTTCTTTCGATCAGCCCACTCGCCTATACTTACGCGGTGTATAGCGGCAACCCCAATTTGGACCGCGCTGCCTGTCAGCCGGGGTTAGATCCGTTCGCGGCGCCACGCCAACCCGGAAATCGCGGGTTCAAACGATGGGTGGGGCTAGTCCTGGGAATCGTTCTTGCCCTCCTCATCTCACGAACTGGTAAGGCGGAATCTGTTTGGGAAGTGATTTCCCATTTCGTCGGCCTTCAGGGGAAGCCGGAACCGGCATCGGCAAGTGTGCTTTCCGAGCACGAAATTGAAGTTCTCGACGGAATGACTCCCCAGGCGCAGGCCGAGTTACTGCTGGAACGTTCGATCAACCACTATCACGGGGCCAATGAGCAAATCGCGGCACGGGTCGGCACATGGCAGGGAAAAATCGAGCTGAACCGGCGATTGGGTTCATTATTCACGACCGCACTGAATTCCGATGACCTGCGGGTTCGGGCAGCTGCGATTGAAATCGACATTGCTGCCAGGGGCCTGGAGAAGAGCGGCGCGACGATAGATGGGCTTGAGGCGGACGCGCGATCGGGCGAGCAGGGTGCACGCGCGAATGCCCTATGGGACATTGCCTTGCTCGGCAACCGAGGCGTACAGCCCGAGCGGGCATTCGAAATTGTTTCCGCTGCGATTCACGATAGCAACGAGAACGTACGCTATTGGGCGGTGGAGGGCATGGCTTATCTGGGCACGGACCCGACCATCGAGCCCTTGCTCGGAATCTTTCACGACGATCCTTCCGCGAATATTCGCGAACGTGCAGCCTGCGGACTAGCTCAGTCGGGCATGCTAAACGAGAAGCAACGCAGAACGGCCGTCCCCAAACTCCTCGATTTCGCTGAAGATCCGTCGCTCGACGGGCAAACGCGCAACTGGGTATTTCAAGCCCTGCGTGACATTACGGGAAAAACTCTTCCACACGATCCCGCCGCGTGGCGGAATTGGTACCAAAACGGTGACGGTCCCTGGAACCCGGTAACACGAGACGGAGAATAGCTTCAGCTAGAAGGCCATTAACACTACGCCGGCGGCGACCAGCAGAGCTGCCGCCCAGCGCCGGCCATCAACGTGCTCGTGGAGAAAGATTTTGGCGGCGATTGCATTCGCCACAAAGGTCAGAGATGCTGCCGCCGGGCCGATTAAGCTTACGTCGTTCCAGGACAATCCAAACAGCAGGCTGTAGAAGGAGACTGCCATGCACCCTACACCGAGAAGGAAGTAGCGGTTGCGCAGCATGACGAGCACAACGAATGCGATGCCTCTTTTTGCCCGCAGCGCGCCCAGATCGCCAATCTGCTTCATGGCACGGGAGAGCAATACGTCTCCGGAGCTGGAGGAGATCACGACTGCCAAAATCGCCAGCCAGGCGTTCAGATTGCTGATGGCGTGGCGGATCATGAGTGCTCCGCCGCCGGCTTATCCGCCATCGTGCGCCGCTTTGGCGGACGGTTGGTAATCTCCGGGCCAGCGGTAACAAATCCCACCCCGCTAGACACTAACGCGATTCCCAACCACCGCATGAGGCTGACTCGCTCATGGAGTGCAAAACGCGCAATGAGCGCGAGAAGCACGTAGCCGAGGGAACTGGCGGGAAGCACGTAGGTCAAATCCGCCCAAGAGAGAGCAGACATGTAGGAAGCAAAAAATCCCAGCAGGAAAACGATCCCCAGGCCTACCCAAGGATTGGAAATCGCCAGCAAAAGACCAGGGAAATCGTGCAAGGAGATGTTGCCCACCTGTTTCATGCCGTAGGCGAGTAGAGAGTCGCCAACGGGCGCGAACACGGTCACGCCCGCGAGAACCAGGTATTTGCGGAAGTTCACGGAAGCTTAAACCTGCACGGTTTCCTGGGGAGCTGGAGTTGAACTCTCTGAAGCCGCCACGTGACCGTTGCCATTTCCGTTTGCCGCGCCGTTGACCCCGTTCTTCGCCTTCTCTCGTACCAGCTTGTTTCGCTGAGAACGCAGCTTCAGGAATGTCTTTGCGTCTTTGTACAAGCGTTTGCGCTCGCCCGAATCAAAAACCGCCTTCTTCAGAATGCGTACCACCGCCCTGGGACGGAAGTAGTATTCGTCGTAAAAGCGATGCACCGACTCGAGAACCTCGTCGGCAGGCAAGCCCGGATACTCGATGTGGGCCAACTGGTGTCCACCCTCGTCCACCATGCTTCCCTTCACCAGGAAGTTGTTCTTGATGGCGAAGTCGTAGAGCTCGGTGCCGGGGTATGCATGGGCGACCGAGACCTGGATGGTTTCGACGTCCAATTCCTTGGCGAACGCGATCGTGTTCTTTATGGTCTCGCGGGTCTCTCCGGGCAGGCCGAGAATGAAGTCGCCATGGATGACGAGGCCGAGCTTGTGCGCGTCTTTGGTGAATTGGCGCGCCCGCTCAAGAGTTGCTCCCTTCTTGATGTTTTTGAGGATCTGCTGATCGCCGGACTCGAAACCAACAATCATGAGACGGCAGCCAGCTTCCTTCATTGCCCGCAGCGTCTCGTAGTCGGTGGTGACGCGGGAGGTACAGGACCATGTCAATTTCAACGGCTTCAACTTCTCGCAGAGCTCAAGAGTCCGCGCCTTCTGAATATTGAAGGTGTCGTCATCGAAGAAGAATTCCTTCACGAATGGCCAATACTCCTTGGCCTTCGCCATTTCGCGGGCCACGTCGTCGCTAGAACGCTTGCGCCAGGCATGCCCGCTGGTGGTCTGCGGCCACAAACAGAAAGTGCACTGCGCCGGGCAGCCCCGTGTGGTGTAGAGGGAGACAAACGGGTGGAGGAGGAATGGCACTGTGTAGCGGCGCACGTCCAGGTCGCGCTTGTACACGTCGGTGACGTGAGGCAACGCGTCGAGGTCCTGCAATTGTGGCCGATCGGCATTGTGAGCAATGGATCCGTTCTTGCGATAAGAAACCCCGAGGATCTGATCGAGGGGCTTCCCTTCGGCAAATTCCTTGGTTGCGTAATCGAACTCTTTGCGGACAACGAAATCGATTGCCTGGCAGTCGCGCAGGGTCTGCTCGGGCAGCACGGTTACGTGTGGGCCGACAAAAGCAATCTTGATCTTGGGGTTCGCATCTTTTATGCGCTGGGACAAGCGGATGTCACCAGGAAAGCCTGGGGTGCTGGTGTAGAGCACTAGGAATTCGTACTGCTTTGCCATCTCGATGGTCTCGTCCGCCGAGATGTGGTGCGGAGGCGCATCGAGAAGCCTTGACCCTTCAATCATCCCGCTCGGGTAAGCCAGCCAAACTGGGTACCAGTAGGACTCGATTTCTCGAGTTGCTGGCCAACGCGATCCGGCGCCACCATCGAAATTCTCAAATGAAGGGGGGTTCAGGAACAGTGTCTTTAGGGGCATAAGTGTGAAGTATTTATCCTAACATTTGACCTTGCGCACCCTTCGCGCAAGGTAATCCTTTGGTCAATCCCGAACAGAAGTATGCTTCTCCGGCCCTCTCTAAGCGTACTGGAAGTGCTCTTTGGGACCAATCGGGATGCCCTGAAAGGGGTTTGGATGCAGTGAACTGGCGAAAAGTCCCAGCGGCGAGGGCTACTACTTGGACACCCCAACCCAGGATGCCAGGACCCCGGTCATGCGCAGCAGCGCCAAACGGGCGCGCGACAGCTCGAAGTCCGCATCCTGGAGTTGATTGAATTTTTCAGATATTTCGGCACTGGCATTGGCTCGATCGTGGATGGTTGCGCCGCCCGAGGTCGTGCGAACTTCGATCTCGTTGAAATTGGACTGGGCAAGATCATATTCAAGCTGGGAAACCTCCTTCGCCGCGGCAAGCTGACGAGCGGAGCCTTGCAGCTTGAGCACTTCCTGGGAGACTTGATTCTTCGCGTTTTGAACCTCTGCCCTGGCTTTCACGGCGTCACCATCCGCCACCGCAGCATGCGCGCGTTGTGGGGCATTGAAAAACGGAAAGCGAATCACCACGCCGATACTGGCGTTATTCCGCTGGAACGCTCGGCTTACGAAAAATTGGTCCCAATTGTTGTATCTCGCGAGCATGGCATATTGCGTCGCAAAATCTATCGAAGGCCAGAGTCCGCGATGCTCGGCCCGGGCGCGAAACTCCTGGGCAAGCGCGTGCTTTTGTGCCTCGGACACTAACGGGCTGGCCTCGGCGACTTTTGTCGCAGTATCGGGATCGCTGGGCACGTCCGGGAATGCCGGAACCGAATCAGGGTCCACCTGAATGGATGCGGCCTCGAGACCGGTCAATTGCGAGAGGAACATGCGCAGCGAGTGCACCGAGTTCTCCGCTTGGATGACATGCAGATTGGCACGAGCAACGGCAAGTTTCGCTTCGGTGCGCATTTGTGGGCGATCGACTCCGGCATCGACTCTCTGCTGAGCTACTTGTTCCATGCTGAGGGAGTCATGATGTTGCTGGCGAATGCCATCAATGTTGCGTTCCCACTTGACTAGCTCCAAATACGCGAGCGCGGTGTCCTGGATGATCTGCGAACGCCGGTCCTTCGTGTTGTATTGGGCAGCAGCGTATTCAAGGCGCGCAGCCCGGATCGCATCGCGCAGTTGGGGGTTGAAGATGGCAGATTGTCCGTTGAGATTCACGATCGAGGGTGCGGACCCTTCGAGACTGAGCGGATATCCCCAGGTCGCGCCGAGCCCGGAGCCAACCGTGAGCTGTGGAATGAAGTTGCTGCGCATTTCACGGTAGGAGTTGAGGGCGCGCTCTTCATCAGCGACTGCCTGAGCCGCCACCGGGCTGTGCTGCAAGGCGAGTTCGACGGCATGTTTCAGGGTGAGCTTCTGTGCGTCCTCTGCGAATGAGACACGAAAGGTTAGGATGAGTCCGAACACACACAAGGACTTCCACCGAGAGGGAGGCCTCATCCATCCGATCTGCGAAAACAGCTTGCGCGTGAGTATGGTTCGCATTTAGCGATTCAGCCGCTTAAGCGCCTCTTGAGCTGGACGAAAATCGCGGGCTAGCGCCAGAGCAGATCGATATTCCGTCAACGCCATCTCCTTGTCACCCATTTTCTCCGCAGCGTTGCCGAGGAGGAGATGGGCTTTAAAAGCCGGCGCCTGCTCCACCTTGGAACTGCTGTTCAGATAAAGATGGAGTAATTGGACCACCTCGGGCAGGTTGCGCTGCGCGTGCAAAAGAATCTCCGCTGCATCGACCAAGGCATCCGGACGGTCCAGGACGGGCGCCCCACGCACATGCAAGAGAGCTTTCTCCATGTCGTCCCAGCGTTCGCGATGTCTGTAGAACAATCCCAGATTTAACCAGGCTGCTGCGCTGCTGTGACTCGTGTCGATAGCTTTCCTGTATTCGGTTTCCGCGGTCGCAAAGTCGCGTTTTTTCTCCGCGACCCTTCCATTCAGCCAATGCGCCCTGGATGCATCAAGAGATTGCAACGAATCGATCTGCCGTTCCGCTTTATCGCGTCCACCACCCACGATCCCGGGCGCTTCGAGATAGAACTCAGCAAGGTCACTGCGGGCGTCGACGCTTCTTGGGTCGAGCTGAACTGCAGTTTCGAATTCCGAGCGTACGTGCTTAGCCAGGCCTGCCGCCGTGATCCAACTCGACTGGTCCGCTTTCACGCCGTAAATTCTTCCCAACCAGAGGTGATACCCGCTGTTGTCAGGCGCGAGCGAGACGGCCTTCTCGCAGGCAGAAATTCCGCGGTCCAATGCACCGATTGTGAGATAGGCGCGGCAGATGAGGTTGTGCGCGAAGGCATCGTTTGGGCTTTGGCTGATTTGGCCGCGCAAAGCTGTGAGAGCTTCATCGACGCGTCCACTCGCGATCAGAGCCGGAGCACTTTCATTGGCTCCCGCGAGGGCTGAACACACAAAAAACACGAAAAGCAGGACCAATAACAGGAGTGCACGTCTCATCAGCGGGCAACCCTCACCGGTAATTTGTCGCGCAGCGGCTTGTTATTGGTGGAGCCAATAGCAACGAGGGCGTTCTCCGGCAAACCACCGGTAATCTCCACCTTCGTGAGGTTGGAGATGGCGGTCTGCACCGGAGTGTGGTGCAGCTCGTTATCCACAATCTGATAGACGTAGGGCACGGTGTCGTCCTGGCGGAGTGATTCCCGAGGAATGGTGAGAACGTTGGAATGTTCCGCAGTCACAATCGTCACGCCTACGTTGATATTGGGTAAAAGCTTGTAGTCGGTATTAGAAACAATGCAGCTGGTTTCGCCGACGTTGCGTGTTCCATGAAGCTTCACTTCAGAAGGCACTTCGCTGACAGAACCGGTCCAGGTGCGCCCGGGCATCGCATCCCAAGTAACTTCAATGCGATCTCCGGAAGAAAGACGGGCAATGTCGGGCTCGTCTACATAGGCGCGCACCAAAACCTTGGAAAGGTCGGCTACTTGTAGGATCAGGTCTCCAGGATTCACGTAGGCGCCTTGCTTGACCGGAAGCGAATACAAGACACCGCTGAAGGGAGCTCGTATGAGTAGTTGGCTGAGGACATCTTCTGCTGCGCGATAGGCGCTTTGTGCTTGCGCATGCTCGGCTTCGACGCGCGCGACCTCGGGCTGGGAGTAGCGCTCCTTCTGGCGACTCTCCAGCAGCTTCACCTGGGCGGCGGCAGCGTCATACTGGTTTTGTGCGGCAAGGACCTCGCCCGGAGAGGCCGCGTGGTTTTGCTGGAGCTTGTTCAGCGCCTCGAGATTGCGGCGGGCGGTGTCGAGGTCACCGCGAGCTTTCACCAGTTGTGCTTGCGTGGTCAGAACTTCCTCATGCGTGCCGCCCTGTTGCGCGGCGGTGACGTCGGCTTCCGAAGCCCGGACTTGTGCCATTGCCTGAGCTGCCTGGCTGCGCGCGGTGGCAGCGTTCAGCTCAACCAGCAACTGCCCTTTTTTGACGTGATCGCCTTCCTTGACGAGCACCCGCCTTACGGTTGTTCCAATGGGTGCATGGGCTTCAAAATTCTGAACCGGTTCAACCTTGCCGTTCGTAGAAACCGCACTGCGAATCGTACTGCGGGTGACCTTCGCGGAAGTCACTGGAACGGAATCGTCGCGAGACATAAACGAGGCGAGAATAATCACGCCGATGGCTGCGCCTATCGCCCAAAGAATCCAGCGCCGCACGCGTCCGCTTTTTGTTCCGTAGGTTTCAGCCATTCTTAGTGACTAGAGTAAATGTAACACTGCCCGGGCTGCGAGCAGCATGCCTCTTAACCATTTAGATGTATGCAGTTGTAAGAAAAACTCAGAAAAGTTCCAGCCGCGAGCCCTTGCCGGCAACCACGGCCGGGAGCCGCTAAAATGCTCCTATGCCGAAAGAACAGCGCTACACCCCCGAGCACGCCGCGGCGGGGCTGGACCACAACTTCCCGGAAATAGAAACTTGGCCCAACCAGTTTCCAGGCTATGAGATCGTCATCGACGATCCCGAGTTCACTTCAGTGTGTCCAAAGACCGGCTTGCCCGATTTTGGCGTGATCACCATCCGGTACATGCCGGCGAAGCGTTGCCTCGAATTAAAGTCGTTGAAGGAATACCTGCAGAGCTATCGTAACCTCGGAATCTTCCAGGAAAACATCGTCAACCAGGTCCTCGAAGATGTCGTCCGTTGGGCAAAGCCGGTTTGGGCGGAAGTGAAAGGCGACTTTCGTCCCCGCGGTGGGATCTCCACCACCGTGATATCGAAGTGGCCCCGGTCAAAAAAATAGTCTACGGATACCTGCCCGATCTGGGGCTTGTCAGGTCCTATTAACGATATCGCATGTGGGAAACCGGGTACCGCTGGCGAGAGAACGTGCCCCTCCGACCATGCTATATTCCCTTTTTCCGTGACTAAGAAGAAGCTCTATCCCTGGACCGCACTGGCGCTACTGACGGCGCTGAACCTTTTGAACTATATCGACAGGTCCGTACTGTTTGCGGTGCAGCCCCTGGTGCAGGCCGAGTTCCATCTCAGCGACGCCCAAATCGGCTATCTCACCAGCGCCTTCATCGGTTTCTATATGGTGGCGGCGCCATTTACCGGGCCGCTCGCGGACCGATACTCGAGGAAACTGATCATCACGTTGGGGGCGCTGTTCTGGAGCGCGCTAACTCTGCTGACCGCGGTCACCAACACTTACTGGGAATTACTGGTGCGGCATACGCTCGTAGGAGTGGGCGAGGCCACGTTCGTCACCATTGCTCCCACATTTGTGGCCGATCTCTTTCCGGAAAGAAAGCGCGGGAGGATCTTTGGAATTTTCTATCTCGCGATTCCGGTGGGTACGGCGGCTGGATATTTGCTGGGGGGCAAACTCGGACCGCACCACGGATGGCGTTTTCCCTTCTACATTGCTGCGGCGCCGGGATTTGTGCTCGCATTGGCCATGCTGCTTATTCCCGAACCCGAGCGTGGAAAATACGACACCGTTCAAGAATTGCCCTGGCGAGCGAAAGAGCATCAAGGGGTTGTTGGCAGCTACCTGCGCCACCTCTGGGATCGGCTGGGGAAGAATCCAGCGTTTGTGGCAGCAACCCTTGGCATGGCGATGATGACCTTCGCCTTAGGTGGATTGCAGGTGTGGATGCCAACATTTCTTTCCCGGTACCGGGGGTACACGCTGGAGGCGGCGAACGAGATTTTCGGCGCCATCATCGTTGTGGATGGAATTCTGGCCTCCCTCGCGGGTGGCTGGCTGGGCGACTATCTTCTGCCCAAGATGAAGAGCTCTTATTACTTTGTTTCGGCGATCAGCATGGCATTGGGAATTCCGTTCATGATTGCCGCCCTTTTTTTCAAGGGTCCGATCATGCTGCCCGGGATCGCGATTGCGGCCTTCTTCTTGTTAATGAACACGTCCCCTTTGAACGCAGCTGTGGTCAATTCCGTGGGAGCGCACATTAGGGCGACTGCAATCGCCACCAATATTTTCATCTTCCATCTCTTGGGAGACGTGCCATCACCCACGCTGATGGGCTGGGTGGCCGACCGGCGCTCGCTGCAGTCCTCATTCGTGCTGCCGGTAATTGCGATGGCCTTATCCTCCGCGATTCTTTTTTATGGCATGCGATTTGCACCCTCGGTGCAAGTGGATCGCAAGACCGCAGGAGTTCATTCCGATTGAATATTTTTCACTGGGTTGTCGGCTGGGTTCTCGGCTTGGTGTGGCTTTCGCGCGTCATCGACGCAGGATTCGGCATTCGCAACATTCCCGACATTTCCCTTCCCGAGTGGGATCAGGAGCCCGCGGCCCCGCATCCGAGTGTCGCCATCATCGTGCCAGCACGCAACGAGGAGGAATCGATCGAGCAAGCGATGTTGCGGTTAGAAGCGCTCGACTATGACAACTACCAGGTGGTTGCCATCGATGACCGCTCATCAGATGAGACCGGCGAGATTATGGATCGCCTGGCGGCGGCTTCTTCCGGACGATTGAAAGTCGTGCACGTACGCGAGCTCCCGGCTGGCTGGATGGGAAAAGCCCATGCGATGTGGAGCGCTGCTCGCACCACCAACGCCGACTGGCTGCTGTTCACCGATGCCGACATCATGTTTCGCAAAGACACCCTGCGGCGGGCGGTGGCGTACGCGGAAGCGGCACGCGCAGATCACCTGGTGGTCTTGCCGCAGGTGGTCATGCATCGCTTCAGCGAGAAGATGATGATCGCATTCTTCCAACTGTTGTTTGTTTTCGCACACCGGCCGTGGAAGGTTTCGGACCCGAAATCGAAGGACCACATGGGGGTGGGCGCGTTCAACATGGTTCGTCGCAAGGCTTACGAGAGCGTGGGAACGTTTGAGCGCCTGCGGATGGAAGTTCTAGACGATATGAAACTGGCAAAGATTCTGAAGAGGGCCGGGTTTAGCCAGCACGTAGTCTTCGGCGACGACATGATCAGAGTGCGCTGGGCGCAAGGCGCACGGGGCATCGTCAACAATCTGACTAAGAATTTCTTCGCCGTCATGTCTTTCGAGACCTGGCGGGCACTGCTGTCCTGTGTAGGGATGGCGATCCTCAACTACCTGCCGTTTGTCGGTGCATTGGGAGCTCATGGCTTGGCCCGATCGGGTTACGTCGTGGCCCTGCTATCCATGTTGGCTTTATATTCAGGAATATGGAAGCAGGCCGAGATCCATCCCTGGTACTTCTTACTGCATCCCGTGAGTACGACCCTATTCATTTACACCATGCTTCGATCGACCTTCGTGACTCTTCACAACCACGGCGTAAACTGGCGAGGCACGCATTATCCGCTGGATGAATTGAGGAAAGAGCAAGTGTGAGCCAGCTGATTTCAGGCGCAGAAGGCGTTCCAGGTCTGCGGACATAGGCGACAGGGGAAACCCAAAAGAGAAAAGGACAAATGATTTCGGTCTTGGCCCAGTGGGAAACGCCGCTCCGCTCGGCCGCGCTCCGCAAAGCGCGGCCCCTCGAGGCGAAGGCATTGCTGAGGGCTAACGGAAAGCCTTGACCGCAGCTGCTTCGTCGTCCTTCACATCGAAAACGGTGTAGAGCTTGGTAATTTGCAGCAAATCGTGGACTTTCTTGGTCAGGTTCAGCAGCTTCAATTCCCCGCCCTGGTTGCGGACGGTGGTGTAAGCGCTGACCAACTCGCCGATCCCTGAGCTGTCGATGTAGTTGACGTCGCCCAAGTTCAGCAGGATCTTTTTCTGTCCTTTGCCAAGCAGGTCCTTCACAATATCGCGGAGAACGACGCTGCCTTCGCCGAGGGTGATTCTGCCGCTGCAATCGACAATGTTGACGCCGTCAACTTGGCGGGTGCTGGTTTTAAGGGTCACTGAGAAGCCTCCTTGCCGTCCCCGGCTGGTCCGTGGACGTGTTTAATCAGTTTGATTTCGGTGCCCGCCGTGGAAGGTTTGATCTGCACATCATCCATGAACGAGCGGATTAAGAAAATACCTCTGCCAGAAGTCTTTAAGAGATTTTCTGGAGCGAGGGGGTCGGGGATCTTGGCCGGGTCAAGGCCCTTCCCCTGGTCGCGAATGGTAATCACCAGATCGCCTGCCGTGCGTTCGAAATCCAGGTTCACTTTCTTTGCAGGATCGTAAGCGTTGCCATGGAGCACTGCATTGACCGCAGCCTCACGCACTGCCATGGCGATCTGCATGACCTCTTCTTCCCCAAAGCCGTTTTCAGCGGCAATCTCGCTGGCGGCCTGCTCGGCATTGTCAACAGTCTCTAGTGTCGAATCCAAGGTAAAGGAGCGCCGCTGTGGAGTCATAAGCACAGGTTTAGGGTTTGCGCGAAACTGATAGCGTCAGCACGACAACTTTAGCCGTTTTCCGGCAGATTGGGTAGTTTGCCTTGAGGTTGTGCAAATGTCAACGGAGCTTCCAAAACATTCCACAATAGAAATGTCCCTCGTCGGATAACTTCAGGAATCGGGGCGGCAGGGACAAAGCTAAAGGCTCAAGGACTAGATTTCAATGGAGGCGTCGCGAAGACGGGCGGCAGCGGTTTCGGGAGCCACTGGGGAGTAATACACCTCTTTGAAAGTATAGGACTTCGCCTTGGCCGCCAGGATTGGCAGAATTTCGATGTGCCAGTGATAGTCCTCGTCGAGGGTCTTCCAGTATCCCAGGCTGGCTGACGCATGGTACTCGTTCGGCGACGTGTGCAGCACCATATGAAAGGACTCGGTGATGGTGCGGATGCGCTGCAGCGTGCGCTTTAGCAGGCCAGCAAGGTCGCGCAGGCTTTGCGGATGCGCGAGTGCATAGCGTTCGAAGGAAGCGTCGTGGGCCCGAGAGAGAACCCAAGTCTCGTAAGGAGCGCGAGAAGCATAAGGGCAGATAACGACGAAGTCTCCGCGAACTTCAATGACGCGCTGTCCGCTCGCGGTTTCCTGCGCCAGGATATCGCAAAAAACGCAGCGCTCCTTTTGTTTGTAGTAGTCAAGGCCGGCGCGCAGTTCGTAAAGGACGCGACGGGGAATGAACGTGGTCGCGGTGAGCTGAGAATTGGGATGAGCAAACTCCTGGCCTGAACCAGAGCCAAAGTTCTTGAAAATACTGATGTAGCGAAAGCGGGCGTCGCCCTTGAGATCCTGGATGCGCTGGGCGGAGAGGGAAAGAAACTGCTCGATCTCAATCTCGCCGGCGTTCCACAAGTGACGGTCGTGCTTGGGGTTCTCGATCAGCAACTCATGGGCCCCCACATTGGGCATGCGGTCATAAATACCTTCACCGCGACGATCAAGCTTGCCCTCAATGTGATAGATGGCGCCGGGATGGACGATGGCGCGGGCTGACCACGGGCCGCTCAGCACCGGCGGACGCGTGGAGATTTGTTGGAACTTATTCTGCTCGGGCGAGCCCGGACAGAGCCGGCACTCGGCTTCCAGGGGAGGTGCGAGTTCGGGGAGGTCATCACCAGTCATGACCCAGGAGCGGGTCAGAGGATCTTTGCGCAGTTCCATGATGCCCTTGATGAAACACGCATTATCGCATGAAGAGTTGTAAGGGACGCGTTTTCCACGGTGAGCACAGGTGCGTGGTTGCTATAATCCGCGCAAAAGCGCTTTGCCAGTGATCAGTTCTTGGTTGCAGGTCGCGTCATGTGGGTCTTCTGCCAGGGACGAGTACATTTGAGAACTGGCAACTCATAGCTGGCAACTTCATGTCAGAGCCCTCCACGCCGCTCATGCGGCAGTATTCGGCGATCAAGAAGGAACATCCCAGTGCCCTGCTTTTTTTCCGTCTGGGGGATTTCTACGAGCTCTTTTTCGATGACGCAGTCCTGGCTGCCAAGGAGCTGCAGATCACGCTGACCTCGCGCAACAAGGAAAAGGGCATTGCGATTCCGATGTGCGGAGTGCCCTTTCATGCCGCGGAAGGTTACATCTCAAGACTCATTCGTCGCGGTTACAAGGTTGCAATTTGTGATCAGGTGGAGGATCCGCGAGTAGCAAAAAAGTTAGTTCGGCGGGAAGTAACGCGGGTGGTCACGCCCGGGACCGCGGCAGACTCTTCGCTCAACGCCGAGGAGAACAACTTTCTCGCCGCGGTGGTTGTTAGCGAGGATCGTGCAGGATTTGCCGCGCTGGATCTGTCGACAGGCGAGTTCCGTGCCACAGAATTTTCCGGAGAGCGGGCTGCTGAAAAGATTGAAGAGGAACTTCAACAATTACGTCCCAAAGAGTTGCTTTACAGGAGCTCTGCACCTTTATTTGATACCTCCGGCGGGATCGGGACTGGTGCTCGCGCCGGTTCCACCGCGTCCGGCCCGACGACCCCGGCGATGACTCCCCTTGATGACTGGGTTTTTTCGCCCGATCACGCTATTCCCCTCGTGGAAAACCACTTCGGTGTGATTTCGCTCGAAGGGTTCGGACTTGCCGGCAAGCCTGCGGCCGCCGCAGCCGCAGGCGTGATTCTCTACTACGTTCGCAGCACCCAGCGCGGAACTCTCGATCACGTAGATCGCATCGGCTTCTACGAACGTCAGAGCTGCCTGGTTCTGGACACGGTGACAGTTCGGAACCTTGAGCTCATCGAGCCGCTCTTCGCGGGCACCGATTCAGGAGTCACGCTTTTTCGCACGCTCGATTCGACCGTCACGCCCATGGGGAAGCGTGTGCTGCGGGCATGGCTGCTACGACCTTCGATGGATGTATCTGAAATTCAGGGGCGCCTGGACGCAGTCGAGGAACAGGCCAGGCATACGATCCTGCGTCAAGAATTGCGACGCTCGCTCGAGGGCGTGCTCGACCTGGAACGGTTGCTTAGTCGAGTGACGCTGGAAACCGCGAATCCAAGAGACGTTATCGCCCTGGCAGCATCGCTGGGGCGAATTCCAGCGGTACGCGCCGCCCTCGGGCGATTAGGTTCCGAGCGGCTACGGCAGTTGCACACGTCAATCGATGAACTCGGGGATGTGCGGGAAGGCATCGAGAAGACCATTATTGCGGACCCCCCGATTTCGCTCAGCGATGGTGGAGTGATCCAACGCGGGGCAGATCGCGAATTGGACGAACTACACGAGTTAAGTCGCAACGGTAAGCAGTTCCTGGCGCAGATGGAGTTGCGCGAGCGTGAGCGCACTGGGATCTCGTCGCTTAAGATCCGATTTAATTCTGTGTTTGGGTATTACCTCGAGATTTCCAAGGCAAATCTCCACCTTGTGCCTCCGGATTACGAGCGGCGGCAGACGCTGGTGAACGCCGAGCGCTTTACCACGCCGGAATTAAAGGAATACGAGTCGAAGATTCTGGACGCGCAGGAAAAGATTGTTGAAATCGAACGACGTATCTTCGGCCAGTTGCGATCAGCCATTGCTGGAGAAGCACGAAGAATTCGGCAGACTGCCCTTGCTTTGGCGGAGGTGGATGTGCTCGCGTCGTTTGCACATTTGGCGGTTCTGCGGAATTATTGCCGGCCGCAATTCGACGATTCATCCGACATTGAAATTGTCGGCGGAAGGCACGCCGTGGTCGAACAGCAGCACCTGACGCCGGGGGAGCGGGAACGGTTTGTCCCCAATGATCTGTATCTGAATTCGTCGACGCACACAATTTTGGTCCTTACCGGCCCGAATATGGGCGGCAAATCGACGTATTTGCGGCAAGCGGCACTCACCGTGATCATGGCGCAGATGGGCTCGTTTGTGCCGGCGCAGCGCGCCAGACTGGGGATTGTGGATCGCGTATTCACCCGGATTGGGGCCAGCGACAATCTGGCCCGCGGGCGGTCGACTTTCATGGTCGAGATGACCGAGACGGCGGCGATCCTCCATACCGCCAGCCCTCGATCCCTCATTCTGCTCGATGAAGTCGGGCGCGGCACGGCCACCTACGATGGTCTCGCGATTGCTTGGGCGGCAATCGAGTACTTGCATTCGCGGACGAGGGCCAAGACTCTGTTTGCAACTCACTATTTCGAGTTGACCGACTTAGCCGAGCAACTCTCCGATGTGAAGAACTACCACGTGTCCGTCAAGGAAACGAAGACCGGAATCGTCTTTCTGCGAAGAGTGGCGCCGGGGGCGGCGGACCGGAGCTATGGAATCGAAGTAGCGAAACTGGCAGGCTTGCCGGAGGAAGTTGTCCGCCGGGCGCGCGAGGTGCTCGCCGAACACGAGAACCTCGAGAGTCGAATGAGCACGCAGCTCCGCGGGGATTCACCCGCTCCGGCGGCGCAATTAACGATCTTCACGCCATTATCGCAACCGGTTCTAGAGAAATTGCGGGATGTCGACTTGAATCATCTGACACCCTTGGAAGCGCTCAATCTCCTCGCGGAACTCAAGAAACAGATTCAGTAACCTTGGCCGAATAAAGCCGGCGCAGAATACTCTGGGTGGCTAAAGGCCGTACCGCCAAGGCCCCCGAAGGTGTACGAAAAAGCCCAGAAGCGCCTGATCCCACTGCGAACATGCAATAACATGGGTTCTGGTCTCGCTGCTCACGTAAAATAGGGCTTCATGCCAGCCGCAGCACGGCCCAAATCATCCGAACAGCTGGGACAGGTTCTGGTCGTAGGATTCGATGGCACAGAAATGTCGCCCCGACTCTACGACCTATTGACTCGGCTACAGCCCGCTGGCGTAATCCTTTTCGCGCGCAACATCGAGGGCGCGCAGCAGACTCACAAACTGCTGAAGGATTGCCAGGCCTGTGTGCGCGTACCGTTGTTCACGTGTGTCGACCTTGAAGGTGGCAAGGTCGACCGGTTCCGCAAAATCACCGGGTCGGCCCCGTCTGCAGCCGAGGTCTTTGCGAGCGGACCGAAGTTCTTTCGCAAGCACGGCGAAATCATTGGGAAAACTTGCCGCACGTTGGGATTCAACGTGGACTTTGCCCCGGTGCTCGATTTGGCCTTTGAAGCCTCGCACAGCGTGATGGCCTCGCGTTCGGTATCCAAGGACCCGAAGCAGGTGATCCAATACGGGCGGGAATTTCTTGCGGGACTTTCGGCTGCTGGAGTGATCGGTTCGGGCAAGCACTTCCCAGGACTCGGCGAAGGAAGTCTGGATTCCCATCATGACCTGCCGGTGATCGCCAAGAGTCTCAAGAGGCTCTGGAACGAGGACTTGCTTCCCTACCGGGTAATGAAGCGCGAGCTTCGAATGACCCTGATCAGCCATGCGAACTATCCCGCCGTGACACGAGACAAACGGCCCGCGTCACTGTCGAAAAAGTGGATTACCGGGGTGCTACGCAATCAGATTGGATACAAAGGCTTGGTGGTGTCAGACGATCTCGAAATGGGCGGAGTGCTGAAAGCCGCGCGTATTGACGAAGCCGCAGTGGAATTCATTCGCGCCGGCGGAGACCTGTGCTTAATCTGCCATCAGCAGGAATTCATCGAGCAGGCGTTTGAGAGGATCCAGGGCACCTTTGAACGCGAAGCAGGCTTTCGACGGCGAGTGGCGGAAGCGGTCAAGAAGACTGCGGCGTTCAAGCGGAAGCACGCCACCCTGCTCAGAATGCCCGGAGCACCGTCGCAAGAAAAGATCGATCGGCTTTCGCGGCAACTTTGGGAATTCAGCGAGCGCGTGCGCTTGCAGCAGATGGCAACAGAAGCAAGAGCTGGAGCCGGGGCATGATCGTTGCGGGAATCATGAGTGGTACCTCGGCAGACGGAATTGATGTGGCGCTGGTCGAATTTCCGCTTGCCCCAAAATCGGGGAGAAGCGTGTCCCGGAAGACCACGACAGGCTCTTCTCGCGCGCAAAAGGGAGCACAGAGAGCGCGTGGCACCTCACTACAGTTCCTGGGGCACGCAGAGCTTCCCTACCCTGCCGACGTGCGACGGTTGGTGCTCGCGTCTATGAACTCGCCGCGGGCGAGTGTTGCGGACCTGGCACGCTTAAACTTTCTTCTCGGAGATTTGTACGTCGAGGCCGTGCTTTCAGCGCAAAAGAGGCTAAATCTCAAGGCGGACCTTGTCGGTTGTCACGGACAGACCCTCTATCACCAGGGTCGGCCGGCAACCTTTCTGGGGCGGCAACTCGCGGTTACCTGGCAGGCAGGCGATGGATCGCGCATGGCAGTGAGGCTGGGCGTGCCAGTGGTTTCCGATTTTCGTCCCGCAGACATGGCGGCGGGAGGAAAAGGGGCGCCGCTCGTTCCCTTTCTTGACTACCTGCTTTATCGCGATTCCAGCCTTGGAAGAGTGATGCTCAACATAGGAGGCATCGCAAACGTGACTGCGCTGCCTCCGGGAGCGATGCTCGATCAGGTGATTGCGTTTGATACCGGTCCTGGCAACATGGTGATTGATGCCCTCACGGAACAACTCTTCGGAGAACCGTGCGATCGTGATGGCAAGATTGCCCTCTCGGGACGGGTGCTGGAGGATATCGCTCGACGATTTCTCGGCGAAAGCTACTTTCGCCAGAAGCCCCCAAAGACCGCCGGTCGCGAGGAATTTGGACGGGAGTTTGCGCGGGAATTCCTACACGCATGCAACGTGTGGGGGAAAGCCCACGATACGCCGGTGGAAAGGAAAGACGTAGTCGCCACTGCGACCGCATTCACCGCGCTCTCGATCCGTGACGCGCTCAGGCTTTACGTCGTCAAGAAGGGCAAGTTTTCGGAGCTCATTGTGTCGGGCGGGGGCACGAAGAATCCCACCCTGATGCGCGCGTTATCATCGGGAGTCGAGGACCTTAGGCTCGAGGTACGCTCCTCCGACGAATTTGGGATCCCTTCTGGTGCGAAGGAGGCAGTTGCCTTTGCGGCGCTAGCGTACGAAACCTGGAACCGCAGGCCCTCGAATGTCCCGTCGGCGACTGGGGCCAAGAGGCCGGTGGTGCTGGGGAAGATTTCGTTACCGTGAAGAAAGCTGACCGTGAATCGTGCCTGATTGAGAATTGATTGGCGTAATAGGCCTCGACGAACCATTTACCCGCGACTATTTGCTATTCGCCTCTTATGGCCGTTTGCATCGCGCTACTCCGTGGAATCAATATCGGTCCGCACAAGCGGATCGAGATGGAGAAGCTGCGCAGGTCCTGCGAAGGGTTGGGGTTCAAGAGCATCAAAACCTACATTCAAAGCGGGAATCTCGTTTGTCAGGCTGGGAAGCTGTCGGCAGATGCCGCCGCCAGGAGAATCGAGGCGCAGATCGAGAAGGATTTTGGATTCTCAGCTGCCGTGATTGCGAGAACCACAGGCGAGATGAAGCGGATCGTCGACCGCAATCCCCTGCTCCAAGAGCCCGGCATTGATATCGCAAAGCTTCACGTCGTGTTTCTACCAGGGTCTTTGTCATTCGAGTCGATTAAGAAATTGGAGTCTATCGTGCTGGCTCCCGACAAAGTCCGGCACCGGGGCAAGGAAATCTACTTCTACTTTCCGAATGGCGTCTCCGGAAGCAGCATTTGGAAGCACAATCTGGATCGGGTGTTGGGGATCTCGGGGACAATGCGGAACTGGAAAACCGTAAACACTCTTCACCAAATGGCGGGGGAATGCGAATAAAGCCTTCAGCCGTCCGCCACCAACTGCTAGCTTGTGCGGGAAAGATGCAAACCTCTGGGGTACGGTTTCGGCCAAGGTTTGGAATGCTGGGACTGACTTTGCTCGTCTTTCTCCTCTCCTGTTCCCGCGGGCCCGACCCCAACACGCTGGTGATGATCATTGAATCAAGTCCTACCAATCTCGATCCGCGGGTCGGGCTAGACGCACAATCGGAACGAATTGCCGGTTTGCTCTTCGACAATCTTCTCTCTCGCGACGACCACCTTAGCGTCAAGCCGGGCCTGGCAGAAACTTGGAATATCCCGGATCCGAGAACGTACGTCTTCCGCCTTCATCGGGGGGTGAGGTTCTCCGATGGGCGACCGCTCACTTCGCGGGATGTCAAGTGGAGCTTTGACTCGGTGCTGCAGGGCAAGGTTAGAAGTCCAAAGGCAGGGACTTACAAGTGGGTGCAGGGGATCGACGCTCCCGATGACTACACGGTTATTTTCCATTTGAAACAACCATGGGCGGCGTTGTTATGGAATGTCGCGGGCGGCCAAGGAATGGGTATTGTTCCTTACGGCAGTGGCGAAGAAATCAGCCGAAATCCGGTTGGGTCCGGGCCGTTCAAGTTTGTCAGCGCGGAGCAGGATCGAGATGTGGTGATTGAGAGAAACGATTATTACTGGGGAGAACGAGCGAAGCTGGATCGAGTGCGCTTCATCGTAGTCCCTGACACAACGACGCGAGCTCTTGAATTACGGAAGAACAGCGCCGACGTGGAGATCAACGCATTGACCGCTGATATCGAGCGCACTCTCCAAGCCGAGTCGCACCTTGCTACCATGCGCGGACCCGGCACGCGCCTGGCCTATGTAGCATTCAATCTTCGAGATCCCATTCTGAAGGACGTCAGAGTGCGGCAGGCGATTGCATACGCCATTGACCGGCCTGCCCTGGTTCATTACTTGTGGCGCGACGAAGCGCGATTGGCCTACAGCCTGCTACCTCCGGAAAGCTGGGCCTATGAAGGGAACGTTAGGCAATATGAACACGATCCCGAAAAGGCCCGACACATTCTCGACGAGGCAGGATACCCAGGCAAGAACGGAGTGCGATTTCGCATCACGATGAAGACTTCAACCGAAGAGAGCTCCCGCGCGATGGCAGCCGTTTTCCAGCAGCAGCTCCGCGAGGTTGGGATCGCACTGGAGATACGGAGCTTCGAGGTTGCGACTTTCATGGCGGACGTAACCCGCGGGGAGTTTCAGATGTACTCCCTGCGCTGGGTTGGCGGCAACGAAGACCCGGATATGTTCAATTACGCATTTCACTCCTCCAACATCATTCCCAAAGGCGCAAACCGCCAGTACTACAGCAATCCTCGGGTGGATGCGCTTATCGAGAGGGCCCAAACAGAGCTCGATCAAAATGCTCGAAAGCAGGATTATCGAGAGATTCAGCGAATCCTGGCGAACGACCTCCCCTACGTCTATCTTTGGTATTTCGACAATTTGATGGTGTACTCCAAGCGGGTGCACGGGATGGAATTGAATCCGTCGGGGAATTTTGACTTCTTGAAGACCGCTGCACTGCGGTGAAAACAACCATTTCAACCGCATTTTTTCTCGGTACTTGTCCTTCTCCTCCGCTCCTGTCTTCCCTGGCCGATCATTGCATCCTGATTGGAAGCCGCCGCAACAGGAAATAGCAACCACCATGCCAAGGAAACCTCGTCAGTTTGGTACTATCAAACTGCGTGAAGATTCTCTTCATCGGCGATATTTTTGGGCGGCCTGGGCGGACGATTGTCCGCGACAAACTGAAGGATCTGGTGCGTGAATACTCGATCGATCTCGTTTTGGCAAATGGCGAGAACGCCGCTGCCGGGTTTGGCATCACACCGACTCTGGCGGAGGATTTGTTCGAACTCGGGATCGACGTAATGACCACCGGCAACCACATCTGGGACAAGCGCGAAATCATTGACTATTTCAACTCTGCCGATGGTCATTCCGACAGTCCGGCGCGGAGGCTGTTGCGACCCGCAAACTATGCACCGGAGTTGCCCGGACGCGGTTTTTACGAAGGGCGCAAGAATGACGTGCCTTATGCAGTAATCAATCTGCAAGGCCGTGTGTTCATGGCGGCGAATGACGACCCTTTCCGCAAGACGGATGAACTGTTGAAGCAGATCAAGGCCAAGATCGTGTTCGTGGATATTCACGCCGAGGCCACCTCGGAAAAAATTGCCCTGGGATGGTATCTGGATGGACGCGTGTCAGCCGTGGTCGGGACCCATACCCACGTGCCGACTGCCGATGAGCGCGTGCTACCGGGAGGAACGGCTTACATCACCGACGTCGGTATGACCGGTCCTTATGACAGCGTAATTGGAGTAAACAAAGAGCAGATCATCACACGCTTCCTAAACAATATGCCTACTCGGTTTGAGGCGGCCACGGGCGACGCGAGATTGTGTGCGGTTACCGTGGACGCGGATGATGCAACCGGCAAGGCGCGTTCGATCAAGAGAATCACGTTGAGCTGAGCTACCCGTTCGAACCGGGGTCACGTCAAAGCTTTACCAGAGAGAAGAGATGGAGTTAGGCAGAGGAGCGCCCCAGAGCTAAATCGGCAAACCTGCCTACTTTCGCGAGTGGGACCCTCGCGGAAGACGCCGTCATCTTCTTGTGGGAAGCACGAATAACGGCATACGTCGCTGATCATGCAAGTTTCCCTTCCCCACGCTGGCGCATACGTCTTCGACATCGATGGCACCTTGCTGGTGACACGCGATCTGGTGCATTGGAACGCGTTGCATCAGGCAATGCTCGAAGCCTATGGGGTGGACGCCACAATTGAGGGAATTTCTTACCACGGAATGACCGACCTCTCGATTCTGCGGGCAGCGTTGGCACGAGAAGGGATTCAAGACGGCAGATTTGAAGCGGCGTTACCCAAGGCGTTAGAAATCGTGTGCCGCGAGGTAGACGCGAACCGCGCGGAGATTCGTCCGCAGGTTTGTACGGGAATACCGGCTCTGCTAACCGAACTACGGTCGCAAGGGAAGTTGCTCGGCGTTGCTTCGGGAAATCTCGAGAGCGTGGGCTGGCACAAGATCGAAGCGGCGCGACTGCGCCAGTTCTTTAGCTTCGGCTTTTATAGTGATCGGTGCGAGACGCGGGCAGGAATTTTCCAGACGGCAGTGAAGCGGGTTCGGCAGGCACTCGGCCCGGAAGCTCGGACATGTTTTATTGGTGATACCCCTGCGGATGTGAGAGCCGCGAAAGAGATTGGGGCGCTGATCGTTGCGGTCGCGAGCGGCACGTTCAAATTCGAGGAATTGGAAGCGTGCGGGCCGGATTTGTGCGTCGTGGATTGCGAAGAATTGCTGGACTGAGGCCCGCCTGTCGCCTTCTTGAGACACCAAAATGCCTTGCATGGCATTGCGAAACCAAAAAATTGATCAATGCTGAAGGGATTGTCTTAAAACAGAACGGATTTCATCGCCACCTCGATGAGGTAAGTTCTCTAACGCAGCCTCTGCTAATGACACGTACACAGCCTTGATCGCAGAAGAGCGCGCGAGCTTCTTCAGATGCAGGCGCACCGTCTCTACATCACCGCGGACAAATGGGCCGGTAAATGCGCCGTCAACGCCAACTTGCTCGTAGTTGGAGATTGTTTGGCGAAGGATGGGCAACATGCGGATGCGAGCTTTGGCCGGTGATACGCCCGCCCGCCTTGCAGCCTTTTCTGAGACGGCAAGCAAAGAGATAAGCAAAGGGCAAATCAGAGTCGCGAACAGGTGGTAGGCCGGTTTGTCCTGCTTGCGGATTGTGAACGGCCGGCCGCCAAGTCGTCCCGTGACGAGCCGCGCGGCACGAACGGCTACCCGATCACCTTCGATTGCGAAGGGCACATGGCTTAGGCTTGGTACTGAACCACGCACAAAAGTCATCAAGGGATGGACGGAGGCAACCCTTGCTCCCCCTTCCTTAAGCCGCGCCAGAGCGTCACTGCCTAACACTGCGCTGGAATGAAATACGATTTTTCCCTCCCAATCGTGGAGGGCTAGTTGGGCAGCGGTGGTTTTTATATTCGAGTCAGGAACGCAGAACCACACCAGGTTGCCTGCAAGTTTGGCGGCATGGAGGGTTGTCGCGGTTGCGGTAAGCAAATCCGCGAGCCGCCGAGCTTGAGGCGAAATACGGTTGTGAGCAATCAGCTCGCACACCCGGTATCCGGCGGCGTGGAGCTGCCAAGCGAGGGCATTGCCCAGCCGACCAACGCCGACGATTGAGATTCGCGGTTCGTTCACGCCGGGGAGGATATCAAAGAACTCGTCCAAACCAGAGCCCTGGCGTTCGGTTGCTGATCTGCCCGCTTTCGCCACTCTTCTACCGAGCGCCTCTACGAGCGGTGCTTGGCGGTGGGGGGCAAAGTTCCTTCACGTTCGAAATGGCGGAGTTCACAACGTGACTAACTGATGATCCACGCAGGCTGGATTGATGACATCGAGGAGCGAGTGTAGAAGTTGGGTGCCATGTTTGGCCAGGAAGTATGCCCCCGCCAGTTCGCGCTCCTGAAGGGTCTTGTCCGGATATAGGCTGGTGCTCAGCTGGCGTGAATGCCGCTCGGCGACTTCGCTCTGCCGCAACTCAGCGCGGGCGGCACGGGAACGGAGGGCGCTGAGTTGGTGAAGCATTTTCGCTTCGGCGTTCTTCGCCGAGTCGACCAACGTTTTATCGAGTTGCTCTAGGGATTCGCGCACTGCCACCATGGAGCGCTCAACCGCGACCTGCGCTTGTTCGAAAGAACTCTGCAGCCTCGGATCGAGCAGCCGCGCCCCAATTTTCTCACTCAACCATTCGACACCCTGCAGGAGATCTGGGAAACCGAGCTCGTATTTCTCCAACAGCGTCTTAGGCTTGGGCTCGATGACGGTAGCGGAAAAGCGCGGTAGGATGGGAGTGATTCTGCCGCTGAGTTTGTCGTACAACACTCCCAACTGTGCAAAGTATGCGATCTCGGCGGCCCCGCCCACGTAGGCAAGGGTGGGAAGCAGGTAGTCCTGAAGAACTGGACGGAGAAGGACATTGGGGCTGAAGGAAGAGGGAGAGCTTTCGGCAAGTTTCACCACCTCCGGCCCGAGTATTTGTTCCTCTCCCAAAACAAACCCGTGTTCCGATTTGAGGTGTAGAGGGATGCGAGAACCTTGTCGAATCACGAACAGCGGAGTCGTAGTGCTGGTGATTTTGACCTGCTGATGGTAGTCCGCCGCCTGCAGCTGTTGATCGCGTTCCAGGAGGGCACGATTTAACTCCGGAGCGCGTTCAAGTACGGATCTATATAACGGGGCGGCAATCGCATCGAGTTCGGGGTCGGAAGCGTCGAGGAGGACAACTCCAAAGTCAGCGAAGATCCGGGCGAAAAGCTTAGCGAAAGCGGTGCCGAAACTCTCTTCTGGGCGGTAGCAATCCGAAATCCAATTCGAGATTTCTGAGTCGCCTAGCAGTTCCTTTGCGCGGGCGGTCAGCTGATCGATTTCGCCACCGAAGTGAAACCAAGCGACCGGAGCATCTTGGCCGTCGCGGGCGGCGCTAGTGAGCATCTCGAGGAGCCCCTCAGCGCCTGGCAGCCTGACCTGATTCACTTCTTCGAGGTCATGATCTTCTGTCGCGAGCCAAAACACCGGAACGCACTCGATGCCGAGTTTTCGCGACTCGGCGACGAGTTTGACTGTGCTAAGGGCCTTGTAGAGCGAAAACACTGGGCCACCGAAAAGGCCAACCTGTTGCCCGGTGACCACGGCTAGCGCCCCGGACTTAAACGCGGCTATGTTCTCCAGCGTTTTCTGCGATGAGCCGAAATTCCTGTTCTGTCGCTCGAGAATCTCCGCAACCTGGACGCGGCGCTCAGCAGGATATTGAACGTGCCGAGCTTCGTCCAGGGCCCACTCCAAGAACATCGGGGAACGACGATAAAAGGCCTGAACCGAAGGGGTGTGCTCGATAAAGTCCCGAAACAAGCGGGTGGTATGAGGAATCTGGCGGAATGGAAAACAGTGCGATTTCAACGCTGACATCCCATTTCGAAATGGAATTGGTGGTTCATTGATCAGATGACGAAACCCGGGTCAGGATGCAAAGATAATAAAGTATTTAATCATTGAACCATTCTACGAGACACACATTGAACGTAACTCGAATGGCCCAACTCGAGGACCAGATCCATCTAACGACGCTGTGCGGGTGAGGCTGTTGGAACCAGACCCTAGAACTGAACCAGTGACACTGGAAGGCCGCTTTGTGCGGTTAGAACCACTGCGGCCGGAGCATGCTCCCTTGCTTTGGGAGATTGCCAAAAACCACCTCACCGAGCTTTTTGAGTGGATTCCCTACAAGATGGAATCGTTCGAAGATTTTTCTGCTTTCAACCGATATGTGCTCGATGAGCAGCGTCGCGGGCTGACGGTTCCGTTTGCGACCTTCGAGCAAAGTTCGGGACGAATCGCAGGCACGACGCGATACATGAACATCGACTTCCCAAACCGGAAAGTGGAAATCGGGTCAACCTGGATAGCCCCGAAATGGCAGCGAACTGCGATGAACACCGAAGCCAAGTACTTGATGCTGCGACATGCATTTGACGTCTGGAGATGCCTTAGAGTGGAACTGAAAACCGACTCACGCAACCAGCGCTCACGAGAGGCGATTCTGCGTCTCGGCGCGAAGGAGGAGGGTACGCTGCGCAAGCACATGGTCACCTGGAATGGACGGGAGCGCGATTCGGTTTACTTCAGCATCCTCGATACGGAGTGGCCAGAGGTAAGCGCCCGGCTCAAAACAAGGATGGAATCCCGATGATCGAGATTGCGCGGTGGTGCAGGCCATCCTTGCACCCGCGATTTTCCTCTTGGGCGCGCAACAGGGCGCGTTGCAGCGGATTACAATAGCTGCATGTCTGATCCGCTCGTCATAGCCAACCACACCTTTGGCTCCCGTTTAATCGTTGGGACCGGGAAATATAGGTCTTTTCAGGAGACAGCACGTGCGCTCGACGCAAGCGGTGCGGAAATCGTCACGGTTGCAGTTCGTCGCGTCAACCTTGATCGGAGCAAGGAGTCGCTGCTCGACTACATCGATCCCAAGAGGTATTTCCTGCTGCCGAACACTGCCGGGTGCTATACGGCGGAGGAAGCCATCCGCACAGCTCGCCTGGGGCGCGAGGTCGGAATTTCCGACTGGGTGAAGATCGAGGTCATCGGCGATCCCGCAACGCTCTACCCCGATGTGCAGGCGACACTTGAAGCCACCCGGGTGCTGGTGAAAGAAGGATTCACGGTGCTTCCCTATACCTCGGACGATGTGGTCTTTGCGAAACGACTGCTCGATGCCGGGGCTGCCACCATAATGCCTTTGGCAGCACCGATCGGAAGTGGGTTGGGAATCCAGAATAAGGCGACGCTGCAGATATTACGCGAGATGATCACCGGGGTGCCGTTGATCGTCGATGCCGGTGTGGGTACAGCCTCCGATGCAACCCTGGCAATGGAGCTTGGCGCGGACGCTGTGCTCATGAATACCGGGATCGCCGCGGCAAACGACCCCGTGTTGATGGCCGAAGCCATGAAGAATGCGATCCTCGCCGGCCGTCAAGCCTACCTTTCCGGTCGGATGCAGAAGAAGCTCTACGCAACCGCCAGTTCGCCCCTGGAAGGGGTAGTACGGTAGTCTTTCCTTCCGTTGCAAACCTGCGGTACTATTCCGTCATTCATTTGGTACGCGTTCTTGTAGTTCCTAAATCCTTACCGTCGGTGGTCTTCGCAAAATCGCAGCGGTCACAAAGGAGGCCCATGCTGAGGCTCAAAGTGAATGGAGTGGAACGCAGTTTTGATGGTGATCCACAGATGCCGTTGCTATGGTACCTACGAGACATTCTCGGACTCACCGGCACCAAGTACGGCTGCGGTATGGCGCTGTGTGGCGCCTGCACGGTCCACCAGAATGGCAAGGCGATCCGTGCGTGCGTGACCCCGATGAACAAAATCGCCGGCACGGAGATTCGGACAATCGAGGGTCTCTCGGCAGATGGGTCGCATCCCGTGCAGAAGGCGTGGATGAAGATCAATGTTCCGCAATGCGGTTATTGCCAGCCGGGACAGATTATGCAGGCGGTGGCCTTACTCGCTAGCAATCACCATCCCACCGACGCGCAGATTGATGAAGCGATGGCCGGTAACTTGTGCCGTTGCGGAACTTATCAGCGAATTCGCGCAGCCATCAAACAAGCAGCGGGAGTACGGGCATGAACAACGTCACAAATGTCAGCCGCCGCGGTTTTCTACAGGGCGTGTTTTCTGCAAGCGCCCTTGTGTTGAGTGTCAAGCTGGCGCCATCCGCCCTGTGGGCTGCGGAGACCGGTGGCCAAACTGGCGCAGAACATGCCCCCTTCCATCCGAGTTTGTGGGTTGGGATTGAGCCAGACGGCACAGTCATGATTGTGGCGCACCGGTCGGAGATGGGCTCGGGCAGCCGTACCGCCCTCCCATTAGTGCTGGCCGACGAACTTGGCGCTGATTGGAAGCGGGTCAAGATTGAGCAAGCCATTGGCGACAAGCGTTACGGTGAGCAGGATACCGACGGCTCGCATTCTGTGCGGGATTTTTATCAGACAATGCGCGAAGCGGGTGCGACCGCGAGAATCATGCTGGTACGTGCAGCGGCGAAGGAGTGGGGAGTTCCGGAATCCGATTGTGAAACAGAACTTCACTGTGTGGTTCACAAGTCGAGCGGCAAAAAGGCCGAATTCGGGAATCTGGTTGCGGCGGCGGCGCAGGTTCCGGTTCCATCGAAGCAAGAGTTGACCTTCAAGCCAAAGAGCGCGTGGCGCTACATTGGCAAAGGATTGCCGAGCTACGATCTCGGGACGATCTGCTGCGGAAAGGCTGGGTTCGGAGCGGATGCGCATGTGGAGGGCATGGTGTTCGCAGCGGTGCAGCATCCCCCGGTTTTGGGCAGCAAAGTGAAGTCGTATGACGACAAAGCTCCTCTGCAGGTGAAAGGCGTGCAGCAAGTACTCGCTCTCGACGGATTCAAAGGCGCTCCCGCATTTCAACCCTTGGGCGGTGTCGCTGTCATCGCCGACAATACCTGGTCAGCATTGGAAGGAAAGAAGAAGCTGAATGCCAGCTGGGAGAACTCGCCCCATGCGGTCTACAACTCCGACGACTTCAAGAAGGAGTTGCAGAAGACTGCCCGGACCGCGGGCAAAGTAATACGCAACCAGGGTGACGTGGATGCGGAGTTCGCAAAGGGCGGCAAGACGCTCGAGGCGGACTACTACGCTCCCCACCTCGCCCATGTTTCCATGGAACCGCCCGTGGCATTGGCGGATGTTCAGGGTGACCGGGCCGTGATCTGGGCGTCTACGCAAAATCCGCAGGCGGTACAGGAGGTCGTTGCTGCACAGCTGGGGATTCCGCAAGAGAACGTGATCTGCCACGTGGCCCTCCTGGGTGGCGGTTTTGGACGAAAGTCAAAGCCTGACTACGTTGCCGAGGCTGCCATTCTCTCGAAGAAAACCGGCAAGCCGGTAAAGGTCAGCTGGAGCCGTGAGGACGATGTAAAGTTCGGTTACTACCATTCGGTTGCGGCAATGTACATGAAAGCCGCGCTCGGTCAGGATGGGATGCCAACGGCTTGGTTGCATCGATCGGTTTTCCCGCCTATTGGGTCCACCTTCACGGAGGGTTCACAGTACGGCGATGAGGGCGAGATGGCGATGGGATGGACCGACGTTCCCTACCAGCTTGCCAACTTCCGCGCGGAGAACGGGCCGGCCCCGGCTCACGTTCGCATCGGCTGGCTGCGCTCGGTAGCGAACATTTATCACGCCTTCGCAGTTCAGTCGTTCACCGATGAACTGGCACATGCCGCGGGGAAGGATCCTGTCGACTACCAGCTGGCATTGCTCGGCAATTCTCGGAAGATCGATCCGAAGCAGACCCAGGGATTTCCCGAAAGCCCCGCTGGATACGAGTACGACACAGAGAGGTTGCGGCGAGTCATCGAGTTGGTGGCGGCGCAATCCAATTGGGGCAAGAGAAAGCTTGGTAAGGGCCATGGCTTAGGCATCGCGGCCCACCGGAGCTTTCTCACATATGTGGCGACGGTGGTCGAGGTCGAAGTCAACGATCAGGGCGGGATTCGGATTCCGCGAGTTGACACGGTTGTCGATGCCGGACTCGTGGTCAATCCCGAGCAAACACGACTCCAGTTCGAAGGCGCGGCGGTGTTTGGGACTAGCCTGGCACGTTATGGCGAGATTACGGCCAAGAATGGTGTCATCGAGCAATCAAATTTCAACGACTATCAGATCGCTAGGATGGAGGATGCCCCCTATCAGGTAAACGTGCATGTGCTCGAGAGCGATGCGCCACCCGCAGGAGTAGGCGAGCCTGGAGTTCCGCCATTCACGCCCGCATTGTGCAATGCGCTCTTCGCGGCCACCGGAAAGCGAGTCAGGGAGCTGCCACTCTCGAAAATGGACTTTTCGGCGGCATAAACACTGTCCTGATGCAAGATCCATGAATCGCGGCTCCCCTAGACGCTCAGCGCTAGCACTTTCCTGAGCACCAAAGGTAAGGCACGATTTTCCCTCAACTACAGAATTGCAGGGATAGCGTGTGTACGAGCCTTTGCCTAGGATTGTTGTGGGATTTTTGTCGCAGTGCCGGTTGGCAAAGGAGAAATCGGAAAATGATGAAAACACGGGTAATTACGAGTTTTCTTGCAATCCTGGGGACGGCGGCCCTCGTCGTCGCAGCGGCCGGTCGGTTGAGCGCCCAATCTAGCGATACGAACCGTGATGACTCGGCTACCAGCGCAAGCAGCAAAGACGAATCGGATATTGAAAAGCGCATCAAAAACGCAGCCCAGGTTCTCGAAGAGGTGATGGGCCAAAAGGATAAAGCCATTCCCGACAAGATCATGAGCGACGCAGAGTGCGTTGCGGTCGTGCCATCCATGGTCAAGATCGCCATCGGTTTCGGCGGGAGCCATGGCAAAGGTGTCGCCACCTGCCGGACCACGACCGGCTGGAGCGCGCCCGCGCCATTCTCAATCACCGGCGGAAGCTGGGGCCTTCAGATCGGCGGCCAAGCGATTGACCTTGTGATGTTGGTGATGAACAAGAAGGGCATGGATGCCTTGCTTTCAAGCAAGTTCAAGATCGGCGCCGACGCATCCGCAGCGGCCGGGCCGGTTGGGCGTCAGAGCGAAGCCAGCACCGACTGGAAAATGAAATCTGAAGTGCTGACATATTCGCGAGCGCGTGGCGTCTTTGCCGGAATCGACCTTAGCGGCGCAAAGATTTCACAAGATGCGGACGAAACCAGAATCCTGTTCGGGAAAATGGTCCCGTTTGCCACCATTCTGAGCGGCAAGGTCGCGCCCCCGACTGGCAGTGAGCCCTTCCTCGCCGCGGTGCGCAAATACGCAACCCAGGCGCGCGAGCAGGGTGCCCTGAACCCGGCATCCGCTCCGGCGTCTCAATAGACAAACCAATCGTAGAACTAAGGGAACTGCCTTCACTCGCAGTTCCCTTTTTTTCGACCCCGGTGGCCTGCGTCCCGATCGGCCTACGCCTAACGAATTTGGTTCTGTGCTTGTGAGAGGATCGCTTCGCCGGAAATGCGTTCGCGGCTAGGCGCACTGACGTGCCAATGCCTTCGCGCCGACGAAATTTTCGAATTGCAGCGCGCGCTTCTCGGCAGTATGTTCGGCGAGTACTCTTTCCTGGGCCCGCAGCCCAATCCTATCCACCTGTTCATCGCTCAGTTCAGTCAAAAAGGTGACCACTTCCGACGCCGAGTCGGCCAAAAGGATCTCAACGCCTGGGGTAAAGAAAGAATCGATTCCGCTCCAAGTGTCCGAAATGATTGCCGCTCCGCAACCTGCGGCCTCGAAAAGGCGCACGGAGGGTGAGTATCCCGCTTCGATCATGTCCTTGCGGGTGAGGTTCAAAGTGAAGCGGCTCGAACAATAAAAGGGCGGATGAAATTTCGGCTCTAAATGGATGACTCGCTTCACATTCTTCGGCCAGAAAATGTCAGAGGGATACTGCGGCCCGGCGACAATGAAACGGCTGCCGGGTAGTTTCGCGGCTGGCTCGCACAATAGTTCTTCCAATCTTCGCTGACGATCAGTCGCATACGTACCCATATAGCTCAGCTCGCAGCGGAAGTGATCATCGGGCTCACTCATGCGGTAGCGATCGGGATCAAAGGAGCAATACAGCGGGATGGTGCGCTTGGCGCCGAATTCGCTCTGCAATTCACACAACATTGGTCCGCCCGTAAAGCTGAAATAAATGTCGAAACCTTTTAGCTGCTCGCGGGTGAGATATTCTGCGTCCCCGGCGCGGAGCTTGGAAACCGTGATGGGCGTATCGATGTCGTAGAAGGCCTTGACTGCAGCATTAGAACCTAAGACGGTCGGAATGGCTTCGGCAGAGTCGGGGAAATAGGAGCCAACGATCGCGACATCGGCGTCGATCAACTCGCGACGCAGCAAGGGTTGCACCTCCGGCCAACGTTCATAAATGTGCACTTGGCAGAATGGGGGCTGCGGCATGTCACGATTGGACGCGTACCACTCGAGGTCGCGCTCGAAAAAGACGATCTCGTGACCACGAGCGTTTAAACCCCGCAGGAGCGCCCGATAGGTTGTGGCGTGTCCATTTCCCCACGATGAGGTAATCGACAAGCCGCAGATGACAATTTTCATCAGTTCTCTCGCTCGGCCATGAGTGATGCAGAATTGGTACTCACGAACCCTCCATCCGCTCGCAAGATCTCGTCCACCTGCCTGGCACGGAGCTGGTAGGTATGGTCGCGTAGAGCATGCTGGTTCATGGCGGCACCGATGGTTCGCGCCTGCTGGGGGCGAATCTCCTGCAAGTAACGCACGATCTCATCAGCGTTGTGCGCCACCAAGATCTCGCGCCCGGGCTCGAAGAAGTGCTCCACTCCACGCCAGGCATCTGTGATGAGACAAGCTCCTGCTCCGGCTGCCTCGAAGACGCGGGTGGGAGGAGAAAATCCTACTTTGGCCATGGATTGGCGGTTGATATTCAATACCATGCGCGCGGAGCAATTGATCACGTTATGGCAGGCTGTGCCGACGTGGCCGATCCAGCGTACATTCCCGGGCATTCCCTTTCCGCCCCAACCTTCTCCCCCTAAGAGGAACTGGAGCTTCGGCGCTTGTTCGGCGGAAGCAAAGAAAAATTGGTCGACGCGCGCTTCCCGATCCGGCATACGGTTGCCGATGAAGGCAAGATCGCACGTCAGCTGAGGATCAGCCGGGACCGGGAAATGGGTGTCTGGATCGAGCGCGTTGTAGATGGGATAGCAGTTCTTCGCGCCGAGTTTTAGATAGTGGTCCACTACGGGCTGCCCACCCCCGTAAGTGAAGATGAAGTCGTATTGCGGAATCAGAGCGCGGAACGGATCGCGGAAGTTCTCTTCTACGCGGGCGAGGGTTGCGGGGGCATCGACATCCCAAAAGGCCACCTGCGCATTCCCGGAGCGGCAATGGAGGACTTCCCGTTCGAGAAGTTCGTCCTCAGCGCCAACGCCGCTGTGTTTGATGATCAAGTCTGAGGCGCAGGCGTCGGCAAGAACCGACTCGAGCTCGCGGGGGGGTTCGTAGACCCGCACCGTGGCGTAATCGATTGTCGCGCAATCGCGGTTCTGCTGGCGCTTGTAGATATCGGGCTCGGAGAAGGTGATGTCGTGACCGAGGGCGTGGAGGTTTTTGTAAATGCCACGATAGTAAGTTGCCGCACCGTTCCAGTAACACGAGGTTAAGCTGGAACCAATCACGTAAAGTCTCATTCCTCAGCTCTCCAGCTCGTGACAAATTTCGAGCAACTGCTGTGCGCGATGGGCACAGGTGTGGCGCGCGCGAATGGTCCCCAGACCGCTCGAGGCGAGTTGCTGCCGGGCACAGTCGTCGCGCAACAAATTTCTGAGCTCGGCGATCATCGCCTGTGAATCCGAGACGCAGAGGTAGTCCTGCCCCGCGCGAAACAAGCCTTCGGCGTCATTCCAAGGTGCGCACACCAGCGGCGAGCCGGACGCCAGCGCTTCAAATACCCGGATAGTCGGCACGCCACTCAAGCCGTTGGCATAGAACCTGCGCGGTACGTGCAGGCTGATCTTGCTACCCGCGTACATCTGCGGGGCACGCAGGTTCGGCAGGTAACCGCGAAACTGAACGTTGGATTCGACCAGGCGGGCGAGAGCGTGCTTGGGATACCGAACACCATGAACCGCAAAAGTCGTCCCTTTTAGTGCAGCAGCTGGCAACATGAGGAAGTCTTCCAATTCGCGCGTACGCTCTTCGTCCCCCCAGTTCCCGATCCAGACGACATCCGTTTTCTTTTCAGCAATCCTTGGGAAAAAGTGAGCGGTGTCGGCGGCCTCGTGAAATGTCCAGGTGCGCTTTACGCCAAAGGCTTCGGCATATATGCGCCGGATGGCATCGCCGAAGGCAAGAACGCCATCCAGTTGGTTTAGTGGAAAACGAAGGATTTCCTTGGGATTCGTATACGCCCGATGGTGCGTATCGTGGAAAAGGACGCGGAACCGGAACTTGGGTTTCAGCTCCAAGATGGCCTGGACCAGTTCTGGCGAATTCCATTCGTGAATTACGACGATATCGGCGCCTTCGAGTTCGGCCCCGAGGAATGCGCGCCAACCTTCTCCCATAGAGTAGAGCCGCACGTCCAGGTCGGGAAATGCGCTCCGAAAACTTGTCGTGGCGTCCGAGAGCGCGGTCTTGCCTTCGCCTGCGAGATTCGTGATCGACCAGCCGCCCCGTTCTTCGTAGCAGCGGATCTCGTGGCCAAGTTTTGCCAGTTCGCCGGTCAGGCCGCGGAGGAAGTGCGCATTACCGTGATTCCAGTCGGAGATCCATGAATGCGCGAAAAATCGGAAGCTTAGGCGTCCGTTCATCCCACTTTCTCCGTCCGTGCGGCGACCTGATGATAGGCACTCTCGTACTCGGCGACCATGCGCGCCGCGGTGAATCTCTGGCAAGCCCGGAGGAAGGCCTTGCTGGCAAGCTGATCCCGCAGCTCCGGATCGCCCCTGAGTTCAATCAGTGCGCGCGACAGCTCAGCCGGGTCGCCTTTGCGGAAGTAGGTTGCGGCATCTCCCCAGAGTTCATGGAACACCGGGATGTCGTTCATCACCAGTGCACAGCTGGAAAACGCCGCCTCGAGCGGGGACAGGCCAAACGGTTCGTAACGCGAGGTAGCAACATAGATTGATGCCTGGGCGTAGAGGGAGCGAAGTTCGTCCTGTGATCTTGGGCCGAGGAGCTCAACATTGGGAGGACAGGCGGGAAGATCCTTTGCTTCCTGGCCGGGCTCGCGAGTCCACCCGACAATTTTCGTCTCTAGTGGTTGAGCAGCCTGCAGCAACAGCGAAACGTATTTGCCTTCGTCCCAGATACGGCCCACAGAGAGCGCGAAGTCGGTTTTGCGCTGGTCGGGCGCGAACAGCTCCGGTGAACGGCCATTGTAGATGACTGCGGCCCGTTCTAACGGCAGGTAATGCCGTGCAACCGCGTCCAGCATCCATTGCGAAGGCGCAACCACCAGGTCTGCGCCACGCAACCCGTTCGTCACCCGCTCCCGGTAGCGACGCATCCAGGGTGCATTGTCAGGCTCACAGTTGTGAACTCCCACCCACCAGCTGACGATGTCGCTGTGGGCCACGACGATCCGCGGAACATCAGCGTCGATGTCTCCATAGCAATACTGGCTAAAATGCAGCACATCGGGCTGGATTTCTCGAACCAACAAGTCCAGATAGCGCCGCGATTCCTCGATGTCCCGCTCAGCCACTTCCATCCATTCCAGGCGGTATTCGGTGGGTCGGTAATCGACGGTGGCAAGGCTCCGCAACCACAAGGTTTGGTCTGGACTTGGCAGTTTGCCGAAGCTGACCAGAGTGATCTTGTGCCCACGCGAAGCTAGGCCGGCAACCAGCTCTCGCGTGTAGGTCCAGACCCCGCCGACGGTGTCGGAGGTGATCAGTACGTGCATTCGAGGTCCTCGATAGGCGCGGGCTGCTGCTCCTGGATGTCGCTGAAACCTTTGTCGCGGAAGGCACTCAGGTAGTGCTGGTGCGCCCGTTCCCAGGCGTAATCATCGGGTTGGCCAAAGCGCTGCAGATAGTCCGGGGTCCCCGGGAAGGCGAACATGGGCACGGGCTCGCTTACCCAGACGCCGTGCGTGCGCAGGTTTTCCTGGAAATCACGCACCTGGTCGCGGCTATCATGCTCGGTAAGAATCAGATTTGCCTGCACCCAAGGCACGCGCTGACGAGCGTAAATGAGCAGTTCGGTAATGCGTTCGGTGGTCATGCGACAGTTCTTGTTCAGCTCATCGCGACCTGTCTCGGTGATCGACTCGATTCCACACTCCATAGAAACGCAGTGGGCATGACCGAGAAGGTCCAGAGAATCCTCATCCCAGAGATCGATGCGAGTCTGCAATCCGATCGTGATCTCGCGCTTGCTCAATTCCTGTAGGAGCTGGCGAACCGACTTCCCAACTCCGAAAATTTCATCAATCCAGTAGATGTAGTCGACGCCACGGGACACGAGTGCGTCCACTTCTTGTAAGACAACGTTCACGTCGCGCTCACGGAATTTATTGCGAAACAGGGTCTTATTGCAGAAATGGCAGGCCCAGGGACATCCACGGGCGAACTCTAGTTCCGCGCCCCGCCCTGAGCCATGGAAGACATGATGGCGGTGATCGTGCAACTCCACCTTGTAGTTTTCGAAGCTGAGGGCGCCAAGCTTCTTCATGTCGGTGACACCGAGGGCCGCACTCAGGTGGATGCCAGAGTCATCGCGCCAGCAGCAGCCGTCGATTTCCGACCAAGGTCGCGATGCCAGCTGCGGCAGCGTTTGGTCGGGCTCCCCGCGCATGGCGATATCGCAGTGAAGCTTGCGAAGCGTAGTGCCGGGAGTCGCCGAAGGATGTGGACCAATTGCAACTTTCACTGCGCGTGTATCCAGATCGGCAAACCACTTCTGCGGAACCCGCAGTTCCGGCGGAGGGCAACGCCAGAACAGATAGGAGGGTGCGGTCGGGATCACCAGGAAGTCGGGACGAAAATCATCCAGCACGGCCTTCACTTGCCGCGTGCTCAGCTTCTCTAGTTGCGCGTCCAAGAGTATCGGCTCGTGTCCCGCAGCCTTGACTTGATCGAAGGCAAACAGCAGTTCGAGCGGAGAGTGCGGATCTTGGCAGCCGAAATAGGTTGAACCTTCGAACGTCCATGCCGGATTGACGAACGCGTATCTCACGACGCCGCCTCCGGCATTCCCGCCAGCAGCGATGATGCAAACGACGCCGCGGGTACGCGCTCCTCTAGTTTGTGCTCCTTCCACCAGGCGTAGATAGCCTGCAGCGTCTGCTGAACATTGCGCCGCGGCTTCCAACCAGTGTGTTTCTTCAGCTTGTCGTAATCGGTGACATAGAACAGCTGATCGCCGGGACGGGGTCGCTGCAGAGTGTAATGAATTCGCTTGCCCGTGACCTCGGCGATTTCATCGATCACCTCGATGAGCGAAACAGAATTGCTCATCCCGCCCCCGATGTTGTAGATCTGGCCGGCGGTCTTTTCGAGGCTCGCGCGTATCTTCTCGAATGCATTCACGAGGTCGTGCACGCACAAAATGTCGCGAACCTGGCGACCGTCGCCATAAATCGTGACCGACCGATCCTCCAATGCGGAGTAGAGAAAGTGGGCAACCCAGCCCTGGTCCTCATTTCCAAACTGCCGCGGGCCAGCAATGCACGACATGCGGAGCACAACTGTCGGCAGGGCAAACATGCGGCTGTAATCGTGAACGTATTGGTCCGCGGTTCCTTTGGAGCAGCCGTAGGGAGAGTAAAGATCCAAGGGCTGAGATTCGTTGACCCCTTTCTCGTCGACGGCACAGTAGCGGCGGCCGGTCTGGACGAGTTTCTTGCTGGCGAGATTTCCGTAAACCTTGTTTGTAGAAGTGAACAGAATGAACGGCTGGCGACCGCTCTTGCGGGCAGCTTCCAGAATATTCAGGGTTCCAAGAGCATTCACTTCGAAGTCAGTACGTGGATCGGCGACCGAGGAAGTCACCGCCACCTGGGCTGCGAAGTTGTATATCTCACTTGCACCCAGAACCGCCTTTTGAACCGACGCCGCATCTCTGATGTCGCCGATGGTGATCTTCAGGCGCTCGGCGTTCTCCGCTTCACGTCGAACGCACTCCAGGTTGCTTTCAACGCCAATCCGGGAGAGATTATCGAAGATGTGAACGCGCGCATCCGTACTCTTCAGAAGGTACGAAGCCCAATTGGAGCCGACAAAGCCCGCACCACCGAAGATCACGACCGAACGAAACGATAGCACTTTCTTCACTTCTACACCTCGAACTGCGCCCACCCGGGGCGCATGGATTTACCGCTAGGCGACGAGTCCATGGATGTCGAGCTGCTGCATCGCCTGGTCCACCGAATCCTTGGCCGGCTGGCACTGGAGCCAACGGACCAATTCTTCTACGCCCTTTTTCAAGGTCATTTGCGGCCGATAGCCAAGAAGGTGCGATGCCTGTGTAATATCGGCGAAGCAGTGCCGCACATCTCCCGCTCGGTATTTCCCGGTAATTTCGGCTGGCAGATGAATGCCCAGTGCCTGCGACAAAGCATCGGCGACCCCGCGAATCGTGACCGGTTCGCCGGAGCCGATGTTCAGCGCTTTGCCATCGGCGCCAGAGTTCTCGATTGCGAGCAGATTCGCCTGCACCACATCGTGAACGCTGACGAAGTCGCGCATCTGCCGGCCATCTTCGAAAATAAGCGGCGATTTACCATTCAACAGCCGCGAGGCAAAGATCGCACAGACCCCGGTATAGGGATTCGACAGTGACTGGCGCGTGCCATAGATATTGAAGTAGCGGAGGGCCACGGCAGGGATCTGATACGTCCGACCAAACAGCAGGGTCATCTCTTCCTGATCTTTTTTTGAAAGTGCGTAAACCGAGGTGCACTGTAGCGGTTTCTCCTCACGGGTGGGTACCGGCATGAGACTTTGGCCGCAGGTAGGACAGAGAGTTTCCCAGTTCTTGGCAATGAGTTGATCAAGCGGCCGAGGTTGCGGTGCCATGTCACCGCACTCCGGGCAGACGTATCTCCCCTCGCCGTAGATCGACATAGAAGAGGCGACGACGATTTTTTCAGGTGCCGCGTGCGTGTTGAGAATCGCCTGGAACAGATTGGCCATGCCCAGGTTGTTGGTAGCCGTGTACTCGGATATCTGGTACATCGACTGGCCGACCCCGACCGCCGCGGCAAAGTGGCAGATCACGTCGGCGTCTTTCACCGCGAAGCTCAATTTTGCGAGATCGCGCACGTCGCCGTGAATGAACTCGACTCCGTCTGGAATGTAAGGGTCCTGGCCGTGATGAACTTGCGGAGTGAGGCTGTCAAAAACGCAAACCTCGTGCCCTGCTTCCACCAGCGCTCCCGCCGTGTGGGAACCGACAAAGCCTGCCCCGCCTGTAATAAGAACCCGTTTTCCTCTCACTTAGCGCTCTCTTCTTACAAGGATGATTAACTATGGCCTGCAAGCTCCTGAATACAAATAAGTTAATATGCGTTGAGACAGGCGCCGTATCACAGGAACATTCCCAGCGAACTTTGGATGTATGTCACTTTGGGGGAGATGTCTTCCGCGCCTAACTTCGACGAGAGAATCGAAAGCAGGTGTGCTTGCGCGAGATGATCCGCGCGGCCTCAGTTCGGCGGTAGCAATTCTATTCCTGCGAATGGTCCTAGCTTGCGCGAATGACGTTTTCTGGCGTCTCGCCCAGCACATTCGGCCCGTGCCTATGGAGTTGGCCTGGCGCATATCGGGCGACGATCTGGCGTGCGAAGTCTGCGAAATCGTTTGGATTTTTGGGCGGACTTGTGTAGTGCGCATTGACACCGAGGTGTTCGGGGGTGAAGCAAAGGGTAAGGGTTGTCGTAAATTCGTCGAGCACTTGCATCTGCCGATCGAACCATGCCTCGGCATTTGGACGGAACGAATCAGCCCAGCTCAGTCCCGTGCGCACATAGTTGACGCCCAGCCTGCGCAACCATTCGGCGGCGGGTTCAAGGCGGTGATCCTCGAAGTGGAACCACTGACAGATACCCAGCCCGGCGGGAAAATGCTTCAGCGCAAGCTTCGGCGTGCCGTCTTCGTGCAGGAGTCCCATGTAATAGTGCCGATAGTAGGCGCTGCCCTCCGCTTCCTTGTGACGCGTTGTCGCGGTCCAGGTAGCGGGAAGATCGTACAGGCTATACCAATGCACGCGCTCCACAATGGGCATTAATAGTTCCGCGGTGCGCTGAAGGCCGAAGACCTGCACCTCTTCCGCTCCGAAGGAGGAGACGCCCGCTTCAGAAACCCACACGGGTTTTGCCGTGACCGCACGGATCTCATCGATCTTGTGCGGCCAGTCATGGATGCTCCAGTGGTTCCAGTCGAGCGGAAATCCGTGAATGGCGACAACGTCTACCACATCCAACACGCCGTAGCTTCCGAGGAGTTCCACAAATCTGGGGTCAATGGGGGAGAGTCCGCCGAGCACGATGGCAAGGTTTGGATTGATGCGTCGAATTTCCGTCGCCGCCGCGATCGTCATGGCGGCAAACATCTTCCAGTCGGGATCGATTTTGAAGTCCCAATGAGAGAGATTATTCGGTTCGTTCCACAGCATCACCGCCTCAATCATGCAGCCCGTCTCCGAACTTAGCGTTGTGCATTGCTAGAGTGTGCCTTCGAGCTCGCGTTCTACAACGTACTGGCCTTCCCGTTTCACGTGCGTGGGATGACAGATCCATGTCTCCGGCTCGGGATGAGCTGTAATCTCTAGACCGGAGCTCCTGAGCATCGACTCGACGGCAGCGCGATTCGGAATCCACCAATTAGTAGGATCGTGAGAGTAGCTTTTCTCAATGAAGTACATTGCCGGGAAATTGGGTTGCTCAAAGATCTGCGTGTTCCAGAACGGGTAGTCTTCTTCCCAATTTTGTACGTCGCCGGATCCGCGCACCATGGTTTGAAATACCAGCATGTCGCCAACCTTCTTTATTAGGTTGTCAAGGGCGTAGAGCGGATAACGGAGGTGGTAAAAGACTCCCATAAACAAGACATAGTCGAACTTACCCTGAATGTGGTCGGTTTCGTAGACGGAGCATTTCTGCAGCTCGATGTCCACCCCCAAAGTGTTTGCCGCAAAGCGGGCCTGCTTTAAGTAGCGTTCATCTACGTCGATGCCCAGGACACGTTTAGCCCCGCGTTTCTTCAGTTCGATCGAGTAGAAGCCGCCGTTGCAGCCGATGTCGAGAACCGTCGCGCCCGTAAGATCCTCGGGAATCGCGTGCGCAATCTGGCGCCACTTGATGCTTGGAAAATCGCCGAGGAAATGGTGGGGAGCGGTGGGCACGCCATGCAGGTTCAGATTGTGAAACCATTCGCCGAGTTCGGAAATGCGGCCGGCAAGCTCGCTGGACGCGGTAGAAGATGGGACTGCCTCGGGTAAGGAATCAGGAACAGAAGCCATGGCATGCAAATTGAAGTGCGGTTCAAAGATGCGCAAATTCAGAGTGGCGTTGTGTTTAGCGACGGGTTGAAGAATTGCCGACCGAGATGGTAACAACCGCAAGGAAGAAACAACCTAGCAGGGCCAAACTGCTGGCGCGCGACCTCTCTGCAACCGCTTGTAATGAAAAGCACATCCAAGGCGCTCATGGCGGGAGACGTCTCCAAAACGCCCGAAAGTTCATCGGTCACCAGCGCCATAGAGGTGCCGCTTCCGCCGGAGGCAGCCGAACTCTATCGCGAGGTGCTGCAAGCCATGAACGCGCACGAGCTGCCTTACGCGGTTGCCGGGGCCTTTGCCCTTCAGAAATACACGGGCATATCGCGGATCACCAAAGACCTCGATTTGTTCATGAAGGCGGAAGATATCCCGGCGGCGCTCGAGTATCTCAGGCAACTTGGTTTTCGCTGCGAGACGCTGGACCCGGTATGGCTCTCGAAGGCGCATCGCGGCGATTACTTCGTAGACCTAATCTCCGGGATGAGCAACGCGGTTATCGTGGTCGACGACAGCTGGATGCAACGAACGCTACCCGCGATGATCGCCGGGGTTCCATCCCGAATCATTTCGGTGGAGGACCTTTTGGGTTCAAAGCTGTTCGTCGTCAGGCGGGAGCGCTTCGATGGTGCCGACATCGCGCACATCATTTATCGAACCCAGGGCAAGCTGGACTGGAAGCACGTGCTTGACTTGGCCGGCGAGCATTGGGAGATGGTGCTCTGGGCCTTGATGCTCTTCCGCTACGTTTACCCGGCCCAGACACATTACGTTCCACTGTCACTTTGGCAGGATTTGCTGACCCGCTACATGCACGAAATTCAGCATCCCAATCCGCACGCACGTTTCCGTGGCAGCCTGGTCGACGACAATATGTTTTCGATCGATGTGAAAGATTGGGGGTTGCCGAACGTCGAGGAGGAATATAGGACTCAGGCCTTGCAAAACCAACCTGCCATTGCTTGGCCGCGACCGGAGCAGCGGCGCGCCACCGGAACTGAATAAGATGAGAGTAGCAGCCACCGCAGATCTCCATTTCACGCCCGCCCGATTCAGCGCCTTGCATGACCAATTGAACAAGGTGCGCGATGAAGCCGACGTGTTCGTGTTAGCCGGCGACTTAACCAACTTTGGTAGGCCCGATGAAATGGAGCCGCTGCTGAATGTGCTCGTGCGGCTCAGACTTCCTACCATTGCCGTACTTGGAAATCACGATTTCGAGAGCGACCGCCAGACTGAGCTCATGCGCATGATGACGCAGGAAGGGATCAAGGTGCTGGATGGCAGCGCGTATGAACGTGATGGAGTCGGTTTTGCTGGAACGAAGGGCTTTGTGGGTGGATTCGGGCGAGGTGTGCTTACTGCTTTTGGCGAGCAGGAGATCAAGACCTTTGTTCGCGCGAGCATCGATGAAGCATTGAAGCTCGAGCGCGCCATGTCCCAGCTGCGAACGCCCAAGCGGATCATCGTACTGCACTATTCCCCGATTGCCGCCACAATTCAGGGCGAGGCGCAGGAGATATATCCTTTCCTGGGGACGTCGCGTTTGGCTGAAGTTGTTGACCGCCACGGCGCCGACCTGGTCCTTCATGGACATGCGCACAATGGGTGCTGCGATGGACACACCCCAGGTGGAATCCCAGTGCACAACGTCGCAATAACTCTCCTGCAACGCGGGAATCCAAGCGCGGTGTATAGAGTGTTTGATGTTTAGGCCGCTCCCGACTACCGAATGATTCGCATTTCGTTACAGAGTTCACCCGATTACCCTGACAGCAGGTATCCACTAGCGTGAGCTGGTGAGCATGAGAGTCGCTCGCGTGCGCGGCAACAACGGCGCACATCCTGTTTGAGGAGGTAACGCATGGCACTGATTCTCCTGATCGTTGTGCTGTTGCTTCTAATCGGGGCTCTGCCTACGTGGCCGTACAGCACAGGCTGGGGCTATTATCCAAGCGGGGGGCTGGGATTGATCCTGCTGATCCTCATCATCCTTCTGCTGCTTGGTAGGTTGTGATTTTTTTTCACCGTACCTGGTCTCGACCTTCCACCATCCGTCGCGTCAAAAATGAACATCTAAGAGATCCATGAGTACTTCTAAAGCACAGGGATCATTTACAGCAGATATCGAGGCCATTCGACAGCGAGCGCGGCAGCACATTGAGAACGGCGCCGTAACCGATGCATATCGCGGAGATCGCGAAACCGTAATCAAGGTCTTGAACGAAGCGCTCGCGACGGAACTGGTGTGCGTACTGCGTTACAAGCGGCACCATTATGCGGCGTCGGGGATTCATGCGCAGGCGGTCGCCGAGGAATTTCTCGAGCACGCAAGGGAGGAGCAGGAACACGCCGACATGATCGCGGAGCGGATTACGCAGCTTGGAGGCGATCCGGACTTCAACCCGGAAACCTTGTCAAAGCGCAGCCACAGCGAGTATGTCGAGGGGAAGAATCTCTCCGACATGATCCGCGAAGACCTGGTTGCCGAGCGCATTGCCATTGAGTCCTACAGCGAGATCATTCGCTACCTGGGCGACAACGACCCTACCAGCCGCCGCGTCATGGAAGAGATTCTCGCGAAGGAGGAAGAACATGCCGAGGATCTGAAAACGTTGATTCAAACCCTGACGCAGGCCGAGCAAAAGCTGGGTCAAAAACAAAGTGCAGAGTGGCCTTTAAGGCGAGCATCCTAGGCCTGAGCTAAGCCCCGAGTTTAACCTTTCCAACTACTTAGAGGCAGAAAATCGTTCTGCGCGTAAGACCCGACGCCTACAGGCTTACCCGTAGTTAACTTACAGCGTTCGCCGCATTGTTTCGCACAAGACCGACCGGATAGGGTGCCACTATGCCGAAAAGTGCCAGACTGTCTTTCGTCCGTCGCGATGACAAACCTGGGTTCTGGGGGCGTACCTCCCGGAGGCAATTGGCACACTCCGCTGCACGTGAGTCGAGACCTACTCTGTTGTGGATAGACGATTTTCAGGTTGGCCTCGAGATGTATCGCTCGATGTTCGAAGGGCTCGGATACCGCGTGCTGACGGCCTCCTGTGGCGAAGCTGGACTACAGATTGCAGCGAGCAAACCCATCGACCTGGTTGTGACCGACTACGAAATGCCCGGCATGAACGGGGAGGCCGTGGCGATTGCCTTAAAAGCCCTGAAGTCTGACCTTCCGGTCATACTGTTCTCTGGGAGTACGATGGTTTCTACTCGTGCGCTGCAGGTGGTCGACGCCTGCTGCGATAAAGCTGGATCCAGAGAAGAACTCTTAGCCGCCATACACTTTCTTTTGCAGCCCAAACGCCCTGCCTTCCTGCAACCTCCCCCAGTACGCCCCGCGTCAGATCACAGACAGAGGACGGTCGCGTAGTCTCCGACTGCCTGTCGTTTCCAAATCTTAGAGCAGGAGAGTTCAACATGAGGAAGTTAGCGCTTTCACTCATCGTGGCGTTCGCGTTTTATGTGTCCGCGGCCGCTGCTCAGGCGGGGGCGGGGCCGAGATCCCAGGGCACACAGGGATCTTCCCCAAATATGCAGCAGCCTGGAGCGACACAACCCGGTGCGGCGCAGCCGGGAACGGCGGGACAATCACCCGACATGGGGCCTGGTGCGAATGATCAGACCGGAACCGCGAACACGAATTCCAATAAAGGTGAGAAGAAAATCAAGGGCTGCGTCGAATCGCAAAATGGCCAGTATGTCCTGTTGACGAAAAAAGGTAACGTCGCACTCGCTGGGCAAGACGTTTCCGCTCATGTCGGCCATGAAGTTTCTCTAAAAGGCACCTGGGACAATAGCGCAAACCCCAACGCTTCCCCGACCGCAAGCTCCTCGGGCGGCGAAGCCTTGTCGAAAGGCACATTCAATGTGACCGAAGTAAAGATGGAATCAGAGCAGTGCAAGGTCAAATCCAAAGACCACGCTGGAAGTGTTAGCGGCGGCAGCACCGGCACGGGCGCAGGCAGTGGAACGGGCTCGAACACCACGCCTCCGCAGTAGTGCGTTGTTGACCCCGGCTTTCAGTACAAAAGGGCCCCGCCCGCGGGCCCTTTTCCTTTTTGGGAAGTCCGTGACGTCTGGCTTGTTTTTCGAGTATCTCCAATAAAGTCAGAGGTTTGCAGGGTGGAATTGGCGGTTACTTAGGGCAGATAACCGATGTAGGTTGCGGCGTGACGTCCGCCCATCTACTGTCTTAAAAGACTTCGTCGAGGTCGAAACTCGAATCCGAGCCCGAAACGTATGACCCGTTCAGCAACTACCAGCAACCGAACCGGACCCCTAAGGCGGCGCAGCAACCGCATGGCCCTCAGGGCCGCGGTTGGACTCACCGGTGAAGACCACACCAAGACTTATTTTTCGTTCACGGCCAATGCTACAAGCTTAAATCGACACGGTGCGGCGATTCAGGTGCCTCGCGAACTGCCGATAGGCATGATGGTCCAAGTTCGGAACAAGCGCGGAACGAAGCTTTCGGCCCGCGTGGTGACACAGGTGAGCGCTGCGCAGGGAAAGCATATTTACGGCATCGAGTTCGTCGAAGACAGCGATCTATCGCGAACCTTCTGGGGAATCAACTTCCCCACCGACGCGTAGGCAGATTCCGCCAAAAGCAAGCTATGCACTCCGGTTACTTCTCTTGCGATCGATCCTGACTTAAAAAACGATCCGGACCGACAACCGGTTTCAATTTCGCGCGAAGAAACCAGTGCGGCCCGGCCTTTGTAAAAACATCGATCTGCTACTTTGCCGCGTGAGGCTATGCTCAGATCCGAGTGCTGCCGCGGCGAGTCAATCCTGTTATCAACGTGATGATAAACACCACGAGGAAGATAAAGAACAGGAGCTTCGCGATTCCGGCCGCTGCGACCGCCACACCGCCGAAACCGAAGATCGCGGCGATGATCGCGACAATCAGAAATACCAGCGCCCAATAAAGCATGCTGCCTCCTCTAGGCTTGGTCTATTGACCAGCATTCATGGCAAGAATAGCTAAGCCAGCAGCGTCTGACGATCAGGCCGACGCTGTACTTCAAAATGCGATTTGCTGTAGGGGAGATCCTGAATGCCGCTTGAGTTTTGTTCGGCTTAGCGTGGAAAAGGGAGGCTGGGGCGGCGCCTCGGAGTTCTGCGGTTCGTACGCAATTCAGAATCTGGAATCCGGGTATCGCTCGCCTGCTGCCACCAGTGCGTGGATCTCTTTGCAAGAACCGATCTTCCCTCTGGCCCCCGCGGCGGTGCAGTTCAGAGCTGCAGCTGCGCAGGCGAAGTCGAGTATGCGCTGCAGCGGCCAGTTCTGAAACAGACCGTAGATGAAGCCGGCATGGAAGATGTCCCCTGCCCCGGTCGTGTCGCTGGCTGAAACTCGGAACGCCGCTGCGTGCCAGAATTGCTCCCCATCCCAGGCAAGAACACCTTCTGTCCCGAGGGTAGCGGCTGCCAGACGGGATGCAAAGCGCGATTGCAGCCATTGCAGGGCTTTAGGCAACCCTTGCTCCCCCGAGATTCGTGCAGGAAAGTCTCTGCTCACGATCAGGTAGTCGATGTTTTCAAGCAGCTTTTCGACCTTCGGATAAACATCATCGAGGTCTGCAACCACCGAGATGCCCGACTCACGGGCCCATTGGGCAGCCTGAGTTGCGGCAGCCGTGTCGCAGCCGTCAACCAGCAGCACACGTGCGTCCACGATCCATTCGCGATTGAGTTCCTGTGGCTGCATGGCCAGCCGTGGATCACGATGCCAGAGGACGGATCGTTCGCCTTGTCCATCGACAAGGATGTGGGATTGGGCGCTGGCGCATTTGGGAACCGTGATGACCTGGGTTTCGAGGCCAGCCTCGGCAAACGCCCTGCGATGCATCAGAGCAGCCGGGTCGTCTCCCAACTTCCCGATGTAACGAGTGCGCATTCCCCAGCGCTCGCAGGCGATCACGGCTGTTGCCACCTGCCCGCCTGGCATGACGCTGAGGGAGTGCACATTGGCCTTGGAGCCGGGCTCAGGGAAATCTGCGATGGATATCAGGGTGTCGGTGGCGTTTAAACCGACGCCTACCAGGTCGACGACAGTCTTATTCACTGGTGAAATAGTCCACCGTAATCGGATTCTCGAACAGCGAATAGTCGCGTGTCACCACCGTGATTCCGCTGTCGGTAACGAAGTAGTTTTGGCGATCAGAGTCGGGATCAAAACCGATGGTGGTTCCTTCAGGAATATGGACGTCGCGATCGATAATGGCGCGGCGAACCTTGCAGTGCCGTCCAATGTTCACATGAGAAAAAAGGATGCTGGAATCCACGTCGGTGTAGGAATTCACACGCACATCCGGAGAGAGGATGCTGAACCGAACCGTGCCGCCTGAGACAATACAACCCGCTGACACGATCGAATCAAGCGCCGTCCCGGTCCGGCCGGGTTCTTCGAATACGAACTTCGCCGGCGGATATTGCCGCTGGTGGGTACGGATCGGCCAGGCTTCATCGTACAGGTTGAAAACCGGCGAGATCGAGACCACGTCCATGTTGGCTTCGTAGTACGCCTCCAGCGTTCCGACGTCCCGCCAGTAGAGCGCTTCCTTCTTGTTCTCATCGACGAAGTTGTAGGCATACACCCGGTAGTCGTCGAGCATCTTGGGAAGGATATCTTTCCCGAAGTCATGGGAAGAGTGTTCCTCCTCGGCATCTTTCAACAGAATGGGAATCAGGACATCGGTGTTGAAAAGGTAAATTCCCATCGAACCGGGAACTTTCGTCGGGTTTCCCGGCGAACGTAGCTTTGAGAAAGTGGGCTTCTCTTCGAAGCCATTGACGCGGTTGTCGCGATCAATCTCCATTACGCCAAAACGGTAGGTCTCGTCGGGGTCGATGTCAATCACACCTAAAGTGACGTCGGCCGCCGAGTCCACGTGCTGCTTCAGCATCAGGCCATAATTCATCTTGTAGATGTGGTCGCCGGAGAGAATCAGCACATGTTTTGGCTGCTCGGAGCCGATGGAATAGATGTTCTGGTACACCGCATCGGCCGTGCCTTGGTACCACTGGTCACTGACCCGCTTCATCGGCGGGAGCACCTCGACGAACTCTCCCATTTCTCGGGCCACGATGTTCCAACCTTCGCGGATGTGACGGTTGAGCGAGAGCGCCTTGTACTGCGTCAGGATATAAACTCGGCGCAAGTCCGAGTTCACGCAATTGGAAAGCGTGATGTCAATGATGCGGTAGATACCGCCAAACGTTACAGCGGGTTTGGCACGGTCGCGGGTAAGAGGGTAAAGGCGCTCCCCTGCTCCTCCCGCCAGAAGCACTCCCAACGTATCCTTCATGTCGTTCCGCTTTGATGATTACGGGCGCGTGTGCGACATACGCCTGAGCAAAAACTTAGCAGCCCACGATACTACATGCAATGCGGCGGGAACGCCAAGCAGACCTCGGACGCGCTGGCCGATTGCCGACGACTCAGGCTCAGAACTTGGATTCGCGGGTTATGGCTGTTTAACATGCGAGAAATGCGCGAGAAAACAATGGTTCATAGCGCTCTGCTGTTATTGTTGCTTGCCCCTGCGAGTTCCATGTTTGCCGGCAATGTCCGTTCGGCGACCGCGGTTACCTGGCAGCCGGCAAATCCGGTCCGCGGGTCCGCGGTGCTATTTCAAGTAAGCACTCCCCGCGGCGTGCGCGAGCTTTCCGGCAGGTGGTTTGGACGCGAGCTCAAATTCTCACCCCTAGACAATAAAGGCAGCTTCTACGCACTGGCTGGGATCCCGATTGAAACGGCGCCTGGCAGCTATGACCTGGAATTGAATGGCCTGCGAAGCACCGGCACCTTCCATCTCTTGAAGAAAGTCCGGATTGGACAGGCACGATACCCGAGAGTTGCGATCACCGTCGCCAAACAGTTCACCGAGCCCAATCCGGAACAATTGAAGCAGATTGATGCCGATAAGCAGATAAAGCAAGCGGTCTTTTCAAAAACGTCGGAGGCTCAATTGTGGCATGGAGATTTTCGACCGCCGGCAGAGGCGCCGACTTCCGGAGTATTCGGGACCGAACGGGTATTCAATGGAAGGGTACAGAGCCGACATCTCGGTCTGGACTATGCCGTGCCCTCGGGTACTCCAATACGAGCCATTAACCATGGCAGGGTGCTGCTGGCCGAACACCTGTACTTCGAGGGCGGGTTCATCGTTATCGATCACGGGCGGGGATTGATGAGCCTTTATCTCCATCTCTCCGACTTTATGGTGAAAGAAGGCGATGTTGTCGCGGCCGGCCAGGTCATTGCCTCCAGTGGTGGCAGCGGCCGGGCCACCGGGCCTCACTTGCACCTGGCGGTCCGCTGGCAAGGCATCTATTTGGATCCCGCGGTAGTCCTCAGGTTGCAAGTCCCAAAATACTGGTAATAGGGGCCAAAAAACGAGTTCTGTTACGCTTTCGGAACAGCATTGTCTTTCTTTGACCATCGTCGGAGCAGCAGGAAATTCGTTTTTCTTGGGCTTTTTGAAGGTATGTTCCATTTTCGTAACACAGCTCCAAAACCGACGCACAAACATGGGGCGGGGGTACTCTCTCGATAAGCGTTCGCCGGTTAGGCGTGGGGAAGCGCGACGTTTTCTCGCCGGACGAAGGCTATCGGGATCTTGGAGGGCCCCCCTGACAAGCTCCCGATTTTTGTTGGCGCCGGTTCCGATTTACGACCCAGATTCTTGTGAAAGCTCAGATGGCGGCGACGCGGGTCTGCGGGTTGGGTTCGGTTTCGATAGCCACTCCATCGCGGTAACTCACCACTCGACCAGAGATTGCCGGAACGCGTTCTCCCGGAACGATAATTCCAACCAGATTCAGAGGATCGGCGGCAGAGATAGTAACAACCTCCCCGGACGGGGGGACTTTACGGGTCGCCCGCAAAGACTCAACCGCAACCGGCAGGGCAAACTGCTCACCGAGGAAGCCATCAACGAAGCGGCCGCCGCGGATTTCGCCACGGGCCTCGAGTCGTCGAAACGCCAGCTGTAGTTCACGCCATTTAGGAAGATTGCTCTCGCGGGCTAAAAGGTCTCGGAAGACCACGCCGTAACGCTTCAGAAGCATCCAGCTGGTCGCTTCTACGGCACGATCGCGCTCGACGGCAGAATCAGTATGCAGGATTGCCCAGCGGCCAGTACTGTGGCGAGGACGGGCGCTGCGCCCATTTCCCTGTCCAGAGCGCCGTTTGGGATCAATCAGAGCACGCAGGTTATCGAAGCCATCAGCGGTGACCACCCCTGCTGCCACCAGTTCCCACAGGCCGGTTTCGACTTCCGCTTTAAGTTTTCCGGTTGCGCGGACAATGTCGGCGAAGAATGATGCGCCGCGATGGCGGAGAAAATCAAGAACCTGCTGTGCCACGGGACTCAATCCTCGACCTTCATCCATTCGTTCATGGGGCAACATCCAGTCGGCTTCTTCGCGGACGAAAAAGGTAATGGGTGCAACGCTGGTGGGGATCACACGCCGGCGGCTCGGGTTCCCGTCTGAGGCTTCGAGGGTCGCGGGATGCGGCGATAACCTTCCCCACCCCACTGCTCCGGTGAGGCAAAGCTGATCGAGCCAGCCGGGATCATAGTCCGCGATGCGGCGTGCGAGCACCTGCCGCTCCCAGGCGTTCGCAGGAATTTCAAAGCCCTGCAATTGGCGTAACATCTCG
>Ga0134128_10000302_pt1 | contig 70003 bp, 56 predicted proteins | sample KB31754_FD_96462 | JGI IMG/M metagenome (GOLD analysis project Ga0134128, IMG submission 96462) | Terrestrial soil microbial communities with excess Nitrogen fertilizer from Kellogg Biological Station, Michigan, USA - KB3-175-4 | ecosystem: Environmental > Terrestrial > Soil > Unclassified ... | reverse complement strand
CGAAGCTCCCGAACGTTCCCGAGCCGCGGCGAAGGGAACGAACGAGGGTCGGGCCGGTGGCCCGAGCTGAAGTTCTCGCTCCAGTGGAGCGGGCCGAAGTTCTCAGACATTAGCGCTTTGCCGGAATGCGCTAATTTTCTCGAAGCGCATTCCCGGCACATATTACGACCAGTTCCAGCAAAGCATCGGAAAGATGCCGAATCTCTACGCCACCATCGGCTATTCCGCCAATGCCCTCGCGACGTATACGCAATATGTGGAAATGGCAGGTGATCTATGGCATCATCCATTCCGCCATCGAGAACAAAGGCGCCGTCGACGACGTGCTGCTCGATGCTTTTCATGGTCTTGGATTCAGCCAGGCTGCCCTGATGGACCTTTTTTCCCGCGGCGAAGACGATCTGATGTGGAACGTTGCCGTGAAACGGCCGCGCGATTTTTCCCGGCTTCATTCAAATAATAGGTAGCTTAGTAGGCTAAAGTCGCCGGAGGCGGCTTGTCCGCAAGGACAGAAATTAGCCGTTTGACGGAATTCGCTAATTTTCCGTCTTGCGCATTTCAGGCAAACTAAACCTTGTTGTATGCTGGTGAAGACATTTGGCAGTGCGGTGTATGGGGTTGAGGCGATCACCATCACCGTCGAGGTGAACGTTACCGAAGGGTTGCACACCTTCATTGTAGGATTGGCCGATAGCGCGGTAAAAGAAAGTATCCAACGCATAGAAAGCGCCATCAAGAGCAATGGCTTCCACATGCCCCGGACCAAGATCATCGTCAACCTGGCGCCGGCGGGCATCCGTAAATATGGCGCGGCATTCGATCTGCCCATCGCCCTGGGTATCCTCGCAGCCAGCGAGCAGCTCCCCGACAGTGCGCTCCTCAGCCAATATGTGATCATGGGAGAGTTAGGGTTGGATGGCAATATCCATCCCATCAAAGGCGCGCTCCCTATCGCCATACAAACCGGTAAAGAAAAATTCAAAGGGCTGGTCCTTCCCGGCCAGAATGCCGAAGAGGCAGCCATTGTCAAACAGCTTCCCGTATTTTCGTTTGGCCATCTGCGCGAGGTCATCCGTTTCTTTAATGACCATGCCGGTGTTAAACCCGTTGTCGCGTCCGACAGGGAATCACTCGCGCCACCTTCCTCTTCCGCCGAATTGGATTTCAACGAAGTCAAGGGTCAGGAGAATATCAAAAGGGCGATGGAGATCGCGGCCGCAGGCGGCCACAATGTGATCATGATCGGACCTCCGGGTGCGGGAAAGACAATGCTGGCGCGGCGTCTGCCGTCCATCCTTCCCCCGCTGAGTCTGCAGGAGGCACTGGAAACGACGAAGATCCACAGCGTTGCGGGCAAACTGCCCCCTCATACCACCCTACTTTATCAGCGCCCATTTCGCTGCCCGCATCATACCATCTCGGCCATGGCCCTTGTAGGCGGAGGCAGCATTCCCCAGCCGGGCGAGATCTCCCTGGCCCACAATGGCGTGTTGTTTCTCGATGAGCTGCCGGAGTTCAACCGGAGCACGCTGGAGGTCATGCGGCAACCCATGGAGGACCGAAAGGTGTCCATCAGCAGGGCTGCGCTGTCCGTAGAGTTCCCCTCCTCGTTTATTCTTGTGGCCTCTATGAATCCTTGTCCATGCGGGTATTACAATCACCCCAGCAAGGAGTGTACCTGTCCGCCGGGGGCGGTATTGAAATATCTAAACCGCATTTCCGGCCCGCTGCTGGACCGGATCGATCTTCACGTGGAAGTAGTGCCGGTGCCCTATACACAATTGTCGGCCCGCGAGACCGGAGAGAGCTCTCAACAGATCCGCCAACGTGTGTTGGCGGCGCGGGAGATTCAGCGCCGGCGATATGAGTCCGCCACCTCTTTATCCACGCATTGCAACGCCCAGATAACCGGAAAATTATTACGCCACTATTGCCGGACCGATGCTGCCGGCGAACAGCTGCTACGCATGGCGATGGAGAAATTAAAGCTCTCGGCGCGCGCCCACGACCATATACTGAAGATCAGCCGCACCATTGCCGATCTTTCAGCCAGCGAAGCCATCCGTGCCGAACACCTGGCCGAAGCGATACAATTCAGGAGCCTGGACCGCGAGGGATGGGCGATCTAACGGGGTCCGCGGAGATTCACAACCGCTCCGGCATATCTTACAACCTTTCCAGCATATCGACCACCTTCTCGCGCTTTAGGATCAGGTAGCCGATACGGTCGTTGCTGATGCCCGGCTTGAGTTGATAGCTGAACTCGAGCTGGTCGTCCTTGACCGCCGTCTCGAAATAATTGAATAAAATATTGGGATAGACCTTGAGGTCTTCGCCGATCTCATAAAGATGGGTGGACAGGATAAAAAGCGAACGCCGGATCTTGATCAGCCCCCTGATCACGGTAAGGGAGCACTTCATCGCATCCTGGACATTCGTGCCCTTGAACAGCTCGTCGATGAGTACCAGCCATTTCTTCTGGTTGCCGATCTTCTCGAGGGTGTTACGGATGCGCTGGACCTCATTGAAGAAAAAGCTCTCGCCTTTGGAGATATTGTCCTCTACATTGATATTGCTCAGGATGCCGTCGAAGATGGTGAGCCGCATCGTCTGCGCCGGAACACCCATGCCCAGATGCGCCAGAAAAACGACGGCCCCCACACTTCGGATGAACGTACTCTTCCCCGCCATATTGGCCCCGGTGAGAAACACGAAATTGGTTTCCTGGTCCAGCCGGATATCGTATGCCACGGGATTGGGCAATAAGAGGTGGTAAAGACGGGTGGCTTCGAGATAGGGGTCTTCCTTCTCCACAAAAGAAGGGAAGCTCAGCTGGAAACGCCGCATGGCCATCGCCATCGAATACCAGGCATCCAGCCGGTGGTGTATCTCGATCAGCGACTTTACGGCGGTCTTGAAGCTATACCGGACGTAATGACCGAAATAGATCACCTTGATGGGATTCAGCTTGTCGCCGGACCTTACCGTGGCCAGCTCTTTCAGGATATCCTGGTCCAGCAGCCGCCGGGAACGTTCCAGCAGGTCACCCAGCAACGGGGGGATACCCGGCCGGTCGAGCAGCGTCACCAGCTCGCTCATGCCGCGAACGAAATCGGCGAAATGCCCCACCGAATACCGGACGATCGCATAATCGGCCGAATGAAAGAGTTTGTAGCTTAAGGCTGCAGGCAGGTTCTGGCCATGGGGAATGTCGTCGACGGCCGTTTCATAGAACCTGTCGATGACCATGATGGTCCCATTGCTGATCGACACCGGCCATTGGTCGAGCTTATCGAGCATCAGCCCCAGCAACTGCTGTGTGGCCAGGATCGGCTCCGGCTTGCTGAACGGCGCGTTGAAGAATTCCAGCAATCTATCCCTGCCGCCGCTGGTCCGGGTGAAATTCAGCTTGTGAAAAATGGAGAACTCTTCCTCTTTGTTGAAGAGCGAGAGGTCTTCATATGTTATATTATCTATTTCCATGATGAGTCGACTATCTGTCAAACCGTAACCGTTGACCCCATTGAGATTCATCAAAGACCCCATTTCCATAAACGAGATGCCCATTCACGAAGGTATGGGTCACCGTTGCCGGAAATTCAAAACCTTCCAGCGGGCTCCAGCCGCATTTGTACAGAATGTTATCGGCGGATACCATGGAAGGCCGATTCAGGTCGACGATCACCAGGTCGGCGTAGTATCCTTCCCGGATAAAGCCCCGTTCGCTAATGTTGAAACAAATGGCTACGGCATGGCTCATCTTCTCCACCACCTTCTCCAGACTGATCTTCCCCTCCCGTACATAATGCAACATCAATCTAAGCGAATGCTGGACCAGCGGTAACCCGGCATGCGCCCGTTCGTAGGCACTCGCCCCTCCATGCCCGCCCGCGGCCGCGGCATCTGCCGGCAACGCCACGATCTTCCCATCGGGACCACGCATCAATCCCTTTTCCGCCAGCGTATGCGGCGCATGATCGGTAGCGATGAGATCCAGCCGGTCGTCCAGCAGAGCGCGCCACAATGCTTCGCGGTTATGCGGGGCCTTGATGGCAGGATTGCATTTGATCCGGTTGCCAAGGGTCGCATAGTCATTACTGGTAAAATGCAGGTGATGAACGCAGACCTCCGTCGTGATCCTTTTTCCCGCCAGTGGAAGCATATTGCCGAATAACGGCATCTCCTTTTCGGTGGAAAGATGAAAGACATGCAGCCGGCTATTGTATTTCTGCGCGAACTGGATGGCCGTCAGTGTGGACTCGTAGCAGGCATTGTCATCCCGGATCAGGGGATGGTCGGCGGCGACCAGCTCGCGCCCCTCGCGTTTCAGCCGCTCCAGGTTCTGCCTGATGATCTTCTCGTCCTCGCAATGCGTGGCGATCAGCACTTCGCTTTCCCGGAAAAGCCGGTCGAGGGTAAGATAATTATCTACCAGCAGGTTGCCCGTGGACGAACCCATAAAGATCTTGATGCCGCAGATATCCTTTTTCTTGTCGTTTGTCCATAACGCCTCGTCGGCATTGTCATTGGACGTGCCCATGTAAAAAGAATAGTTGGCCAGCGAGCTGGCTGCCCCGATGGCATATTTTTGTTCGAGGAGATCCTGGGTAAACGCCGGCGGCAGGGTGTTGGGCATCTCCATGAACGTAGTAACGCCACCGGCTACGGCCGCTTTGGCCTCGGTATAGATGGTAGCCTTGTGCGTCAGACCCGGTTCCCGGAAATGCACCTGCTCGTCGATAACACCGGGCAATAAATGTTTCCCTTCGCCGTTGATCTCCGTGACAGCGAAGGGCGCGTGTAGCCCCGTCCCCATTTTCTCGATCCGGCCGTTTTTAAGTAGCAAATCTGCCGTAGTAATCCTACCTTCGTTGACTATTGAGATGTTCTTTATCAAGTAATTACGCATCGTATCTAACTAGCTTTATGACGCAATTTATTAAAACGGTTGTAATAATCCTCTGTATACCTTTTTTGCTTCCGGGCCGAACGGTTGCCCAATCCACTTTCCTGCCGCAGGGTTCAAAATTCGATCACTTTCTGGAGAGGTTGGAGATCCTGCAACAAACGGACGAAGACCTGAACATCACCACGTGCAAACCGATCAGCCGCAAGCTGGCGGTACACGTTGCTCATATCTCCGACTCGCTTTATCATTGGTACCCCTACGACGACATAGACCATCTCTCGGCGGTAGACCGCGCCAACCTGTCCTCCCTGATGGCGAACAACATCGAATGGGTGACCACCAGCAGGGACAGCTTTATGAGCAAACATCCCTGGTTCAATACCTTTTATAAGACCAAAGCTAACTTTTACGAGGTAGAGGACAAAGACTTCTTCCTGGCCGTCGATCCGGTGATCCAGGGAGTCGAGGGGCATGAAACGGGGAACAAGCAATCCGTATTCCTCAATTCCAAAGGGATCACCCTGCGGGGCATGATCGCCGGAAAATTTGGTTTCTCCGCCTATCTTACCGATAACCAGGAACGAGGTCCCAGCTGGTTCCAGCAACGCGTGACTACGAGCGGGTTCAATGCGGTCCCCGGCGCGGGCTATTACAAGTCCTTTCATACTACGGGTTTCGATTACTACGATAACCGCGCGTCCATCTATTTCAACACCTGGAAATATTTCGACTGGCAGTTTGGCTACGACAAGAACTTCATCGGCGACGGTTATCGCAGCCTTATTCTAAGCGATTATAGCGCCCCGTATCTTTTCCTGAAATTCAATACCCGCATCTGGAAACTGAACTACCAGACCATCTATATGGAACTGGTAAGCCAGCATCCCACCGGTATGGATTATCAATATCCCAAGAAATACGCGGTGATGCATCATCTGAATGTCAACGCTACCCCATGGTTGACCCTGGGTCTTTTCCAGAATGTCACCTTCAGCCGCGCCAATCATTTTGACTTCTCGTATCTCAACCCGGTGATCTTCCTCATTGCCGCCCAACAGGAGAATGGCAGTCCGGACAAGTCGAATGCCGGCCTGGACTGGAAGGTCAATATCGGTCATGCCGCCCAGTTCTATGGTCAGCTGCTTTTCGACGAGTTCATCTTGCATCAGATCATTCATTATGGCAATGGTTACTGGGCCAATAAGCAGGGTTTGCAGCTGGGCTTTAAATGGATCAATATGTTCGACGTAAAGAACCTCGACCTTCAGCTCGAGACCAACATCGTCCGGCCGTTTACCTATCAGCACGACGACACCGTCGACAATTTCAGCAACTACAACCAGCCGCTGGCGCATCCGCTGGGCGCCAATTTCTACGAGTTCATCGGCATCCTGCGTTACCAACCGGCCTATAAGTGGAATTTCGAAGGCAAGGCCATCTTCTACCGCCAGGGGCTCGACTCCGCCGGCGAGAATTTCGGCAGCAATATCTTCGAGAACTATACGACGCGGCCGCGCGACTATGGTTTCCAGATCGGCTCCGGCATCCCGGCCAATTGTATCAATGTCTCCGGTCTGGCGTCCTGGCAATGGAAGGAAAATGTTTTTCTCGAAGTTTCGGCACAATACCGGAATTATATGGTTCACGATCCGACGCACACCTACCATAGCTCGAGCTCCACGCTCTTGAGCGCGGGGGTGCGGATCAATATGTTCCGAAGACAGTACGATTACTAAACCTATCGAAAAGGTCCAGGCATTGATAAAGACGAGGACGGTCCGACGCTAAGACACGCTCTCCGACATGGAGGATGCGGAACCGATTCGCTCCCGGAAAGAGTTTATCGTACACTTTCGGTCCGGGAAAAATTTACTTACAACATGATCTATTATGAATCCTATAGCAGGGTTGCAACTATGTTGGCCCCATGGTGGACGAGGACAATGTCGATGTAAATGCACAAAAGCTATCATTACTAATGTACAAGTTTGTATATTTGTAATGACAAATCTCTATGGTTTTACAATCCACTATATATCAAACCGTTGATTCTCAGCGAGAAAACCAGGCTGCAAGGGCCATTGGACTCAAACGGGAAGCCTTGCGGGAGCTTCCGGACCTGTCCTCGCATGCGCTTATCGTATCAGGGATACGTCGATGTGGAAAAAGCACCCTGCTCTTTCAATTGCTGAAAGAGAAATATCCGGAGGCCTTCTATTTCAATTTCGAGGATATCCGATTGTATGAATTTGAAAAGAAGGATTTCACAAGGCTCGACAAGGTAATCGCATTGGGAAAGAGCCGAATATTATTATTCGACGAGATACAGATCGTAGACGGATGGGAACGTTATGTGCGGCAAAAACTGGATGAGAATTACCGTATAGTGATCACCGGCTCCAGTGCATCCTTATTGAGCAAGGAACTCGGCACCAAGCTTACCGGCCGCCAGATAACCAAAGAGCTTTTCCCTTTCTCCTACCGGGAATTCAATCAATTCAGACAGCTGAAGCCTTCTCAGGACTCTGTGCTGCAATATCTCAACACGGGGGGATTTCCCGAATTTGTAAAACAGGGTCTCAACGAGATACTCAATCATGTCTTTGATGATATACTCATCCGGGACATTGCCGTTCGCTATGGACTCCGGGAAGTGAAGACCCTGCAAAGGCTGGCCCTGTACCTTATCTCTAATGTGGGCAACCTGATTACCGCCAATAAATTGAAAAGCATGTTTGAAGTAGGTTCAACGAACACCATCACAGAGTACCTGGCGCATCTCGAAGACAGTTATCTTTTTCAACTTGTTCCTAAATTCAGCTATTCGCAGCGAAAGCAATTGGTCAATCCTCGCAAGGTGTATGCGATCGACACCGGCATGATTACGGTGAATTCAGGCTCTTTTACAGATGACGATGGTCGCAAATTGGAGAACCTCGTATATCTGCATCTGAGAAGAAGGTATCGGGAGATCTACTATTTCTCGGAAAAAAGAGAATGCGATTTTGTTGTCTTCAACAAGGGAAAGGCTGTGACCGCTTTACAGGTTTGTCTTGATCTCAACCCCGACAATATCGACCGGGAGATAGAAGGCTTGCTTTCGGCCCTGGAAGAATTAAAGCTTAAAGAGGGCAGTATCGTAACTCTCGACCAGGAGGACCGATTCGAAAAGGCGGGCCGGGTTATCAATGTTATTCCTTGCCACGAATACCTGCTTTCCTGAGCACCTTCACACCGACTTCAGCACCGCAACATAATGGCATACCGCAGCTGTGAGCACGATCACATGCCATAGCGCATGCGTGTATTTGTACTTGTCCCAGAGATAAAAAAATGCACCGATCGTATACAGCGCAGCACCAATGCAGACATAGGTCATCACGGCATGCGGCAGCTGATCGAAGAAACGCCGGCCGCCGACCAGCATGATCCAGCCCATGGCCAGATAGATCGCCGTGGAAACGATCTCGAACCGCCCGGTGAACCAGGACTTGAAAATAGTGCCGGCGAGGGTAAGCGTCCACAGCACAACAAGCAATGTCCTGCCGAAAGCATCCGGCATATAGATCAGCAAAAAAGGAGTATAGGTGCCGGCAATAAAAAAATAGATGCCGATATGATCGAGGATCTTGAAGAAATGTTTGAGCCTTCGCTCGCGGGCAAAGTGATAGATCGTGCTGGAGGTAAAAACAAGGAGGAAACAAAAACCGTAGATGCAGCTTCCGATAAGCGCGGGTTTGTTTCCGTGGGTGTCGGCGAGACTGGCCAGCAGGGGGATGCCTGCAAGACCGAACAAGATGCCGAATACATGAATGACGCCATTCACCGTTTCCTGATGACGAGTATACGATTCCATAGCACGAAGGGTTAGGGATTGCCTAGCTCCGCATTTGTCAATGGAAATATTGTGCCATCAACCCTCGAAGATCAGCGAGAATACGACCATTCTGGTTTTTAATTTGTCGATCACGTTAGAATATTGCAGGTTGGGATCGCGGCTATGTACGTTCTTGATGCCTTCGCTGAACTTGAGCTCGGGCGAGAGAATGAATACGGGAAAGTAGAATTGAAAACCGATGCCGCCTTCGATGCTAAAATCGGTTGGCGTCAGCTTCACCAGGTTTTGCGCCTTTCGGGCGGATGAGTTGGAGGCGAGATCGTATTGATAGTTGAATCCCCCGAGCATATAGACGCGAAAATTGTTGATCCGGTCGGAAAGGAATTTCACGTGGGCCGGAAAACCCAGCAAAAGCGATTGGATCTGTTTGGTGGCGATATTGGTCTCGCCTGCCGGTGGATAGTTCACATGATAGGCGAGAGTGTTGTTGGCAAAGATGAATTCCGGAAAGGCAATGCGGAACTCCAGGTGATTGGCGACGCGGAAGGTAAACATGCCCGAAACGCCGAACCCGCCGGAGTTGCCCGGCGTCACGGAAAGAACGCTATCGCTTTGCAGGAACTGCGGATGCGGTGTCACCTGAAGATGGCTTTGCTCATACATAAAGCCGATCCCCAGATAATATCGTTTCGAATCATGATCCGGCAGGTTCAGATAATCCCTCAGCTGCGCCGAAACCGGTTTAGCCGCGAGCAGACTGCTGCAGAAGAGAATAGCCAAAACGGTAAATCTGTGCTTATTTAACCCCAAAAATTTCATAAATACGTTAAAATCAAGTGATTGCATTAAGTCCTTTCTCACTTCGAACAGCCCTGGTTTTGTAGGTAAATAATATCTATAGGCTTGACTTTGGGGTGGTGCTAATAACGGTAAAAAAACTAAAGTATTGTGCGCGCAAAAGTGTGAGGATTAACGCTTTTCTCCAATATATAACGTGCAAATACCCAGGCTTAAGCGTCTTAAACGTGCCTGGCTATAACCGCAATCGGTGAGGATATCGAGAAAGGCGGCTCCTTCGGGGAAGGCCTTTACGGAATCGTTCAGGTATTGGTAGGCTTCCCGGCTGCTGCTCACCATTTTGCCCACGTTAGGGGCTACGAGCCGCAAGTAGAGGTCATAGACCTGCCGGACGCCGGGGGTATGCGGCTGCGAGAATTCCAGGACAACTAACCGGCCACCCGGACGGAGCACGCGCAACATCTCCCGCAATCCCTTTTCCAGGTTCTCAAAATTGCGGACACCAAAGGCGACCGTGACGGCATCGAACGACGCAGGGGCAAATTGAAGCGCTTCGCTATCACCCGGTTGCAGGCTGATCCTGCTCTCCAGCCCCAGCTTGCGTATCTTCTGCCCGCCGATCTCCAGCATGCCCCGCGAGATATCGATCCCCGTAACATTGGCCCCGGCCAGATACCGGGTGAGCATGATCGCCATATCTCCCGTGCCCGTTGCGACATCGAGTACGGAGAGCGATCCAATCGCGCCTGTGCTTGCACCGGCTGCTCTAGCCTTGCCCACATCTGAGCCGGTCACGTTCGCAGCCAGGCCCCGCAATTCCCGGATCGCCCGCCGCCGCCAATAGATGTCGATCCCACCGGAAAGAAAACGATTTAAAAAATCATACCGGAAGGCGATCTTATCGAACATCTCCGCAATCTGCTGTTTCTTGCCCAGCTCCGAATCCTTGAATGGGACGATCCTATCGTGCGAATAATTGGCCATAGGAGGGCAAAGGTACGTATCTTGCGGGCAAAACGGACCAGTGGTCCGTTGGCCGACAACATATGGAGATCCATTCCGCCGTTTACCTGATCAGCAGTCCCGACTACACGAAGTGTCCGAAACCGGACCGGCCGGAATATGCATTTATTGGCCGCAGCAATGTCGGCAAGTCCTCGCTGATCAACATGCTTTGCAACATCGACAAGCTTGCCAAGACTTCCGGTTCTCCCGGCAAAACGCAGCTGATCAATCATTTCAATATCGACAACAGCTGGTACATCGTCGATCTTCCCGGCTATGGTTTCGCAAAGGTTTCTCAAACCCAGCGCAAACAATGGGAAAAGATGATCGAAGACTATCTGCGCAAAAGAGAGAACCTGGTCAGCGTCTTCATCCTTATCGATAGCCGGCACTCGCCGCAAAAGCTCGATCTGGAGTTCGTCAACAAGTTGGGCAAATGGAACATTCCCTTCTGCCTTGTCTTCACCAAAGCCGACAAAGAGAACCAGCGGACCGTGAGCGCCAATGTCAAAGACTTTCTGGCGAAAATGCGCGAGACCTGGCAATTCCTGCCACAACATTTTGTTACCAGCGCTGTCAAGAAAATGGGGAGAGACAAGATCCTGGGCCTCATTGGAACGATGAATCAGGAGTTCAGGGAGGCCTCAGATGAGAAAGAATAGACGAGAAAGGGGAGACAATTCCTTAGACCATGAGTGGTCACGGTCTGTACGGCAGGGTGAGTTTCCAGAAAGCAATCAATGACCGCCTGAAGGGTCATCAGCGTCGTACCGGCTAGTTCACTACCTTATTGGCACAGCTGCTGCTGGCAAACGCTTCAGGTTTGGCTTTAAAAGCAAAGCCCATCCCCAGGATATAACCCATGGCCTCCTTGAGGGCGTCGTTGCTTTTGAAATGCGGATTCGTGTTGATGTCGGCGTGAACTTCCATGTCGACATTGTACTTGCTGAAGAGATTGCAGAGCTCATAAGCGATCTCGATGCTCTTGGCAACTTCTACCAGCATCCGCTCCTTGATCGTGTACTGATGTCTTGTCTTTTCGTTGTGAATGAACATGAACCCGCCATGTCCTTCGCGCAGAAAAACGATCACGGTTGCAAATTCTGTCTCCAAACCTTTTACCTGGGAATCGGTACCGATGCAAACTTTCAGCCGGAAGCCGTTTTCCGTTTCGCGACGGATAGCGTGTTCGACGGCTTCAATGATGGGTAGTTCTATGACATCCCCATTAAATTTTCGCCATAACATATTGTAAAGGATTTTTCGAATTTACCGAAAAACCACTTATTAACAAAATCGTTTACACGTTAAGGATTCATTAACCTAATAACTCCCCGTGCTCAACAAGACCAGCGTACAGGCTTCCATTGTCTGAATGCCGTTGGCCTGCGCTAACGCGAACAGCTCGTCGTTCTCGGCGCCGGGATTGAAGATGATACGTTTCGGGTGTAGCGAAAGGATATAGTCGTAGTATTCTTTTTGTCGGGTGGAATTCAGGTACAAGGTCACGGTATCGACTCCCTCGAAGGTTTTTTTTTCTGTTTCGATGGCTACATCACCGGCCATGACGCGCCGTAGCCCAATGGCGACCACGGGATGCCCCTTGCCGCGTAAGCGGTTTATCGCCAGATAGCTATAGCGTGCCGGGTTATCCGATGCCCCGAGCACCAGTGTCTTTTTTTCCTGCATGGGCATATGAAATATACAATCGGAAGCGTGGAATGTTTTCACGACTTCCCGCCAAACAGCTTCATGAGGCTTCCCAGGAACCAGTGCTCATCGGCCTTGATCATCGTATCCAGGATCTTGTCCGCCTGCTCGCTGAACTTCCGGATATTGTTGATCGTATCCGTAAAGGTCTTCACCGATCTGTCCCGTTTATCCCCTTCCACTTCGCTGAGCTCTTTGAGTACCGGCAGCATGGTATCCAGCTCCCGTTTCTTCCGTTCCTTTACGATCTGCCGCGCCACCTTCCAGATATCCTTTTCGGCCGAGAAGAACTCTTTTCTTTCACCGGGGACGATCACCTTTTGGACCAGCCCCCAATCGATGAGCTCCCGGAGATTCATATTGGCATTTCCCCGGCTGATCGACAGCTGTTCCATGACATCTTCCGCACCCAACGGATCGGGGCTCACCATCAGCAGCGCATGGATCTGCGCCATCGTCCGGTTAATGCCCCAATTGGTCCCTAATCTTCCCCAATCTGCAATAAATTTCGCTTTTGCTTCGGCCAGTTGCATAACCAAAGATGGAACGTTTTTTCTGAACTTTCAAATAAAATTGAAAGTTTATAATTCCTGAATCGCAGTAGATTAGTCTTTCGGGCAGGTATATTCTTTCTTTTCCCTGATCTTCCATCCTTTTACCGGATGGATGACCAGCGCAAGATAAAAGCCGCCGTTCTGCACCTTGTCTTTCGAGAAGATGTCGGCCCAGTTGTGCACACCCACGAGCAGGGGGCCGGCCTTGAAGGCGCCGCCGACCCATACGCGGCCATCGGTGGTCACCTCGATGGGAAGATACCCGCCAAGCCATTCGGTCTCCCAACGCGGAGTTATCGCAAACAGCGTGAGATCCTTGGTGAAAAGCCGCGTCGATTTGTTACTACCACCCAGATTCAGGGTCAGGTCAGCGTCGACGGCGAAATGTTCCGGCAGCTTGTGGTCCACATTGAAATTGAAGCGTGCAGGGTTATAAATATGGAATCTGCCCCTGATTGGCGAAATACGATTTACAATGGTCGAAAGGCTGTCGTTGAATTGGGCGAGGGTGCCGGTATTGTCGAATTTATAGTTGAGCTCTACGTCCGTGGCGTTGGCGTTGGGGCTGCTGACGCTTCGGCTTTGCGAGCCATAGACATAGATGTTTTCACCCACATCCAGCAGGGATGCACCGAATTTCCAGGTATAATCATAGTAATCGCCGGGGCTGCTCCAGGTCTCCACATATTGCGGCTTTACCAGGTATTCGAATCCGATATCGAAGGACGCGCCTCCCTGGGTATGCGACAGAAAATCGTGCAGGTTCGTTCCGGTGCTTCGATTGGTATTCCAGGTATCGTAATTCTGGGAATAGCCGTATTTGGCGTTTCCCTGCGCCACCGTGTAGACCGTGAAGGAATCCTGATAGATCGAGCGGGTCACCGAACCGCCATTCAGCTGCGCATAAACACCGGAGATGCCCCGCTGTGCCTTGAGTGTTATCCCGGCATTCAACCGGCCCTTGTCGTCGTCCCATAGCGTCTTGCTATAGGTCCCATACAGCTCCAGCCAGGTACTGCTGACCAGTTCCCCGTTAAAATTGGTGTTCTGATTGATATTGAAGAACTGGTTCATGTTGAGCAGGGTATCATTGTAGTTAAATTTCCCCGTGTTGGCACCCGCATACCCACGCAGATTGGCCCCGAAGGAAATGGCCTGTTTGCGCCCCAGATCAATGCGGAAATTCAACAGGTGAACGTTGAAGTTCACCGCGGCATACCTGCGTTTGAGATCCCCATTAGTCCAATTATAGGCCAGGGTATCTTGGTGATGGAGATAGGAAAGATGATTGAAAGTAACGGCATTGGTGGTATTCTTGAGATTGGCAGAAAAGATCGTGATATCCCATGGATAGGGGGTACTCAAGATCGACGCCGGATTGTCGGACACGGTGAGCGCCCCCGCATAGGATGATCCTTTAACAGCCTGATAGTCCTGCGCGTTACCTTCCAGCGTACAGATTAATCCGATTAAAACTCCCAGCGAGCCGATTTTCATGAGTTTGATTTTCGTGATGCCGTTCACGTTAAAACGGCTGACCATGCGTCTGTTTGATCAAAAATGAAACCAGTTTCGGGAAAGGCTTTAACGAATATAACAAAAGATTCGTTCGGCGTTCGCTGCTAAACCAGCGTTGCAATAGCCTACCCATCCATAAACGCCTGCCGAACTGCCGGTTCCACCTGTCGGTGTATTCCTGTTCCAGCTCATAACGGGCAATTTCTCCGGTTAAAAAGGATACGATACAACGAAACGCGATCTTGCTTCCATGCAGTGCCATACTCATTCCATTTCCCGAAAGGGGAACGGCCATGCCGGCTGCATCGCCTATTAAAAGGATATGATCTTCCACCTGGGTCTTGCGCTCAAAACTGATCTGCGAGATCGTCACCGGCGGCTCGAATACCCGGGTGGCCTGGGAGAATATCTTTTTAAGATACGGGTTCTGCTGCAGAATGGTTGTTTCCATGTCCCGGATCGAATTACCGCTGATCCTCAGATTCTCCGCTGTAGTCATATAGCAAAGACAATACCGGTCGTCTTCGATGCTGGAAATGCCACAATACCCGTTGGGAAAATGATGCAGTTCTATTTGGTCTGTGGGCCAATCCCCGGTAACATGATATTTTACACCTACAAAATTGTTGAGCTTGTTCGATCTCTTTCGGGTGAACGCCCTTTTCCAGCGCACATCGAGATTGCTTCGCTTGCCGAAGGTCCCGCAGACCACCCGGGCGTCGAAATCGCCACCTGTAGTTTGAACAGTAAAGATCTGTTGCCTGAAATGGACGTCCGTTACGCGTGTGGATTCGAAAAGGTCTACTCCGCTGCGCCGGGCGATCGCCGCCAGGGCGGCGTCGATCTTATACCTGCTGATGCCAAAACCGCCCAGCGGAAGCTGGTGCTGTAGCGAGCGGCCATTGGGCGCCGATAGCAAAAGCGAACGGATCACCGGCAGGTTCCAGTCGCTTAGCGGCAGACCCAGTTCCTCCAGGAAATTCCAGCTTTCCAAGCTGATGTATTCGCCGCATACTTTATGAAAAGGATAGGTCTCCTTCTCAAAAAGCGCAACCCGGTATCCGGCCTTGCCCAGCTGGATCGACAGCGCCAACCCTGCCAATCCGCCGCCAGCTATAATGACATCATACATAAGTCTTCCTTCTGGTTACCAGCCACCGGAACGCCCATTCCCAGCTTACCATGGAATCTTCCATTCCTGCCGAAGCCAGCAGCCGGGTCCATTCGGTCCTGCTGAATCCGCGCAACACCGATAGCGGCGCATCGTTCTTCACGAGATACGATCCTGAAAAAACGGCCGTCAGCAGCCGGATAGCATAATACGCCAGCCGGTGGCGCTGCAGATCGTTGATAAACCAGCCCATCGCCGCATTGGTTTCCATCCACCGGAGCTGAGCGATTAGCTCGGCATCGGTAAAATGATGGCAGAAAAGCGAGCTGAAGACAATGTCCGGCCGTCTATCGGCAAAGGACACCCTCCGGTAATCCGCACAGATCCACTCTGCCTGATCTCCGCCCCATCGCTGTTTTGCTACGGCCACACAATGTACGTTGAGATCGATGCCCGTGATCGCCGCGGTTATGCCCCGTCGACGGCACCACCGGTCGAGCACCCGCAGATTGTCTCCGCCGCCACAGCCTATTTCGCAGATGCTCACCTGCCGGCGGTCGCCGATCACGCGTCTCAACCCTTTTCGGCTTATCGCATGACCGCCCAGCAAGGTATTGATCACATCCAATTCCCGCATGTTCTTTTCGATATCCGCAAAAGGGATATCGTCCCGGTCCAGCAGCTCTTTTTGGCTGCTCCGTTGTGAAAAATCGACCATAGGAATCGTTTGATAGTTACCTTACCGGCATGAGATCGGCTCTGCGACAAAGGTCTCCATGGTAAGACCGGGACCAAAAGCCGCCCCGAATATACAATTTGGCGGGCGTTGCTCCATTTTTTCCATCAATTGGCGCAAAACAAAAAGAATAGTGGGCGAAGACATATTCCCATACTGCCGCAGGACGGCATAGCTGGTATCGAGCTCTCCATTGTTGAGCGAAAGACTGGCCCCGATGGCATCCAGGATCCTTTTCCCCCCCGGATGGATACACCATTCGCCGATGTGGTCCCGGCTGATCCCGCTGTTTTCGAGCGCGTGTCCCACCAGGGTGCCAAAATCGGCACGGATCAGATCCGTGACATACGCCGTGAGGGTCATTTGAAAGCCCGTAGAGGAGAGTCCCCAGGTCATGGCGCTTTTACCTTCTGGGACGATCTCGGAATAAAAGCTCTTTAAGCGCAGACCGGTACCATGAGGCGCCAGGGCATCGTCGGACACAACCAGCGCCGCTGCGGCGCCATCGGCGAAAAGCAGGCTCGACAGCAGGTTGTCCAGGGTGGGTTCCTGCTGGAAATGAAGCGTACACAGTTCCGTACACACGATCAACACTTTCGATCCCGGGGCGGCGGCCAGGGCATGAGCAAGCTTCAGTGCATGCACCGCGGCATAACAGCCCATAAAGTTTACGGACGTACGAAATATCCGGGACGGAAGACCAAGCGCATCGACGAGCTCGAGGTCCAGGCCAGGAGCACTCATGCCCGTACAGCTTACCGTGATCAGATGGGTGAGGTCATGCGCGGCGCATCGGTCCTGGAGACACCGTTGGATGGCCTTTAATGAAAGCGCCGCCGCATGCTCCCGATACCAACGCATGCGTTTTTCCAGCGAGGGAAAAGGCTCCAGGTTCTCCGTAGGCGGATAGAATTTCCATTGATCAGCCGGCAACGAATAATCGGGGATCACCGAATAGCGGGTGTCGATAGCGCTTTGGTGATACAATGCATTTAATTTTCTCGCTGTCGCCTTCTCCCATCCATAGATGCGTTGCATAAAAGGCAGGATATGTTCTTGCCGATGCCGATGCACAGGGACGGCTGTTCCGATGGAAATAATGGTACTCAAGAAGGCATATTTTATAGATCAAAGTTGCAAAGATGGAGCCAACGATGTCGGCCCGTTGACGGCATTATGCCCCGGCGATTCATGATCCCGCGAGCAGCACCGCGACAAACCCCGCATTGGTACAAACCGAAGCTAACAGGTTCATTCGCATGGTGCCCACGAAATTAGCTTTCGACGGATCACGCCAGACACGGATGGCCCATACGAAGAAATAAACGATCACCGGTAGCATACAGGTTGCCAAGATATAAAATTCTTTGAGTTCCAGATAGCTGAAATACAAGTAGTGAAAAAGCAGAAGAAAGGCAAGCCCATACAATACCCCTGCAAAGATAAAGCTTCCCCGCAGACCCAGGACCATGCTTATCGTCCGGACGCCGTCCTTCCTGTCTGCCTCATGCTGGTAGATCTGCGTGAGTGGATAAAAGCCGCCCAGCAGCAGCGAAGAGGCGATCATGGCCTCAAGCGGCGCATTTATACCGGCTGCGCCCGCCTGTGGATAATGGCTGCCCTGGTAGACCACGAAGAAGATCAACGCCCCCTGGCAGACGGTCACCGTGAGCCAGCCGATAAAGGGATATTTTTTCAACCGGATACCACGGTAGCTATAGGCGCGGGAAGCGAGGATATATACGGCCAGTCCTGCCAGCACGTAGCCTCCAAGGAAAGCGCCCAACACCAGCGCCGTCAGGTCCATGACCAGCGTGACCCAAAAGAGCCGGCGTGTCGGCTGCGGCGGATGTTCCAAACCTCCAATGGGTGTGGTGTCGCGGTCCATATAGCTATTGTACCCGTTGCTGGCCGGATAGACCAGCAAATGCAAGATGACAAAAAGCAGGATCACCCTCGCCGTGTCTCTTTCGACCACTTGACTCAGTGCAAACCAAAACACCGGCATCAGGAAAAAAGAGAACGGCAGCCGTAGCAGCCTGAGGGTAGAAGAAGGGCTTTTATTCATTGAGGCTAAGTTTCAGCTACAAGGGCCGGCGTATAGCGCAACGTAAGCTGCTGATAGAGGATCTTGCACCAGATCACGATACCCATCACGGCCTTGATCCCATACGGCCGGATAAACCCATTGCGTATCGGCGCCGGCACGAGATCCGAGATCGACATCGAGATCAGCAGAAAGGCCAGGATCAGCAGGATGCGATTCACCGGGTCGGGGGCCTGGCAGAAATACCAGATACCGATGCCGCTCATGACGATGATATAGGTGGGCGACTCGGCCTTGTGATTGAAGATCACCATCCATATCAGCGTACTCGCGAGATACAACAGCCGGAAAGTAAGGTCATTATACCGTCGTACATACATCAACGGTACCAGGAACAGCAGCAGGCCCACCAGCGCCACCAAATTCTTTGAGATGTTCACCTTGAACCAGGTCTCCAGCAAACCCATCACCGAGAGCCCAATAGAGGCACTCCTGTCATTCACCAGCAAATGCAGCCAGCTTTTATATAAAAAAAGCAATTGCGATCCGCTGACCACCACTAGTGGTACCACGGCAAAGAACACCATCCAGAAAAGCGACCAGCCCATCAGCTTCAATTTCTCAGGATAAAAAAGATAGAATACGAATGCCAGCCCACCATAGATCTTGATATAGAACGAGAAAACAATGCAAAGGGTTGACAGGATATAGCGTCGCCGTTCCGCCAGGGCGAAGGCCAGCACAACGAGCCCGGCCATCAGTCCGTTGCTTTGCGTATTCTGGATCGATAAAAGCATCTCCAGCACGCAGAAGAGGAGGATCCAGCTTTTCTTTTCCGTGGTCAGTCCGGGCAATAGCCGCACCCCGGCAAACAAGCAGAGGGCGTTGATCAGGTTCCACAATACCAGACCGATCGCATCCGGCATCCACGATAGCAAGCCGAAACAAAGGGCAAAGGCCGGGCTGTATTTATACAGGTCCCAATGATCGTCTGGAAACAATTGGTAGATATCCCTGCCTTGCAGCAGGTGATAAAAGGAGAATTTGAAAATGCGGTAGTTGTTGTAGTCGATATAGGGCCGGCCGCCGGGGACATATATCTTGGGTCCCGCCGTGAGGCCCTGTGTCGCGGCGATGATGGAGATGAGCACATAAACGAAAAAGACGATCGAAAAGCTCCTGGTATGCCAGATGCGCTGAAGAGTAGTCCTGGTCGGTTTCATACGTTGTTTGTTAATAGGGCGTCATACCCGCGCAATCGCAGGCAGCTTCCACCGGGACATGCAGCAAGGCGGCGAAACGCCGGTAAAAGCCGATTCGGTCCTGGCGGTTCTTGACGATTTCGGGTTTTTTGCTTTGGCATTCCTCCCCTCCATTGATGATATTGATGGTCATGCCGAAACCTGGCTTACGGCCCCGTTGCCGGTCCTGCTCACTGGGTATCCATTTGCCGCAGACGACGTCGTGGCACGAAGGTTTTGGGCGTTGTTCGCGCATCCAGAACCATAACGCCGCACGAAAGGCGACGACGCCGTCGTGGCTAACCAGCTCGGGTTGTTGAAGCAGGGGCAGTCCAAGGTCGGCGCCGGCCTGGCCATAATTATAGGCATAGCTCAACTGGAGCGGTCCGCGTCCATAGTAGGATCGGCCCGGCACGGGTTTGTAAGGGCTCGTTCCGCCCGTGTTGTAGACGGTACAATGCCCGTCCGCGCAACCGAGCTCTTCGGTGTAATAAAGTCCCCAGGCGTACTCGCCCCCTGGAGAACCAGGGCCGCCGTTGGTCGTTTCATGCGCACAATTGGCAAAAAAAGCAGCCAGCTCCCGGGCGCGCACGTCCGGAGAACCTTCTCCGGCGAATAAAGGGAAGCTGGCTGCAGCCTTGACAAAGGCTTCGTAACTATAAATAGCGTTGTGGTGCGGAAAGAACTGCTCGTATTGCTGTCTCGACAAAAGCGGCGTCGTGTTCACCCGGATGGGCGGAACACCGGTATGCAGGATCAGCAACAGGGACAATAGATAGTTCACCCGCCAAAACTAGGGAAAATTGGCTTTTCCCTGATGGGGCCTACCATTTTTCGTCACCATCGGCCTGATTGATCTTCAGGTCGAAACCCTTCATGGGGTCCTCGTAGGCTTTCCCCTGTTCGGGCATCTTGAGTTCGCCGGCGTTCTTGCGGGGCTTTTGTGGGCCGGTTCCGCGTTTGCCTTCCGGCTGATTGCCGCCATTGCCCTGGTTGCCATCGTTGGTTTGGTCGCCGCCATTGCCCTGGTCACCACTATTGCTTTGGCTGCCGCTATTGCTTTGGTTGCCACTATTGCGTTGGTTGCCGCCGTTGTGTTGGTTGCCGCCTCTGCCTTGATTGCCACCATTGCCCCGGCCGCGACCTTGGCCGCCACCCTGGTTTTGATTGCCACGACCCTGGCCACCGCCATTGTTTTGATTTCCGCCACGACTTTGGCTGCCATTGTGCCCGCGTCCATGGCCAGCCGCTTGCTGATTGCCGCCATGGCCTTCCGGCTGGCTTTGCTGGCTGTTGCTGCCGGGAAGAGCATCTTGCCGGTCCTCGGTGCGTTGTTCACCGAAGCTTTCGCCGGGCATGGGCTCCAGCAGCTGTTCGCCAGGCTGTTCTCTTTTTGGCGGGCGACCGCCATGGGCGTTATTGCGCCCGCCGCCGGGATTGTTGCGCCCGCCATCGGCCTGGCGCTGACGGCCATTGCCTTGTTGCTGGCCATTACCTTGCTGTTGCCCGTTGCCCTGCTGGCCGTTGCGCCGTCCGCCGCCCTGGTTGCGGCCATTGCCGCCATTGTGCCGGGCGGGATGCGATGCGGCGGAAGCCACGCTGGGTACTGCATCGACGGGCAGGCCGCCATACAGCACATAGGGATGATCTTCTACCACGGGGATCTGCCGCGCGATGAGCTTTTGAATATCGCGCAGGAATTCTTTTTCTTCTCCATCACAAAAAGAAAGCGCAATGCCGCTGGCGCCTGCCCGGCCGGTTCTGCCGATCCGATGGACGTAGGTCTCGGGGACATTTGGCAGCTCGAAATTGATCACGTGGGTCAGGTCGTCGATATCGATACCCCTTGCGGCGATATCGGTTGCCACGAGGATGCGGGTATGCCGGCTCTTGAAGTTTACGAGTGCACGCTGCCGGGCGTTCTGCGATTTGTTGCCATGGATAGCCTCTGCACGGATACCCGCCCGCGTTAGCCCTTGTGCCACTTTATCGGCCCCATGCTTGGTACGCGTAAAGACAAGGGCGGTGGAGACAGTGTCGTCTTTGAGGATATGCAGCAGGAGGCTGCGTTTATCTTTCTTATCGACGAAATACATCGACTGTTGGATGGTATCCGCGGTCGAGGAGACCGGGGTCACCTCTACCTTGGACGGATTTACGAGTATCGAACCGGCCAGCTTCTGGATCTCGGGCGGCATAGTAGCCGAGAAGAAAAGCGAATGTTTCTTTGCCGGAAGCTTCGTGAGGATCTTGCGGACATCGTTGATAAAACCCATGTCCAGCATGCGGTCCGCTTCATCGAGGACAAAATACTTGATGTTCCGGAGATCGAGCAGCTTCTGATCGCACAGGTCGAGGAGACGGCCGGGAGTGGCTACCAGGATATCCGTTCCGCGTTGGATCCCGTGTACCTGCGGTTGCTGCGGTACGCCGCCAAAGATCACGAGGTGTTTCGCACCGGTGTAGCGGCCATAAGCGGCGAAACTTTCATCGATCTGGATGGCCAGTTCCCGGGTAGGGGTGAGGATCAGGGCGCGAATGGGGCGAGGTCCCCCACGATGGCCGTCGGTGAGCTGGGCTGCATCTTCAGCCAGCAGTTGCAATAAGGGTAATGCAAAGGCCGCGGTCTTCCCGGTACCCGTTTGGGCACAGCCCAGCAGGTCTTTACGTTCAAGGATGATCGGTATGGCCTGTTGCTGGATAGGCGTAGGCGTGCTATACCCTTCATCATTTAAAGCCTTTAACAAAGGCTCAATGAGATTGAGATTCTGAAATGACAAAATAATTCTATTTAAAATTGAAAATACCCCATCTACTCAGCAATATCCTTCAGGAGTAATTACAGAAGGTTGTCACGAAAGGTGATTAGAAAGGAACAATAACGGGTGCAAAGGTAGGAAATCCCGGGCAAACTTGAGGGAAGAAAATATTTTTCAAAATATTGGTCTTTTTAGACCGCAAAATCAATTTTTATCCTATATTTGTTTCGGCAACGGTAGAACACAACACTCACTCTCAGGTTAAGGTTTCATGTCTGTTATCGAAAGCAGCATGTTTGACGCTGGAAGCGGTACGCCCGACGGGCCGGCATAAGCGTCAATTCAATAGCTGGCCGTTGTCTGCCGCATTAGGGAAGCCTTTTGCGGTCAAGGGATCGGTGTTGCCTATAGTAGCAAGCAGCCGGCCTGTGCGATCTATGAATTATCTGTAAAGGTGTAGCAATCACCCGCTGATAAGATTCTCAAGTTTTAAGTTTGGTTGGAACAGCAAGGACACAGTTCTTGAGAGCCGCCTGTTTCTACAGGAGACTCAAAAGGATAAGGTTTAAAGGGCCGCCTCATTTCCATGAGGTGGCATCTTTTTTTGTGCCGGGTGCTGCCACGAGCCGCTTCTCGACAAGGCTATCCGGAAAACTCACAAGAAACTTATGCGAAACTGCCCCTCGGTGCTGTAGTAGTACGACTTGTCCTGGCGTGACCACTTGACGGGCGCCCCCAAGTCTTTCAACACTTTCAGATACTCATAAAGGCTTCTTTCGGAAATACCCAGCTTACGGGCGAATTCGGGCGGAGAACCCGTTCCTTTCAGGCGGATAAACTGGTCTAATTGCAGGAGTAGGTTAAGGTAATGCTTCATATACAGTAAAAATTAATCTACCTCATCAAAGCATTAACCGTAAATAACTATTCAGGATACTAAAAATACAAGTCGTCGTTTATTGTCCCAAATCCAAGCCGGAAAAATATTATCCTGTTAAGAGTACTCACTTAGGGGCCGCCGGCATTAGCCTAGATCATCATCCGCAACGGCTCTTCGAGCAGGCCTTTGACCGTCTGAAGGAACGCCGAACCCATGGCACCGTCCACCACCCGGTGATCACAGCTGAGGGTAAGCTTCATCACATTCCCGGGTACGACAGCCCCGTTCTTGACCACCGGCACCTGCTGGATCGCACTGACCGCCAGGATACACGCATTCGGCGCATTGATGATGGCCGTAAATTCCTCTACCCCGAACATCCCCATATTAGAGATGGTGAAAGTGCTTCCTTCGTATTCCGTAGGTTGTAATTTCTTGTTCTTGGCGCGGTTTGCGAGGTCCTTGACCTCGCCGGCGATCTGCGACAGGCTCTTGCTGTCTGCGAACCGCACCACCGGCACGATCAGGCCGTCTTCGATGGCCACTGCCACGCCGATGTGTACATGATGATTGACCCGAATGGTCTCACCACGCCAGCTGCTGTTGATGGCCGGATGCTGTTTCAAGGCCACAGCCACCGCTTTCAACACGAGATCGTTGAAGGAGATCTTCACAGGCGACACCTCGTTCAGCCTGGTCCTGGCCTGCACTGCATTGTCCATATCGATCGACATCGTCACATAGAAATGCGGCGCCGAGAACTTGCTCTCGCCAAGCCTTCTGGCGATGGCCTTCCGCATCTGCGAAACCGGTACCTCCTCAAAACTTTCCTGTCCTGCCGGTACGGCGGGGACCGCCTTGGCCGGCTGAGCCGCGGCGCCACCCGTAGAAGCTGCCGCAGGAGCCGCTGTCCCGGGCTTATAGCTGTCGACGTCTTTTTTTACGATCCTGCCGTTGTCACCGCTACCCGCTACCTTGGAAATATCGATGCCTTTTTCTGCCGCCAGCTTCCTGGCCAGCGGAGAAGCCTTGATCCGCCCATCAGCGCTCACGGAAAGACCGGAATGGGCCGTTTCCACGCCCTGGGAAGCCGCTGCCTGTTGTGCGACCGGGGCTGCTACGCCCTTGTTCTTCGCTGCCGCGACGATCTTGTCCAGATCCACCTTCTTCTCATCGCCGATGACTGCAAGCAGTTCGTTGACGGCGATCTTCTCCCCTTTTTGGGCGCCGATATACAATAATTTTCCTTCTTTATAGCTTTCGAGCTCCATCGTGGCCTTGTCCGTCTCGATGTCGGCAAGGATATCTCCCTTCTTCACGGAGTCGCCTACTTTCTTGTGCCAGTCCGCAATCACCCCTTCCGTCATGGTATCGCTCAGACGCGGCATCAGGATAACCTCTTCCTGTTTGGAGAGATCGAGACCCGGAGCTGCGGGAGGAGCTGCCGCGTTTCCTTGCGTGGCCGCGGCATTGGCCTGGGGCGAAGCCTGGCCAGCCGGAGCCGCATTATTCGAGGCCGCCGCATTGCCCCCCGCAGGCGCAGAAGCCGTTTTGCCGCCGCCTTTTACCAGCGAAGAGATATCCTCTCCGGGTGCGCCGATGATGGCCAGCAGGTCGTTGACCTGGATCTTACCACCTTTATCCGTACCCGTATACAATAAGGTGCCGTCTTTATAGCTTTCGAGGTCCATGGTCGCCTTATCCGTCTCCACTTCCGCCAGTAACTCCCCTTTTTTCACCGTATCGCCCACTTTCTTATGCCATGCAGCGATCACTCCTTCCGTCATCGTATCGCTCAACCGGGGCATTAAAATAACTTCAGCCATAATTTTTTCAAATTGAGCCGTGAAATTAACACAAAAAGAGGAATTACCCACCGTCTAAACGGTTTTTACATTGCCCGTACGCTTCAACACACCCCAGTGTTGCAGCTCGCCTTTGAAGGCGCGGCGCACCGCCCGGAAAAGCACCAGCCAGGTCAACCATCGCCAGATCAGCCGCTGCGGGATTAGCCAGAACAACTGCACCAATTTCTCCCTTTCGAAGCTAAAGGCAAGCAAAGCCACCAGGAGATCCACCAGCATGAACGCAAGGTAATAGCCGGCGATCTTCGACGCATTCCCCGTAAGCAGCCCCACGACCATAAAGAAATCGGCCAGCGGGATCACAAAAGGAATGATGTACTGGAAGATGAGGATATTCGGTAAGGCAGCCCAGCCCAGCCAGCGGTATTTCCAGTTCATCAGGGCGTCCCGGTTCTTCCAAAAGGTCTGCATGACCCCATAGCTCCAGCGGAACCGTTGTTTGAAGAATTGTTTCAGCGTCTCGGGCGCCTCCGTCATGGCGATGGCGCGGTTGTCGTTCTCGATCACATACCCGCAACGCAGGATGCGGATCGTCAGATCACAGTCCTCGGCCAGTGTATCGGTAGTAAAACCGCCGGCATCTTCAATGGCTTTTTTCCGGAAAGCGCCGATCGCGCCTGGCACCACCGTGATGCCATTGATGTAAGCGAACGCCTTTCTGTCGAAATTCTGACTGCTGATGTATTCGATGGCCTGCCAGCGGGTGAGAAGATTCACCTGGTTGCCGACCTTCACATTTCCGGCCACGGCGCCGATGGGACCACGGCCGGCCCGGTGGCCTTTGCGTTCTTCACCAAAGTGCTCCATCATCAGGCTCACCGCATTGGGCAACAACTTGGTGTCCGCATCGATACAGATCACATATTCCGCTTCCGACATGCCGATGCCATAATTGAGTGCCGATGCCTTTCCACCATTTGGTTTGGTAAAGACCTTGACCTTGAGATGACCGGCAAAGGCCTCGCTGACCCTTTCATGGGTCTGATCGCGCGAACCGTCGTCGACAAAGATGATCTCGAAATTGGGATAATCGGTGTTGAGCAGACTTTGGACCGAGCTCACGGCATTGACCTCTTCGTTATAGGCCGGAACGATGATGCTCACCAGCGGCGCATCTTTTCCATCCTTCCCGCCGGCAGCCCAAAAGGGCGCCAGCCCATATTTCTTTTCCCGAAGATGTTCCTTGCTGGCGATAAAAGCGATGAACAACACCCGGCTCACACTCAGGATCATGAAGACGATAAAAGCAGAGAAAAGGATATGGCCGCTCCAATAACCCAGCTCGGCGAAATAATAATTGATCTGCAGCAGATAATACCCGCTGCCTTTGGGCACCGGCGGCATCATCTCGTCCCGTGTCTTTCCCAGGATATCGGCTACCGTGGTAAACTGGAAGCCGCGATGCTGGAAGTATTCGATGATCCGCGGCAGTGCCTCCACCGTGGCTTCACGACCCTCTCCTCCCGCGTCGTGCAGCAGGATGATGTTCCCGCTGAGCCCCGCCTTCGTCATCTCGTTCTTGCGCTGGACGGTCCGGTAGAAAATGCTGTCGGCCGTTACACCCGGCTCCCAGTCCAGCGGGTCGATGGATTCCCCGATGTCCAGGTAGTTCTTGGTGCGGGCGATGGCCACCGGGATCAGTTCTTCCCATTTTTCAGGTTCGAAATCCGCATTGTACGGCGCCCGGAACATAATGGTGCTATGGCCCGTGATACACTCGATGAGCAACCTCGTCGACTCCATTTCGAGGATGGCCCGTCTGGTGCTTACCTTGGCTATATTGGGATGCGTAAAGGTGTGGTCGCCGATCTCATGCCCTTCTTTGAACTCTCTTTTTACCAGCGGGATATTGTTCTCCGCATTGATACCCACCACGAAAAACGCGGCGGGAACATGATACTTGCTTAAAATATCCAGAATCTTGGGCGTATAATTGGGATCGGGGCCATCGTCGAAGGTCAGCACGAGCTTCATCGAATCGCTGGTCCCATATTTCCGGGCCACGAATTTGCTCGGCAGGGAATCATAGGTCTCCTCGCTGATCAGCATCTCGCCCGTATTGATCTCGGGGGTGATGCGGCCGTTAGTGGGCGTCGCAATGATGTCGAGGACCTCCCCGGTCCCTTCATAGTCAACGAAATCGGCATTGGACTTTGCATCCACCTTACTGAACGCAGAGAAATCGAAATGCGCCACGGCCATCTTCCGCATATCGTGGTCATAGAATTCCCAAACCCGCGGGTCTTCATCCCCCAGCCGCCAGATCGAAGTGCCGGCGATCCCGTATTCCGTGGCGAAACGCAAGGCATTGAAGATCGTGGCCGCATCGCAGAACTGGACCTGGTGCCGCACCCCGTCGTCATCGTCGTAGTCGTAATGCAGGTTGTAGGAGTCGTTGTCGAAATCGATGTTGGCGTCATTGTCCTTGGCCGTGACCAGCGCCTGCTGATAGCTCACCGTTCGCGAAGACATCTCTTTTCCCAGCCGCCAGTCGTATCCATAGGCCGCCAGACACAGGATCAGCTTCTGCTCGGGGATATTTTTCACGGCGTCGTCGACGGCGCCTTCGATCCATTTCTGATGCGCGATGGGCCCCGGCCCCGAATTGTCGGAGAACTGGTCATAGGCCATCAGGAAAATGTAGTCGTTATACCTCGCCAGGCCCTTAAAGTCGTAATCTTCGTTGAAGGGGATGACGTCCTGTGTCACGAGCAGGTGATGCGCATGCAATTGTGTGTACAGATCTTTTTGAAAGGACACGAGGTCTTCGTTGTTCTTCTCGTCCACTTCTTCAAAGTCCACGTTGACCCCGATGAAATTGTCTTTTTCAAGGATGTTGATCACATCGGTGATGAGCCGCTGTTTCTTCACGGGATCGGCAATGATACGCCGTACGGCATCACCGCGGAAGACTTCCTTGAAGTTGTTCGACAGGATCGGCAGGATCTTCACACCCGAACGCTTCATCACCCCCCAGGCCCGCGGATCGATGTCCGTGTATACGGTATCCGCCGTGGGATCGATGAAGATCCATTCCGGGATCACCATGTTCATCTTGTCGATGTATTGCTGAAGCGACAGAAAGCTTTGGGCGTCCCAGTCCACATAGAAGGCAGCCCGGATACCCGCCGGGAATTTGGTAAAGCTCCGGAAACTGGTGTCGACATGTCGCGATCTCTGTGCCGCGCTGCGGTCCGAATCCTTTTTGCCCTGACCGGGGAAGGCGCCGCCGCGATAAGGAACCTTCTCGTTGATATATTTACGAAAACCGCCATATTGTTCGAGCAGGCTGTTCTTGAAGACAAGCGTATGGCTGGTGTCGAGTACTTTTTTATAGAGCTGGCTTTGCTCTTTCATCCGCGGCAGGGCAGGCTTGTAATCGCGGGAGACGGCCAGGTAAACGATCACGACACCCAGGATCAGAAAGAATAGCACGAATCTTCCACCCCATTTGAACCGTTGCCAACGGCCCGGCGAATTCGTTTGGAAGATCTGTCTTTTCGGTGTAGAAGGTATCGTGTTGCCAGCCATGAGTATATGCGCAAATTGGCAAAATTCCCGCCAATCAGGGAAATGTCAGTAATGTGGACCAGAATTTAACAATTGCTTGCGGCGGGCCCTCACAAATAATCCAGCTCCAGTCGCAGCCGGTCCTTCAATTCCTTGACCAGGGGATATTGCTCCACGATCTGCTGGAATTGTTCACGCTTGTTCAACGGTCTGTCCGTGGATTCCTCGACCTCGCCTTCTTTCACTTCTACGATCACCGTAAAAGATAAAGCCTTATTTGAAAACGCTTTTTGCAGATGATCGGACAAATTGCGTTTTTCCTGCTCGATAAACTTTTGCTCCAGGTTGTTGCCCGTAACCACTTCGAAGGTCTGCATATCCGTGATGCGCAGGACCGCGAGCTCCAGGCTCTGAACGGCGGGGTTTCTGTTCTCCCGCAGATAGTCGGCGTATTGCTGCCACGCCCGGTGCAGGGGCTCGGGTTCCAGCGGGAGGATGCTGGCGGCCGCATCATTTTGTTGCTTTGAAGCGAACTGTTGCCGGATCCTGGAGAGGGAACCAAGACCGCCGCTGCTGCCCGCTGCCGCATTGGTGGCGCCCGCTGCCATATTGGTACTCCCCGCTGCCGCATTGGTGACACCTGCTGCCATCTTGGTACTCCCTGCTGCCGCATTGGTGACACCTGCTACCGTCTTGCTGCTGACCGCCGCCGGATGCTGCGCTGCACTCTGGACTGATGTGTCCTGATTCGAACCCGCGTTCCGCTGTGACGGTGGCTCAGGCTGTACACGCGCCGTTGGTCGCCCGACTGGCTCCGTTTCGATGATCAGCTTAGCTCCACCGCTTTCTTCCGCGCTCACCGGACCCGGCCGCCGAACCGGTTCCATTGCCGGGATGTTCCGGAATGCCACAGGTCTTTCCCCTCTTTTTTTTCCGCCGCCATCCCCACTACCGACCTGCAATGCCTGGGCCAGGTAACAGAGCTTGATCAAGGCCAGCTCCACATGCAGACGCTTATTGCGGGCGGATTTGTAATTGATCTCCGCTTCATTGAGTAGATTCAATGCACTGATCAGATAGCTTGTATCTGCCTGGCGCCCCGCCGCAATATACCGGTCCCGGAAACTTTCCACGACCTCGAGGAGGAAAGCAACCTTCTCGTCTTTACATACCAGCAGGTTTCGGACGAATTCAGCCAGACCATTGAGCACCAGGTCTCCTTCGAAACCCTTTCGGTTGATGCTGTCGTAGGTCAGCAGCGCATCCGAGAGGTTCTGCCCCTGCATCGCGTCGAGGATACGGAAATAGTAATCCGCATCCAGGATATTGAGATGTTCCAGCGTATTGGCATAGGTCAGCTCGCCATTCGTAAAGCTTACGATCTTATCCAGGATGCTCAGCGCATCCCGCATACAGCCTTCACTTTTCTGGGCGATGATCTGTAAAGCCGGCTTCTCTGCCCGGATGGATTCCTTTTGGCAGATATCATCGAGATGTTCCACGGTGTCTGCCGGCGTGATCCGCTTGAAGTCGAAGATCTGACACCTACTGAGAATAGTCGGTAATATTTTATGTTTTTCCGTAGTGGCCAGGATAAAGATGGCATAGGGCGGGGGCTCCTCCAGCGTCTTGAGAAAGGCATTGAAGGCCGAGGTACTCAGCATATGCACCTCATCGATGATATATACCTTGTATTTTCCGGCTTGTGGTGCAAAACGTACCTGTTCAACCAAGGTCCGGATATCGTCCACAGAGTTATTGCTGGCCGCATCGAGCTCGTGGATATTCAAAGAGGTTCCTTCGTTAAACGAAACGCACGAATGGCATTTGTTGCAGGCCTCCCCGTCCGGGGTTACGTTTTCGCAGTTGATGGTTTTGGCCAGGATGCGGGCGCAGGTTGTCTTACCCACGCCACGAGGTCCGCAAAACAGAAAGGCATGGGCTAACTGCCTGTTTTTGATGGCATTCTTTAAAGTCGTTGTAATATGAGACTGCCCCACAACCGTAGAAAAATCCTGGGGCCGGTACTTTCGCGCCGAAACGATAAATTTATCCATGTAGATAGCTCCTGTAGCAAACGTACGACATCCTAGTGACATAAGTCGCGGTAGCGGCTTTGTCCGAAGGACAGACATTAGCCCCGGCCCGGAAAACGCGCCATTTTCCCCGCAGCGTGCTTTTCCGGGCCGACGTCGCGGTAGCTGCTTTGTCCGAAGGACAGACATTAGCCCCGGCCCGGAAAACGCGCCATTTTCCCCGCAGCGTGCTTTTCCGGGCCGACGGCGCGGTACGCGGCCTGACCACCTCCACCGATGCGCGCTTGTTTCCGTACCTTCGAAAAAAAAAGATGGTTAAAAATTTGGTTTATTTACATTGTTAAGTAAATTTGTATAGTTAATTTAATTATTCACATGGGAATCGCCGAGCGTAAGGAAAAACAGAAGAATGAGATCAGGAAGCTGATCCTCGATGCCTCGATGAAGCTATTCGTGGAGGAAGGCTTCGGGAGTGTCACGATCCGGAGGATTGCCGAGCTCATTGAATACAGTCCCACGACCGTATACCTGTATTTTAAGGACAAAGACGAGATCTTTTATGCGCTGCACGACGTGGGTTTTGAAAAGATGGCCGAGTTCAATAAAAACCTCGACACCATCCAAAACCCCCTGGTGCGGATGCACAAGATGGGCGAGAACTATCTGCGGTTCGGCATGGATTACCCAGAGTTCTATAACCTGATGTTCATCCTGGGCGAGCCGATGAAAAAGATCTCCGAGCTCGGCTGTGACTGGAAGCCGGGTGACGCCGCCCTCGGCAGGCTCAAGGAGACCGTGACCGAGTGCATGGAGAAAGGGTATCTCGCGAAAGGAGATCCCTACCAGGTGAGCCTGGCGGTATGGAGCTTCGTCCATGGTCTCGTTTCGCTGGCGATCCGGCAACGCCTGGAAAAATTCGTTCCCGAAGAAAAGATGCTGCTTCCGACGATGGAGCAGGCGCTGAACTGGTTCATGAATAACATCGATATTACAGAAAGGAAGCACTAAAAGTGCTTCCTGAAGAATGTGTGAGCGGCCCCCGGGCCTTTTTTTCGGCCTTGGATGTTAACAATGTTAATTTAATTTATGTAATTAATAAATAGAACATTATGCCAAAACGAATCGTTCTACTCCTGCTAAGCGTCGCTATCGGCATTCAGCAGCTGGCCGCACAAAACAGCTCCGTGCTCGACGACTACCTCCACCTCGGTCTCGACAGCAATCTTGCGCTCCACCAGCGCAACTTCGACCTCAGCAAGGCGCAACTCGATCTCAAAAGAGCTCAGTCGCTTTTTTATCCGCAAGCCGGTTTTAGCTCCCAGTATACCCTCGCCAACGGCGGCCGCACGCAGCCGATCCCCATCGGCGATCTCCTCAACGGCGTCTATTCCACCCTCAACCAGCTCACGAACTCCAATAAATTTTCGCAGGTAGCCAATCAGTCCATTGCCTTCCTGCCCAACGATTTTCACGACACGAAGATGGAGGTGACCCTGCCTATTCTCGACATCGACCTTCAGCACCACAGGGACATCAGCCGGGAGACCATCAATGTCCGGCGGGCCGACCGGGATGTCTATCGCCGCGATCTCGTGAGGAGCATCCGCCAGGCGTATTATCAATATCTCCAGACCGGCAAGGCCGTCGAGGTCTATACCGTCTCGCTTTCGCTGGTCAAGGAAAACCGCCGCGTCAGCGAAAAATTCGTGGAGCAGCATATGGCCACCCGCGAGGCCGTTCTGCGCGCCCAAGCCCAGGTAAGCGACGTCCAGTCGTCGCTCATCGAAGCTCAGAACGATCGCCGCAATGCTGCGGCCTATTTTAATTTTCTGCTCAACCGCTCGCTCGACAGCCCAGCGCTCACGGACACGGCCCTCATGAACGGAACAGATACCTCCGCAGTCTCCGACCCTGCTACCAGCGTAGCGGCAAGCCGTGAAGAATTCACCCGCTTAAAAAGCTATGAGCATATCCTGGCCTCCAACTTGAGTTATGACCGCAATTATCTCATACCCAAGCTAAGCGCTTTCTACGACGTCGGCTATCAGGGGTTTGGCTTTCATTTCAACAGCACCCAGTTCTATCAACTGGCAGGCGTGAACCTGGTCTGGCCATTGTTCAAGGCGAACGATAACAAGTACAGGATCCGCCAGGCACGCATCGACATCGACGCGGTGGATGACCAATATCGCGACCTCACCCAGCAGCTGACCCTGGAGCAGCAGACCACGGTCAACAACTACCATTCCGCCATCGAAGCCTTGCAAGCTCTTGCCGATGAGGTCAGCAGCGCCCGCGAAGCCTACCGCCTCGTGGAACGAAGATTTAATGAAGGCCAGGCCTTACAGGTCGATCTCATCGATGCCCGCAACCAATACACCAGCGCCGAGATCAGGTATTCGCTTGGACGGCTTGCCGTGCTCAACCGCGCCGCCGATCTCGAACGCGTGACCGCCGCCTATAAATTCTAGCACCACATCTCCAAAAAAAATAACATGAAACCGCAGGTTCACAAACACCTTAAAAAATCATTTATGACCGTGCGTAAACTGCTCAACACCATTCGCTTCGCTCTTGTAGCGATCCTCACTCTCAGTATGGCGAGCTGCGGAGAGAACAAGGCCGCCGTTACGCCGCCCGCCGAGGAACCCATCCCGGTCAAAACGCAACCGGTGATCTATGGCGACCAGGGCCGCATCCTGCAGTATTCCGGGTTGATCGCTTCGAATGCCGAGGCCCGCTTGTCCTTCAAGATCGGCGGTATGATCTCCCGCATCTATGTGAAAGAAGGCGACCATGTGACCGCTGGTCAGCTCCTGGCGACGCTGGATCTCACGGAGATCGATGCCCAGGTCACCCAGGCTACCCAGAATGTCGACAAGGCCGGGCGCGACGAAGCCCGTATCAAAAATCTCTATCGCGATACGGTCGCCACGCTGGAACAGGTACAAAACGCCCACACAGCGCTTACCGTCGCTACCGAGGCATTGCGCATTGCTAATTTCAACCGGGAGTATGCGCAGATCCGCGCGACGTCCAGCGGTACCATTTTGCAAAAGATCATGAACGAGGGCGAATATGCTTCCGCCGGCTCCGCCGTCCTGCTGTTCAATGGCGTGGATCGGAACGACTGGGTTGTCCGTTTTGGTGTTTCGGATAAGGACTGGGCGGTCCTGCATCGCGGCGACAAGGCAAGTGTCTCCATGGATGCCTATCCCGACCGGCGTTTTTCAGGCGTGGTCACCAAATTGGCCGAAGGGGCCGATGCGGATGGTACCTACGCCGTCGAAGTGACCATTGCCCCCGGGGGTCGTAAGCTTGCTCCCGGACTGTTTTGTACGCTGCAATTGCAACCGCCTGCCGGCAAGCCCCATTATTTTATTCCTGCCTCGGCCCTCGCGGAAGGCGATGGCAACGCCGGCTATGTCTATACCGTGAATGCGGATCGGAGAACAGTAACAAAGCTCCCCGTCCACATCGCATTCCTGCAAGGCGATCAGATCGCCGTGAACAGTGGCCTTGAGCATGTTACCCAGGTTATCACCCGAGGGGTAGGTTACCTCACGGAACGATCCATTGTTACCGCATCTGCCGACATCCATTCTTCCACCAATTAAACCCGGCAACATGAACATTACAAAATTTGCCGTGAAGAATTACCAGTTCACGCTTATCGTATTCGTGATGCTGTCGCTCATCGGGGTCAGCTCGATGATGAATATGCCGCGTGGTGAGGACCCTGACACCGAAGCGCCTACCTTCTCCGCCATTATCCTCTATCCGGGCACCAGCCCCAAAGACATGGAGGAGCTGGTGGTGAACCCCATCGAAAAACGGTTCAACGAAATGGACGACGTGAAACGCATCCGCTCGAACATCGACGATGGCCTGGCCGTCGTGCAGATCGAATTCAACTACGAGACCGCGCCGGACAAGAAATACCAGGATGTGATCCGCGAGCTGAATGCAGTCCGTCCCGATCTCCCGGCGGATATCCTCAGCATCGACATCCAGCGTTTTCGTCCTTCCGACGTCAACATCCTGCAGGTGGCGTTGCTCAGCGAGACTGTTCCCTACAGGGATCTGCAGACCTGGAGCAAGAAGCTCAAGGACCGCCTGGAAAAGATCAAGACGCTCAAAAATGTCGACAACTGGGCCTTCCCGCAACAGCAGGTCCGCGTCTCGCTGAACCTGGAAAAGCTGGCGCAGAACAAGATCCCGCTCAACAGCGTGCTGCAGGCCATTCAGCGCGAAAATGTCAATATACCCGGCGGCAGCGTGGATATGGGGTCCCGAAAGTTCAACATCAAGACCAGCGGCGACTATAAAACCGTCGACGAGGTTCGCAACACCAATGTGAGCGGCACCGGCGGGAAGATCATCTATGTGAAAGATATCGCCGATGTGGACTTTAACTATGAAGAGCAAACCTATATCGGCAGGCTCGACGGCAAGCGGGCGGTGTTCGTAACGGCCAGCCGCAAATCCGGGACGAATATCTTCGCCGTCGAGAAAGACATGGACCAGGTGCTCGATCAATTCAAAAACGAGCTGCCGCCGAACATCAAATATGTCAAGAGTTTCAATAATGCGGAAAGTGTCCGCACGCGGCTGGGCCATTTTACCCGGGACTTTGCGATTGCCATTTTCCTGGTGCTGCTGACCCTGCTCCCTCTGGGTCCTCGTGCCTCGCTGGTGGTAATGATCTCCATCCCGCTTTCATTGCTTATCGGATTGTTCCTGCTCGATCTCTTTCATTTTACGATCAACCAACTGAGCATCGTCGGGATGGTCGTGGCATTGGGGTTACTCGTCGACGACAGCATCGTGGTCGTGGAGAATATCGAGCGCTATCTGCGGCTGGGTTATTCACGACGAGAGGCCGCCGTCGCCGCTACCCGACAGATCAGCCTGGCAGTCCTGGGTTGTACGGCTACCCTGATCTTCGCCTTTCTGCCGCTGATGTTCCTGCCGGAGGCTGCCGGCGACTTTATCCGCAGCCTGCCTGCTGCGGTGGTGACTACCGTCCTGGCTTCGCTGTTCGTTTCGCTGACCATCGTACCCTTTTTGTCGAGCAGGATACTGAGTCCACACGAAAACCCGCAGGGCAATCTCTTCCTCCGCGGGCTTCACCGGCTGATCAACGGTTCGTATCGGCGGCTTTTGCATGGAGCCATTCAGCACCCGGTGGTTACCCTGCTGGTAGCGCTGGTGATCTTCGTCGGCAGCCTGGCGCTCATTCCCCGCGTAGGCTTCAGCGTCTTCCCCGCCTCGGAGAAGCCGATGTTCCTGATCAATATCCAGGCTCCGCTCGGTACCAGTCTCACAGCCACGGACAGCATCAGCAGATACGTGGAACGCCACATCGCTCACCTGCCCGAGCTGAAGAACTATACCACGAATGTAGGTCGCGGAAATCCGCGGATTTATTATAACGTCATCCCGCAGAATGAGGTTAGCAATTATGCGCAGATCCTCGTTCAGTTGAACGGAACGGAGTCGTCCCGGAAAAAACAGATGATCGACTCGTTGCGCCAGGTATTCAAGGACTATGCCGGCGCCAAGATCGAAGTCAAAGACTTCGAACAGGGGCCACCGATAGAAGCACCGATCGCCATCCGGGTTTTCTCCGAAAACCTGGATACCCTGCGGAGCCTCGCCTTCCGCGTGGAAGACCTGCTCAAAAAGACCGATGGCACCATCTATGTGAACAACGATCTTACGACATTGAAAACCGATATCAAAGTAGATGTGAATAAAGAAAAGGCCGGTATCCTCGGTGTACCCGTGAACGAGATCGATCGGACCGTACGATTGGCCGTCGCCGGGTTGGATGTAGGGAAGTTCCGCAAGGACGACGACAAGGACGACGATTACAATATCAATGTCTGTTTGCCCCACGGCCCGCATTCCACGCTCGATGCACTGGGCAAGGTCTATGTCGACTCGTATACGGGCGCCGCTGTGCCGCTCAGTGAAGTCGCCGGCATTCAGTTCCAGAGCTCACCTACCAGCATCAATCACTATGATAAGGACCGGTTTACTACCGTCACCGCCTTCGTCCGCAATGGGTATAATACCACCCAGGTCACCCAGGGCATCCTGCAACAGCTGGATAAGATGCATTTTCCGGCAGGCGCCAGCTATAAGGCTGCCGGCGAGGTTGAAAGCAAACAGGAAAGCTTCGGTGGTCTCGGCCCCATTATCCTGATCACCGTCTTTGGCATTCTGGGTATCCTGATCCTCGAATTCAAGACCTTCCGCGGAACCCTGATCGTGTTGTCCGTGGTTCCCCTGGGTATCATCGGCGCGGTCCTGATGCTCTTTGCCACCCGCAATACATTGTCCTTTGTGGCTGTCATCGGCATCATCGCGCTCGTGGGGATCGAGGTCAAGAACTCCATCCTGCTGGTGGATTATACGGACCAGCTGCGCAAAGGCGGCATGGGTCTCGATGAAGCCATCCAGGAGGCCGGTGAGACCCGGTTCGTGCCGATCATCCTCACGACGCTCACGGCCATCGGTGGCCTGCTCCCGCTTGTGGCTGAAAACAATCCGCTGTACTCCCCGCTCGCACTGGTGATCATTGGCGGTTTGCTGAGCTCGACCATCCTGACCCGGGTGGTGACGCCTGTACTATATAAGTTGCTGGCGCCGCGTATCATCTCCGGCGATGCGACCCCTTCGGCCGGGGACGCCGCGTCTTCCGGCGGCGGTTCGCTGTTGCCGACGGCGATGCCGGCATGATTTGGCTAACTCCTTGTATTGCAAGGCGAATTGCCTTAAAGCGATAAAAAAGAGACCGGCATGTGCCGGTCTCTTTACAAAAATGTCCAGGTTTACAGGTAATCAACTTGCCTTCACTAGAGATATTGGATTCAACGTTTTCCCTGACATGGTTTCCGAAGGTCTGGACAATGATCCGTTCTTAGCTAACCTGTGATTCTTTCTTTAATCTTTTGGTGTGTGTACTGCACAGTATACTATTCATACCCTATGCCAATTTGCCAGCAGCTGTCAATCAATCACTTGCTCAAATACCTATACAGGAAAGCGATCCGCCGGCGGGAATAGCTTCCAAAAATGGGAGGTCGAGTCCGCTACGCGAGCATGGGATGCCTTTTGAATTCCTTGGAGCGATCGAACAGATACCGGTAGGTAGTGAGTTTTCGGCTAACGACGGCATCGCCAAGGGACTTGGCGACATTCACCATTTTGGGGTTGAAGTCGCCGATCCATTGCATCTCGTAGTGGGTATAGAATCCCGCCGGCTGCACCACGGCCGCCATTTCGGTGATGATATAGGCGTCGACCCCTTTGCCCTGGAATTCGGGAACAACGGCGAAGACGATGCCGGTAAAATGCCGGCAGGCGCCGCGCATCTTTAGCCAGACGAAATGAAGCTTTTGCAGCAGCCCGAACTTGCCGTTAAAATGCTTGAAATACTGGTTCAGCTCGGGTAGATTGAGAAACATCGCGATCGGCTTTTTGTCGTAGTAAGCAAACCAGGCGATGTTTTCATCCAGTAACGGTTTCATTTTTTTGAATAGCTGCATGACCTGCTCTTTGCGCATTTGTTTCATCCCGCCATGTCCCGCGAAGGCGCCATTGTAGACCGCCAGGAAATCGTCGGCATATTTCTCCAGGTTGTTCTTTTTGAGCGTATCCGAACTGTAGAGGGGGTCGGCGGCGATGGTAGCATGCCGCTGTAAGATCTTGTCACTCAAGCGTTGTTTGGGATCCATCCCGAAACAGAGCTGGTGAAAGAAGGGCCTGAAGCCATAATTCTCGAATAGGTCCTTATAATAAGGAGGGTTAAAGTTCATGCTGTAAAGCGGCTCGTGAAAACCTTCAACCACCATCCCCCACCAGTTGTCCCGCTCGCCGAAATTGATGGGCCCGTCCATGGCCTCCATCCCCCGCTGGCCCAGCCAATGCCGGGCGACATCGAGCAGCATATCCGCAGCCTCCTGGTTGTTGATACAATCGAAGAAGCCGCATCCGCCCACGGGTACATCGTCGCCCTTGTTTTTGTACCGTTTGTTGACAAAAGCGGCTATACGGCCGATAAGCCTGCCCTCGTCGTCCTTGAGGACCCAGCGGGTCACTTCTCCAGACCGGAACGCCTTATTATAATTGGGATCAAATACCTGGTTGATTTCCTTGTCGATAGGCCGGATATAGGCCGGATTCGACCGATTGAGCTCTACGTTCGTTTGGATGAATTCCTGTGCTAAAGCGGGTGTGGTTACTTCGATTAGTTGCATGGCCGTGGACTTATGGAAAAAACAAAAATATAGTATTTTTAACTTTCCCCATGAGTCCTTACATTTGCAGCCAAATTTAAAACCTAGTAACTTTTATATGGCAAGTACCGGTAAGATCAAGCAAATCATCGGCGCTGTTATCGATGTGCAGTTTGAAGGCAAACTCCCCGAGATTTATAACGCGCTGGAACTGAAAAAGTCCAATGGCGAAACCCTGGTTTTGGAAGTTCAGCAGCACCTTGGTGAGGATAGCGTTCGTTGCATTGCAATGGACGGTACCGAAGGGCTCGTCCGGGGCCTGCCCGTTACCGATACCGGCTCCGCCATCGAAATGCCTACTGGCGAAGGGATCAAAGGCCGTTTGTTCAATGTGACCGGCGACCCCATCGATGGATTGCCCCCCGTTTCCAAGGTCAATGGCCGCCCGATCCACGCCAAACCCCCGGCCTTCGAAAACCTGAGCACCAGCACCGAAATACTGTTCACCGGTATCAAAGTCATCGACCTCATCGAACCCTATGCGAAGGGTGGTAAGATCGGCCTGTTCGGTGGCGCGGGTGTAGGTAAAACGGTACTTATCCAGGAGTTGATCAATAACATCGCCAAAGCCTATTCCGGTCTGTCCGTATTCGCCGGTGTTGGTGAGCGTACCCGCGAAGGGAATGACCTGATGCGTGAAATGATCGAAGCCGGTATCATGAAATATGGCGAGGATTTCAAACATAGCATGGAACATGGTGGCTGGGACCTGGGTAAGGTGAACATGAATGAGCTGGCGGAATCGAAGGCTACCTTCGTATTCGGTCAGATGAACGAACCCCCCGGTGCCCGTGCCCGCGTGGCGCTCAGCGGTCTGACCATCGCCGAATACTACCGCGATGGCGACGGAAAGGGACAAGGACGTGATATCCTCTTCTTCGTAGACAATATCTTCCGTTTTACCCAGGCCGGCTCCGAAGTATCGGCGTTGCTGGGTCGTATGCCCTCCGCCGTGGGATACCAGCCCACGCTGGCCACGGAGATGGGTCTCATGCAGGAACGTATCACCTCGACCAAGAACGGTTCCATTACCTCCGTTCAGGCCGTATACGTGCCCGCGGATGACTTGACCGACCCCGCTCCCGCAACGACCTTCGCCCACCTGGATGCGACCACGGTATTGAGCCGTAAGATCGCCGACCTTGGTATCTATCCGGCCGTGGATCCCCTGGACTCCACCAGCCGTATCCTCACGCCGAAGATCGTAGGCGACGCGCACTACAATACTGCCAACCGCGTGAAGCTGATCCTCCAGCGTTATAAAGAACTGCAGGACATCATCGCCATCCTCGGTCTGGACGAGCTGAGCGACGAAGATAAGATGACCGTAGCCCGCGCCCGTAAAGTGCAGCGCTTCCTGTCTCAGCCGTTCCACGTGGCTGAACAGTTCACCGGTCTCAAAGGGGTGCTGGTTCCCATCGACGAGACGATCCGTGGTTTCAATATGATCATGGATGGCGAAGTGGACGAATATCCCGAAGCAGCCTTCAACCTGGTAGGGAACATCGACGACGCTATCGAAAAAGGTAAGAAACTGCTGGCGCAGGCTCGCGGATAATCCCGTCACAGCGGCACACAATTAAAAGGTATGAATTTAGAAATATTAACGCCCGAAAAGAAATTGTTCAGCGCCGACGTTTACGGCGTGCAGCTGCCCGGCGTGGACGGCTTCTTCGAAGTGTTGGACAAACACGCACCGCTGGTTAGCGCGCTGAAGGCGGGCCGCGTCAAGGTCTTAAAGGACAAAAATAACCACCTCGCATTTTTTACGATCCAAAGTGGCTTCGTTGAAGTCATTCACAATACCGTCACCGTTTTGGTTGAAGGCGCAGTACCCGATGAAGGGAAATCGTAGAAGATCCCAGTAGGTCCAACCTTAAGGAGACAAATGTTAGTTTAAAACCCCGGCTTCTGCCGGGGTTTTGCTTTGTAAGAATTTGTAAGAAGATGGTCCGCGCAGCCGGCGCGGACCTTAATTCAATTGTGGATCGATGGGAAAATTGACCATCATCTCATACTCCCCACCCATTTGACGGAGCGCATCTTTCCAGATCTCCGAAGGATATTTATGAAAGACCAGCCGCCGGCTGGCTTGTACTGTCAACCAGGATTTTTCCTTGAGCTCGTCCGCCAACTGGCCACTGCCCCAGCCGGAATAACCGATGTAGAATCTGATCTTAGTCATATCGATCTCCCCGGAGCGGATGAGCTCGATGGCGGTCTCGAAATTGCCGCCCCAGAAAACGCCGTCGATGATCTCATAGCCACCGTGTATCTTGTCGGGATACTGATGCAGGAAATGGATCGTATCCATCTGAACAGGACCACCGAGATAAACGGGGATCTTCGTCAGATCGTCTAATCCGCTTACCAGTTCATCGAGCGTATATTCGTAATTTTTGTTGAGCACGAATCCGAAACTGCCTTCATCCTGGTGTTCACACAGGAACACCACCGTGCGCATGAAATTGGGATCTTTTAAAAAGGGATCTGCGATCAATAATATACCAGGTGCCGGGCTCTCCATATTCTCTAAATTAAGAAATTTTAGGATATTCAACGGCAAGGCAACCTTTACTACTAAATATAGCCCATTTTAACCTGAAAACCCCTTTCTTTGTGAAACCTTCGTTAAAAAGTCTTTCCCGAACGGGCTAATAATCGTATCCCTTCATCCTTTTGATAATTTTGTAGATGGACCCGAACCGCGCCCGGCACGGCTCGGAGCCGAAATAAAAAGTATGGGTTTGAAAAAAATTTTCCCTATCATTTTTGTTTTAATCACACTGTCGCTTATCGGCAGTATCTACGTCCAGATCAACTGGATCCTTGCCATGTTGCAGAACAAAAGGGAGGCGCTTTACAGCCAGATCACCCTCGCGACGAATGCCGTGACACAGGAGTTGGTCGAACAAAGAGGGATCGGCATCTCACAAAGCAGGACCTTAAGGCTGAAACCCGGCGTTCCCTGGCGGCCCTCCGACCCGTTTACCATGGAGCTGATGCGGGTGCCTCTTGTGGCCGAACGATATACGGCGGAAGACGTGAACGACAAGATCCGCAAAGCATTTAACAAACATGGTCTCAAAGACGTCCATTTCGAATTCTCCATCTCTTCGGATCTGAACTCCGCCGATTTCGGAGCTAACGGTGTGCTATTCCATCCCCCTGAGCTGCAGTCCAGGGATTTTATAAAAGCGATCGCAGATACGACCAATACACGCATCTTCAATCTCCTTCAGGCGCCGGAGAACGCCGATGCAGGCACCATCATGCCGGATGAAGTGCTGGTAGTCGTGGTGCCGAATTTCAATGACATCGTTATGGGTCAGATGCGTTGGATGATCGGCGGCGCCATCTTCTTTACATTGGTGATCATCTCCGCTTTTTATGTCACCGTAGGCGCGCTGTTCCGCCAGAAGAAGCTCAGTGAGATCAAGAACGATTTTATCAACAACATGACCCATGAGTTCAAGACGCCGCTGGCTACGATCTCACTGGCTGTCGATGCATTGCGGAACGAGAAGGTGGTGCACGACCGGGAGAAGTCGGAATATTTCACCGGTATCATCAAGGAGGAGAATCGCCGCATGAACAAGCAGGTGGAGACGATCCTGCAAGCTTCCCTGCTGGACCGCCAGGAGCAGCAGCTGAACCGGAAGCCCCTGCATGCGCATGTCGTGATCCAGGAGGCTATGGAGAATTTTCATCTTCAGCTCGAGGGGAAAGGTGGCCACTCCGAACTACAGCTCAATGCAAAAAATGATCGCATAGAAGCCGATGAGGTCCATTTTATGAATATCATCACCAACCTCATCGACAACGCGGTGAAGTATTCAAAGGAGAACCTCTTGATCCGCATCAGCACCCATAGCACCACCAAGAGTCTCGTGATCCGCATCGAAGACAACGGGATCGGCATGAGCAAAGAGACCCAACGGCGCATCTTCGAGAAGTTCTATCGCGCCCATACCGGCAATCTGCATAACGTGAAAGGCTTCGGGCTTGGCCTCAGCTATGTAAAAACCATCGTCGAAGCACATGGTGGCAAGATCAAGGTGGACAGTGTGGCGGGCAAGGGCACGAACTTCACGCTGGAGTTCCCGCTGAAGGCAGCGTGATGACGCCGTTCATCGACCGCCCCTGCAGGCAACAACAAACACCCATCCCCATAGCTCAGGAAACGAAAACCGTGTTCCAACGCATAGTTGTATATGGTCCGCCAGTCTTCGCCTACGAGTGAGGCGATCAGCAGCAATAAGGTCGATTCGGGTTGATGAAAGTTCGTCACCAGTCCCGCGACGACCTTCCATGAATATCCCGGTGTGATCAACAGCTGGGTCGTGGTCACCAGCTCTTTCAGCTCCCGCGCTTCCATCCATGCCAGCAAAGCCTGCAGGGCCTTCACCGTGCCCGCTGTCTCGTCCTGCGCATAGGCATCCCATTGATGTACCACCAGGTCTTCAGGTGCTGCCGACGGATCGGCAATGACCTTGGCTCCCAGCCAATATAAACTTTCCAGGGTCCGTGCGGAGGTAGTGCCCACCGCGATCACGGGTCTGCCGGTCATCAGGCGATCCCGCAGCTCCCGGATGACCTCCACGCGGACGGCGATGAATTCGATGTGCATAGGATGTTCACCCAGCGTAGCCGCTTTCACCGGCAAAAAAGTTCCGGCGCCTACATGCAGGGTGACGAAGCTGCGTTGGATACCGCGCTGCTCCAGCTGCTGAAAAATGGCTTCCGTGAAATGAAGCCCCGCCGTCGGAGCGGCCACCGAGCCGTCGTGCCGGGCATAAACGGTTTGATAACGCTCGCCGTCCGTAGACTCCACTGTGCGGCGAATATAGGGTGGGAGAGGGACCAACCCAGCCTGGTGCAATAGCTCGGCAAAGCTGAGGTCTGCCGGCGTCCACGATAGTTCGATAAGAAAAGCGCCGGCTGACCGCTGCACCCAACGTGCTTCGAGAACAAGCTGACCTATTTCCTTCCTTAACACCTGACCCGGCTTCCACTTGGAGGCTCCGCCGATAAGACATTTCCAGCGCACACTACCGGTCCGCATCAGCGCCGCGGCGATACCGCCATATTCCGCCGGCGGCTCCAGACAAAAGATCTCGATGAGCCCACCCGTGGGTTTCTGGAACACGATCCTCGCCTCTACCACGCGGGTATTATTGAAGACCAGCAAAGCGCCTTCCGGCAAATGCTGCGCGATATTCCGATAAATGTCCTCGTGTAATTCGCCGGCCCGGTAGACCAGCAACCTGCTGGCATCACGTTCCGCCAGCGGATAATAAGCGATCGCCCCGTCCGGGAGAACGTAGCTGTAGTCAGCTATACTGATGTTTTTCGCATCCATAGATCAAAACGGCTAACTGCCGCCTCTCGGCCGCGAATGTAGCGAAAACTCACCGCTTCGCCACCGGCACTACCAGCTTCAGCCCGCTCCACTCGTCGCTGACCGCGCATACCTTTATATCTACCAGCCCATGGGCCAAGGCATAGCCGCGGATGACATCTTCCGTGAGATCGGTGGCCTTGCCCGAACTCTTCTTATACCACGAGACCCAGATCACGACGGCCGAATTTTTCCCACATATCTCCACAATGCCGGCCATCTCCCGTTCAAAATCGAGGCGACTGACAGCAAAAAGGTGCACAAAGTCGGGAATAGCCCGGGCCGAACAGAGCTGTGACGACAGATCCTCCTCCAACCAGCCAAAATACCCGGCCGGCGCCCCGATCAACCGAAGCTTCCAACCGGGTTTGATCCCCAGCTTCCGGATAAGCGGCGTCCCGGAATAACCAGCAGTGGGCATATGCAAGTAGGTTTTATTAAAAGTCGTCAGGAAGCGGGGTTATCCCCAGCCGAATTGGCCTTATCCACTGCTTATCCACCGCAATTCACAGGTTCCGCACGGGCGAAAACCACCCCAACCCCGCGAAAAGAACGCTAAACGAAAGATAGACAACACACAGAAACCCAATGCACTATTGTGGAAAAATTAAATTTTTCATTTTCCCGAATAAAAGTGGGAAAAAGTGTTATTTTGTGTTAGTTTTAGTTAAGATTGATTCAACTCCTCATAAATGATTGGTTTTCTGGGCGAATACGAAGCTACACTGGACTCGAAAGGTCGCTTCCTGCTCCCGGCTGGCTTCAAAAAGCAGCTGCCGGAAGACGGTACTAGCCAGTTTGTCATCAACCGCGGTTTTGAAAAATGCCTGAGCCTCTACCCGATGAAAAGCTGGGAGCCCATTTTCGCCAGAATAAGCCAATTGAATGATTTTGACCCCGAAGTTCGACAATTCAAGCGGTATTTCCTGAATGGCGCAACGATCGCCGAATTGGACTCGGCGGGTCGGTTGTTGGTTCCCCCTAACCTGAAAGAACATGCCGGTCTCGAAAAAGACATCGTGCTGGCATCCTCGACAGACAAGATCGAAATCTGGGATAAAAGTAAGTACTATCAGTTCTTTGAATCTTTTTCACCGGAAGCATTCAGTAACCTGGCTAAACAGGTGATGAACCCGGGAGGGCCTGCGTCATGACGGCTCCCAACGATAAGGACCAGCAGGCTTACCACTTGCCCGTCCTGTTGCAGGAGTCTCTCGACGGACTGGCCATCCGGCCCGAAGGACGCTATGTCGATTGCACCTTCGGCGGCGGCGGGCATTCGCGCGGCATCCTCGAACGGTTAGGCCCCAAAGGCCGGCTCTACGCCTTCGACCAGGATAGTGACGCGCGGCGGAATCTGCCCGACGACCCACGCATCACCTTTCTGCCGCACAATTTCCGGCATCTGGCGCGCTTCCTCCGGCTTCATGAAGTCACCGCAGTGGATGGGATACTCGCCGACCTCGGCGTCAGCAGCCATCAGTTCGACGAGGCGGAAAGGGGTTTCTCGTATCGCTTCGAAGGCGACTTGAATATGCGGATGGATCAGCGGCAGACACTCACGGCCTTCGAAATAGTAAACACGTGGTCCGAGCAGCGGCTACATAAGCTATTCGAACAGTATGGCGAGGTTACCAATGCCAAAACATTGGCCAGGACCATTGTCGCCATACGCGGAACGATGTCGCTAAGGACCATTGGCAATTTTAAAGCGGGTCTGAACAGCGTGGTGAAAGGGAATCCCAACAAGTACTTTGCCCAGGTTTTTCAAGCCTTACGCATAGAAGTGAACGATGAATTGGGAGCTTTAAAAGAAATGTTGCAACAGGCGCCCGGCGTGCTGTCTACCGGCGGCCGAATAGCCATCATCACCTTTCATAGCCTCGAGGACAGGCTCGTCAAGAACTTCTTCAAAAAGGGAACGTTCGAAGACGAAGACCCCAGCGATCCCTTAGGACAGTCCACGGCTCATCCCCTATTAAAAGCGATTACCAAGAAGCCGGTTATTGCCGGTGAGACCGAATTACGACAAAACCCGCGATCCCGTAGCGCCAAGCTTCGGGTCGCAGAACGAATATGAAGAAGAGTAAAAAATGGAGACCGGCCCAGTGGGGCACCCGATGGCTCGCAACGAGCCTGAGGAAGAACATGGGCTTCTTCCTGTTCCTTGCGGCACTGGCGGTAGTGTATATCTATAACGGGCATTATGCCGACAATATCACCCGGGAAATTACCCGGACCGATAAAGAAGTAAAAGAGCTGCAATACGAATATAAAACGCTGAAGAGTGAGGTGATGTTCCGGAGCAAGCAAAGCGAGTTGGCCAAGGCGGTTGAACCTTTCGGTTTGAAAGAATTAGTGAAGCCGCCGTACGTCCTCATCGATAGTACAAATTAAATGGAGATAAAACGCGACATATTATGGAGGGTCTACCTCTGCTTTCTGGGCATCGTGGCACTGAGCCTCGTGGTCCTGGGAAAGGTCGTGTATATCCAACGCGTACAAGGCGCCTACTGGAAAGGTCTCAGCGATAGTCTCCATCAGAAATTCATCGAGCTCGATGCGCAGCGGGGAACGATCTATAGCGCGGACAGCAGCATGCTCAGCACTTCCATTCCCTGGTTCAATATCTATATCGACTTCGGCGCGGACGGTCTTCGTGAAAAGAACGGGAAGCGTTTTACCAGCAATGTCGATTCGCTGTCGCTTTGTTTGGCATCGTTGTTCGGCGACCGCCCGGCAAGCACCTTCAAAAAAGAATTAAAGAAAGGCTACAACACAAACGACCGCTATTACCTGCTCGAGTCCAATGTCTCCTTTGAAAAATACCGCAAGCTCCGCACCTTTCCCCTGGTTCGCGAAGGCCGTAACAAAAGCGGTTTCATCGCGGAGGTGATCAGCAAGAGATTGAACCCCTTCGGCCTGCTGGCCAATCGTACCATTGGCCTGGCCAGGACGAATGCACAGAACGTAGGCCTCGAAAGGACCTATGATACGTTACTCAAAGGCGAGACCGGCCGCAGGCTCGTTCGCTACATTGCCGGCGGTACGTATATCCCCGTCGAAGGATATGAGATAGAGAGTGTAAATGGCAAGGATATCGTGACGACGCTCGATGTGAACATGCAGGACATCGCCGAGAATGCATTGTTACGGGAACTCACCGACAACGAAGCCGAACACGGCACCTGCATCGTGATGGAAGTGGCTACGGGTAAGATCAAGGCCATGGCCAACCTCGGATTGCAGCCGGACGGCACGTACTGGGAGGACTTGAACTACGCCATCCGCGCTACGGAGCCGGGTTCGACATTCAAGCTCGCGACCATGCTTTCCCTCCTGGAAGACAAAAAGGTCACCCTCGACAATACCGTCGATCTCGGCGGCGGCTCCTGGAAGATCAACGGCCGCACCGTGTTCGATTCGGAACCCCATGCCGACAAGACGTTTACCGTCAAGGAAGCCTTCGAGCTGAGTTCCAACGTGGGCATGGCGAAATTGGCGGTGGAACACTACAGCAGTAACCCGAACCAGTTTATCAACCACCTGCGGGCGCTGCATCTCGATAAACCTACGGGTATCGATCTGGCAGGTGAAGCGACTCCCGTGATCATCACACCCAAGTCGAGGACCTGGAGTGCCACTGCCTTGCCCTGGATGGCCTTTGGTTATGAAGTGCTGGTTACGCCGCTGCAGATACTGACCTTATATAATGCAGTCGCGAACAACGGCCGGATGATGAAACCTTATTTGGTTAGCGCCGTTCAGGAAGGGGGTATCACGGTAAAGGAGAATGAGCCCACCGCCATCCTGGAAAAGATCTGCAGCGATAAGACCCTCAAACGTTTACAAGAGTGCCTCATTGGAGTGTGTAATGATCCGGACGGTACCGGAACGAGTACCTTCAAGGGGGGGTTTTATAAGGTAGCAGGCAAAACGGGCACCGCGCTTATGGCAAACGGTTCTCACGGTTATGCCGAGCACATTTATCAGTCCACCTTCGTAGGCTATTTTCCGGCCAATGCGCCGAAATATGCCTGCATCGTGGTGATCAAAAACAAGCCATTCGCAAAAGTTTATTACGGCGCAAAGGTAGCCGCACCGGTGTTCAAAGAGATTGCCGATCATTTGATGAGCGCCGAGCCCACGCCGGCGACCAATCCCCTGCTCACCAGGGACAGCTCGCGGTTCTATGATGCCGGGAATACACATGATATGAAATTGGTGGAGCGTACACTGGGAACGAAATATACAGACTCTGCCGGCAAGAGCGAATACAGCGGTCTTTATGCTTCCAATGCGGGGAGCGAACCCGTTCTCAACCGGCATATGGTATTACGCCAGACGGTACCCGATGTCAAAGGGATGGGGCTCAAGGACGCGCTATATCTCCTGGAGAGCATGGATCTCCGGGTAAATGTAAAAGGCAGCGGTAAAGTGCGGTCGCAGAACCCCGAGCCCGGCGCTGCGCTTGCAAGAAAAGAAACAATATTTATTCAACTCGACTAAAAGGGATATGGCAAACCTGCAAGAAATAGTATACAAGGTCGGTATCCGCTCCATTCAGGGTGAGAGGGATAAGAACATCGACAACTTGCAGTCGGACTCGCGTCGGGCCGGCCCCGGCTCGCTTTTCATTGCGGTAAAGGGAACGCATGTAGATGGGCATCGTTATATCCCCGACGTGATCGCTGCCGGTGCTACCGCCATCGTGTGCGAAGACCTGCCTGCGCACCTCGACCCTGCCGTAACCTATATCCAGGTGGAGGACGCTTCGATCGCCGCCGGTATCATCGCCCACAATTTCTACGGCCAGCCATCCGACCATCTGAAGCTCGTGGGTGTCACGGGCACAAACGGCAAGACGACCATCGCTACCCTATTATATAAGCTGTTCTCCTGCCTGGGCTACAAATCCGGCCTCCTCAGCACCGTGGAGAACCGCATCGGCGACAAGGTCGTGCCCGCAACGCATACGACGCCCGACCCGCTGCATCTCAATGCCCTGCTCCGGGAGATGGTAGACGCAGGCTGCACCCATGCCTTTATGGAGACCAGTTCCCATGCCATTCATCAGCATCGCATCGCCGGTCTTCACTACGCCGGCGGATTGTTCAGCAATATCACCCATGACCACCTGGACTATCACAAGACCTTCGAAGAGTACATCCGGGTCAAAAAGTCCTTCTTCGACTCCTTACCCTCCGATGCCTTTGCTATCTCCAACGCGGACGATAAACGCGGGGCAGTGATGTTGCAGAACACGAATGCAAAAAAATATTTCTACAGCTTCAAGACCCTGGCCGAATTCAAAGGACGGATCCTGGAAAACAACCTCACCGGGCTGGTGATGAGTGTAAACGATCAGGAAGTGCATTTCCGGCTCATCGGTGAGTTCAACGCCTACAACCTCCTGGCCGTCTATGGTGCCGCCATTTGTCTCGGGGAAGATAAGAACGAGATCCTCCGCTGTCTGAGTACCCTCGACGGCGCGGAAGGCCGGTTCGACTATAGCATATCGCCAAAGGAAAAGATCATCGGCATCGTGGACTACGCCCATACTCCCGACGCCCTCATCAACGTACTCGCGACCATTCAAAAACTAAGAAAAGGGCACGAAAAGATCATCACTGTGGTAGGCGCCGGTGGTGATCGCGACAAAACCAAGCGGCCGCTGATGGGTGCTGCCGCCTGTGAATATAGCGACAAGGTGATCTTCACGTCCGATAATCCCCGGAGCGAAGACCCCGAACAGATCATCCGGGATATCGAGGCGGGATTGAACACCGCCGCCAAACGGAAATATCTCAAGATCACCGACCGCCGTGAGGCCATTCGGACCGCGTTGAACCTCGCCGGCCCCGAAGACATTGTCCTCATCGCGGGCAAAGGACATGAGAAATACCAGGACATCAAAGGGGTGAAACATCCCTTTGACGATAAACAGATATTGTTGGAATTTTTTGAACTGTTAGATAAATAAGCCGACGCATGCTGTACGCACTATTCGAATGGTTCAGACTACATGGGGTAAAAGTACCCGGCGGTGCTCTATTCCAGTTCATCACCTCACGGGTGTTGCTGGCCACGGTATTGTCGCTCGTCGTCAGTATGATATTCGGCAAGCGGGTGATCAGCTACCTTGTCAAAAAGCAAATCGGCGAGACGGTGCGTGACCTGGGGCTGGCCGGTGAGACGCAGAAAAAGGGTACTCCCACCATGGGCGGCTTTATCATTATCCTTGCCATTCTGATCCCTACCTTCCTGCTGGCCGATCTGCATAAGGCTTATATCCGCCTGATGATCTTCGCCACCATCTGGCTGGGGCTCATCGGTTTCATCGACGACTATCTGAAACTCCGGGCCAAAAGGATCGCTAAAGAAACGGGCGTTCCGTATAAAAAAGGCGACAAGGATGGTTTGGCCGGCTGGTTCAAAGTACTGGGTCAGGTCGTACTGGGTATTGTCGTCGGCGCCACATTATTTTGGAATACGAATACCCGGGTTTGGCGTGAATACGTAGGCCAGACCCTGCCTTCCGATACCACCGGGCTGAAGGTCGTGACCCTGGACAAGGAGAAGAAATATTTTGTCGAAGCAAAGGACCCGATCACGACCATCCCATTCGTCAAGAACCATGAGTTCAACTATGCCAAGCTCTTACCCGTCGCGGTACGCGGTCTTACCTGGGTGCTGTATATCGTGATCGTGATCTTCATTATCACCGCGGTTTCGAACGGCGCCAACCTGACCGATGGTCTCGATGGTCTCGCCACAGGTGTCAGCGCGGTCATCGGCGGCTGCCTGGGCATTTTCGCCTATGCCAGCGGTAATATCCGGTTTGCCGAATACCTCAACATCATGTACATCCCCAACCTGGGCGAGCTGTCGATCTTTATCGGCGCCCTCATCGGGGCTTGTGTGGGCTTCCTTTGGTATAACGCCTACCCGGCGCAGGTCTTTATGGGCGATACCGGCAGTCTCACTCTCGGCGGCGTCATTGCGGCCCTGGCGATCATCGTCCGCAAGGAGTGGCTGATACCGATCTTCTGCGGCGTGTTCCTGGTAGAGGTCCTTAGCGTAACCATACAAGTAACTTATTTCAGATATACGAAGAAGAAGTACGGTGAAGGCCGAAGGGTCTTTCTCATGAGCCCGCTGCATCATCACTATCAAAAGCTGGGCTATCATGAGGCGAAGATTGTAACAAGGTTCTGGATCGTCACACTTCTTTGTGTAGCGTTTGCGATCGCTACATTAAAGATCAGGTAGTACCCCCGGGCTTAGGGCCCGACTTAAGAAAGTTATGGAAAACCACCCGCCTGTATTACGCAGGCAACCCTGACCCGAATGAGAAGTAAAAGAATTGTGGTGCAGTAAGATCTATGCTTTTGAAAAACCTACAATCCGCCCTGCGAGGATCATCGACGATGGAGCGAAGCTCCATCCCATTGTAATTTCTATGTCAAAGCGAATGGTCATATTAGGTGGTGGTGAAAGCGGCGTGGGTGCGGCGATACTCGCGGCACAGCACGGCTATGAGGTGTTCGTATCGGACGGAGGGCCACTGAAAGACAGCTACCGCGAAGCCTTGCAAAAACACAATATCGCCTTCGAAGAAAAGAGGCATTCGGAAGATCGGATCCTGAATGCCGACGAGGTAATGAAGAGCCCGGGCATTCCGGATAAGAATGAAACGGTTAAGCGCATTCGCGCCAAAGGGATACCCGTGATCAGCGAGATCGAGCTGGCCTACCGCTACAAAGGCGACGGCCGCATCATCGGCATCACCGGCAGCAACGGCAAAAGCACGACGACGGCATTGACGTATCATATCTGCCGCCATGGCGGTTTGGACTGTGCGCTGGTAGGCAATATCGGCTATTCCTTTGCCCGCCAGGTCGCGGAAGACCCCAAACCCTGGTATGTCTGCGAGATCAGCAGCTTTCAGCTGGATGACATCGTGGACTTCCGTTCCGATGTAGCGATCCTCACCAATATCACCGAAGACCATCTCGATCGCTATGACTACAAGTTTGAGAATTATATCGCAAGCAAGTTCCGGATCACAAAAAACCAAACTCACCGGGACTATTTTATCTATAACGCAGACGACCCTGTGATTCAACAGCATGTAGGCCAATTTCAAATTCACTCTAACCCACTACCATTTACTATGCAACAGGAACCCAACAAAGGCGGATTCATCGGCAAAGGACAAATGACCATCAATACAGGCAGTGAGAAACTCCAAATGAGCATCTATGATTTTGCCTTAAAGGGCATTCACAATCAATATAATACTATGGCAGCAGGCATCGCATCCGCCACCGTGGGGATTCGGAAAGAGAAGATCCGCGAGGCTATCCAGAGTTTTGAGGCGCTGGAACACCGGATGGAATATGTGAGCACCATCCGGGGCGTGGAATTTATCAACGACTCCAAGGCCACCAACGTGAACAGCACCTGGTACGCCCTGGAGAGCATGGACAAGCCGACGATCCTCATCCTCGGTGGAGTGGATAAAGGCAACGACTATTCCCTGATCCGTGACCTGGTGCGGGAAAAAGTCAAAGCCATCGTGTGCATGGGGGTAGACAACCGAAAGATACATGAGGCCTTTCAGCACGATGTGCCGGTGATGGTCAATACCTCCAGCGCGGAAGAGGCCGTGAAGGCGGCCTTCCATTTCGCCGCCAAGGGCGACACTGTGCTGCTGAGCCCTGCCTGCGCCAGTTTCGACCTGTTCAAAAATTATGAAGACAGAGGGCGGCAGTTCAAGGAGGCTGTACGAGATCTATGAGTAATCCGGTAACGATAGAGCAAACACCGTTCGATCGCCTGCGGTCGCGGACTAAAGGGGATACCGTCATCTGGACCGCCGTGGTCCTGCTGGCCGTCGTGTCCCTGCTCGTCGTCTATAGTTCCACCGGTTTGCTGGCCTATAAGATGTACAAAGGGAATACGGAGATCTATCTCTTTAAGCAGTTCGCCTTTATCCTGGTCGGGGTCCTGATCATTTACTTTGCTCACCAGGTAAACTATACGGTGTATTCGCGGGTGGCGACCATATTATTTATGATCTCTATTCCGCTATTGCTTTATACCTTATTCTTTGGCGTCAAGCTCAACGAGGGTAGCCGCTGGATCAGGCTGCCGATCATCAACCTTACCTTCCAGACCTCGGATCTGGCCAAGCTGGCGCTGTTCATGTACCTCAGCCGGATGCTCAGCAAAAAGCAGGATGTGATCAAAGATTTCCGCAACGGCTTTATCCCCGTGATCACGCCCGTAGCTATCATCTGCTTGTTGATCGCCCCGGCCAATCTCAGCACGGCGTTGCTTACCGGGGCCACCAGCCTCATGCTGCTGTTCATCGGCAGAGTAAGCGCCAAACACCTGCTGCTTGTCGTGGCTATCGCGGCCATACCCGTGACGATCCTCGTCGCTGCTGCGGTGATCCGGCACAAGGCCAATGGCAATGTCTTCGAGAAACCCAAGACCGAAGGTCACAACCGGCTCACCGCGCGTGTAGATACCTGGATCAGCCGTGTGGAGACGTTTGTATATGGTGGAAAAGAGGACAATAGCGACAATAACTACCAAACGAACCAGGCCAAGATAGCTATCGCCAAAGGTGGCTGGCTCGGTCTTGGCCCCGGCAATAGCCAGCAACGGAATTTCCTTCCGCATCCTTATTCCGATTTTATCTATGCGATCATCATCGAAGAGTATGGATTGATGGGCGGATTTTTTATAGTAGCCATCTATCTCGTGTTCCTGCTGCGCAGCATCCGCATCTTCCGGCGCTGTCCCTTTGCATTTGGCGCGTTCCTGGCGTTGGGGCTCAGCTTCACCCTGGTGATCCAGGCCCTCGCGAATATGGCCGTAACCGTCAACCTTTTTCCCGTGACGGGGGTCACATTGCCGCTGGTGAGTATGGGCGGCAGCTCGTTTTTGTTTACCTGCCTGGCCATCGGCATCATCCTGAGTGTGGCCCGAAACGCGGAAGCAACCGAAGGCGCGGGCAGGCCCGCGGGAATCGCAGACACCGAAGACGACGAAGACTCGGAGGAGTCGATCGATGGGGAGGCGATGCCGGCATGAGCAAGCGAATCATTATAGCAGGCGGCGGAACAGGCGGCCATATCTTTCCGGCGATCGCCATCGCCGGTGCGTTGAAACAACAGCAGCCGGATATCGAGCTGCTCTTCGTAGGCGCCCGAGGGAAGATGGAGATGGAGAAGGTACCGCAGGCGGGTTACCGCATCGAAGGTATCACCATCGCCGGGTTCAACAGAAGTTCATTGATCAAAAATATCAGTTTGCCCTTTAAGCTCATCAAGAGCTTTTTCCAGGTTGGTCGTATCCTCAAAACCTTTGCGCCCGATGCCGTGGTGGGAGTGGGTGGCTATTCCAGCTTCCCCGTTCTGCGCTCGGCTCAGGCCAAAGGCATCCCTACGTTTATCCATGAAAGCAATTCGTTCGCGGGGAAAAGCAATATTCTGTTGGGGAAAAAGGCGACGCGCGTTTTCGTGGCCGGCGACGGGATGGAGAAATTCTTCCCCGCGGACCGCATCGTGATCACCGGCAATCCCGTGCGTAAGAATATTGTGGAGAGCAAGGTTACCCGTGAAGAAGGCATTCGCTTTTTTGGTCTGGATCCTGCGCTGCCGACGGTCTTCTCCACCGGCGGCTCATTGGGAGCAAAAGGGATCAACGAAGCCATAGCCGCACGTATCAATGAATTCGCCGAGGCGAATACGCAGCTGATCTGGCAAACGGGGAAGCCCTTCGCGTCACAAGCCGCCGCTCTCTGTGCCGGTAAGGCGGGCATCTGGACCAGCGACTTCGTGAGCCAGATGGAATATGCCTTTGCCGCCGCCGACGTCGTGATTTCGCGCTCCGGCGCCATGTCGATCGCCGAGCTGTGCGTGGCCGCGAAACCCGTGGTGTTCGTACCCTTTCCATTTGCCGCCGAAGATCATCAAACGGCGAATGCCCGGCACCTGGTGGATAAAGGAGCGGGACTGCTCATCAAGGATAGCGAGGCAAAGGACACCCTGGTACGGGCGGTGCTGGCCCTTTCGAAAGACAAGACAAAATTGGCGGACCTGAAGACGAATATCGGCCGGCTGGCGATCACCGACGCAGCCAGCAGGATAGCGCGGGAGATACTTAACGGGACCTCACAATGATGAATGATGGAGTTTAAAGACATAAAGACGATCTATTTTATCGGTATAGGTGGCATAGGGATGAGTGCGCTGGCAAGGTATTTCCATTTTCATGGAGCATCGGTATCCGGCTACGATAAAACGGCTACCACCCTGACCCATGAGCTGGAGAAAGAGGGGATCGCCATCCATTACCAGGAGGATGTCGATGGCATTCCGAAAGCCCCCGATCTCGTCGTCTATACTCCGGCCGTACCCGGGGATCACAAAGAGCTGGCGTATTACCGGCAACAAGGGACGCCCCTCATGAAGCGAAGCGAGGTGCTGGGGCTGATCACCAATAGTTCTTTTAATATCTGTGTGGCAGGCACGCATGGGAAGACGACCATCACCACGATGATCGCGCATATCCTGCGGCATAGCGGCTATGGCTGCAATGCTTTTCTGGGCGGTATTTCTGTTAATTATAACAGCAACTACTGGAGCGATAAGCGCAATGTTTGCGTGGTGGAGGCGGATGAATACGACCGGAGTTTTCTCCGGCTGCGGCCCAATATCGCCGTGATCTCTGCGATGGATGCCGATCACCTCGACATCTATGGGACGGCGGCCGCGGTGGAACAGGCCTTTATCGATTTCTCCGGTTGTCTGAAGCCCGATGGATTGTTGCTGAGCCACAAAGGGCTCAAGCGGGAGGCGGATCTGAAGGGCGACCGGCATGAGACGTACGCCGCGGCGCGCGGTGCCGATTTCGCGGCCACCGATCTCAGGATCGACCAGGGCGATTACCTGTTCCGGTTCGAGAGTGCGGATTGGAGCATCGATAAGGTCGTGCTCAGCATGGGCGGCCGTCATAATGTCGAGAACGTAACCGCCGCCATTGCCGTGGCACATGTCCTTGGCATCCCGGGCGACAAGATCGTGGAAGCGGTGGCGGCTTTCCGGGGCGTGAAGCGGAGGTTCGAGTACATCGTCAAAGGCGCGAGGCAGGTGTATATCGACGATTATGCGCACCACCCGGAGGAGCTGAGGGCCCTGATCACCGGTGCCAGGGAATTGTTTGGCGATAAGAGATGTACGGTGATCTTCCAGCCGCATCTGTTCACCCGGACCCGCGACTTCGCCGATGGCTTTGCCGAGAGTCTCGACCTGGCCGATGAGGTCTATCTGCTGCCGATCTACCCGGCCCGCGAGCTACCCATCGCCGGTGTGACGAGCGAGCTGATCGCAGCGAAGATGAAGAAGGCAAGAGTGACTATAGTCGACAGGAGCAAGATCTTGCCGACGCTGAAAAAGGAAGATATTGAATTGCTGATCACGGCCGGAGCCGGCGACATCGACACCCTGGTCGAGCCGCTGCGGCAGTGGTTGGAGACGCGGACCTCGGGTCCGCTGGCCGAAGGCCAATCATAAGACTGGCAACGGGAAGGGCTAAATTTTGGCAAAGCCCTGATCCGTTGCAAACGAAATAAAGATATCGTGACGGGACTCATCCGCCACATGTTGTACCCGTCTGACGGTCCGCTGGGCCGTTGGGCGGATACATACAACCAGGGGCGTGAGTCAAAAGAAAAAACAAATGGCCGTAAGGATAAACATAAGGAAAGTAGTAACCGCGATCTTTTGGTGCTTCGCAGGCGCCGGCGGCATCGTGCTACTCGTGGCGGCCATCCGTTATCGAAATACCAATGTCTGTAAAGGATATAAGATCGAGATCTCGGGTCCCAGGACCATCGACCGGATGTTCATCGACCGCAAAGGCATCGTCGAACTCCTGACTGCCGCCGGTGCGGGAAAAGGACAGGGCAGGCCAATCCAATCGTTCGACCTCCGCCATCTGGAAACGACACTGAAAAAGAATGTGTGGATCAGGGATGCCCAGCTCTTTTTCGATAACAACGGCATCCTGCAGGTCCGGATCAGCGAACGCGAACCCGTTGCCCGCCTGTTCACCACAAGCGGTAACAGTTTCTATATCGATAGCAATGCGGTGGAGTTGCCATTAGAGGACAAATTTGCGGCGCATCTGCCGGTGTTTACCGGTTACCCCGCGGCAAAGATCCATACAACCGGTACGGACAGCGTGCTCACCGTGGGCATCCTGCAGCTTGGTGCATTTATTCGGAGCGACAGCTTTTGGACGGCGCAGATCGCGCAGATCGATATCACGCCGGAAAAGACCTTCGAACTGGAACCCGAGGTCGGCGACCACCGGATCGCGTTTGGCGACGCCACAGCTATCGGCGCCAAATTCCACCGGCTCTTTGTCTTTTATGACCAGGTGCTTAGCAGGGTAGGGATGGATAAATACCAACGCATCGACGTCTCTTATGAAGGACAGGTCGTCGGTACGCGAAAAGGAGCCGGGCAAAGCCGTTATGATTCGCTGCAGGGGCTCGAGAATATCCGACAGCTGATCCGGTCGGCACAGCAATTGCAGCCCGATACCGTTCGGCATCAAAACACATTGCCATTGGAGAATACACAATAATTAATAAAAAACAACTAAACAAAATAAACTAAACTATGAATCACGAGCAGCCTATTATCGTTGGACTCGATATCGGTACGACCAAGATCGCTGCCATTGCCGGTCGTAAGAACGAGTACGGAAAATTAGAGATCCTGGGGTTCGGCCGGGCCAACTCCAACGGCGTCAAACATGGCCAGGTGTTGAATATCGATGAGACGATCAAGGCCATCCGGATGGCCCTGGACAATTGCTATGCCTCCAATCCCAACCTGGACATCAACGAAGTATATGTGGGCATCGCTGGACATCATATCAAAAGTCTCCAGACCCGCGGGGATATCGTCCGGCAGAATACCGAAGAGGAGATCACCCGGAAGGAGATCGACCAGTTGATAGCCGACCAGTTCAAGACGTATATCCCTGCCGGCGATCAGATCATCGACGTCATCCCGCAGGAGTTCACCGTCGACAACTTTCAGAATATCCCGAACCCCATTGGCTATGGCGGGGTCAAGGTCGGCGCTAATTTCCACATCATCACGGGTGACAAGAATGCGATCCGGAACATCAACCGGGCGGTGGAAAAAAGCAACCTGCACACCAAGGACCTCGTGCTCCAGCCTCTGGCTTCCGCAGCTGCGGTCATGGGCCAGGAAGACCTGGAAGCAGGCGTGGCCATCGTGGATATCGGTGGTGGTACTACAGACCTCGCCGTGTTTTATGAAGGTATCCTGAAACATACGGCCGTGATCCCTTTTGGCGGCGAGAATATCACCAATGATATAAAGACCGGATTGGGAGTCCTCAAGACCCAGGCCGAGCAGATGAAGGTACAATTCGGCTCGGCGTTGTCTAATGAAGCAAAGGCCAATGCGTACATTACTATTCCGGGTCTCAGGGGCATGCCCGCCAAGGAGATCAGTGTAAAGAACCTGGCCAATATCATTCAGGCGCGGATGAGCGAGATCATGGATTTCGTGACCTACCATCTTAAACAGGTAGGCCTCGACAGCCGGATGCTCAATGGCGGCGTCGTCCTCACGGGCGGAGGCTCCCAGCTGCGGCATCTGATCCAGCTCACCGAATACATCACGGGGCTCAATGCCCGCATCGGTTTTCCCACGGAACACCTGGCTGCCGGTCATATCGAAGAGCTGGCCAAGCCGACCTATTCGACGTGTATCGGACTTATCCTAAAAGGGTATAGCGATTATGAACACGACCGGAAAGAATTCGAACGCGAGTATCGTCGAGTGGAGATCCCCGATGCCTTGCGGAAGGTCGAAGCCCAGAATCAATCCGTGGCCGAGCCCGAACCCACCGAAGAAGTCCTGCAACAGGAGCGGGTCCGTAACCGGAAAGGCGTAAAAGATTTCTGGGGAAAATTCAAAGACGGCATCATCGACCTGTTTAAAGAAGAAGAAGACCAAACCCTTTAGAATAAGCCAGACCTTAGAGTGAGTGAACGCTATTATTCGTTTTAAATTTTTTTGACATGATCCATTTTGATCTACCGAAAGAGAAATCATCCATCATCAAGGTTATTGGTGTGGGTGGTGGTGGCAGCAATGCAGTAAACCATATGTTCAGTCAGAACATAGAGGGAGTGAATTTCATCATTTGTAACACCGATGCCCAGGCGATAGCGCAAAGTCGCGTGCCCAATAAGATCCAGTTAGGGCCACACCTGACACAAGGCTTGGGTGCCGGCGCCAATCCCGACATCGGCCGGCAAGCGACGGAAGAAAGTTTGGAGGAGATCAAAGGCATCCTCGAAGTCAACACCAAGATGGCCTTTATCACGGCCGGTATGGGCGGCGGTACGGGTACCGGTGGTGCCCCCATTATCTCGAAGATCTGCAAGGACCTGGGCATTCTTACCGTCGGCATCATCACCACTCCTTTCTCCTACGAAGGGAAGAAGCGGCAGCTGCAGGCCGAGGAAGGTATCCGGATGATGAAAGACTATGTCGATACCCTGCTGGTGATCAGCAACGACAAGCTGCGTCATCAGTTCGGTAACCTCAAGATGAAGGAGGCCTTTGCAAAGGCCGATAACGTGCTGGCCACGGCCGCCAAATGTATCACCGATGTGATCAATAGCACCGGTCAGATCAACGTCGACTTCGCCGATGTCTGCACCGTCATGCGCAACGGTGGTGTGGCTATCCTCGGTAACGCCACCGCCAAGGGCGACAGCCGCGCACAAAAGGCCATCGAAGAAGCGCTCAATTCCCCGCTGCTCAACGATAACGATATCAGCGGCGCGAAATGGATACTGATCAATATCAACTCCAGTGAGGGTGAACATGAGTTCACTATGGACGAGGTCGATATCATCCAGAATCATCTGCTCAGCCGCGCAGGCGAGCATACCGATGTGATCCTGGGCCTGGGTTACGATAATACACTTGGCTCTAGCCTTGGCATCACGTTGATAGCAACGGGATTCGAGCATAAAGATCCTTTCAATACCGCCCAAGCCGAAGCGAATGTTACGGCTCCCAAAAAAGAGGAGAAGATCCTGATGACCTTGAGTCCTACTGTCGAAGAGCATCCTGTGGATAAACGGCCTGTTCTGCCCTCTGTAGAAATTGCAAAAGAATCCCCGACCCCGAAGGAACCCACCCGTGACCAATCTGCCGTATCGCGGCCTAATCACGCGCAAGCACCGGTGATGGAACAGGCTATCCCCCCCGTTCCATTACCGGACCCCCTTCAACCAAAGCTCGTTGAAAAGACGCCGGTTCACAGTTCCCCGCTGACCCTCTTTTCAATGGAAGATCCTATCGATGACTCCATCGTAGACGACACGACAGCTGCACCGGTTACTACGGTCACTGCAGACGACCGGTCTCCGCGCATCGAATGGGTGCTGGCGCCCGAACCGCAGCCTCAGCCGCAGGTGCAGTTCCAGTCTCAACCCCAGCCTCAGTCTCAGCCCCAATCGGCAAAACCCGCGGTCATTCAACCAAAAGATCAGGCGCCTGGCGCCGCCAAACGTTCTCCTGCGTCTGCAGCGTCGGGAGGATACCTTGCAAGGCCATCCAATATCTACGCGGAAGACCCATGGAACGACAAACAACCGCACCCCCCGGCCGCCGAAGGTTCTCCTGTGGCGAAGCCTGAACACAACCCAATTTTCAAGGAGCCGACCCCGAATACCACTGCGCACGATACGCCTAAAGATGAAGACGTGTCGCCTGATATGCAGCTCGTATTCCGGGAGACGGATTCGACGGCGGATGAGCCTGGGGCCCATCCGACTCACTCGCATTCGGTGCCGAACTCACCTGTAGAGGAGCCTGCCGCGCAGGACGATGCAGATGATCTCAAACGCAGGGCAGCAGAACGAATTAACAAGTTGCGCAACTTGTCGTTCAACGTCAATGCTGTCGATCCGAATAATGAGTTTGAAACTGTGCCGGCCTACATCCGCCGTAATTTGGAACTGTATAACACGATCTCCAACGTCGAGAACTTCTATAGCAATTATGAAGTCAAGACGGATGAAAACAACAACACGGAGATCAGCACGATCAATACCTTTCTGGATGGGAAACGGCCCGACTAACCTGCATGTAGTCACAAAGGGCACGGAGCCGCCGCAGGCGGCTCATACAATAGTTTGTTTTTAGTTGTTTTATTCCCTCCGGCTCTCCGGAGGGATTTTTTTCAGCCTAACTTTACCATATGTCAACGATCCTCGTCACGGGCGGCACCGGTCTCATCGGGACAGCACTCACGGCACTCCTCACGGAAAAGGGCCATCGCGTCATCGTCCTCAGCCGCCATGCCAATGCAACCAACGGCAGACCCAGCCCCGGCCGCCCTGAAGCCGCCCACTGGGACCCTTCCACCGGCACCATCGACGCAGCCGCCCTCGGCCAGGCCGACTATATCGTGCATCTCGCCGGCGCCGGCGTAGCCGACAAACGCTGGTCTGATAAAAGGAAAAAGGAGATCGAAGACAGCCGCGTAGAAGGCTGCAGGCTGATCGTCAAAACGCTGCGCGAACAGCCTAATAAGGTCCGCGCCGTGATCAGCTCCTCTGCCATCGGCTGGTATGGTCCCGATCCCACGATCCCCAACCCGCATCCCTTTGAAGAAACCGCTCCCGCCGACAAAGCTTTCCTCGGCGAGACCTGCCGCCGCTGGGAAGAAGCCATCGCACCAGTCGAAGCCCTCGGCAAACGGCTCGTGATCATCCGCACCGGCATCGTGCTCAGCAAAAAAGGCGGCGCCTTAAAAGAATTCATGAAGCCCGTGCGGCTGGGCATCGCCGCCATTCTCGGCAGCGGGCGGCAGGCGGTGAGCTGGATCCATATCGACGATCTCTGCCGTCTTTTCCTCCACGCCCTCGAGCAGGAGAGCTGGCATGGTCCCTATAACGGCGTGGCGCCGTACCCGGTAGACAACCGTACCCTCACGCTGGCGTTGGCCCGGCGGTTAAAGGGACGCTACTTCGTCCCCGTGTATATCCCATCGTTTTTGCTGAAAATAGGGCTCGGCGAGATGAGCATCGAGGTGCTCAAAAGCACTACCGTAAGCGCCAATAAGGCAAGATCGGCCGGTTTTCAATTCCTGTATCCCACCATCGAGCCGGCACTGGATGACCTTTGTCCGGCCGGAGGCCGGACCGACCGTACATTCACAGGTCACTCGTCGTAAAACGTTTTCCGCATACGAAGCAGTAAATGATTAGATAAGCCAGGGCGACGGCCAGGTAAATGGGGATATGGTGTTCCCAGGAAGTGAACTCCGCCGGCGTCTGCAACAGCTTCCGCAGATAGGGCTGCGGGATCAGGCTATCCGTGACCTGTTCGGGCAGATAGTTGACGGCATCTATCTTATAGATGTGTTGGAAGATACCCGCGACAATGTTCTCTCCCAGCATATAGATAAGAAAGGCCGCAATGGCCAGCCCCGGCCGTTTGATCAACAGGGTCATCAGGAAGGCGATCGTGCTGAAAGAGATCATTTGGACGAAATAGAAGAATACGAACCGTACATCCTGCCAGAGCGATACATCCGCAGGCAGCTTGTTGGCGACGCAGCCAAAGACGATCGCCGTCAGGAACACGGTGAGCGCACATACGATCGACAGCAACAACAACTCGAACAATTTCACGGAAATAAATTGCCGCCTGCTCCATCCATCGATTATATTCTGCCGATGTGTCTTGTACGTGAATTCATTGGTCGTAAGCGTGATGATCAGGATGGAAGGAATGATGAACAGCAATGTCGAGTTCCAGCTCACCGTTTGCCACGCGTCGGGGAAGGCAAAGGGACTGCCAATGAAGCTCTTCCCTGTCTTGGGTTTCGGAAATTTGTTGTTCATCACACTATAGATCAGGTAATTGAGACCGGGAATGCTCAGGATCGTCATGCCCAGCAGGATCCAGAACGTGCGATAGCTTTTTACCTTGAGCCATTCTACCCGCAGTAGTGTAAGCATATAGTTAGTTTACTTTTGTTGCGCGTTCGTCGGTAAGTTCCATGAATTTCGATTCCAGGCTTCGCTTCCGCAGCTGAAGGTGTTTCAACGTGATCCCCTTCTCGAAACACCACCGGTTGACCGCGGCAGGGTCCATCGAGCCGTTCTCAAAAAAGACCTGCACATGATCTTCCTGCGCCCGAACCAGCCGTACTCCCGGCAGACCCGTCAACAGCTGTTGCAGGGCCGCACTATTTTCGCTCCCGGCGCCGACCTCGATAAAATCCTCGTTCGTCAGCACGACATTCACATCTCCGGCCATCAGCAATTCTCCCCGCCGCAGGATGGCCACGTGGGTACAAACCTTTTCGACCTCATCCAGCAGGTGGCTGGCCAGGATGATCGTCTTGCCACCACGGGCCAGTTCCCTGATCAACTCGCGCGTTTCGGCAATACCCACCGGGTCGAGCCCGTTCGTGGGTTCGTCTAAGACGAGTACGCTGGGATCGCCAAGCAGGCAGGAGGCGATTGCCAGCCGCTGTTTCATCCCCAAAGAATAGGTGCTGAATTTGGAGTCCTTTCTTTCGCTGAGCTTCACCATCTCCAGCACTTTTGGGATATCGCCGGCGCCCCTGCCTTTGATAGCAGCGGCAATGCGCAGGTTCTTCTCCCCGGAGAGATAGTGATAGAAATTGGGCGTCTCGAGTAAGGTCCCGATCCGTTGCCGTTGTTTTTCGGATGCCGGCTCGCCAAACCAGGAATAGCTGCCCCCACTGGCCTTGAGGACATCCATAACGATGCCCAGCATAGTGGTCTTGCCGCTGCCATTGGGGCCGAGTACGCCGAATACCGACCCTGGCGGCACATCGAATGACACGTTGTTCAAGGCCCGGATGCGGCCGTAGAATTTAGTGATAGAGGTTATAGATAAGATGTTCATAGCATAGCCACATGCCTCTCATGAAAGAACGATGAGAACTCACCCAGCACGGCAGTATATTGCCCGTTGAACGCCAGCCGTGCCAGCCGCAGTCCCGCAATATCACTGTCCAGCACCTTTCGTTTGAAAGGATTCAACGTCCCTCCCGGTCCCCCGGCCGCCGCCGCGGGGTCGTACTGATATTCCGGGTCACACAACGTCCCGCGCGGATACATGATGCCGGGCTGGCCCTTACCCTTGATATCCAGATCTTTTGGATGATCCAGCCCCAGCGTATGCCCATATTCATGCGCGGCCGTGGTCGAGTGGTCCAGCACGTTGCCCAGTTTAAAATAACCCGTGTTGCACCCCAGCCCATCGACCGAAGAGATATCGTGCTGCGAATATTCTTCGATGCGGAAAAAATTCAGCCGGGGATTCGTATTGTGCCACACGGCGGCAGGCTGCAAGTCGGGTTTATAATGTCCTTCGATGTCGAACCGCACCTGGTACCATTCCCCCCTGATCTTGACACGGCCTGCCGGAGCATTCCATGCGAGGCTGATATCGTCCGCGATCTGCGGGGCCAGGCCGGCACTGGCCGCGCCTCCATAGAAATACAAGACACTCCGGATGACCAATTCGTTTGCAGAGGTATATAGTTCGGCTTCACCCATGGCGGAAGTTTAGCAAGCCACCAAGTTACAAATTCTTAGTTGCCCGGCGATCAATTCCGTACCGGCTTTCCACCCTTCAACACGCTTTGCAACCTTTCCAGCGTTTTCTTTTCACCACAAAGGCTCAGAAAAGCCTCCCGCTCCAGGTCGAGGATATACTGCTCGCTCACCAGCGATGGCTCGCTCAGATCGCCGCCGCACATGACGAACGCCAGTTTTTTGGCGACGACCACGTCGTGATCGGTGGCATAATTGCCGCGCCACATTTGATGGATACCGGAATAGAGCATCCCCAGCGCGCTGCGGCCAAGCACTTTGATGTCGGTGCGGGGTACCGGCATCGTATAGCCGTCGTCATACAGCTCGATCACCGCACTCTTGGCCTCTGCAATCCGCCGGCCCTGGTTGATGCTGACGATATCCCGGTCCTTTTTGAGTATCCCCAGCCCAAACGCTTCGTATGCGGAAGTGGCCACCTTGGCCGTTGCGATGGTAAAGAAACGGTCCTTCAGCGGGATGGTATCCGGCTCGCCTTCGTGCACCTCGTCCGCAGCCCGCAGCGTGAACTCTTTGGTGCCACCGCCGCCAGGGATCAGCCCTACCCCCAGTTCTACGAGGCCGATATAGGTCTCAGCGGCGGGTACCACCCGGTCCGCATGCAGACTAAGCTCACAAGCACCACCCAGGGTAAGCCCATGCGGAGCGACGACCACCGGGACCGCCGAATAGCGAGCCCGCATCATCGTCTGCTGAAATTGCCGTACCGCCATATCCAGCTCGTCATAATCCTGCTCCACCGCCAGCATAAATATCAGACCCACATTCGCCCCTGCGGAGAAATTTGTCCCATCTCCCGCGATCACCACCCCCTTGAACTTTTCTTCGGCAAGCGCGATCGACTTCTGAATGCCTTCCAGCACCTCGCCGCCGATGGTTCCCATCTTGGTGCTCCATTCGAGACCCAAAACATCGTCGCCGAGATGATAACACCGGCACGCGCTATTTTTCCAGACAGTGTGTTCCTCAAAGTTCTTCATTACCAGGAAGGCACTGCCGCCAGGCATCGGCACGTACTTCCGGCCGGCGATATCATAGTACCAGCGCTTGCCTCCTTCCGTTTTATAAAAGCTCCTGATGCCGGCTTTCAACATCTCGTCGACCCAGGGTGCTACAGTATAGCCGGCCTCCTTCATTTTTTTGACCGTGGGCTCGACCCCCAAAACATCCCAGCTTTCAAAAGGCCCGATCTCCCAGCCGAAGCCGGCCATCATCGCGTCGTCTACCCTGTAAAGCTCATCGGAGATCTCGGGGATGCGATGCGAGATATAGGCAAAGAGCATATAGTTGAGCTTCCGCAGGAATTCTGCGCTTTTGTCGGTCCCCTGTGTTAGAATTTTCAGCCGCGTGCGAAGATCATCCACCACTTTGGCCGCCTCCACCGAGGCGAATTTTGGTTTCTGTCTCGGGCCATATTCCATGGACTTTAGATTCAGGGTCAGGATCTCTTTTTCCCCGCCCGCACCCTTGGTCTTTTTAAAAAACCCCTGTCCGGTTTTATCCCCAAGCCAGTTATTACCAACGATCTTATCCAACCAACCGGGGACCTTGAAGACATCGCGCTGCTCGTCATTCGGACAGTTCTGTTCGACGCCCCTCGCTACCTTGACCAGCGTGTCGATACCTACGACATCCGCCGTTCGGAAGGTCGCCGATTTCGGCCGGCCGATCAATGGGCCCGTCAATGCATCGACGTCGTCTATAGTTAACCCCAGCTCGTCGACCAGCTTGAAGATCGCCATGATGCCATAGACGCCGATGCGGTTCGCTATGAATGCCGGGGTATCCCTACACAGCACCGTCGTCTTGCCCAGATGAAGATCCCCGTATTGCATCAGAAAGTCCACGACATCCCCGGACGTATCCGGCGTAGGAATGATCTCGAGCAAACGCAGATAACGCGGCGGGTTGAAAAAATGGGTACCGCAGAAATGTTTTTTGAAATCCTCACTCCGGCCCTCCGTCATCAAATGGATCGGTATACCGCTGGTATTCGACGTGATCAGCGTCCCCGGCTTCCGGTACTTCTCCACTTCAGAAAGGATTTGCTGTTTGATATCCAGGCGCTCGACAACCACTTCGATGATCCAGTCCGCTCCTGCGATGTCTTTCATGTTATCGGTAAAATTTCCGGTCTTGATCCGCTCCGCCACTTCTTTGGTATATACCGGGGAGGGGTTAGATTTGAGGGCCGCGGCCAGCGCTTCGTTGACGATCCTGTTGCGCACAGCCGGATGCTCGAGCGTGAGCTTCCTGGCTTTTTCGGCTTCGTTGAGCGCCGCCGGCGCGATATCGAGCAACAACGTTTGCACCCCTACGCCCGCAAAATGACAAGCAATCCTGGAACCCATTACACCACTACCCAAAACGGCTACTTTCTTGATGATACGGTTCATATGATAAATTAGTTAGTTAAACAACTATTTGTACCGAAGATAATGAAAAAATTGGTGGTCGGCAAAAATGTGCCGGAAATGCGCCGCCGGAAAAATAGCGCATTTCCGGCAAACCGCTAATGTCTGTCCTTCGGACGAAAACGCTACCGCGTTTTCAAAAAACAAAGGCCGAGGAGACCCGGCCTTAAAATATAATATAAGAAAGCATTTAGAGTATCTTGCTCAGCTTGTCGATCTCGTAGTTGTCGGCCTTGCTCACAAGGTCGTATTGCCTGCTGAGCTGTGCACGCATCAGCTCGCGGGGATGGCTGTCGCCGGTGAGATAGCTTACGGTGAGATATACACCTTTTTCGATGATCAGCTTGTTGTTGCAGATGTCCATCATGACCAGCTTATCCTGCTGCTCGACATTGGTCGGACATTGGTATTTACTGCGGATGGAATCGAAGAGGATATTATTGGTGCTTTCCGTAAAGGTCAGAAAGCTCAGCTGCGAGTAGTAGAAAAAGCCCTCGATAAAATGGAACTGGATCAGCACCTTTTGTTTAAGGAGCTTGGTGCGATAGAAAAGGATCTTATGGCCCTTGAAATCGTTGATGTCTTTAACCTGGAACGAAGGCATACCTATTTTCCAAACCACACGGCGGGGCGAGGAGCCGAACTGGATATCCTGGGGTGCGATCAGCGATTTTATCAAAGTGGGCTCATAATGCTCTTGCGACAACATCTGATGCGCGAAATCCAGGTAATATTGATTGATGAAAGACCTGTAGAAACTTTCTCTCTCCTGATAGAACGAACTATAGCGGTTGTATGGGAGGACTCGGTACTGAAGGGTCTGTTTCATAGCACAAGTGGTTACTTTAAGGTATTTACACTAGGACGGGACTATAACGTCATAGTGTGTTGATAAGTATATGTTTACCAAAAAATAAGTGTTAGCACCTATAAAACGGTCGTAAATCATACGACATACATCACTTTTCTATAATACATTGGACCAAAATCACGTTTAAAGACCTGCCGGCGCATCTCCCGCGGATAGTCAGGGTGTCTCCCCGCCTGAGCTCCGGGGGCGCCGGTGAATACAGGCTGTCCAGGATGCAGTCGACGGCTGTTCGTCCCGGATAACGTCCGTCAAGGGTGGCAACGTACCTGCCGGACTCATTTTTGTGTAACCGGTTGAGGACTCCCCTGACCGAAAGCTTTTTATATAGATAAAGACTATCGGCACGCCCCTCGTTGTTGTCGTAGGCATCCGTGAGCGCAGAGGCGGAAAGGACCATATCGGGGGCGCTCATTGGCTGCCGGACAAGCATATGATAAAAAAGACCGCAGAGCGATAGGCCCGTTACTATTCCGAGAAGCAGAAAAAGCGTATGTTTTGTACGACGGTTCATGAGGGACAAAACCGTACATACGAAAAAAACGCTCTAAGAGATTCCTCTTAGAGCGTTCATCCCGCGGCACCGGATCAGGCTTAGCTTACCCCCGATCCGGGCGCGATCTTATCTTCGGGATTGACGAAATGCAATTTACCGCTACCGTCTTCCGCCATGAGTATCATACCATTACTTTCGATCCCACGCATCTTTCTCGGGGCCAGATTGGCGACGACGACCACCTGCCGGCCTACGATGCCCGCAGGCTCGAAATGCTGGGCGATGCCGGAAACGATGGTGCGTTGTTCGGTGCCGAGGTCGACCAGCAGTTTCAGCAGCTTATCCGCCTTTTCGACCTTTTCGGCATTTATTATGGTGCCTACCCGCAGGTCCAGTTTGGCAAAATCGTCATAGACGATCGTGGACTTGGCCGGCGCTTCCTCCCCGGCGGTCGTACCGGCCGGTTTCGCCGATGCCTTTCCGGACCCGGTGTTGCCGGTCTGTGCCTCCCCGGAAGACGGGGTAGCCGTAGCCGCCTGATCTCCCGCGAGTTTTGCCGCGGCCTTCGCCTGCAGCTTTTCGATCTGCTTCTTTACCTCTTCGTCCTCGATCTTCCGGAACAACAGCTCGGGAGCCCGCAGACTATAGCCCACGCTAAGCAGGTTCGGCTTGCCGGCATTCTCCCAGTCGAGCATTTTTTCCACCACCTTCATCATATGCATCATCTTCCTTGCAGTAAAAGGCAGGAAGGGATTGATCAGGATCGCCAGATTGGCCGTCACCTGCAAACAGATATGCAGCGAATTGTCGATCAGCTGCTGATTCTCCGGGTGCTCCGCCAGCGTCCGCGCCACGACCCAGGGCTCTTTTTTCTGCATGTACTTGTTGGCCAGATCGGAAAGCATCATCGCCTCGAACTGTGCATCCCGGAACCGATAGGCCTCCAGTAGTTCCTCCACCTTCTTTTTGGTCGCACCAACGGCCGCTATCATCTCACGGTCCGTGTCATCGAGCTTCGCGGCATGCAGCGGGGGGACCTTCCCGTTACAAAGCTTATGCATCAGCACAAAAGTGCGGTTGACAAAATTGCCCAGCTTGGCCACCAGTTCGCTGTTGTTGGCGTCCTGGAAACCTTTCCAGGTAAAATCGGCGTCCTTGGTCTCCGGCGCAATGGTCGTGAGATAATACCGCAGGCTATCCGCCAGCTGCGATCCGCCGTTGTCCTTCCTGATGAAATCATCGATATATTCTTCCATCT
>Ga0134128_10000301_pt1 | contig 70040 bp, 83 predicted proteins | sample KB31754_FD_96462 | JGI IMG/M metagenome (GOLD analysis project Ga0134128, IMG submission 96462) | Terrestrial soil microbial communities with excess Nitrogen fertilizer from Kellogg Biological Station, Michigan, USA - KB3-175-4 | ecosystem: Environmental > Terrestrial > Soil > Unclassified ... | reverse complement strand
CGTACCCAATCGCCACGGTCGCCCTGCGGCTCCAGAAGGGTGCTGCCCTGCGCGCGTGCTTCCCTCTCGGCTCGCTCCAGGTTGGCCATCGCCACGTCGCGGCGCATGGCCAGCTGGTGCATGGGTTCGTGTCGCTCCTTGACGCGCAACCAGCCCGTGGCGTTCAAGCCCTCATAATCGAGGTTGCTGACGACCGGCGCACCCGTGGCGAGAGCATTGCCCATGCGATCGAAGTAGTCGGGCGGGTAGAGGACATCGTGTTCCAGGAAAACGATGGCGTCCCATTTCTCCTTCGGACGCAGCGCGATGCAGTGATTTATTTGTCGGACAATGGCCGCATGCCCCGCAACCTCCGGCTTGCCGACAAGACAGGAAAACGGGTTGCCAGAGATCGCAGACCACGAGGACGTGGCGACGCCAACGTCATGAAACATGCTCTCCTGCTTGGCACGCTGGATTGACGCTAACGACGCTTGCAAGAGCCGCTCCGGCGCCGCGTTGTTCGTATACCAGACGCCGAGCAAGTTTAGTCGCTTTCTCTTCATCCGCTGGCCGAACGGCTGTTGCTTCTCTGCTCCTGCCACGAGTGCGTCAAACACTCCCGGCGGCAAGCCCTTGTCGAAGACCTGGCGGATTTTGTCCGTCGCCTCGATGCCCAGCTCCCGGTGTCCGACCAGCAGATTCCAGACGTGATCCTCCTTGGCCAGCCGATAAGGGGGTGGCGGCGCGCCATCCTCCATATGCCGGAAGCGGTGCCGCCAGCCGAGCGCCGGCAAGCACAGGCACTTGCCGCCATCCTGCCGCACCTTTTCATGGAGATAACCTTCCTCGCCGCCGAACCCCCGGTGCAGCGGGTGAAAGCCGGGCCACGCGCCGCGGCGCATGGCGAAGAGGCCAAGCCCCTGCATCGCGATCTCGAAGCACGACCTGGCTAAATTTGCGCGAGTCTCCGTAATCCAAGTGCCCCAAAGTCCAGGCGCTGCATCTTGTTGCCAGCGCGTACTGACGAGGATGCCGTTGTCGTGTACCAGTGGCCCTTGGATCAGATCGTTGCTGTCTGGATGCGCGGCGATGTAGCCGAGCAGCGCCTGAACCGCGCCTGTCTCGAGGAGGACATGCGAGTCCAAACTCATGACCCACGGTGTCGCGGCCAGCCGGAAGAGCGCGTCACGCGGCGGCGCCGTGCCGTGCAGGTCCGGCCGGTGCAGATAGCGTCCGCCGACGGCCCGCGTCACATCGGCGAGGCGCTTGTCCGAAGCGGGCGCATTGTCGATGACGAGATATTCAACCCGTGGATGGTGGGCGTGCAGGGACTGGAGCGTGAAGTACGCCCCGTCGGTGTCTTCGTAGACGGCGAAGCCAATAGTCAACGGCGCGGACATCGTGTTTTCCCCGATTGCAGAGCAGCGTATACTTCCGAAGGCCGAAAGCGGATGACCTTGCGACCGGAGCGAATGCAGGGAATCTGGCCTTTGCCTGCCATGTCCAAGACGGTGCGTCGATGCAGGCACAGCAAGCGCCCCATCTCGGCCGCGTCAACCGTCGCTTCGGTCTCGCTCATGCCGGATGAATAGAGCAGAATGGGGCAGGATAAGGCAAAATCAGGCGCAGTTGTTGACCTGCGTTTGACCAACGAAGGTTCCACTGCCGACCGGGGCCACACAGCCGCAACCGCCCGTGCAGGACATGCTGTAGATCTTCCAGATCACCCCGTCCCAGCGATAGGTGCAGGTGCCGCAGGTCGGCGCCAGCGTTGTCGTCGTTGTCGTCGTTGTCGTGGTTGTGGGTGCCGCTGTCGTAGTGCCTGTGCAGGCCGTCATCGTGCTGCAATTGCAGCAGTCATTCGGAGAGCCGGGAGGATAGGCGCACTGCTGTCCTTGCGCGCAGTAGCTTTGCCACAGACACCAGGTACTGCCGCAGCCAACCCACACGCAGTAATTGGGGGCCGGCGTCGTGGTCGTGGCGCAATTGCTGCCGGTCGAACAGTTGATCGTGATGGTCTGGCCGGGATAACCCGGCGTAACACAACCGCTGTTGCAACAGCCGCACGAGCCGGTACAAGTGCGGTTGGTCAAGGTCATGATGCACTCGGTGATCCCGCCTAATCCCACCGAACACGGACCCAAAACGTAGGTGCACGTCCCGCACGGAGCCGCTGTCGTCGTGGTCGTTCCGCAAGAGACTTGGACCGTGCCGCCCCCCTGGGGACAGTTCGGCACGCCCAGGCAGCCACACGAGCCGGTGCAGCCGTTGATCGCCTGGACCAGCTGGCAGGAGCCGGAAAAGACATACGTGCAGTTGCCGCACGGAGCCGCTGTCGTCGTGGTCGTCGTGGTCGTCGTGGTCGTCGTCGTGGTCGTCAGGCAGATGGGCGGATCGAAACATCCCGTCTGGGCGGTCTCGCAAGCGTGCGTGCCGCTGTAACCGGGGCGGCAGCAATTGCAGCCGTTTACACAGTTATTCTGGAGATTGATCCACGAGGAGCCGTTCCATTGCCAGTGACATCCACTCCCACACGGACTGGTGGTCGTCGTCGTTGCGGGACAGGGATAGCAGGGACAGATCCCCGGCGGCGGCGGTGAAGGACATTGGAACAGACAGGGCGTCGAGGTTACTTCGAGGCACTCCGCGCCGATGATCGTTGGGTAAGAACAGAGGCACGGCCCGCACACGTTCGTCGAGGTGATAGAGCAGCCACCACCGGAAAACACCCATTGCCCCGGCGGCGTTATCCACATCCAGTAGCACGCGCCGAGACATTGACCCGGCGGCGGTGGCGTAGTGGCATAACAGGGATAACAGTAGGTGTCGCCGCAATTGCCGGAGATCGGCGGCTGCGAAGACGGACAGAAACAATTGTTCCCCGAACAAAAGAGATACGGAATCCAGCTCAGGCCGTTGTTGACCCAGCAACATTGGTTACAGCCCGGTCCCAGCGTGGTACTGCAGCCCGGACTCATGGTCGTGGTTGTGGTCGGGCCAACGGTCGTTGTCGTGCTGGCGCAGTTGGGCGACGGGGGCAATAGCCCGGTGGCGCAGTTGGTGATCGTGCATTCGCCCGAGAATGTGCCGCAGTACGTCGGCGGCACGCAGGCGCACGTCAGTGCCGGTGCCGCGGTCGTGGTCGCCGCCGGAGTCGTCGTAACGATGGGGCTGCATGTGGTTGAGCCGGGACTCGAGGTTGTGGTCGTCGTGGTCGTGGTCGTTGTCGTATTAGAGGTAATGCAGCCGTTCGTCTGGAGGGTCCAGGAATTCGTGCCCGTGCTCCACACCCAATAGCACGTACCCGCACAGGGAGCAAGCGTGGTTGTGGTGGCCGTCGGCGCCGCTGTCGTGGTGGCCGGGCCGCGAATCTGCTCCGCAGCCCAGACCGTCGCGCCACATTTGTCGAGCGCCAGAAAGCGACACTCGTAGCGACCATTGCGATCAGGCGCCTGATTGTTCACCTCGTAGAACCAGCCGACCGGGCCGTCCTGGAACTGTCCCGTGGCGTCCAAGAAGCCATCGGCCACGGCCGGCCAGACAATGAGCGTGCCACCGGCGCGCAGGGCGATGATGACGGGCGTGGCGCTCGTGACCTTGACCCATGCTTTGGGCAACGGCCAGAGGCTTGCCGGACCGGCGCCCGTTGGCGGTTTCTCGTGCCAGGTTAGTTCCGTGACCATCCCGCGGCCGCGATCGCCCCAGCGCACGCGGGCAATCTGTCCACCCGGCATAAGGGCATTGTCGGCGAGCGCGCGGCCATAGACGCGGCGCACGGGGCTTTGCCGCAGCGTGCCGAAGTAGGTTGCGGCGCACTGGCTTGCTCGACTGGCAAGATCAGCACCGTTCAGGAGCGTACCGTTCACGTCGTAGCGGGCAATCTCGGTATCCCAGAGCCAGACTGATGTTCCCGCCTGCGTACCGGGCTTGGAGCCGGAGGGGTCGGTCACCTGGAGCGTGTAGTAGGGCGAGACTCCCGTGGTGTCCCCGACGGGTTGATCCTTGCGGAAGGCCACCGTCACCGAGGCCGGGAAATAGGCCGCCGTGGAGACGATCGGCTCGTCGTCCCAGACGCGAATGTTGTCATGCTGGGCCAGCGCTTGATTGACGGCGGCGCTCGTCGGCGTCAACGCGGCGATCGAGAAGGAGTCCTTGAGGGGATTCCAGGAGAGCGTACAGCCGATGGCGCTCAAGACTTTTTCGAGTGCGTCCAGGGCGCCGGTGCCGTAGAACGGAAAATTCTCCGGCGTTCCCTGCGGCGTCACGGGCAACGTGGGCGCGGCGCCCAGGCCAGGGACAGCGGCCCAGAGGTCGTTGACAATCTGCTGCCACGTCCAGGTGAGGGAGTTGTTGAGCGTCGCCGTCAGGTAATTGCCCGCGGCGTCGCTTTCGCCTGGCAGAAGAACGTTGTAGCCCTTGTTGATGGCGATCGACTGATAGAGCCAGCGGCGATCAGCGATGCGGACGAGGAAGGGCGAATCGGCATCGCCGCGCAGGCCGGGCGACACGCAGACCGCATCGACGATGAGGAGGCTCCGCACCGTCGCGCTACCGGTGATTTGCTCGCCTTCCTGCGAGGTCAGGGTGAGATTGTAGAGCGCAGGGGTTGCGCTCTGGGACACGGCTGCCGGCATGAGCGCGTTGAGGCTGGCGCGCGTCAGGAGTAGCCAACCGAGGCCTGGCTTCGGTCCGGTGGGGCATTCGTAGCTGTTGGGCTTTCCCCAGAATTCGGCGGGGAGATTGCGGACGGCCAGCTGGTCGCGGAGGAGGACCGGATCGAGGCAATCGTAGCCGCCGAAGGAAACGCCCATCGTCTCTCCCGAGTCTGGAACACTCAGGAGACACAAAGAGCATGGAGAAGGGCAAAAGAGACATCAGTCTACGGTGAACAACTCAGGCCAGTTAACGTCCGTTGCGCTAGAGACGCCCATCTGAGCGGCATCAAAGTAGCTAGGTGGACGCGACTAGCTCTCTTGGATGCAGCGCGGTCGCTGATTGCCAAGGCTGGAGTAGTGAAGAAATCAAAAAAGTGAAATATCAGAGAGTGAGCATGTCTAAATAGACACGTCTCACATAAGGCGGTTCGCACAGCCTGGAGAAACTGAAGTAGAGTTGTTATTTGCGCTGCGATAAATTGGAAAAACGAAAGGAGCCGAGCGTGCTTGCACGCTCGGCTCTTTCACAGCCTTGTCGGTCAAGCAGTTGGTCCGCTAAGGCCGACCCTCCGTGTTGTTTCTCAGGCATCTCGGAGGAGCCGTTCAACCAATCTGCGCGATTAGCAAGGGAGGTTCGCGGTGAGATACCGACGACCCTTACCGAGGAAACCGCGCCGCTGGCGACGGCGTTCTTGCGAACGTCGCAACGGAACCAGACGGCCCGGTTATTTCTCGGCACGCTCTGCTCGCAAATGAGCAGCACGCCCATCAGACAAGGATGTCCATCGGGGCAGGATGCTCCATTTTTTTGCCATCCGCATTCATCGGCAAATCCAGCGTCACAATTCTATATCCTGTCCCGTTAATACGTTTTTTAGCGACGTATCTCGCCTATTTGATCCGACATTTGCGACGCTTCTTGGCAAAAGCGACGAATTCAACAATATCGGCAATTGCCGAATATGCGTCATTTGCAAGATACCTGTTCCATCTGAGTAATACAAGGCTGCGCGCCTAGTTCGCTTCGTTCGTGGAGTTCGCCAAGTTCGCGGAGTTCACTTCGTTTCCAGAGACTCCCACCACTCGGATCAAGTCAGCCGGTTTTGGTGCAGCGGCGTCGGTTCTGGCGCAACCGCCAGTTTTAGTGTACATAACGGGCAAAGCCGGTCAAACCGCTGACTAATAAGTCATACCAGAATTGTTCACCAAAGTCCACCAGTTTACGTCTGTGCGGACATCGTTGACATGCGCGCTGACGGTCGTGTGGACGCAATAATGATTGCGCGTGCAGAAGTCGCGTAGTAAACCCATGCTTTGTCGCTTGATGCGCGGGGGTACTTCCCGGTTTACCGATTCGATCACAGGATGCCGGGAACGGCGGGCAGGGAATGCAACAAAGCCTCGCCACCGAACAACGCCCGCGAGGGCTGCAAAAGTAAAAGCCCCGCACTGTCGCGGGGCTTTTACTTTTGCAGCCAAAAAGGAACTTAGGAACGCAAATTGTCCAGCGTAACGCCCAGCGCGTCGGCCAGCTTGCAGGCCACGTCCCAGCTGGGGAACCGGATGCGGCCTGATTCGAGGTTGCTCACAGTCTGCTTGCTGACGGAAGATTTTTTGGCCAGAGCGTAGGCGGTCAGACCCGCCTCGACGCGGAAGGCACGGAGGCGGGTGGCGAAGGAGTTTTGAGTCTTTGATTTACTCTTCATCCGTGTCCTCGATCTCCTTCACCGTCGCGCCAAAGGCGTTTTTTATGTCCTCGCTCCAGTTCGGATCGGTGACAATAAAAACGCCTTGCCCCTCGCTCTGCCATCCATCCAGCGTGCCGAGCATGTGTAGCGTGCCAACAGGAGCACTCATAGTAATTCTCTGGCGCATGGGCGATTCCTCCTAATTGCTAGGCTCGTAGGTGAATTTCCACTGAGACACATTCCGGTCCACTAATCGGTCAACTCGCTCTGGATCAACGCCGAGTGCCTTGAGATCACTTTTAATCTTCTCGGGGCTGATGCCCCCAAACAGCCCGTCCTTGATCGCGCTCGTAAGGTTCATCTGCTCAACCTGGCCTTTTTGGGGGCCGGAGAAATCCGCGATGGTGTCCCGATAAGCCTTCTCTCTCGACTTTCGTTCCACTTCGTTTAATGGGTTTCCGTTTACCCGCGTCGTCATCTTCGGCTCCTCTGGCTTGGGTGCTTCTTTCGGGGACTCGTTGCCCCCACCAGAGGATATAGTAGTCTCTCCCTTTGGACTAGTCAAGGGAGTTTGACTAGAGCTTTGCGAATTTTCGGCTTCGGCCAACTTCGCCGCCTCGTGAACCCGCGCAGCGATGAAATTGAGATCGCCCTTGACACTCTTGCCGCCGATCGTCGCCTGGAACTGACCCACGCCGGCCGGTTCGACGGCGACGCCCTCGACCGCGCCCGGCTTGCCCGAGCGTGCCACGGCGTTGAGTTGCGCGCGGATCGCGCGCTGTGCCGCCACGTCGGGATGCTCCTCTTCCGGCTGCGGATTCGTCCGCGGTGCGGCTCCGGCGAAGAGTCCACCCTGCTTACCGCCCGCACCCAGCCCGCCGCCCTCGACGCGCCAGGACAGATGTGTGTCCAACGGCTCGATCGCGTCGGGCGAGACCGGCACGAGGCCCTTGCGGCCATCGACCTCGGCGACGATGCGTGGCTCGCCAGTCGTGGGGTCGGTGTCGTGGACGATGCGTCCGGTCTTGCCCTGGAACTCGCCCTCGGTGAAGACAATGGGCGCCTGGTCGGGCAGTTTGGCGAAGCCCTCACGCGCTTGGAGATCCTCGCCGCCGAAGATGCCGCCGCCCTGCGCGGTTTGGGCGCGGTTGGCGAAGCGCGAAAGGGCGGCGTCGATCTTGGCCTTTTGGTGCGTTTGCTTCTGCTGCGCTTGCGTTAATCCAGCCGCATCAGCACTTCCTCCGGCTTCCAGCTGAGATTCCAACGCCTCGATAACGCCGACGCCGTGTTTTTCGTAAAAGCCGGCCGCTTTCTTGAGGTCGATGGGTTTCCCCGTGATGCCGCGCACCTTCACGCCTTCCTTGGCCAGCTTGCGCAGGCCGGGGACTATCTGTTCCTGAATGCGTTTCTTCTCGTTGGCAAGAGCGGAGGCGATTTCACGCTGGTCGCGCGCGCCCTTGGCGCTTCTCTCGTAGTCTTGCCACGTCTTGTCGATGGAGCGGAAGACCTCATTGTGGCCGATGCCCGCTCGTCGCGCATCGCCCGATGCGTCCAGCTCATCCAGCAAAGCCGAATCCACGCCACCCAGCGCGCTGAGGCGGTCACTTGTCGAAGCGCCCGGACGCGAGGCCTGGCTGGCCGCCAGTGCTGAACTGGGATCGAAGGCGTCCGCTTCGCTCCCCGCAAGCGTGCCGTCGAGCGTCTTGACCTTCGTAGATTGACTGGCTGGTTCGGCGGGTGCTGTCTGTTTCGGCGCCGCCGCCTCGTGAACCTTCCCGGCCATGTGGTGCAGCTGCGCCAGCTCACGCCGCGCTCGCCCTTCGAGCACTTTGTCGCCCTTGCTTTTCTCTAGAAGCCGATGCGCCTGATCGGTCAGCTCTTCCAAGCGATGCGCCGTCAGCTCGCCGTGGTGCGCTTGCAGCGCCCGCAGTCTTCCCTCGGCAGCCCGCTCCTCGCCCGCGTTCAGGCTGCCGTGGCCTTGCGTGCGCTCCCGGAGTTTGGCGACATCGACCGGCCCGCGCGCCTGGCGCTTCTGCCGCTGCGCTTCCTGCGCCTCGTGGAGCTTTTGCTTCTGCTCCGGCGTCATCTGCTCGACGGCGTTCTTGGGGATAAACAACCCGCCGCGATAGAACTGGCCGTTGATGACGACGCCGCCCTTGGGGGCGCGCTCGGTGGCCAGCTCGATCCCTTCGAGCTTTTGCGCGTGCAGCACAACCCAGGGCTTCGTGCCCACTTTGACCAGATGCCAGTCCGACCCGCATAGCTCGTCGTCCGCTGCCTGTAATTCGTCCGGGCTGATCGTGCCGCCGTGCTTCTCGATGCCGTTCCACAGCTCCGCGTAGGCGCAGGCGAGGTGCTCAGCGTCGAGGATGTCGGCCTGCCCGTCGTTTTCCGTGCCCAGCTCAATGCGCTGGAAGCCGTCGCGCGGCGACCACGGCGGCATCTCGACATGGTGCGGACGTAAGGGCGGTTGCCCGGTGGCCAGCCAGCGCTGGGCCTCCTCGATGCCCAGCCGCGCCGCCTCGCGCACGGACACCGCACGCCAACCACAGCGGCAGCAGTAATCCCAGGGCGGCCGGAACAGCTGGAACACGGGATCGTCGCGGCGATAAATGTTCGTGCCCTGGATACCGCGCGTTTCCATACCCAGGTGCTCCTCGCGCACGCGATCGTCGTGGATCGCGTAGTAGGCCGCGTAGGGGAAGAGATCGGTCACCAGCGGATGGTCGAGCAACTCTTGCTGGGCGTTGCTGTATGCGGTGTTGACGCTGGTGCGGAACACCGTTTCGGCGTGCAGGGGCGACAGGAAGGTATCGCCCACGGCGGTAGACGCTTTCTGGACGAACTGCTCCTGCGTCTGGCCTTCGTCCACGGCCTGAGCCAGGGCGTCGCGGATCGTCTCCAGCGCCTTCTCGCTCTCGACGCCGGCCACGGTGAACGCCTTCTGTCGCGCCTCGGCGGCCAAGGCGTCGAAATCGTCGCGCGTCAACAGCCGCCGCCGGCGCAGGTCGGCAACGGCCGCGTCAATCAACGGTAGATGCAAGCGCGGCGCTTCGGGCTGTTCCTCCTCGCCCGACGGCGGCAGCGCCAACGGCTCCGGTCGCCACGGTTCGGCATGCGGTTGCGAACCAGGTGGTAGCTGCGACTGCGCTTCCTTGATCTCCAGTCGCCGCGCGATCTCACGCATACCCACGAGTGCGGCGGCCAGTTGGGTATCGGTCAGAGCGGCCACAATCCGCGGCAGCCACTTGCCGAGGATGCGCCGGGCGACAATAACGTGACTGCCACGAGGCGCGCGTCGGATAGCGGCCACCAGTTCCCGGCGGATGCGTCCCGACAGCCGCGCAAAAGCAGCCATCGCCGCGTGCAAGACCTCCTCGGCCGCATCGCTGGCCAGCTGGTCCGAGGGTTCTTCGTCGGCGAGCGAAAGAGTGATCGTTTGCCCCGGCGTCGGCTTGCCCGTGTGTCCGGAGCGTAGCCATTCCTTGAACTGACTCATCGTCATGGGCGTCACTTCGCCCATACCCTTCCAGCCGAGACTGTAACAACCGAGATAGCCGTCTTTCGCGGCATCCTCGTTGTGAAAGCCAAGCATCGCCTTATGCTCGTCAAACGAGCCATCGGGCTTTTTCTGGTTGACGACGTAGACGATCTCGCTTTCCGGCTCGGGACCAACGAAAACGTCCACCGCATCGCCGTCGGCCTTGCTGTCGCTTTTACCGACATAGCCGTAGTGATGCGCCATCTGGACCGACCAGGGCTTGCCCTTGGCATCCGTTCCGCTGCGCGTCGAGCCGCGCGCGTTTTCGATGACGATGGGCAAACCCTGAATCGTGACGCGGCCCTTCTTGTAGTTGCCCGATTTCTTCTGCGCTTCGGACGGATTTGGCTCGGTCTCCTGAGCGGCGCGCTGCACCTGCTCGGCCAGGGATTCACTGCCTTCGGTGCTGAGCGTTTGGCCTTCGTCGCGCCTCGGCGTGCCGGGCGGCTTGGGCGCCGGCTCTTTGGCCGGCTGCTGCGCTCCCGGTGGCCCCGGCTCCCGTCCTGGCGGCGCTTGGCCCGCGCCCTGCATCGAGCCGGCCTGGCCCTGCTTGTTGTCCTGCCCCGCCAGCTCTGCTGGCAGCACCAGCTTGACCTCGATCTCATAGCTGATGCCCGGACCAAAGTTCCAGCGCACGAGCGGGTCGCCAATCTGCTGCTTCCACGCCGACACCAGCCCGCGCGCGTTGGCCAGCTGGGCCGTGTAGAAGCCGATCAAGGGCACCTTGCGCCCCGACCAGCCCGAGCCCGTATCGGCGGCCTCTTGCAGTTCGGGAGGCACCCCAATGCCCTTGGAGATCGCCGTCTCCAGGTACTTGATAACGTTGACGGCGGGGTCAAAATTGACGATGGCTTCGGGTTTTTTGAACACCCACTTGGGGTTGCCGTTGGCGTCGTAGATATTGGGGATAGCCAGACCGACGCCGGCCTTGGCCTGTTCCGTGAACTGTCGGGCCATGTTGCGCGCGGCTGTGTAATCGACGCCACCATCAGCCTTGGCGAAATCCTCGGGCGGAAACCACACTTCCCAGCCGGCGTAGAGGTAGCGGTAGAAGCCGCCGTCCAGGGACTCTTCCGCGCCGTCGCGGAAGGCCAGCCGCCGCCACGGCCGCCACGCCGCGTACAGCTGGCTCTGGCCGTAGAAGCGCTGATAACGCTTGTTATGGGCGTACCAGAACACCTTGGCCGGGTATTTGTACGGCCCCCACAGGCGAAGAACGCCTTGGGCGCCGCCGTCGTATAGTCCTGTGCCGGCGCCGCCCTGGATATTATGGATCGCCGCGCCGCAGTAGCGGTTCTTGTGCGTCAGCGCGTAGACATCGAGTGGGTAGAAGTCGAAGAGCGATTCGTAGCAGAGCAGGGCGTTTTCCTCGCGGTAGCAAATCTCGCCGGCCATCCAGCCGTATTCGTAGCTACGCTGGCCCTGGGCCAAGGACCGCTCCCAGAAACGGCGGATCATATGGTGGACGTACTCACCCACGTCGGAGCGCTTCGTCTTGATCTCGAATTCGACGTTGGCGATGCCGGCTTTGTAGTAACCGAGCGGTCCCGACACGGCCGGATGCGTCAGCATGTTTTCCACGTCGGCCCAGAGCGTCTGGTTTAAAACAGGGACGCCGCCGGCGCCGTAGTACGACATGATCGGGATCGTGGCGCGATAAGACAACGCCATTGGCTGACCGGTGAGGGCTGCCTCGGCCTGCGCCTCGGTTTGCGGCACAGCGACTTGAGGAAGCGGCGTACCGCCCGAATAGGAAACCGCGTGTCCGTTTTTGTCCGCCAAGGCTAGACCCTCTGCGCCAAAACCCGCTTGGGTGTCTGGCGACGAGGGTAAAGGAAAGCCGGCGGACGGAGCAAAAGGGCGGAATTCTCTTGACGGCAGCGTTTCAGCGCGTGACACTCACAGGAAGGAACCGCCTTCGCCCTCCCACCCTTGGAGAAATCTTATGAAACCGATCGCCTGGCTCGTTCTTGCCTCGATCGTGTGCGTGCCGCTTGCTGGGATTGCTGTTGTGGGTGCCATCGTCTGGCGCCAGCAGCGCGTGGACGGAGCCGCGGCATCGCTGGTCGGGAAAGAAAAGCCTTCCCTCACGAGCGAGCAGCGCAACACCTGGAACGAGTTGCGACGCAAGAACAAGGATTCCGCCTGGACTATCGCGTTCATGAATGTGGGTCAAAAGACTTGGCACATCTATTGCTTCATCGGCGCTAATCCGGGCCGGGGTTTTGCATCGCAGCGAGACGCGGAGGAAATCGCCAAGGACACGGCATCCGAGCCGGATACGAAAATGGTCGTCGTGATTGATCTTTTCTCACACGAAGATCCGATCGTCTGCTCATGGTATTACGACGCGGGTAACGGCGTGGAAAAGAGGCCCGAAGCCCCATCCGCGACGGAGCGTGAAGCACTCCAAGCCGCACTTGATCGCGTTCAGCAGAAGCTGCGTGGCCCCGAATGATCTCAACCTCGCGCGATCCCCTTCTCCAGATCGCCACTGTCGGGCGACTGTCCTCCGATCTGGCCATAGATGGGATTGGAGGGCGGCCCGAAATTGGCCGTCGGCGGACAGGGCAAAATGTAGCGGAACCGCCACATCGCCCCAACCACCGGCCAGCCCAAATTGGCCGCCAGCCACGTCCGAAAACCGCACGTCGCATCGTTGGCCGGTTGCGGTTTCTGACCCAAGATGAGCAGCAATTGCGGCGGCGTAATAGCGTAGCCGACGCGGAGGGCACGCCCGGTGAACGTAACCAGATAGCGCGGCATGGTACGCCGCTGCACGATCGAGCACGGACCCGAAGGGTAAGGTTGCTGATAACCGTTCACGTCGAGGAACTCGGTCTGCGGCGGCCGGTAATTGATGGGCGTGGTCGGTAACGTCTGCAATTGCACCGTGCCGTCGATGGTCTGCACGTCCACGGCCAGCTGGTAATCGACGAAGCTGGCGTCGGCGTCCGGTCGTTCTTCCTCGTCGCCGAGGATGCGGATATTGCCGGCAGCGCCCTTGATTCCGGGCGACTTGAAGGGCGCCGGCGTCGGCGCCAAACACAAATCGACGATGGCGTCGGTCTTAGGGTCCCAGGCGAGGTTCGCCGTGCCGCGAGGCGTCATGACGCCATCGGTCAGAAGCGCCTTGCTCCAGGCGTTCCAATCCGATTCCGGAACTTTCTGCCATAGGCCCAAGCCGGCGATGAGTTTGGCCGGAAGAGGATCTTTGGGGTTCGCGTCGGCGCCGCCCTGGCCCTTGCGGATCGTCCAATAGGTCAACGAAAAACTGGCGGCCTTGCGGCCGTAAATCTCCGGCTCTTCTACCTCCAATCGTAACGGAACGACCCGCATCCCATTGTCCTTGGCGACTTGCTTGCGCGCGTTGGCCAGCGTGATGAAGTGGTTCCACGCCTCGGCGCGCGAGCGCTTCGTCGTCAACTCGTAGGAAGCCTGAATCCGATGCGTGAACTGCACCAACGTCTTGGCCTCAGTCTCGGCCGAGTGGCTCGCCTCGGCAACGACGCATCCGGGAGGGGGTATATTGGGCGGCATCTGGTTATCGACAATGCTCCATGTCAGGGTGCGCTTGTCTTCGCTCAATTCCCAATTGAAGCTTTCCCGACGGAAGCCAATCGGCGTAGGAATACTCGCCACGATATTTTCACGCAGCTTATCGACGTTGCCCAAAATGGCGCGGTTGTTCTGCGCCGCCCGCGTCAAGGGAATGGAGACAATCCCCTTGTGCGTGCGGCGCTGATAGCCCGACTGGTCGATGTCGAAGGACAGACCGTAGTTGTACTCCATGATCTGGTTGTGGACCACGCCGCCGCAGGGGTCCAGGCAGAACTCGACTTCCCAGGTGCAGGCGGCGCCGTACTTGTAGAACCCCTTGCTGTCGAGCAGCCGCGGGATCGGACCCCAGATGAGATCCTTGGTCGCCACGGTGTTCGGCGCCGCGGCGCCGTTGATCGTGAAGTTGCCGAAGGTCGTGTTCTGGATGACGAGACTATCGGCTTGCCGCATGAGTTGCGTGCGGATCGACGGTAAGTTTTCGTCGAAGTTGTCCGAGTTGTCGAGGCTCAGGCTCTGGTTCGTGGCATCGAAGCTGTTGAGCCAGAACTTGACGGTCATCGTATGGCGCAGCGCGGCGAAGGTGCGGCCCGAACGGTCGGGAACGGGCACGGTCTTGAAGCCGATGATCTCGGTCGCCGGACCGAAGGTAAAGGTGCCGTACTTAATGACGACATCGGTTGGAAGGTCAGAGCGAACGTCGGGCATAGCTAAACCTCACAGGCCAACGCCTTCGAAGGGACCGACCGCCGGGTGCCAGGGGAGCCGGGCTGCGTCCGGAATGCGCGGCGCCGTGGCGGGATCGACGCGGAGATCGTAGAGTCGCTCAAGGATCTTCTCGTCGTCCTCCGGCTTCTTCTCCTGGAGCTTACGCAGCCGTTCCATCTCCAATTTCAGCGCTCGACCGTATTCTTTCACGCCGTCGGGGTTCATGATGATGGCGTTCTCGATCGCGCCCGATAGATCCTGGATGAATTCCTTCCAAAACTCCTTGCTTAAGACGACCTTGGCATCGCGCAAAACCTCAACAATCGTTCCCATCGCATCGGCGAGGAAGCCCGCCAGCCACGCTTTCACGGGTAAGAAGATTTCGCGCAGCTCGATCATGAACTGACTGAAATTATCCGTCAGGCGTGCTATGTCCGGCCCCAACACGTCGGCCTCGTGCAAGTCGGCGAACAGACTCCGCACTTCCGCCATCGCATTAGCCTGGGCCAGCTCGGGGCTGAACTGCTGCAACTGCTTGCCGCGCTGTACGAATTCCTCGACGGCTCCCGTGAAGCTGCGCAGGGGCGCCGTCGCGGCCCGGATCTCGGCCGCGTACATCTCGCCCAGAATCGGCATCTTGGCCGCACCCTCGGCGGCATGGTCGATGTACTTGTTGAGGGCGCCGACGTAATCGTTATCGATGACCGTCTTCACCTCTTCGCCGAAGAACCGCACGGTGTCGGCAACTTCGTTCAGGCCGACGGCGAAGACGTGGCCGGCCTCCTTGGCGGCCAGAAGGGCGGCGCCGGCTGGTCCCGCCGCGGCGGCCACGCCGCCCAGGGCCTCCAGAGCGCCGCCGGCAGCTCCCGCCTCCGGCATGGCCGCGGCCTGGCCGACGTACTCCAGGGCGTTGGCGGCGCGCCCGCCGCCCAGCATGCGCAGCAACTGGGAGCCGAGTCCTTGCTGCTTCGGTTCGGCGTCGATGGCATCATAGACCGGCTCCTCTTGCCCGGTCATCTTCGCGTAGGCACTCTCGACGCGGTTCTGGTAGCGGATGTTGTCGAGCCGTCGCCGCGCCGCTTCCTCGGCCGGATCAATCACCAGGGCCGGCTCCTCGATCTCGGCCGGCCCCTTTTCGACGTTCTCGCGTGCCGCTTTCTCGCGGGCTGCGCGGTGTTGGCGCTCCGCCTCGGCGCCGGGTAGCTCCGCTTCGAGGCGCATCTCTGCCAGAGGGGGAAGGATGCCACGTTCTTCCTCGCGTTCGAGCCGCAACTCCTCGAATTCGGGCAAGAGCGTCTTGCCGAAGGCTTCGCCCGTTGCCTGGCCCATTTCGTGGGCCAAGGCAATCATGCCGGCCTCGATCATGGCCGCGACGTTCTCTTTGCCGAACTGCTGCTCCAGCTGGCCGATCTCCGCCGCGTTCAATGGCGTGGCCGTCGATGCCGCCGGCAGCACGGGCGCTTCTCTGATCGCGGCGCCCGTTGTCGCCGCTCCGGCCGGCTGCATTCGCGGCGTCTCGCCTTCGATCGCCAGATCCTTGAGTTCCGGCAGAAGGTCGCCGCGCAGGAAATCACACAACTCCCGCAGCGCCCCCGTTTCGTCGAAGAGCAGTTGTGCCTGTTCCCTGCCCAGCTGGGAGCGCGAAGCGGCATCCTCGGCGAGTGCGTCGCGCAGTTCCAAAAGGGGGGGCAATATACTTTCGCTCGCGCCGAGCTGCGGCCCCTCGATCACCGGCTGCATCTTCTCCAGGGCGGGAAGCAGCTCCGGCTCATTGGCCCAGGAATACAGCTCGCGCGACAGGGTCGGCGCCGCCGCGGCGAGCGCTGGCAGCAGCGTATGCTCGAGCGCGGCTTGCTGCGCCGCCGGCTGGCCGGACACGGGAAAAGGCGTCGGTGTGGAAGTGATCGGCGAGACAGGTGAGCGGGGCGCGGAGGGAGAAGACGGCGGCGGTTGCGCCAAGTCTCCTTCTTCGAGAACGATCTTGAATTCCATCCCCACGGCTCACCCTCCCGTTGCCGAGAAGTCGTTGTTGCGCATCTCCTCCTGCACGCGCTTGCACCAGGCATCGTGTGCCGCCTTCTCGTCGCCCGTGGCCAGAAGCACCAGACGCTTGAGCGTATCGGCCTTGAGTTTGCCGCCGTGCTGGCGCAATTGTTCCTCGGCCCAGATCGCGTCGCGGTTCGCTTCGAGAATGAGCCGCTCGGCCGGACTTAAGCGGAAGGGATCGAGGCCATAGAAGCGGGCGAGCCGGGCAAGGCCGCGCCCGCCGGGGCGTTTTTTAGGCGCTGGACCTCGGCGATGATGCCGGCGAAAAACCGGTCCGCGAAGCGGTGCGAGACCGTGGGAAAGCCCAACTCCTCGAGATAGCCGACGATCTCGCGGTGCATCTCATACGCGGGCTTGTCCTTGGTGCGCTTCTGAACATCCACGAGGCGGTTGTAGGTCTCCCACAGGTCCACCTTGCCCTCGTGGACCGTCTTGCCCTCGGCGTCCGAGAGCCGCACATCGAGATAGCCGTCGTCTTTCAAGTCGAGCATGAAAACTCCCCACCGTAGCGCTACGCGCTACATTTTTGTAGCGCGTAGCGCTACGTTCCCCTTAGACCATCGTAAACCAGCCCACCACACCTCCGCCCGTATTCACGGGCAAGAGGATTTGACGGATGGGGACCTTGCGCAGCGTCGGCCCGTAGAGCAATCGCCCATTGAAGCCAGGAGCCAGCATTGCTTTTCCTGCCGTCAGGGACGTGCTGCCTGGTTGTCCGGAAAGATTAGAAGGCGTGCCGGCCACGGCGGTAAGAACGAGCGCTTGCGCCAGGTCTGTCATCGCGCGCGAAATCGTGCCCATCAACCCCATCGTACCGCTATAGGGCCAAAAGGCAGCGATCGATCCCGGCCGAAATTCCAGACAGGTGTAGGAGGCAAACCAGTCGGCACCCTGGTAGAAACCCTCGACGGTGCTCTTGCCGTAAGTTGTAGAGTTGTTGATTGACTCAACATGTGTGGTCTGTTCCAGTGTGGGAACGCCGGCATCGCCTTCCATCATGCCGACGGCCGCACCATTCCAGGTCACGTTATACGCGCCGGCAAGAACGATTTCGCCACCGGGTAAAAAGGGCATGGCAGCTCCTCAGATGGTGCTAGGCATTTCCGAGTTGAAAAACACAAACGCTCACACTCGTGGCACTGCTGTAACTGATCTTGGCCTGCTGAGTGGTGGCATCGCTAAAATAGCCGACGCTGAATGGTCCCAAGATCGCCGTATGGCCAGCCGGCACGCTATACGTTTTGACCGTCGGTGTCGCACCATCAAACTTGATGGTCGAGTTGTAGTTCTCCGTGACCGTGATGGGCGCGCCGGACCCGTTGATGACGGCTACGAGTTGCGACCCCGTATTAACCCAGCTATCGCCGTTGGACCCATCGGCGGCTACGGCCGTCGCCGTAAGATCGAAGCCGGGCCGTGTAATCGTCTGCACTGTCTGTAGCGCCATTATTTGGCTCCCTAATTGCCACAACCGCAGTCTTGCCCTTGCTTCAAATCGACCGTCGCCGGCCGCCCATTATTAGCGCGCTGGATTTCGGACCAAACATCCGTAAAAAGTTGTCGAACAAAGTCGAGAAAGACTTTCGTGCCGCGGCAGCGCGGACAGGTAACAGCCGATGGGAGATCGCTCGCCGCGTAGCCATCGTTGGGGTAAAGCGCCAGATGGGGACGATCCGGTTCGCAAGCCACATGAAACGCGCCGCGCAGTCCCATCATCGGACCGTGGCCGACCACGAGGAAATGCACATCCGCCAGCTGGTGGACCATAAAGCCGCCCTGTGTTCCACACTTGGGGCAGTGGGGGAGATCGGACTCGAACTCGAACCCTTTGGGCGGCAAACCGCAGCGGTTGTTGTTGCAACGAAAACGCATGCTCGATTACCTCAGGTTGCCGTCAGAATCGCCTGAATCCGTTTGGCCATACCGAACTTGATCCGCTGGGCAATGCCGACGTTGCGCTCGGCCGCATGCTCCACATGGGCGTGGAACCAATCCGGCCCCACGTCCTGAATGGGATCAAAGCCCTGGAAGACCAGCGCCTCGCACCAGCCAACGGGCGCCTGCGTGCTGCCCGTGCCGGAGTTCCGAAAGCCGGCCAGCGTGTTCGCGGCGTTGATGATGCTGTAGTTCCAGGTGTCCTGGCAAATCAACACCTTGATGGCGTTGGCGCGGGCCTCCATATCGTCGCGGTGCTGCACCCAGCGATCAAAGGGCAGCACGAAGCGCAAGGTCAGGGTGATATAGACGCCGAACAGCTCGCCCAGGTAGGTACGTTGCCCCAGGGAGCCGCGCTGGGCGTCGTACCACACGCTGACGAACACATTGCCTGCCTTGGGGGGAGGCTGGCCGTCGTACATGCGTTTGCATTGCGAGGCAGGATATTCCAGGCCGGCCGGCGCCTGCGCCAAAAGCGCGTTGAGGACGGCGGTTTCGAGCGCGGCTTGTGGTTGCAGCGGTGGTGGTGTGGCCATCGCACCAATTTCCTACTGAGCTGGTAGCCCAATTTCGACGGTCCTATAATCTCTTGTCGCCCCATGTAGGAGGCAAATAATGCAAGAGAAACTTACAAAGGATCAGGCAGCGGTCGCTGTTTCGCGCTATTTGAATGGCGAAAGCGGCCGCATCATTGCCGCCGATTTTGGAGTGCATGAGAACACGATCTATCGGCTCGTTAGACTGGCAGGCGAAACAGTTCGCAGTCTATGCGTGTTGACGCCAACACTCATCGAGTCGATCAGGGTGGAGTACTTGCACGGATGTTCTTCTCTTTTCCTTGCTCGCAAATACGCCGTTTCCAAGTTCACCGTTCTGTCGGCGTTACAACAGAGCGGCACACCAATTCGCTCACGCTCTGAGTGCAAACGGGTCTACGAATTGGACGAAACCGCGTTTGACCATCCGGGTCCAGAAGCGACTTATTGGGCAGGTTTTTTGCTCGCTGACGGCTCGGTGTACGTGAAACGCCGTGGCTCTCCGCTTCTGCAACTTTCGATAGCGGAAGAGGATCGTCAACACGTCGAAGCCTTTCGTCTCTTTCTGAAGTCAACTCATCCCATCAACACTATTCCAGCAACGCGCAAATGGATTCGTGGACGCTCTTGTCAGTGCCAGGCGAAGGCAGAGTTGCAAATTCCTTCCCGGCGTTTGGTTGTTGCCTTGGCTCGATACGGCGTCGTTTCCCAGAAGAGTCAGTCAGCAACTCCGGTTGGTGTTGCCTTCAATAGAGATTTCTGGAGGGGAGTTGTAGATGGCGACGGTTGTCTTGGCTTTTTCTCCCGCCTCCCTCGCCCGTTGCCCTATATTCACCTTTGCGGATCAGAGCAGACGGTATTGCAATTTCGCCAAGCCGTTCAGCGTCTCACGCCCTCATGCAAGGCCAGCGTCTACAAGACAGGAAGGCTTTTCGAATTTAAGTGTACAGGAGCAGCGGCCGTAGCAACGGTACGCTGGCTCTATGCTGATTCGTTCATTTCGCTGGCCCGGAAAGCGTCGAAGGCGTTCGCCATTCTCGGAAAGTTCTAACCAAGCTTTCTCTGCAAAAGCATCGCCAATCCGTCTGAGAGCGTATCGCCTAGACGCGCCCACCAGGAGGCCGGGATCCCATTCGGATCATTGGGCCACAACGGACGTTTCTTGTGAACGAATGACGCGTAATAAACGTTCGTGCCAACGACAATCGCTCCCGCTTCAACGCGGAAGATTTGGTCGGAACTTGTCGGGGCAGGGCTTGATCCGGGACTCAAGCTGTTAAGAAGACGGCCCGTGTCTCGCAAAATCTCCACGTGCGTTTTGCCGTACTCGGCGAGGATCGTCTTGCCGCCCGCGCGCTTCACGGTGGCCCAGGCGATCGCCGCGGCAATCCCCTCGGCCTTCGACTTGCCCTGTTTCTGCATGCGCCGCAGGTTTCGTACATAGATCCTGCGCCAGAGTTCGTCCTGCGCCTTGGTCAACAGCGGTCGCCGCGCCCGCCCGGCCTTGGCGGCCAGGGTCCGCTTGCGGGCAAGGCCCGGATGGCGGCGCCCGTAGGCGACATAACGGGGCGAGAGCGGTTCCCAGTGGATGCCGGCTTCATCCGTCCCGCCGCGCGACTTGGTGACGTAGGCGTCCTTGATGAGCGTCAGCGCCTGCAATCCCAGCGCTCCCATCAGCCGATCCCGGTCCTTGGCCGGATCGGCCGACTTGCCCGCCAAGAGCGCCGGCAGCTCACGCAGCTTTTCCATGAGCGAGGCCCGCGAACCGTGGTAAGTGGCCTGGTTCATCGGCTTGCCTTGAGCTTGATCCCCCCCGATGCCACCCGGCGCTTGCCGAGGGCCGTCTGAATCGTGCAGCTGACGCTGTAGACGGCGCCCAACGTGCCGCCGGTAACCTGCACAAGCACCTGCGTTCCCGAGATGATCGGCGTGCCGAGGGTCAGCAGCGCCGCGCCCGTCGTTTCCGCTACCTGTGCGACCTGCGGCGCCGGCGAGCCGAGGATACCGTCGCCCGCAACGAGGCTGTTCACGAAATCGAAGGTCACAACGTCGCTCTCGATGTTGCCCTGGAGATCCACTTTCAGCGTGCCGACGTAGCCTTCGGGCATGGCCCCCTCGTTTATAAATCCGACACCGTGAAAGCGCCGTTGGCAAAGCTCACTGTCGAACCCGCGCCCACGACGAGGTTCCCCGTGCTGCCCGTAGTCGTGTGGGCAATCGAGAGTGTGCCGCCGGTGATGCCCGTGGGCGTCAGCGTCATGAGCGTCTGGCTAGCACTGCCCAAGGAACCCGTGAAGGTGATAACGAGCGAGCCGGGCGTGGCCTGGTCGAAGCGGTTGCCGGAGAATGAGACGGTGAAATTGCCGGCGCCGCCCGCGTACTCCAGGAGTTCGAGGATCTGCGCCGCCGTGGCATTAAAGGGGATGGCCGGCGTGGTCACACCATTGGGGTTCAAGGTGTAGGTGCCCGCCGTCAGCTGCCCCGTGGTCGAGACCGTCTGCACGTCGTTGGTGCCCACGAGCGTGCCGTACAGGAGCAGGTTGCCCACGGTGAGTGCGTCGTAAAGCCCCCAGCCCTGGACGGTGCCCCAGCCAGGCGAAGTCGCCTGGGTAAAGGTGATGGTGCTGCCGTTGGAGGTAGCCCCGTTACTGGCCGCGGCGAAGTTTGTGAGCGTACAGGGTTGTCGCGCGTAGCTACCGCCCGAGCACTCCGTACCGCCCGTGCCGGCCGGCGAGCTGATGGGCGTCGTGAACAGCCCCAGATAGATGTTCGACGGCAGCGGAAACGCCGTGCCGCGCAGCATGGCGTTGAGGAAGTTGTTCGACGCATAGTAAGAGAGATTGGCCATCGGGAAACCTCGTCAGAGCAGGAATGAGGCCACTATCGTTAGTCGCCACGCCACGAGGCAAAACCGCTAGGCGCTCGAAAAGTACAGGGGCCGCGCCGGCTCGGTGAATACCAAGGGCCGCGGCGGCTCCAGGAAAATGATGTCCGGGTACAGCTGGCCGATGACCAGTGCCGACAGCGAAGCGGCACACTGGCCCTGGGCGCTGGCCTGCGCTGATAGGAGCAGCGTCCCCTGTGCGCTGGCCTGGAAGCTGCCGTGTGCCGAGGCGACGGCTTCAAGGGTCGTTTGCAAGAGCGAGCCGGCGGCATGCGCCGAACACGTCGCCTGAACGCTGGCTTTCGCCGCCAGCGACAGAGAAGGCACGGCGCTGGTCTGGGCGTGGCCCTGGACCGAGGCCCGCGCCGAGAGCGTAATCGAGCCGCGCTGCGCAGCGGAAAACACACCCTGCGCCGACGCCTTGCCCTGGAGGCCAGTGAGGACGCTGCCGGACAGAGCCGCGCCGGCCTGCCCGCTGGCATTCGCCTTGGCCGTCAGGCTGAGCGCGCCGGTGAGCGAGGCTTGCACCGCGCCTTGCGCCGACGCCTTGGCCGCCACGCTGGCCGCGCCCGCAAGCGCAGCGATCAGCTTGCCGGCGGCGGTCGCCTGCCCGCGGAGCGCCAAAGACGGCGTGATCGTCACCGAGGCGGCCCCGGTCGCGTGCGCCGTGCCCGCCAGACTCAGCGTTCCCGCCAGCGACGCGGCACCCTGCCCCTGGGCGTTGGCCACGCCCGCCAGACGACCAACGGGAACAAAATAGGTCAGCCGTTTGCGGCGCCGGAGGACATCGGGGTAGCCCGTCGAACTGAGCCCGTAATCCGACGTAACGTCGGCTTGCGTCAGCACGCGCGACGGATAAAAGCCAATGTCGTTGACGTTAATAGGAGCGGAAGCCGACCCTTCATTCGTCTCGTAGCCTAGCTGGATATTCGTCGAGGCGGCGTTGGACAGGCTACTAAACGAATTGCCCGTCGTGACGGTCCAGTTGGCTCCGGTCTGGATTTGGCCATTGAGATACGTGGCAACGCCCGACGGCGAGCCGGCAAACGTGGTGACGACGCGATACCACTGGCCCACGGCCAGGTTAGCCGTGTGAGCAACGAAGAAAGAACTCGACAGGACGCTGTTGAAGGCTACTTGCAGCTGCGGCCCCGCCAGAACCTCAAAGAGAAAAACCTCAGTGCCGGCCGTGCCGCCCCACTGCGACAGGATGCGTCCCGTCGTGTTGGCATTGATGCGCAGCCAAAAGCTCCAGCTGCAATTCGTCGCACTAAAAAACCAACTCTGATTGCCGAAATCGACGTGGTTGGTTCCCGATGAGCTGAGAAGAATACTCCCGGCGCCGCCGGGGTTGCGGGCCCCGTTCCAGCCAAAGCCGCTGGCGAAGCCCGACAGCGTGCCCTTGGTGCCCGACACCAGGCCCAACCACGGGCTGCTGCCATAAGCAGTCGGCAGCCCGAGAAACCATTCGTTGCGGCCACGGTTGAGCGGGTGCGACCAGTCGATGAGATCGCCGTACTCCACCTCGGCCAGGTCGGGCGTGTCGAAGCCCAGGTCGAACACGGCTTACTCTCCTGCCGTGTAGGGTTGTGCCACGATCGTATTGCCGGTAGCGGCCAGCGGCTGACTGGTATTGTTCTGGCACGACAGAACCCAGAGGCCCGCCGGCAGCTTCACGTCCATCGTGATTTCCTGGGCCGCCGTGTTCTGCGCCTCGACGGGAACGACGACATCCGGCGGTCGCGGATTGGCGCTGCGGTCGTCGTAGGTCGTGCCGTCGATCGAATGGAGGAACCAGAGATTGAGCGTGCCGCCCGCCGCTGGAGCAGTCGTGAATTGTCCCAGATGGATATGGATTTTGGCACGCAGATAACCGCCCAGATTCGCCGTCGGTGCCACCGAACCGATGGTCTGAGCCGAATTGTTAAAGGCCGTGCCCGTCGTCGTGAACGCTGCCGCCGCCAGCGCATTCAGCTCGGCGCCCAGAAGCGTCGTGTTGGTCGTCTGAACGGTGTAGATCGTCACGCCGGCAGCCATCGCTCACCTCCTTACCAGCCCAGCGCCTGGCGCACCGCGCTGGCATCGGCAAAGACGCCGGCGCCAAAAAGCACCTCGGTCCGTGCCGCCGGCGCCACCCAGCGCAAGGCCAGCGCCTGTTGGTACTGAGCGCTGGTGATGACGCCGGCCTGCGCCAGCGCGCCCACGAGATCGGCGTGGCAGGTCGGTTGCGTTGCCGCCACACCGCCCACGGAGCCGTTATCCGTCCAACTGGTGACGGTCGGATCGTTGATGGTCGTCAGCAGCAGGTTTTCCTGTCCGCTGGCGCCGCCCCGGTAGATCTGCCAGCTCACAACCTCGTTACAGTAGGCCGGCCAGGACAGCGCCACGCTCTGGTTCGTTCCGGCCACCGTCGCCGAGGCTTCGAGCGACTTGCACGCATCCCCGTTGGCCGTCAGGCCCACGAGGACGTAGTAGTAAGTCCACGGCGTCAGCGAGCCGCCTGCAGCCGGAGCCGCCGACAGTTGCGGTTGCCTCAAATAGAGGTAAGGCCCGACATTGAACATCCGCAGCGCCACCTGGCAGATCGAGCGCGCCTCGCTCGTCAGATTGGCGTTCGTGCTGCCGGCCGTCACCTGATCCAGTACGCCCCGCGCCGCCCAGCCCAGGACCGCAGGCATCGTGACAAAAGGCACGCACTTGGTCCATTCGCCGTGCAACTGGGACAGTAAAGCGGCGATCGGAAAAGCGGCGCGACCGGGAAGATATTCGGCCAGCCCCAGCCGCATGGGGTCGCTGGCGATCTCCTGGGCCAAAGCTGGATAGAGTGCCGGATTCATGTCGCCTCGATGCTGTTAGGCCCTGCCGTGCTTGTGCATCTCGATCGCCCGAAGCTGCGCCGTCGCCTTGGCCTTGGACAAAGGCTTCTTCGAAAAATAGCCCTTGCCGTGCTCTTTTTTGACCTTGTAGCCGCCCGAGACTTTCCGGAGCATGACACGCCTCACGGTTCGATGATGAAATTCGCGGCCCAATCCTGCTGCTGGTAGTAGTCCTTGACCGGCGATTGCTCGCTAATGGGCTTCTCGACGCGAATCTTCCGTAGCGCGTAGAGCTGATCGACACGCACGTTCGACCACGCCGGCCAGGCGTTCGTCCGTAGACCGATGCCCGGCAGCTGGGCCTGCCCCGTGCGGATCATCTCCATGTCCTTGAGCGCGTCTTCGTACAGATCGGCGAAGCTGCCCGGCGGCGGGTTGCCGCGGCGGGTCGAGAGCCAGTAGCCCGCACAGATCACCGTCCAGTTGTTCACGAGCCAGCTGTTGGCCAGATCGACGGCCGCGTAGCGAGGCAGGCAAAAGAAGTTGACGCGATCGCTGGCCCAGTTGATGGCTTGCGTCAGGTAGCCCTGCTCGACCGCGTTGACCGAGCCGTCGTTGTCGTCGTCAAGCGATCCCGTCTCGCCATCAACCGAGAGAAGCGACTGAATGTCGCTCTCGGTGCAGTAGACGTAGGCGAGAGCGGGAGGCATTGGTTCACCAGTTCACTCAATGAGACAAGTCGAATAGACAAGGAGAAAGGGAGACAGGGAGACAGGGAGACAAGGAGAAAAAACAACAGACGAACTGTTGCTTTTTTTCTCCTTGTCTCCCCTTCTCCTTATCTCCTTGTCTTCACGCTTTGGCGCCGGCGAGTTTTTGCCCGCGCGGGTTGCCGATGCCTTGCGCCTGTGCTTCAGCCTGGCGCTCGAACTGTTTCTCCATGAGTCGTTCGACCAAACGCGAGGTCTGCTCGGCGATCTGCTTGGCCAAGTGCTCGTTGTTGACGACCTCGGCGGGCGGTTCGCCCAGGAAGTCCTTGATCTGCTTGCGCCCCGACAGAAGATCATGGGCCTTGTGGATCGTCCCTTCGGTGATCCGCCGCTGGCGCAAGTGCTCGATCAGCTCGGCCGGCTCCTCGGTCTTCATGAGGCGAATGAACTTTTCGCCCATCTCGATCGTTCCCGCCGGCGTGCCCGTCTTCTGGAGCGCCACCAGGAGATCACTGCTTGTCATGCTCATAAATCTTCCAATCGAAAAACGAAGGCGAGCGGCCGATGGGCAGCGCGTCGCCCTTACACCAGCTGGTTCCACTGCGTGCCGTTCCACATGAGGGCCGCCTTGCCGTAATTCGTGCTGATAACGAGCGAGGCGGCGCCGTCGATCGTGTAGCCGTTGGGATCCTGGATCGTGATGTTGTGCGCTGCCCCGTCGCCCTTGCCGTCCTTGATGAACACCGTGTGACCGATGTTCAGGGGATTGGTGGGCGGCGTCGTGTTGTTGCCGACCTTGGGCAAATTGACCGTCGTGGCGCTGCCTGTGCCCTTGTTGACCACGAGCACATCCTCGTTGGTCATGTTGTAAGACGCGCCCGATGTCATCACGGTCGGCTGGAAATTCAGACCCAAACGAACGATGCTCATTGTCGTTCACCCTCGCTACGTCGTGAGCGACAACCGATTTTGCCGCTCAGTGATGAATCGTCAACGTCTCGCCGCGATCAGAACGCCACCGTCGACTGGAAGATCGACAAGGGCACCTTCCACACGGGCAAGAAGGTGTCGCCGTAGAACATCTCAGCCGTCGGCGGATTGTGCGACGGAACCGCGTAGCTGAACATGCCCCAGACTTGCTTGAGACTGGCCAAGGCCGCCGCCATATCCGCCGTGGCGTTAAACTGCGTGGGGATCATGTACGATCCTTCGAGCAGCTCGTAGACCTCGCGCGTGATGTCGGGCGTGAAAATCACCTGATCGCCGCCGAAGAAGCTCTGGTAATTCGGGCTGGAGTCATTACCCTGGCCCTGGTCGATAAACGACGTGTAGACCGGAACCCAGGTCAACCCGAAGAGGCCATCGGGGATTTCCGCCTGATCCAGCCAGCGCTGCGACATCGTGACGTTGCGCGACAGATATTCCTGCACGTAGTTGTTGGGCGCCAGATAGCTCGGCACGTTGACGCCGTAGAAGGCGTATTTGAGCGGATAGCCCGTGAGCTGCGCCGCCGCCACACGCAGATTGCGGATCTGCTTGGGAATGTCGGTGTTCGCCGTCGCCCAGCTGGTGCTGATGATGTTGCCGGCGCCCAGAGCGTTGAGCTGGTTTTGATTGCCCGCAGGAACCTGGAAGCTGATCGTCACCTTGGCGCCCGAGCTGGACGTTAAGAGGTTGCCCGAGCCGTCGAACCAGATGGAGCCGTTGGCCAGCAGGGAATATTGGGCCGACAGGCGCAGGTTGTCGAAGTAGCGGCGGAACTCGCTTTGCTGGCGGTCCACTTCCTCGATGCCCATCTGCTGGACATCGTAATTGTCGTAGTTGCGGAGCGCCTGGAGCAAGAGCGGGTCCATCTTGATGGACTCGTAGGAGTGCATCAGCTTGACATCGACGTTCTCGATGTCCTTCAGGCGCCTTTGCACGGCCGGCGCGCCGTACATGGCCAGCCGCGCTGCTTGACGAGTCCCCACCACCTGGGCATAACGGCCCGCGTCACCCAGGACCTTTTTGGTGATCGACTGGAAGGGCGCCGGCAGATTGTCCGGAATGCCCGTCTTGGTCTTCTGGATCACGCCTGTCAACGAGACGTAGCCCAGAATTTGCTGAATGGTCTTGTTGGCCATCGGCGTGATGCCTCAAGCCGCGCTTCCCGGCTGGTGGTTGCGCTTCGATTCGCACGCGACAGGCAGCGAAGCAACTGCTTTTCGGGGCGTCCCCCTAGCCGCGTGTGATTCCTCAAAAGCCTCCGGCGAGGCTTAATACTGATCCGCAAACACGAACTTCCCGCCCGCCAAGCTCGACAGGTTGGTCTTGATCCAGTTCTGGAGGCTCACATCGAGCGAGCTGTAAGACGTGGTCCCCGCAATGATCTTGGTCGGGTCGACGACGCCCGCGATCGGCAAAATCGGATTCTGGACCGTGATGCGGGTGGCAAAATCGTTGTCGGTCACGAGGATGCCATAGCCGTCGGGAACCAGCGTGATGGGAATGCCCGAACCGTCCCGCGGCGTCACAAACGAACCCGCGATGGCAGCCGCGGCCAGCGCCGAGCACGTGACCACGCCCGTGGTCGTGTTGACGGCCGAGTACGTAACCGTTTGCGTCGCCACCGTGCCGCCGGCCGTGGGCGGACCCACCAGACTGAACGTGCCGCTGAGACCAAAACGCCGGACCAACTCGGTCGCGCCGGCGGCCGTGAGCGTCATGCTCGTAGCGGCTGCGGCCACGTTGGCCTGGATATTATCAATGACGCTGGCGCCGTAGGCACCGATCACCGGGGTGATCGCGTCGCCGGTCGTCGCCGAAATCAGGCCCAGGAGTAAGCCCGGCTGCAAGACGATCTGATCGGGCGACGTATTGGACGGATCGCTGGCGTTGTTGCCGTCGATCGTCCGGCCCAAGGCGAGACCCGATAGCCAGTCACCCTGGTAGAAAACAATCTTGTGCGTGGCGATCTTGGGGGCACGAATGCCCGGCAGACCTGGAACTAATCCTGGAAGCGACATCGTTCGTTGCCCTCAAAAGCGTGTTCGATCACCGCCAACTCGAAAGCCGGACAGGTCCGGGGTTATTGCTTGTGACTGACCTTGGCCGCCCGCTCTTCCAGTTCCTTCTCGGTGAAGCCCTCATCCACCGCCGGCCGCGGCGCCTCCTTGCCGATCGTGCCGAGCAAGACTTTCTTGGCCACCACCTGGGGCTTGAAATGCCGGGCCGCCTTTTCCCAGATGTCGAGCGTGCGATCGACCGAGCGCGGCACGAGATCTAGTTCCGCCGTCAAAGAGAGCTGGTAGCCGCCCACTTTCTCGCGCAAAGCGTCGGCGTCGGCCTCCGGAATGAGCTTCGACTTGGCCAGCTTGTCGATGCGGCGGAGAAGACCGGCCTTGTGCTCGTCCTGGCGCTTCGAGAGGAACTTGAGCCGGACGGGATCGGTTTCCGTGGTCAAGGACATCATGACTGGCCGCTGCTCCTCGACGACCTGGCCGCCGCCCGGCTCGCCCTCGTTGTCCAGATCGTTCGGTTCGTTCTCGTCCTCGTCGGGGCTGGGAGCGTTCTCCAGCGCGTGGAAGGCGATCTCCGCGTGCTGGAAGAAGTTCTCCGGCGTCGTGTGTGGCGGCAGATGGACGCCCAGTCCCTGCAAGCCCGCGATCGTAGCCGCATACCCCGGAGGAACGGCGCCCCCTTCGGCCGGCTTGGGCGCTTCGGGAGGAGTCGGTGGCGTCTCGCCGCCCTTGCCCTCTTCGTCATCCGTATCGTTGTCCAGGTACAACGGCTCATCGGCCATGTTCTTGCCCTCAGAAGAGGTCGCTAATTCCGTGTGGAAGTCTGCCAGAGAAAGCGTCCAGCCCGCAAATTGGTTGTTTGCAGGCGTGTCAAATAATGCGGTCGAGAGTGCCCGAAAACCATCCTGTCCAGCAAAGACAGGAAGGGGGACGAGTGCCACGTGGACGAGGCTTTTTTTCCATACCTTGCCCTTGCCGTCCTTCCAGTCCTTGATGGCCGCGGACACCTCGCCGATCGCGCTTTTCACCTTGCGGCCGTCGGGGAGTACGCATTCGGTCAAGAGCCGTCCCTGCTCGTCGATCTCGGCGCCGGGGATGTCGCCTCGAAATTTCAGCCGGCCCGATTCGGGATCGTAGTTCAGGCCCAGGAGGTAGCCCGCGTTATGTTTCGATAGGTAGAACTGCTTGCGGGCGCGATCGTCGGCGTCGCCGGGCAACGCGTCGGGGATATGTCCCCAAGCGATGGGAATTTGTATTCCCTCGCGGCGCATGCCGTCGAACTGCTTGACCAGATGGCGCAGCATCCGGGGCGAGCCTACGAAGGTTCCTTGCGGGGCTTCGTAGATGCCTTGCCGCAGCAGTACTTTCTCGACAATCGCCATGCGGACACGATGCGGGATGCGCTGGCGGCGCGTCAAATCCGTGGTAGAATTACGGCATGACACCCGAACAAATTGCCGCTGAACTGGTGACCGTCGAGCATCACGCCGGGTTTTCGGCCGTGCGCATCGGCATGGGTCTGCACGCCTATGAGATGACGTTCGACAGACCGCAACAGGCTGACAGCATGGCCTATGCGATCCGACAAACGATCAAGCAGGCACTACCCTTGGCTACGGTCGATGACGCGATGCGAGCGGAGGCGAAGAAGGTCATCGACGAGCTGTTGAAAACGGCACGCAATCAGGTCGAGAATCCGCCCATTCTGGTTCGCTATCCTGCCGTGATGGACGAACGCACACGCGAGGACGCGACGCAGCTGAGCGAGGATGCTCGCCAGCAGTTGGAACACATGACAGCGCGAATGGCCGAGCAGATACACGAAGGCGGCTCAGCAGTGTCGGTGCCACGAACTCGCGAATGGGAATTTGTCCCAGCCCATCGCGTTCCGGACCGTTATGTACAGCGGCTCGATCGTCTCGCCTTCCTTATCGGCCTATCCTCGCTGGAGCGATCCTTTATCCATACCTACGAAGACACGCACGACCCGGCCAGCTGGCTTGTCTTCGCCGACTGGCTCGATGAGCAGAACAAGCCCGAAGAGGCGACGCGCTTCCGCACGCTGTTTCCGCAGCCGGGGCAAGTGGCCGTGCTGACGTTTCCGCGCCCCGGCTCGGCTGAGCATGTCGCGGACCTGCGCAGCATTGCTGCCAACTTCCAGCGCGTGTTTAACACCTTCACCGTGATGCTCTTCGCCGATCAAACGCTGGAAATGCTCAACGAAGCGGAAATGGCCAGCAACGGCTGGGTGCGCCTCGATTGGGAGAAGCGCGACGCGCAAGAGATCCTCGGTTCTGCTCTGGCCCAAACCAACACCATTGTGCGCCATTGCCTCACGACGTGGCGGCACAACCCCCATGTCTCGATGGCCAAAGCGCTACTGGAGGCGTGCGCGCTCCTCGTTCAGCAGAACGAAAAGCTGATGCAAATGCTCATCGAGATCCAGAACCGCCATCCTCAGTGGATCAACCTGCCCCAGCTCTAACTTTGCCCCCCTTCCCCGTCGCCGCGCACAATGCGGCAAAAGGGGGAACGCATGGCCAAGAATCGCTTCGTCTTCGCAGCTCCATTGGTCGCTCAGGTGCAGACGCTTACCGTCGGCGGCACGCCGGCCGCGAACAACACCTACAGCGTCACGATGGGACTGAATAACGCCGCCGTCGTCACCTACACGGCCCAGGCTGGCGACACCAACAATAGCATTGCCGCCGGCCTCCAGGCTGCGCTCGCTGCGTCTCAATTCGGCCAGTTCCAGGAGATCGCCTGGACCGTCAGCAATAACGTCATCACGGCCACGGCGAGCACCGCCGGAACGCCGTTCACGCTCTCGACCTCGACCACCGGAACGGGTACGCCAACGCTTGGCATCGCCACCGTCGCGGCCAACAGCTCGCCCGAAGATTGGGGCAACGCGATCAACTATTCCCTCAACACGCTGCCCATTGCCGGGGACGATGTGTACGTGGATCACGCCTCGCTGAACATCCGGTGGAATTTGACCGCGCTCTCCGCCGTCACCCTCAACAGCCTGAATATCGACTCGACTATGACGGGATCGATCGGCCTGCCGGAAGTGAACACGAATGGCAGCAATAGCTATGAAGAATACCGGCCGACGTACCTCAGCGTGGGTGCCACCACGGTTAACATCGGCCAGGGCAATGATTCGGGCAGCCCGCTCATTAAGCTCAACACCGGCACGGTGCAGACGGCGTTGTTCGTCCGGCAGATGGGGCAGAGCACGGACGCGAGCCTCGAATCGCTCCAATGGAAAGGAACGAACGCGGCCAACACGGTCGAAGTGACGCGCGGCACGGTGGCCCTTGCCGGCTACGGCGGCGATACGGCCACGGTGGCGACCCTGACCGTGGGCTATGTGTCGAACCAGGATTCGGACGCCACGGTGCGCGTGGGCAGCGGCACGACATTGACGACGGTGAACATGTCGGGCGGCTCGCTCGATCTGTACGGCGCGGCCACGACGGTCACGAAGACCGCCGGCACGCTCACCGTCTGGGGCACGGGGGCGGTCGGCACACTCTCGGATCTATCCGGAACGACGAACTACCTCTCGACGGGAACGATCACGACCCTGACGATCGGCTCGGGCTGCACGTTCAACTTCGCGGAGGATGACCAAGCCCGGACCGTGACCAATTGCACGCTCTACGCGGGGGGCGCACTGGCCGATCCGTTCAAAACCGTGACGTGGACCAATCCCATCCAGCTGGCACAGTGCCGGATTGCCGATGTGACGCTAGACCTGGGGGTCAACCGGAAGCTGGCGCCGAGTTGATTAACTCCGATGGCCGAAGCGGCGCAAGACGCGAACCATCTCCTCAAGCGATGCCAGCGGCACGAACTGGTTGCCGACGATGACGCCCACGCGGTCATAATCCATCTTGCCAATTCCAACGCGATCCGGCGGGGCTTGGCGAAGGGTGCGCGTCCGCCGCGCCATGAGAATATCGCGCTGCTCTTGCTCGCTGCGGATCGAGCCGGCCCCGAACACAAGCTGCCGTTCTGCTGGCAGCATCCGCGAGGCTGTTCGCATCAGATGAGTAAACTCGCCATTGCTATCAAGAACCACAACAGGGAACGCCATATCCGCGGCGATCCGTTCCTGATCGGGAAAAGGCAGGTTACTTAAGAGCTTGATGAGCCGGCGATCGGGCCAGAAACGGGCCAGAGACGGCACAGCTTTCCCATAAGCGAAAGCGCGGGCGATGTCAAATATTTCGCGATGGCGCTCCTTGATCTCCTCCATGTCCACGCCGTCTTCTTCGCGGGCGCGGATGAGGGCAGCGGCTTCAAACAAACCCTGCGCCTGCATGGCCATGGCGTTGGCAAAGGCACGGTTCCAATCGGATTCAGCCATGCCCCGGTAGCGCTCAACCAGCTGGTTGATTTTTGGAAGCTGGATTAAATCATTACTCATTGGAAGTCTCCTTCAGGTCGTTTAACAGGCTTTCTAGTTCGCGCTGAGCTTCAAGAAAACATTTGTCGCTCCTATTGATTCGGTATCGCATCTTTGCGCGAAGACTACCTAAGAGCACATCTCGGCCGCCTCTGTCCCCGGAGTAAAACCGCAAAATGGACACGGCGGCGATGAGCCGAATGTCCTCATCGGTTGATCGCAGCGCCTCAGCTAAAACTGAAACAGCCAACCGAATTTGAGTATCGGACAGTTGGGATAAAGCATCTTCGAGGAGGCGGTTGCTTATCCGCTTGTATTCCCTTTGAAAGTCCTCTCGCGTGGCGATGCGCCTAGCATTGGCGTAAGAAATGCCCGCCTTTCTCGCGGCATTTTTGAGATCCGCAGAGCTGAACAGGGCTATCAGTAAGTTCTGGTGGCCAATTCTCTTGAGCATCAAGTCGTCCTCGCGTCAATGCGCCAAAGGGAGCGGCGGGGTGCCAAGATAAGTTGCGACTCGCCGCACGGGGGGACGAAAACAGACAAAATATACCCCGCAAACGCCATGAACCAGGAACGCGAAACGCCGCGCCGATGCCGAAAGTGATACGTCCGGGCGGCACATCCGCTAGCCTTCGCGCCTCAATACCTCGGATAACCCACACTGGCCGTTTGCTCCCCTGTGCCGCCTACGAGATTCGATCCCAGCGAGCGCTTAAAGACACAAAAGAGCGCCGGCATCAGGTTCGGCGCCTCGCGGCCATTGGCCGCCAGCGCTACCTGCGCCGTCTGCACCTGCCAGGGGAACGTGGAGAGCAGCTCCCAGCCCTGCTTGCCCATTTCGTTCAGAAACGCCGTGGTCATGCCGGACTTGAACTGGCCGTGCTCGTCCTGCGCCGGCTCGCCCGGTTGAAACAGGACAACGTGCGTCATGTATTCCCAAACGGTCATCTCTTTTTGGCCCTCCGAATACGCCTCAGTAATTTTTGTCGATACAATCGCGCTGCTTTCGATGTGGGAAAGATGTCGCCACAGGCAGCGAACCATTCGCCCGTCCGCTCGGAAACCAAGTAGATGCGCCAACCTCCCGACCCGAAGACGGGAAGTACGAGATATAGTTTACCCCTGGCGCAATTCAGCCTCCTTCTCTCCTTTGTCATTGATACTTCTCCCCTAACCCAATGGGCATGACCCCGGCACCGATGCCGGTTTGCATATCCAGTGCCATGTACGCCGTGCAGTCTACCTGATCGTCGTGCAAGTCGTCGTTGCCCGTGAACTGCTCATGCTCCGTCAACCAATCTGGCAGCCAGTCGAACCCCGGCTGATGGTCCGCCGGGATCAGCAGCTCGCCGGCCTCGGCCTTGACGATGGCCGGCACGGCCCGCAGGAACTTGTTCTTGCCGCCCGGATCGACGCTCTTGATGGCTGACATTCCCGGCAGCTGGCGACAGGCCCGGACGATCGACGATTGCAGGAACGCCCCTTCCACCAGGCCGTAGAGAGGCTTGAACACATCGCAGATTTCCTTGAGCTTCCGGGGAATGTGCTCGACGGCGATGCGCTCCTTAAACGCATGCCGCAGGACGGCCTTGCGGTCCGCTGTGATGTCCCAGACGGCGATGGCCGTACAGTCGGCGCCTTCGGACGTGCCGCCGGCAGGGTCCATGACGACAATGCGCTTGCAGCGCTGGGGGAAGATCTGCGCCCCCGTCTTGGCCACGACGTAATGGTCGTGCATCCAATGGTAGCGCACCCACCAGTGGCGTTTGAACAGGGCGCCTTCGCGCGGTACGGGCCGCTGCTGATGCTGCGCCGCATAGGCGTAGCTGCCGAGCTTTTTCTTGGCCTCGATCACCTGCTCGGCGCCGAATCGCTCGGGGCGCATCAGCTCGCCTTCCTGCCTGCGCCAGTCGCGCCAGAGCTTCGTCTGTGACACATGCGCCGCCTCGAACTCTTCGGGGATGCGTAGCTCTTCCCAGCCGCCTTGCTTGACCAGGTGCCCGATCAGGTCGTCCGAATGCACACGCTGCCCCACGACGACGCGGCGGCCCATCTTGGCGTTGTTGAGGCGATTGAAAAACGCCTCATCATGCCAGCGGATCGTCGCCTGTCTTTGCACGAGCGATTCGGCCTCCATGACGTTGTGGGGGTCGTCGATGCAGTTGTGAACGAGCAGGCCGGCGGCGAAGTAATTGTGATGGGGTTCAACCTCTATGTTGTAGACGACGCCTGCGGCCCCGATGCGTTCGACGCTGCCGACAGCAACGCGGTCAATTTTTTCCGCCATCGCGCCCGCGACTTCGGGCCGCCATGAAGGCCGCCGTGACAGGTTTTGCAAAGCGCAATGAGGTTGCTCATGTCGTTGTTGGCCTTGTCGTAGTCGATGTGATGAATCGGCATCGCATGCCCCATTTTCTTCCGATAGTCCGCGCAGGAGATCCCACACAAGCGACAACAGCCGTCTCGCTTGCGAACCTTGGCCTTGAGATACCAATTGAATTCTCGGGGGTACTGCCCCATGTGCTGACCGTGAACGAATCGCCCGTTTCGCTCGCCGGCAACCACTCCCCGATGTCCCATCCCCGCACAGGTGCGATTGCAAAAGATCCGGGATGTCTTCCGCAGCCGAAACGCCGGGACGGATACGATCTGGCCGCAGGCCGTACAGAAAACTTCCATGCGCCGATTCTTGTTGACCGTACACAGCTTTCGAAGGCAGGCCCGTGAGCACGTCCGTACAACCTTGCCGTGCGAACGCTGGGGATAGCGAAAGCTCTTCCCGCAGACGGCGCATTCGCCGATGGGCCGCGCGGAGTTGGCCGGATTCGCCCCCGTTGCATTCCAGATCGAACGGCACGTCTTGGAGCAGAAATGGTAGCGGTAACGAGCGCGATGAGCCGGTCCCTCGCGGCACGTAAAGGTCTGGCCGCAATGATCGCAGGGGAGCACGACAGGCGAGCAGTTCGTCGCCGGCCTTGACGTTCGCTGCTGCCACATATCCTCTCCCAACAACGTAAAGAGGATGATTGCCTGTCAGTGTCAATTCATTGTCACCAGCCCTTATTCTAAACAGCAATTTGCGAACATCAATGTCAGTAGAATCGCCACCGTCGCCTGAGCGTCGATAGAACCGCCGGATAGGCGCCCAAACAACACAGCCAGCTCGGTGATCGAAACAGGCAACGCGAACGGGCATCCGGTCTTCGACGACGCGCCCGATGGGTAGCCAGCCTTGCTCCGTCAACAGAGGCGACTCGTAGGGCAGACACGTGATGTCGCCGCCCTCGCCCGTGGTTCCAGAGTTGACCGACAGGGCCAGGCGGTAGCCTGTGGCATCGTTCTCGTAACGCGACTTGACGTTTTGATCGCCAGTCAGCTCAAACCGCCACCCCCAGCGCTGGCGATACCAGGGCGAGGTGATGATCCGGCGGCTGCGCAGGGCGTCTCGAATGGCCAGGTTGAGAGCGTAACTGGCGGTCAAGAACCGCGTCGAGGGCCGATGAATCCATTCCCAAGCTGGCCAAAGGACGCTGATGATGGTGGACTTCGAGGACCGCGGCGGGATCTCGATCAGCAGATTGTGAATGTCGCCGGCAGAAACGGCTTCAAGGTGCTTGCAAACGGCTTCGATATGCGGCCCCCGCACGAATTCAGTTGTCGGCTCCAGGATAGGCCATGCCTGCTGAACGAACGCATAAAGGCTATTTGCCGCCTTCTTCATCAGCGCCGGCGCCTGCCGCTCCTCCTGACGGCGGCGCCTCTCCCGGATCGCCGCCAACAATCGCTCTTTCCTCAGTCGCAATGAGCTTGTCGAGTTCATCGTCTGAGACGCCACTGAAATCATGCTTGCCAATCGCGGTCGGTTTGCCGCGTAATAACTGCATCTTGTCCACCGCAATCCCTACGGCTGTCAAGAGTTCCCTCACGTCCGTCTCGGCGATCTTGGCCGGCGTTACTCCTTCCAGGAGCCGCCAGGCAACATCTTCGAGGCCCTCGGCGAGCACGCCTTTTTTTTGGTCACGAAGATTCGTGACCTGAGCATGCACGTTGCCGTTGGCCCAGTGTTGCAATGTGCTCGCCGGGATCGATAGCTCCCGCGCGGTCCGTTCGATGTTGCCGGCGTTGGCAGCCAGGGCTGCCAGGGCGTTGGCCTTCTCCTCGTCGGAGTAGCGGCGCTTCGGTTGTCGCTTCCTCTTTGCCATGCCTGCGATTGTGCCGCAGAGCACGCATCACACGCAACAGCTCGGACAGCCGCACACGCATCCCCGGCTCGAATTTCTGCGTCATGTCCCCTCCACGGGAAACGGAACCGGCCGCGCATCGGCCCGGCAATAGAGTGGATGCCGGGGCTTGCCGCCCTTGGTGATCCCCAGACAGTGGAGTTGTTTGCCCGCCAGCAACTCCAGCGCCTTCACGTGGCGCTCAAAGGGAACCCACGCACCCCAGGCAACGACAACGAGGTCCGCCGATTTCGCAGCGATCAGGTTGGCGTCGCCCAGCGGTCCCACGGGATCCTCGGCGGTCAGCAAGCCCTTCGGCTCGGTGGAACGCCACGCGAAGAGATTGCGGACGGTGAGCCAGTTGCAGCCCCATGCCTGCGCAAAGCCCATGCAGCGCCGGATAGTGGGATCGTCCTCTAGCGCGTCGGCCGTCGAGGGGTTGAGCATGACGAAGCACACCCGCCGCGGATAATCCGCCTTCGTGTGCCAGCGGCGATCGAGCCAATAGCGATACTTCCCACACTCGGACATCTCCGCCGAGCGATACACGCGCTCGGTGCGGTCGAAGAGAAACTGTTGCCTCACGGCTCGCGCCCTCCCGTCGAGCAAAAGAAAACGCCGCACGTCGTAGCGGTCGCTGACTCTCGTAAATTGCTCAATCATCGGGTGTTCTCGCTCAGTGGGTTGCCGGAATTGTCTACGTGCAGCCGACCCTTGACCGAGCTCAGCTTGCCCGCAACCTTGCGGCCCTTCTCTGCCATTAATTCGCGCAGAACAGGCGACAGCAGATAGAGCTTATTCTCGACGAAAGCCTCCTGGACCATGCCGCACAGCATCTCGATGTCATGCTCGAAATCACGAACCCAAACAGCATCGCCTTGCTGCACGTCGCAGATGTTTTTTTGCGTCATTCTCAATTCCTCAATTGCAATGCACCTTGGTCGAATACTGCTTCCAGGGGATGAAAACGCCGTCGCGCGTGTAAAAACCCCAGCTCTGCCGCTTGCGTCCGGTCAGGACCAGGCTCACCGCCGTGCGCTGCTCGAAGCGCATCACGCGATGCCGCCACTCGGCGCGGCGCACCAGGACCGAGCCGGGTAGATACCAACGCCACAGCCGGCCGTTCTGCGTGATCTCGTAGTAGCCGCCCCAGAGGATGATGCTGACAAAATCCCAGGGGTGCGAATGCTCACATAAGTCGTCATCTCCCAGGAAAACGTGCAGATACACGGCGAACCACGGACAGCGAAACAGGATCAGCCGCCAGAGGTACGGAGCGCCGTCGCCGCGCGTGATACGCTGTACGCGCAGCCAGTCCCAGCGCCGGGAGGTGCCGTCGGAATGCTCGGTGATGGTCTCAGTACGGGTCATCGCTTACCTCTGGTCAATCTTCGTCGTCATAGCCGTCGTCGTCCCATTGATCTTCGGTTCGGCAGTCCTCGCAGCCAGGGCATTCCACCGTCGAATGGTGGTGACACACGCAAAAATCGCCGCCGCACATGCACTCCAGTGTCCCGCTGCCCCCGCACGGTTCGTCGAAAACCGCATCGTTGAACAGCTCGTCGGCTGTCCCCGAAGCACCGCACCAGCAGATAATTTTTTCATCATCATCGCTGTCGTCATCCACGGGCAAGCGGTTCATTTCGTCTGCCATGTTTACCTCGCTTTCGGATGCGTGTGAATCGCTCGAAACCTTAAAATCTCTCTTTCGGGAAATTCACGCGCTTCGTTTTCCCCTCAGTTCCAGGCGCAACTCGCCGCCGCCATCTCGTCATCAAAAGCTGTCCAGCCGTCCCACTCCCGTTCCCTTTCGCACTCGTCGCGCTCGCGTTCCTCTGGCGGCCGGTAAGGAAGCGCTTCGCCGCAGCGCCAACAGGCGTAGAGATGCTCGCGGAGGTCGTCGTTCCAGCCCGCCAGTGAGCGATACTCCCAGCCATGCTGCCTCTTGCCGCTGGGGTTCTTTGAGGGCCGGCAAGCGATAAAGGCGCCGACGGCCTGGGCGATCGCTTCCATGTTCGCGATCGCCTGCGGATCGACACAGCAGATGAACACGCTGCGGAAGGTGCGCTCCTCTTCATCCACCAGCTTCCAATCGTGCGAGGTCGAGCAGGGGCGCGACGGCGAATCGCACAGGGGCAAGAGCTGCTTCAATTCGGCCACGGCCTCGGTTGCACTGACCGGACAGCCCTTGACGAACCAGGAGCTGCGCGGCGTGGGCACGAAGGTTGTGAACACGATGACGCGGCCATCGGTCAGCCGGATCAGGTAAAAAGACGCGCCTTGTCGCTGGATCGCGCCCCAGAGAGCTTTCCAGCATTTTTGTTCTGGCAGCTCGAAACGCATGAGCTGTTTACCCAGGCGCTCGGCCTCAAAGAGCCGTAGCCGGATATTGAGGATTTCACGTTCGTCGTGCCACTGCCGGCAACCTACATCGTCGCGCCGCTCACACCGGAAGGGTGCGTTCCACGGATTCCCGCTGCCGCAGTCGCAAAAACCCAGGTGTCGGGGGCAACCGCATGGAAACCTCACCTGGTCTTGCATGGCGAAGCGACAGTGCTTCTGCGCGTAGGCTTTCTCTTCCTCGGCGTAAAGATCGGCCACGGCTTCGCCAACACGTTCGCCGCGCAGATCGTCGAGATCAGGCGTTTTCCGCAAGGGAGTCGTCAAGGCTGCCAGCGCCGCGAGCGTGGCAGATCGCACAAAAGGGCGGTCGTTGTACCACAATTCCTGGCCAGGCTTTTGCACGTAGGCGCTTTCGAGCAATTGGTCCCAGCCAGCTCGCGCGTAGCGCGTGGTGTCCGAGCTACCCTTGTGCCGCCCCTTGATCCGTTCAGCCTTGAACCAGTCGCGGGCGTCTTTCTTGTCGCCAGGGAAGATGATCCGGACGCGGACTTGCAGCTCGTCGGCGAGGTGCTTGGCGAGACGAGATGCTCCAGCCTTCCCCGGCCAGCGACCATCGTCCGTGCGGGCGTTGTCGGCCACCACGACGAGGTTCAGCCAGTCTTTCGGCAGGCGGCGGAGAAAATCGACCAGGTACTTGCCGCCGCCTGTGGCCGAGGGTCGGCCCAGTACATTGCGCCCCATCGTCAGAAGCGTCAGCACGTCGGAGGCGCCTTCGACCAGGTAGATGGGGCCGGGATACGGTTCATCGCCCACCATCGGGCTGGCGTCGTGGATGTAGGAAGTCGGCGTCAGGCCGCGCGGGATGAGAATACCTCTTTTGCCGATGCCCTTCTTTGCTCCTTTCAATCGCCCTGTCTCGCGATAGCGCCGCGCATAACCGATGATCTCACCCTTGCCGTCGCGCTCAGGAAAACAAAGCACATCGCCGGCATTTTTGTGGTCGTGCGGCAGCCATTCGGTACCGAGCGAAACGAGAGCGCCAGAGTCAGGAAGGCCGAGTTGATCAGCCCACCAGCGAGACGCTTCGCATTGACCCAGCAGGGGCACCCGGATGGCCTTCGTCGCCTCGCACCATTTTGCGTAGTCTTCATCCTGTTCTGTTCGACCTTCGATCCGGGGCATCTCATAGCGAGGTTCTGAAATCGACTCATCATCAAGTCGGTACATGCCAAAGCCGATGCTGGACAGCCCCAGAAAAACCCAGCCACTGACATCTTCCCCTTGCCTATGGTGGCAATGGATCACGCCACCATCTGCTTGGGCGCATGCGTGCTTAGCATGACAGAGAGGACAAGTATTGGAGGGTGAAAAGGTGCGGAAACCCATAGTTGCACTTCCTTTTCGTTCTGGAATGGAGGAAATCAATAAGAAGGTGTCGAGTCAGGACGCCAACAAAGGCCGCCATCGCCATATACGTACCAGGCAATGCCGTCCTCGCTTTGCTTCATGCGTTCAAAGAAATCTGCACGAACGGCCGCATGAGATGTGTGTCGTCTTGAGGTTATCCCCATATGGATAATCCAACCGCCCATCTCAAAAACGCAGTCAAGCGAATTCCAAAGAACGGCCCCTATCCTCTCAAGGTCATCATGCGTATCGCTGGCAAGTTGGATGAAGTAACTGCCTCCTTTATCATCCAGCCAGATCTTCAGAAGCCGAGCGCGGTTTTCTGTGTACTTGTCGCAGATGGTTGCGACCTGAACCGCTACTGATTTCATCAGCGCGTCGGGAAAACTATAGCGACAATCCAAATAAACGCGATGATGACCGATAGTAAACCACTCACTATGAAATGAGGACAAGGCATACTCCTATCTGCGAGTTAAGAAATGGAACCAAGACCGGCTCCGTCCAACGTTGGCTTGGCCGGGGGAATACCCCAGCGCTCGTGGTGGATCGTCCACCAGGTCCAGTATCTTTCGAGTAGCCGATAGGTCGTAATCTCGGCAAAGCGGCGGCCAGGACACATCCACCAATGGACCGACGGATAGGCCAGTTGCCAGGCCAACACCGTGCGGTAAACCGTCCGCGGCGGCAAGCGGGAGAACTCCGGAGGGAAACGCATAATGCAGTCCCAGTCCGCCTCGCAGACCACGGCGGCATAGTTCATCCGCGCTAGGCGTTCGATCTCACGCTTAAAGCGTGCGCGTTCGCGGCCCAGCGAGCCAAACAGGTCCTCCAGCGACTTGCGCTCGATGGCGATGTGGTCCTCGTGGCCGTCAATCGAGTAATCGCCCGACGGCAAGGCGCGGCGCAGGCACGGCACCGTCAGGACCTGGCGGCCGGCGTCGCCGCGCAGGTCTTGGAAGGTGAAGGGGCTTTGTTCCCTGGTGTCAATGACTGCGACGAAGGAGGACAGCATTACTTGAAAGACTCCTCTTTCAACTCGAAACCACTTGCAACCGCAATCTCACGAAGAAGAGTCTCGCAGCCTTGGTCAACGAGATAAAAAACACGCGGCCGAATTGAGCCTGGCGAGTCGCCCTCGTCAATGGATTCCGGGTGCGGGTTTACAATTCGCAATCCGGCTTTGGCAAAAAATTTTGTAAAGGGCTGCCACAGGTCATTGACCAAGGCGTGGTAGCCCGACGCGTTTGACCATTCGGAAAGCCGGCGAGCCTGGTCAATCTCAAGCCTTGCATGATCGATGAACCTACAGCCCTCCGACAGATTTCCGAACAACCCCGACAGACTGAGGCCATCCAACCAGACCAAGATGTCTTCCCAAGCATCAACTTCGTAAAGACCGTGCCGGCGGGGGGCGACCCCGCTCCGAAGCGCAAGGTTTTGACTGAATGACATAAGATCCTGCGGATAACTACAAAGCCATTGCACGGACCACCTGACAGTACATTCCAACGAGGATTCAAACCAGCCAGGGAGAGGAAAGGCGGAAATCACCCAATCCTGCGCCGTCTCAGCCTCCGACCAATTGAACAATCGAAGATAGCGTACAGAACGGCCACCTTCCCTCTTCATGTTCGTCCAACATTCCTTCCACTCTTCTCTTTTGATCTTCCTCCAATAGAGTCGCTCGCTGCCTAATCTGCGAAGAAGAACAAACAGGGAATGAAGGCCAGGATAACGCAGAAAGACCAGATTCGGCTTCGATCCGACAGGGCGAAATGCAATCACCCCAGGATTAGGATGTTCACGCTTCCTTGGTTTCGTTGTCAACGTCGGTTGTTGCGAGGCCGCTGGATCAGGCTCCGATGCGTTTCCCTTTCTCAGTGACGCCTTACTGAGAGCCAGTTGCTGCCTTTTCTCAGCGGCATCGATGCGCCGCCGATGATGCTCCAAAGAGAAGGAGCAAAGATTCGCCGCGGCTGATACCTTTTCCATGGTCAAACCCCTCCCTTCTTCACGGGGTCCCGTAGTAGACCGGAACCTTGTCCGCCAGCGCCTCCGCCAGCTCGCGGCCGATGTCAGCTTCGGCCAGACAGACGGCGTTCTCCACCTCGCCGGGAAGGGGAACCAGCTGGAATTTCTCGCTGGCCGCATCGACCTCGATGGCACAATTCACGGGATGCGCCAGGAAATGCAAGGGGCCAGCGAAGATGGGCACAGTCACGGCGATCCGCTCGGGGATGACGCCAACGCCCGTTAGTTCACATTCGAGCGCGCGACCGATGGACGCCTTGCTGTGCGCGATCTCGGAGTGGCCTTGTTCGTTTTTGCGGAACTTGATGCGGCGAAGCGTCTCGATCAGGCCGATCACGTCGCCCTCGCTGTCTTCACGGATGCAGTCGGCCAGCTTGATCCGCAGGAAGGAAATGAATGGCTTCTGGTCAAGCCATTCGGGCTTGGCTTCGCACATCTGGAGCGTCTTGAGCTGCGGGTGAAACTGCAGTAATAATTTGACCACATCGCGGCGCGTGCCGTCATGCAGGAACAACGTCACAGCCTCACGGGAGAACCAGATGATGGGTTCGTCGTCGCATTCGGTGTCACCGTGGCTCTTCTTGGCCCAATCGATGATGGCCGTCAGGTCGCCGGCCTTGTGCTGGCGCGGCTGTGGCTCGGCTTCACGGTATTCCAATTTCCCGTCGGCATGGGCAATCGCGTAGCGATGCCCCGGCTCACGGCTCAGTGTGACTTCCGCCGGCCGCATGCTCCATTGCGCCTTTGTCCAAAGGGACTCGAAAAACTCTTTCAGCATGGCTGCTTATTCCTCATCAGTGTTGCGTGGAAAGGATTGCGGGTTCACTTCATCGAGCGTGCGCTGGTCGGGGTTGTCGGGTGATCCATCCTGGAAGACGAGCCGCGACTGCATCTTGCCGTCGCGCTTGACCTTGGCGATGGTGCTGGCTGTGCGCCGTTTCGGACAGCGCGATTCGGCTTCGACGCGCGATTCCACCAGCCCGCTTTCCATCTGCTTCAACGTCAGACGGATATTGACGAAACGCGGCTTCTCGTCGTCGCCGCGGTCATCGAGATCGCACAACGCCTCGCGGATCGCCGCGTCGATAATGGCACGGGCGCGGCCGTTGTCGAGATCGCCGAGGGACGCCAGAGACAATGCTTTTTGCATGGGGAATCAACTCTCTTTCAGTTGGTCTGGAGTAAACAGCGGGACAACCAGGCAATTGAATTCGTCTGCCTGCGTCTTGGCCCAGACACCGGCCGCCTCGCGGTCGAAAAATGGGCCGCACGCGACGTACAGATGCCATTCGATAGCCTTCTCGTACACAAGAACGACATGGGGATGATTCTTGGCCATAGCGTTTGCTCCTTTACTCTCAGGCGAACAGGTCCTCTTGGCGCTCGGCACGTTCGCGGTAGAGCCGAATGCGTTCTTCCAGGTCGCCTGCCTCCTGGACTTCCTCGCGGGCGCTGCGGTAGCGCGGACGCCCATTCTTGCAGTACCAGCATTCCGGATCGGCGCGGCGTTTCGTCTTGCCGCAAGTTTGGCAGCGGTAAGTTTGACAGCGGTCCTTGCGTCGCTTCATAGCGTGAACAACTCCCTCTTCTGGGCCGCGCGCTCCTGGCAGCGCTGAATCCGCGCCTCGCGGTCGCACGAGGGAGGCCCAACGTCCGCCTCGCGGCGAAAGCTGCCATTGGTCCGAAAGCAATCCTGGCAGTAGTCGCCCGGCCGAAACTTCGTCTTGCCGCAACCGCGGCAATGGCCCTGCACGTATTCGCCGCGTTTGTCTTTGGCCAGCATCGCTCAACCCTCGCCCCGAATGAGTTCCGCCAGAAGCGTCTTGCGTTTATCGAGGGCCGGCCGCTTGCCCATCTGCTGGGCGACGCCGAGCCGGCCGATGGTAATACACAGGGTTGAGGCGCGGCTAATCGCCGTATAGAGCCACTCGCGCGTACAGATGCGCCGCGCTCCGCCACCCGAGTCGATGAGCACCACAACGACCGGCCACTCAGACCCCTGCGACTTGTGGCAAGTAATGCCGTAAGCGAAGTCGAAGTCGCAGCCGGTGCGCAGGCCGGAGTCCGCTGGCTCGCCGTTGTCGTCGTCCTTTTTCGTCTTGCCGATGGGTGCCAGAATGAAGCGCTCGGGCTTGGTGAACCGGGCCGCGAAGCGGTTGACAGGCGCCACGTCCAAAACCTCACCGATCTCGCCGTTCGCCAGATAGTGCGGGGGGCCGTTGGGGTCGTTCAGATCGAGGGCGAAGTGGTTGCGAAGACAGATCACCTTGTCGCCGACCTTGAAGGGGTGATCCGGATGGCCGCAGCCGGTCGGGTTCAGGTGCGCTTGCAGAAGCCGGTTGACTTCCTTGCGCGACAGTGGGCCGGAATCGTTTGTGGCGAGGATGACCTGGAGATCCCAGAGCGGGTGCCAGTTGTGGGCGGACTGCTGCTGGAGCTTGGCGAAGAGGGCCAGGAGCGCTTCGAGCTGCTCGTCGGGCTTCTCGGTCTCGATGTGCCGGAGGTTCAGGCCGGCGTCGTCGTCGTATTTCCTGCAAGTCTCAAACGGCTCGCCCTGCTTGATGGACGCACAGGCGCGGATGATAAGGCCGGCGTTGCGCTGAATCTCGGTCAATTCGCCCCGCGGCACGTTGGCCGCGATCAGATCGCGCAAGGGTGCGCCGTGACCCACGGGCGGCAGCTGGTAGGGATCGCCCACAAAGAGTAGGTGCGTCTGGGCGCCGATGGCACTGAACAGGCTGGCGGCCAGGTCGGTATCGACCATCGACGCCTCATCGACGATTACGAAGCGCTGCGTCAGGGGGTTGTCCTTGTTCCGAGCGAAGAGCCAGCCGTCGCCATCGTGGCCGTTGCGCGTGATCTCCAGCAGTGTATGGATCGTGGTAGCGCGGATCGGAACGCCGGCGCGGTTCATGGCCTCGGTCACGCGCACGGCGGCCTTGCCGGTCGGGGCACAGACGGCTATGGAGGACATACCGTAGTCCTCGGCCAGGACATCGACCAGGGCGCCCGTGGTGTAGGTTTTGCCCGTGCCGGGTGTGCCGATGAGCAGGCCGAGGCGTCCGACGGTGGCGCGGGCCAACTGCTCACGCTGATGCGACGACAGGTTCACGGGGCGCGAGGCATCAGGCCAGAGGATCGGGGTTGTCATGTCGGTGAGTGTTACCTGTAAATCCAAGGAGCCTTTCCTGTGCCGCACGGCCCGCAGGCCGCCGCAGTGGACCGCCGGTTCGTGCCGTTCGTCGCTTACCGCGTCCAGCAGCTCCCGCGCCAGGTCGAGCAGCTCCTTCGGCGACGGCGGCCGTTCACGCGGCGTGAAGGGCCAGGTGAAGCGCGCCAGACGAAGCAAGACGGCGGCTGCCTCGAAGTCGAACGACGCCAGGATCCGAGCAATCGGCCGCCAGGCTCGGGTGCAGATCTTGGCGTTGTACTTCAGGTAGTTCTGCGTTCGCCGCCAATCACTCACGCCTTGGCCTCCGCGTCTACTTCGTGGCCCAGCACCTTCGACTGGAAGCGCTTGCCGCAGCGGATGCACGTTCCTGGTGCGTAGATGCCCTCCGGCGGGTGGCCGGGAATGGCGAGTGTGCCATCCATAAAGCCCGCGAACGCTTGCGCCAACTCCAGGCCGAAGGAGGCGTCCAGGCGAATCGTCTCCTTGTGGCCGGAGGCGCAGACCAGCTCGACGGTGATGGGGGTTAGTTGCGGCGTGGGCGGTTGCATGAGGGCATCTCCTGTATTCGGGGCAGCAGTTACGCTGACTCCTTATCGCTTGCATTAGCCGTGAGTTCCAATCGCGTCATAAGGTAGCCGACGATACGCGAGATGCGATCGAATGCGTTTTGCTCTTCCTCAAAGAGGCGGAGCTGAAACCCGCCCGGATTGACAATCCAATAGGTCGCCAGAGCGTGGATCGCGTGAATAGACACCTTCACCTCATTGTGCGGATCCATCGCGATCGCAGGAATGTCGGCATTCAGCAACACACAATTGCCATCCAATTTGTACGCTGGGCCGTCCGCGCCCAGATTCGCAAAGGCGAAGGCGAGGGCGCTAGCCCGATTAAACAAATCCTTGAATCGATCGCCGGGTTGAGTGTGAAGCGATCGTCGATGAGGTGAACCCAATCCAGTAGACTTTTTTGTCCCGCTGCCTGGATTTTTCGGCCCTGGCCGCCGGGCCTTCTTCTTCGGGCCTTCCTCTTCTCCGATTTGCCGCAGAAGGCGATTAATGTCGTCGCTTACTTTGCCCAAGACGACTCTCTGGCCGCGACGCCTGGCTTTTTCGATGACGTCGGAAAATGTCCGGTGAATTTCTTCGCTGAGCGCTTGCAAGCGATCGTCGATGACCCGGTTTTTAAGCGTTCCCAATCCCCATTGGTCCCCGAGTTCGATTTCTCCGCACAGCCCAGGAGTGGGATCATCACCAAGGCCAAGTCGAGAGTTAAATTCGATTACGCGATAGCCAAAGGATACAAATAGTCCGGGATGATGGATGGTCCTTCCTTCTGGAACCAGCCCCATCGTCACCCTTGCCTTGTGCCCGTCAATATCCAAGTCGGCAGTCTTTTGATGTTCCATTTCCGGATGCTGAAAGACAGGAAGGGCCTTTCCGTTAACGAGAATCTGCTTCCCCGAACGGATCGCCGGCATATACTGAAGTGCCAATTTCTGCATGTATTTTTCAAGCTGTTTGTCGTTTAGAGATGCCTTACTGCGTAGGCCCTGAAACACAATCAACGTACCATTCGGTTCTGCCGTAGGCGATTCGGACGGGTCCTCGATGACCCATCTCTCCTGCTTTTGAAGCACCTTCCAGTTGAGGCTCAGATGGCGAGCGATGCCATCACGCACCGTCTTTATGGCGACGCCATCGGCTGCCGAAACCGCTGCTTTCGTCAGCCCGACGCCGTAACGACCGAGAATCAGTGGCTTCTGGCGATTCACGACGTGCTTACCCAACTGGATCATGCACAAAGGATTTGCGCAGCCCGATCCGTTATCCTGAATAAGAATGCTGCTCGCATTTCCCTTCGTTCGTATGGACATGGAAATCTGGGTGGCGTCGGCGTCAAACGAATTATCGAATGGCTCGCCGAAGATGCTCATCCAAGGCAGCCCTTCTTGCCGAATCGATTCGATGAAATGGGGGGCTGGAGTTATGTCGGCCACGCTTAGACCTCATTGGCTAATTGCCGGAAAAACTGCTTCATGGCTTGTTTGTCGCTCTCTTCCTGCCAGCGATCACACCGTTTCTCGAACAGCCGGCGGAACTCGGCCTGATCGTCGTATACAGACCACTCCGGCTTACTCTCGTCGCCTTGCTTCTGTCGCTGACGCATCTTTCGGTGCGGACCGTCAACTTTTCCCGTCGCTTCCATTTCCGCTGCGAGATCGCCGAATTTTTCTGGATCGTCCTTGGCCGCCTTTGCGACCTGCTGGATCTTCGAGTAAGTGCGCCCGGAAATGCCGAGGCTTTCGGCTACTTTGTCGCGTGCATTGCCTGCGTCTTCCGTTTTTGATTCGCTCTCGGTTTCAGGTTCCGGTTCCGAATCATCAGGCATCGCCGGCGCCACCGCCTCTAGCTCTTCCGGATCGGGTGATAGGGTAACTGGAAATTTTCCAGTTACCCTATCGGTCTGTGTGGGGGGCCTACCACGCCCCGCTTTTTTCCCTCCTATTTTTCCACCCTTTTTGCGGCCTTCCTGTAGGCGCTCTTGGGCCTTCGGTTTTTCCAAGGCGGCGAGCGATTCCCCGATCGCGAGCAACTCCAAAGGGGTGAATTCCTTCCTCAAGCGGTTTTCCGACCTTTCGGCCTTCACACGCTTCAGGGCATCGTCGAGATTTTTCGCCACATAGACGCGGGCCGTCTCTGTGCCGAGCTTCTTCAACGCTTCCAGGCGACGTTGGCCCGCGATCAATAGATAGTCTTCCGTGACAACCAACTCTTGGAGTTGGCCCAACTCTCGAATGTCCTGGGCTAGCGCCTCGATGTCGCCCAGGTCGCGGCGATGCCGCTCGCCTACTCGGATTTTGCCGATCGCTAATTCCATTATGGAATCCTCAGTCAGCAACCATCACCCGCACCTTCTCCGCCACCACCGCCTCATCGCTTCTGTTGCTGCTTCCGCTCTTTCGCGGTCAGCCATTTTGTCTCGCGGACCTCGACGGGAAAAACCTCTTCGATTTCCTCGTTGTACTCTCCCATCGGGCACATCCCGTAGTCCGTGATGCCATAGGGTAATTCCACGTCGTAAATCCGGACGTAGCGATCCAATTCGGGATGCTTCAGTACAACGGAAAACACATTGTTGTACTTGTCCTCGGACTCGAACTCCCTGGCGACCTCCTCCCAATCCGATCCGTAGGCCAGCTCCTCCAGCACGTCGTCTTCATCGACCTTGTTTTCTTTGGCCCATTTGCGAACGAAACCCGGTATCTTCATAAGGATCACCCCACCATCTCACGCACCCGATCGGCGACCGTCGCCTCGTTATGCGCCTTCTTCCGTTCGGCCAACCACACCCCGCCGTCATCCTTGTGCTTCGCCAGCAGCCGCCCGCGAATCGCCAGCCGCAGCGCCTTGACCGGCTCGGCCTGGGGCAGCTGCTCCAGCATGGCGCGAGCGACGCGCTTGCCTTCGTGCCAGGTGTGACCGGAACTGTCGCTCACGATCGCGTTCCACGCGCAAAGCGCCTGCCGCTTTAAGGAAGACGGTTTTAAGCCCAGGTCCAGATAGAGCCGGTCGCAGCGCTTGAACCCGGCGGACGGCAGCTTGTGAAACAAAAGCAAGTAAGGGTTCTTCCGAATGCGTTCCGGCGCCTTGCGTCCCCATTTCCGCAAACACTCCTTGATGAGCTTCCCTTGGTGAAAGCCGCGACCAGCGAACAGCGACAACAAATCAATCTTCGTTCCCTCGAATGCGGACTCCTGATTGAGCGAATCCGACGCCTCCCGCGCCGCTTCGTTGGTCATGATTCCGGCATCGACCACGCGCGCCCACTCCGTGCGCAGCACCTCCACGGCATCGGCGCCAAACGTGTCCCACAGCCGCGCCGCCCGCTTCTCGCCGACGTCCTCGGCGATGGACGTCAGGTAGGCGATGACTCCCTTTTTGTCGTGCGGCCGAATGGCCACATACGTCCCAAACACGAATTGCCGGCCGTAGCGGATATGCTGCTGCCACTCGCCATGAAAGCGGTAGCTCAGCCCTTGCTGAAACTTGGGTCCGGCGTCCCCGGGACCCTTGACCGTGCGCTGCTCGCCGCCCTCATCGACCACGCTGGCGATGACCGAGGACTTGTCCTCAGCTTCCCAAATAGTCCGCTCGAAGCGGGCCACCAGTTCGAGGCAAGGCGCAGGCACGGTTAGGGTCTCACCCGAGGAGGCGATTCACTAAGTACCAAGGGCCAAGTACTAAGTACTAAAGAAGACAAGAGAGAGTCGTTTTTAGTACTTCGTGCTTGGTACTTCGTACTTGTTACAGCTCGTCCGACAGAATCAGGACAGCCAAGCAGGCCACGAACACCAGCGCCAGCGAAAAGATCGTGGGTTGTTGGCCGCTCCAATTAATGGGCATCATGGGCGAAAACTCCCTAGAGATCGTCGAGATTCAGTTGCGCGGCCTTTGAGGCCGCGGCCGCTGGCGGACTGCTGACGGCCGACGTTTTGTAGCCCTTGCTTTCCTTGGCTATGCCGGCTGCGCTCTTGAGTGGCGCCCAGACCGCCCCCTTGCGGATCACTTCCGGCACGCGCGGATCGTTCGGTTCGTAGATGCCCGAATAGGTGAGGTTGACGTACTTCGCGCCGCCTTCTTCCCTGGGCTTGGAGTAGTCCATCTCCACCACGCACTCGCGGCCGATCGCGTTTAACCAATCGAACTCAAAGGCTGTGCCGCGCGCATCGCGGGGCACCAGGCCCAGGCGGATGGCGAAGAGATCGCGCCGCTGCTGGCTCTTCTGCCGCTTCTGGTCGGTATCGGAACGGTTGGGATCCCAGAGCCGTTCGAGGACGCTGCGGCCATCACCCAGCTTGAAATCCAGGAACAGGGTGCCGTCCTGTTCGTATACGTCCTGCACCATCGCCTTGAACCATCCTGGCTCCAATGCACTCGCTTGTTTTTCGATCTCGTCGGCACTTTTGCCGCCCAGATCGACAATGCCAGGAATACCCACGGGAATCAGCCCCCTTTCAGAGCGTTTTTTACTACCATTGCCTCCGCGCCGCTAGCCGCCCACGTTGGCGGATAACCGAGTACACGGAGACCTATCGCGTACACTTTAGGCGAACCGAATTGCTTCACCACGTCCCTGAGTAACTCTGGCCACTCCCACGCCTCAACCCCCGGAGGCCGCAGCGGCCGTTTCTCCTTCCTTCACTTCCGCGCCGTTGGCTTCCGGCTGGCCATTCAGGGCCGCATCCATCGCCTGAACGTCGAGCTTGGCCCGCAGCTTGGCGATCAGCTCGGCCGCCTGGTCCTGCGTCAGCGCCCGCGCGGTATCGACGTTGCGTTTGGCTAGAACCGCCTTCCACCAGTCCTTGCGGGCCTCATCCGCAGCGTGCAGGAGCGGTCCCTGGAAATACGCCGTGCGCAGCTCACCCAGGAGCTTAAGTTGCTCCTCGGTGATCGCGTGGGCGGAGAAGGAAGCGCGCTGCTGCGAACCCTGAAAGGCGGCGAACTGGCTCTTGCCGTTGCCGTTGGCCGTCGGGGCAGAAGAAACCGGCGGCGGAGGGGACGCCGCCGCAGCAGGCGCGGCCGAAGACGCGACGGCGGTCGTGGGCCTGCTGTTGAGCGCGGCCTGCGCCAGAGCGCGGAGCCGTTCATTTTCATGCTCTTGGCGCTGCTTGTCGGCGACCTCCTTACGCTGGCGGTTGCGTTCTTCTGCTTCCTGTTGACGCTGGACACGTTCCAGCTTCAGCGCCTCGGCATCGCGCTCGGCTTCCGCTGTCGCCAGCCGCACGGCGGCCCGGTCGTCGTCCGTCGGCAACTGCTCGGGCGCCTGCTCTTCGGGTTTTAAGTGCGTGTAATCGGGCGGATGATTCATGTACTGGCGGATCGCTGCCGGCGTCGCCACCGGCAACCGCGGCGGCAGGGCGGGGATGATGCTGATCTCGCCGTCATCGCTCACGCGCGTATGCGCCAGGCGGGACTTGAGAACGACCGCCGCCGGCTTGGGAGCAATGTTGCCCTTGGCGTCGGACTTGCGCTCGAAGTGCAGAAACAGGGACGCCAGCTCCATCAGCGTCGATTTACCCTTGGGTTTCCGCTTGCCGGGGACGGGGCGATCGCCTTCCCACACGCTACCCATGTGGACTGTGAAGTAGAACACCTCGCAGCGGCTGGCCAAGTCCGCCAGCAGCGCCTTCCACAGTTCCTTCATATCGCCCCAGAGTAGGCCCGACATCTTCTGGTACTGTGCCGCCGTGCGGCCGAAATAACCCGCATTGTTGCGGACCCACTCTGTGACGCCCGACTCAATATCCGTGGCGGGGTCCGCCATGACGGCGCGGTAGCGGCCGGCCGGAATCGAGCGGACGTGATCGCGCCACCATTCAAACACCTGGAGCGGCTTGTAGCCGTTGGGATAGCGTTTTTGAAGCTCCAGGGGCACATCGATGCGCGTGAAGCCGAGCGCGGTGTACGACTCGGAAGACTTCTCCAGGTCGTAGACGAGCGTGTTCTTGGGATCGATGGTCAGGCCGAACAGCGTTTTGCCGCTGGCGAACTCGCCGCAGCCGCCAATGATGGGGATGGGCTGGGGAAACAGGGGTTGTTGCTGCGTCATGGTCGATTGCTCCTTCGGGGGTGGTGATTACGCGCGCCTCAACCGGCGTGTTTATGCGTTTCGTTGTTCTCCAGGTCATAGCGCGCCGACCAGGCCGGCAAGATACCCTTGCCGCCACGGTGATGCACTGTCCGTAGGCCGGCCTGCTTGGTACAGCGCCAGCACCACAGCGAGCGGCCAATCTTCCACAGGTTGCGAACAAACCGCCCGCATTTGCGACAGTTGAGGGGCGCTTTCGACGCCTTGCGTCGGCCCATGGCGAAATCCTTTCGGGTGAAAAAGGGCGCCGGCCCGCGCTGCGCGGACTGCAAACACAGCGGTGATCCGGCGCCCGTTGCGGTTGAAAAAAGGCGTCGCGTCCGCACCGGCCACGAGCCGGTGGGGTTGCTTAGTTTCCCCGCCAGAGAAACAGGGAAATGGACGCGACGCCTGGGTAGGCACAAAGGAGTCGCCGTGTCCGCGATGGCTCCAAGCCGATCGGCCGCGTCCTTGCGTCTGACGGGTACAGCGCAGGGGTGGTAACGACACGACGACTCCTGGGGTCGATAATGCGGCCGCGCCGGTCCCGTCGAGCCGGCAACACACCGGCGCTCCCACGGCGCGGCCGCAAGGTTCTTGCGATTTCGTAAGCTGCAAGTCGTTCGGATAACAAGGTTTATTTTTAAGTGGTTGCGGTCAGCTGACTTACGTTCGCCAGTCTGCCGTTTCTGAAGCCGAATCACGTCGCCACCTCTCCCGTCAAGCTCAGCCATAAGTCTTTTCCGAATCAGTCGCCAGGCTATCGACGCAACTTCTCCAGCCTCCTATCGAGGATGTTCGCTTGCCAAACATAAACCTTGTTATCGGAAGCTGTCAGGCAGACATCGTGGCGCCACGCGAGCGCAACTTGCGGATGAATTCGAGGATATCCTCCTCGCGGTAGCGAACCCACGAGCGGTTCCTTCGCACCGGCTCGGGCAATTCCTTGCGCTTGACCATTTCCCGGAGGGTCGCCGTACTCACTTCCAGTCTGCGCGCCGCTTCTTGCGTGGTGAGCAGACCCGCTTCTTCGAGGGACGTGGGAGAATCCATATTCGCCTCTGTCATTTAAGGAGACTGAGACGCTCAATCCTACTGTAGCGCTCAGCTAAACTTTTCGAACGAGGAAAACTATACACGCACCTTCGGCCAAAAGCAAAGGCCAGTTGTGAAAGGCGGCGCAAATCGGCGCAAATCGGCGCAAGAGGCGGCGTTATAAACGGACCGGCCTTTTTGGCGTGTAGAATTGTGACACCAGCATGTCAGTCCGCAGAGTTGACGCAGTCGCAAAGGTTTTCGTCATGCGTAGATCTTCGGTGCTCGCCCCGGATTGCCCAGGCCGTGCCTACCTGAGTTTCGCCTACGCCATTTATGATCGCAATCGGAATGGATTTTGGACGAAAGGGAAGGGAAAGGACGCGACGTGGAGCGAGCAGGCTTGCGAGGCGACTTTATTTCGTGCGGCCGTCCTGGCTACCGCGTTGGACAAGGCGCACGACCAGGTGCAGAAATTGCGGCAAGACGGACGGTCCGTACTCATCGTCGCCGTCCCTCTTGCCGCAGAACGTTCGCCGTTAGCGTCTCACCAGTCGCCGCAAAAACGTTTAAGAGGCGGATTGGGCGTGCCGATGCGCAAGGAATAGCGGTCAACATGGCCGCCCTTGTAGGCCACCCGGACATGAACCCATTTCGACCGACCGCATTCGCCATCGGTGGCAATCGTGATCTGTTCCACTAGCACAGGAAGTCTGGCTTTGATTCGTTCCAGCGTCGCGCGACGTTCGGCCGGATCAGTCAGACCATGCAGATAATCCAGAATGGACTGCGTGTCAGCAAGGGTTTCGACACGCGCCGAAGTGCTGCCGTAAAGCTTCGCTCGACTCAACTCTTTATCGACCCGCTTGATTTCTTTTTCGAGTGCGGCCATGCGGGCGACGGCCCGTTCCGGCCATTCATCGGGTGGAAGCTCCGCAAGCTGGCGATCAATCGCATCCAAAGCCGATCTGAGTTCACCACTTTTAGCTTGAAGCACCAAGGTTCTTTCAGACCACTCGTCCGGCTTGAGTGTGCCATCTACATCGGCCGGCTTAAGTTGTCGGAGGGAGCCGAGAAACACGTCTTCTAGAAGAGTGTAAGGAGCACGAAGCGTTTGCGGCGCGGGCGCCATGACCGGATAGCGCTCCCCATTGGGCCCCATAGAATACCGCCGATACATCGGTTCGCCATTCAGCGTTCGCATGAGTCCGGTAAACAAATTGAACTCCGCCGAATTCTTCCGTCCTCGTTTGCTTCGCCTTTTCGCCAAGGCGCGCTGGGTGCGCTCATACTCTTCTTCGGTGAGGACGGCGGGATAATTTTTGTAAGCAACCCGTCCGGCCCGCGGGTCGAAGTTTCTTCTGTCCGGGACGCAGAAGCCGATCAGAGCCCGGCTCTTGAGCAGACCGTAAACGATGGATGGCGTCCATTTGCCGCTGCGTGACCAATACCGCACGCCCTGGGCTCTGAGCTTATCGACAATTTGGCTGGCCCCCAGTCCTTCGCCGTCCTCGCTTAAATCCCATGTCCACCGATGGAGCATTTTGATGACTTTGACCCGCTCGGGCCTTTCCGCCCAAGACTCGGTGATGCGCCGGCGAGGATTGTTGGGGTGAGGTCGGCCCATAGGCCGCAACCATCTCGGGCAACTTTGGCCATGAGGTGTGCCGTCCTTCATTGCCTTCTCGCGCGCCAGTTTGTGGGCAAAGGTGATCCACTGGCTTTTTTCTTCCGAGCTCTGATGACCCAGCATCATGAAGACGGCCAGGGGGCAGCCCTGGTCGAGGCGGCCGATTGATTTGCTCGTGTACTCGCAACGGGGCTCACACGTAACAATAACCACTCCATAACTCAGGATTTCCTCCCAGAGCTTTACCTGCTCCGTCCAGATCATGCGCGACAGTCGATTCACCCGTTCGATGCAGAGAATGTCGCCTCGGCGGACAATCCCTTCCTTGCATAAGCGGATAAAGAGGCCCAGTTTCTTTTTAACGTTGTCGCCGCGAAAACCCGACACGCCTTTGTCCGATAGCGCGTAGCTCTCATCGATCTCCGCCTCGTATTCGGCCGCGACGGCCCGAATCATCAGCCCCTGTCGCTCGATGCTGGTCCCCGCCTCCTGCAAGTCATCCGAGCACCGATCATAAGGGAATAACTTCCGTGCCACCTGTTTTTCCCTCGCATTCTTCCTATCCATTGCTGAGTACCCTTTCTCCCGCTAGGTGTTGAAATATAAACGATACAATTGACTTGGTCAAGCTTCCACAACTAGACTGTTTGCATCGTCGCGTCAATCCCATTTTCTTCCTCCAGAAAACCCCTTCCCCGCTTACATAAACTTTTCCTTATTTTCGCTCTCGACCGGAACTTTGGCAGCTGATACAACTCTTCTGTACGCCTGTAGTGAATTGAACAAAGGAGACTCGCGTGAACCCTTGATCCGAAAGGAGACGAAGATGACTGCTAAAAAACCCACGTCTTCGGAAGCCGACGACCAACCGCCAGATTTTCTGTCGGGAATAGAAGCAGCGCTGTTTCTGGGCGTCAGCAAGGCGACCATCACCAAGTTGTGTCAAAAGGGAGAGCTGTCTGGATTCACCATCGGGCGGCGGCTCTCGATCACAAAGGCGTCCCTGATCGACTACATTCGCCGCCACTCGTTCGGCGATGTGTCCGCACTCCTCGAACGCTTAACCAGCGCCGGGAACGGCGACGGCAATGGCGAGCTGCCGCGTCCCCGGCCTAGGCGCCCGAAAAAAGACCAGTAGCGTCCCCAAAAGAAAACCCTCCCACGCGGTCGGTTATCAGCCGTGCGCGGGAGGGTCGGCGCTCGCCATGCCGCTGCTTTTAGTTTGCCGCCGGCGGTTGCTCGGGATCTTGGGGATCAGAGAGCGCCGCCTGAACCGCGAAGGCGTCGGGTTGGTCGCCGTGTCCGAAATGGTCCTCGCACAGATAGACGCGGCCGTTGCCAAACGGTCCCCAGCTCGCGCCCCAGCTATTGCCGTCGTCCAGCACCCAGCGGCCGTCCGGCAGTTGGACCATCCCGTCGGCGTGCATGCAGTGGTTCCCCGGCCCGCTGGAGACGCCGGCCACGCCGTACTTATCGAACGACTCGAAATTCCGTCCGACCATGATTCCGTAGACGACCGTGTAGCCGAGCTGGAGCGCCGAGCCAATTTCGTCGAACGTCTGGCAGTGGTACGCCTCTGAGATCTTGAACCGCGCCGCCGTCTGCTGCCAGCCGGCCGGGAGTTGCTGAAGGTAAATCGGCTCCTCGCCGACCATATCGTAGGTGCAGGTACCGGTCTCCAGGAGCGCGGTCAGCGCGTCGGAGATCACGGCCCCCTGGTCCCGGCCGCCGTTGATCTGGGCGTAGGTGCAGCCCGGAGACAAAATCACGTCTGGCTGGCCGCCCAGGACGCGGGCCTTGCGCAGCGCCATGGCCGAGCCGTTACCCACGCAGGAGCCGTGGCCGTTCTGGTCCCAGACCCACGACGCGGCCGGGAACAGGTCGCGGCGCGAGATCGGCTTCCACTGCGAACGTGGGATGACGGGCGCGTTGGCCGCGTATTTTTTCAGACCGCCGAAGTCGTCTTTGGGGGGCAAACAGGCGAGAAAGCGCCGGTGGCCGCCCTGCATCACATAGGGCAACGGATTATTCAGGTCGCCCTGGAAAATGGTCAGCATGGAATGATTGGTCCTTTCGATTCAGCGGTCCTCTTCATACGCGCGAACGACGTTGTCCCAGCCAGGCGAGGCGTCGTCAGGCCGAGCCGGCAGACTCCAGGTCGGCCGCATGCGCCCGTTGTCCTTCGGGTCCGGTAACAGAGTCGGAGCCAGAGGCGGCGACTTTGGTAGCCTCTTCGAGAGTCTTTTCGCGTCGATTTCCTCTCGGCGCATCTGGCGCAGGATTTCGGCCGTCGGGTAACGCTCATCGCCATCTCTCCGCGGCACAAAGCCGCGATCGTCCGTTGGCGGCAAGCCCGTCGCCCTGAGCCACCGCAGGCGTTCACGGAAACGCCACTGGCGTTTGCACAACTCGATTCTCAGACGAAGAGAAAGCACTACGGCCATATCTCCCCACGGGAAATTTAGCGGGTCGGTCAGACGACGCACGGCTCGGCCAACAATGGCGCCGCCATCGATACCGGGATCGCCGCCAGGAAGCTCTTCTCATCAGCTGGCAACGCTATAGCCTTGGTCCGTTTTCCAGCTGAGTCAAACAAAATCAGCGCCGGCGCGCCACCGACACTCTGGACCGCCGGACCGTAATTGAGCTTCGTCACGAGCGGATCTTGCACATCCAGCACGCGGTATTTGACGCTGGCTTTTTGCAACGCCGCGATCAGCGTCGGCGAGCTGACGAGCTGCCCCACGGCCGGCGTGCGGTTGCTGTTATCGACGACGACGATGGCCCAGGCCGCTTTCGTTTGCGGCGCCGGCGCGGGCGGCGGTGTCGGCTGCGGGTTCGGGGTTGGCGTCGGAGCCGGAGCGGGGGGCGTAAGCCCTTCGATGACAACGGTGCAGATCTGCGGCTGCGAGATTTCGTCGCCGGAGGCCGTGACGGCGAGGACGCGGTAGGTGCCGGGCGTCGCGCTGGAGACGACCGCCGTTTTCGTGTCCTTGAGGAGCTGGACGGGAAACAAATTCAGCCCGGAGTCTAAGGAGACCCAGGCCACCTGCTTGCCAGTGGTAGTCGCGGGGATCTGCAGAAAAGCTCCCGGCAGCCCCGACACTTTCGGGGGCAGAGTGAGCGTGGGCGGATCACCGAAAGCAGGAGCAGAAAAGCAAAAAAGCAACAGAATCGGAAACAAGGCAAGGCAGCGTTTCATGAGCAATCCCCTGTTCTCAATGGAGTGTAAGTTGAAAGCTTTTCATTTGCCCAAACCGCCGAAAAGCCCAATTAGCCGCTCGCTAATTGGGCTTCGGTATCATTGACCCACTTCGCGGCCAGCTCTTTTTCGAGCGCCTCGGCCCTCGCCGCTTGTCCCTTCTGATAGGGCATCCATTCGCAGTAGCAGCAGCCGTCGGGCTTGATGTCGCCCTCCTGAATCAGAGGGACGCTTGTCCGCGGAAGCGAATTGCCATTGGCGTCGAAGACGGTCAGATTGACCATGCGTTCGTTCCAGACTTTGGTAACGATGGCAGCGCAATGGCCGTCGTTTTCCGTAACCAGTTTGTCGTGTTGCGACGGCGTGAACCAGACGATGCGGCCAAGAGTTGGTTGAATCACTTCATTCTCCGTGCAGGTTTGTAAAACTGGTTTGACAAAAACGCAAACGCCGTGCAGATTACTTCGCCGGCGGCTGAGCCGGCGGCGCCGCGCTGCCCAGGACCAAGGGCAGCCAGATGGGCGCCGTCTGGATCACCAGGGGCAAGACGAGCTTGCCGACTTTCACCAGATCCGCGAGCGTCGTCTGAAAATTCAGCCCGCTGGCCGGATGCGTAACCGTGATGACGAGATTGTTCACGAAGTCACCTTTCGTTGCGATGTGCGCGCCGAGACGGGTCGCCCAGGTCGAACCACTGTAGCCTCACCATCGCGCGGCGAACAAATCAACTCCCGAAGCGCTCGAAGAGATCCTGCACGGTGCAGTTCAGCGACAGGGCCAACCGCTCGCCCTTCGTGACCCAGCGCTTGGCCTGCGCTTCCCATTTCTTGATCTGCTCCTCCTGCGTGATGTCGTGCGTCGCTGCGCTGCGGATACTACGGTCGTTGCGGCTCGGGGCCGGAGCGGACCGCGGCTTCGTCTCGGCTTGTTCGCCGGAGTCTTGCTCCGCTTCGGTCTCCCCCTCCTCCTCGGCGTCCTCCGGTTGCTCCTCGGCTTCCTCCGTTTCTTCGGACGCCTCGCCCTCGTCTTCCTTCGCGGCGGCCTCCGCTTCCAGTCGCGCCAGTCGCTCCTTGTCCTCGGCTTCCTTGATCTGGGCCAGGCGTGCATCCATGAGCCGCCGGCCGGTCTGCTCGATCCAGGGCGCCGTCAACTTGCCACCCGGCGCGGTCTGTTTCGCCACCTCGTAGATCTCGTCGCGCATGTCCGGCGGAAAACTGCTGAGCTGGTAGGCATGATTTTCGGCGAGGGACGAATCCTCCACCGCGGTGGATTGCATTCCCGAAACTGTTTTGAGAGCGATAATCTTCTTGCTTGCCTCTTTCTCGCCGATGCCCCAGCGCTCGTCGAGATATTCCGGCCAGGTTTTGTAGCCCGACAGCTTGTAAAGCTTTTTCTCGCGGATCGTGTTGAGAGCCGCGCCGGCCTTCTTCCAGGCTGACTGGCACTGCTCAAAGATTTTTTCGAGGGTGGCCAACTCTTGTTGCTCGGCCGAAATCGCTATCGTTTCACGCACTGGCTGCATGGGTATGCCTCTTGGTAGTGGTTGCGGATGGAGTAGAGGACGCCAGAAGTCCGGCGAACGCCTGGGCATTGCGGCGCAGGCGCCGGCGCTCGATCCGGCTCGGACCTTCGCCCGCGGGGTAGCGCACATCGTCGGGATGCCAGAGTTCGAGGCCGGCGGCCCGCCGCAGCTCCATCATGGCCACGCGCGTGCGCCGGTCGATCAGGTTGTCGGGTGCGCCCGGCTCCTCGCGGCCCTGGTAGCGGCGCGGGAAGAGCAGGTACAGCAGATAACACCAGCCCGAATCGGGTGCCGCGTCGCGCGGCGATTCCGACTCCAGCCGCAACGCGGCCGACAGGAAGCGCATGCGGGCCGCGAACGAGGTCACATGCTCGCACGGCTCACCGGGCCAGCGCGGACACTCGCAGATGCGGCCGCGCTGCCGTTTGTCGCAACCCGGCGAGACGCACTTGGGCAGCCTGGCTAAGGCACAGTAGCAGCGCTTCCCTTCGCGGCGCGGCAGGCAGCCGCCGGCATGGTCCAGCAGGCACACGGGCAAGAAACGGCATTTGCAGCCGCAGGAGCCGCCGGCACGCCAGTCCGAGCAGCCCATTTCGGCGCGAATCAGGCACACCGGCGTCATCGAGAGCTGACAGCCGCAATCGGGCACCTCGGCGGCGTCGAGGGCCACGAGCTTGTTCTCGCTGATGCCATAGCGCTCAGCGAAAGCGCGGCGTCTTTGGGTGGAACCGAACAGTGACATGACGGCATCTTCCCGGCTGGAAAATGGTCAGCTGCCCTGCTACAATTCAGCTAATCAGTGGGAACTGTCAGGAAGATGCTCAAGCGAGGGCGGCCGCGGCAAACGGCTGCCCTTGCTTTTTTGGTGGACATGAGCCACAGTAGCCCTAGTTTACCAGACGTGTCAAATGAACAGCGCGCGGCTGCTGGGTGATTGATTTGCTGTTGGGGAAATGAGTCACTTCTCGGCCGACTTCTTGGCCTTCGGCTCGTGCCGGTCCAGATACTCCTCTAATGCCGCCTCAAGGATGGCGGTGTCCGTGACACGAGGAACATGGTGCTCGCAGTAATGCTTAAATCGCTCCATAAGCGGAGCGGGGATGCGCCGCGATAGCATAACGAGTCCCTCCGTGTGTATCTTTTTCCGTCCCATGATTTAACCCTCGTCGCCAAACGAATCGTCGCAAGTATTCTAGCATGACGAGCTTGCGTGTCAAGCAGAATGAGAAGCAAATTGCCTATCTTTTTTTGGCATAAACGCTTGACAATAATGCGTGTCATTCTATAATCATAATGTCGAGCCAATCGACCAGCGCGGCGAACCACGGCGAAACGGTGGCACAGCGAGGAGTCACGCGGGAATGACCTTGGGGAGCGGCAAAAACCGCCTACCGGGAACCGGGGAAACAGGTCTAGCGACGACGGTGAAACGGTCGGACCAGCAGCGTAACGCGGGAGGTCGCAGCCCCGCCTGGCACTGGAAAAATCGAAAACGCACGGATGCGCCGGCACGGGGCAAGGACGCCCCACATTCCCAAGGAGATCGATCGATGACCGAACCCTGTGGCTTCTGCGGCGGAAACGGCTTTGTCTTTGGCTCAATGTACGATTGCGACGGCCGCCAGCGATACGACGAGCCGCCGCGCCTGACGTGCGAATACTGCGACGGCTTCGGCCGCTGCGAAGACGGCTCGATCCTGTTGCCCGCGCGCGAACCCGAGTGGCCCGAACGCGACCCCTACGCGGACTACATCAACTGACGGACAAACGAAAACGGGCCGGCGAGGCCTCGTACACCTCGCCGGCCCTCAACCCCCAAAGGAGTCTAACCTGTGTCTAACGTAATCCAAACGCACCCGGCCGTCAACGCCAGCGCCGCCAAGCGCAAGCGCCCGCTGACCATCACCAGCTACCACCCCGAGCCAGGCATGCCGGTGAGCTTGGTCATCACCTGCGACGGCAAGGAGTCGCACTACTGGGCCGAGCGCATCCGCTCGGAGTTCGGCATCGCCGTGCGGTTCAGCAAAGCCTGGGACGGACGCACGCGCGATTTCGCCACGGAGGAATACGACGTCCTCCTCGACGGCGACCGCTCCTCCTGCGAGTGTATGGGCTTTCTCCGGCACGGATATTGCCGGCACGTGACAGCAGCAGTGCAGTTACTCGCCGAAGGAAAACTCCAGCCCGCCCCGCGCCCCGAACACGCACCCGAACGACCCTGAGACCCAGCACGCCCTGGAGGCCGGTAGCTCAGTGGCGGAGCAGCACGCACCAGGAGGGTTCACCGTGTGGGCGCAGGTTCGATTCCTGCCCGGCCTCTTTTTCGTCGCCTCACCCCTTTGCTATCTCGGAGAAGAATCGATGTCCCCCGAACCGATCGATCCCGTGCGCGCCGTGGCCGGCGAGATTCAGCGCGAAGTGTCGCAACTGCGCTGGCTGCGCGATTGTGTCAAGCAGTTCCTCGACGAGCAGAACCCGCGCCTGGCCGATGTCCAACCCGAAGTGTATACGATTCTCGCCCTGACGCCGGTCCTCTGCCGCGCGCTGCTGCGCGTCAGCCGCGCCCTGGCGACCGAACCACCTCCGACACCTCCGACGAGGACTCGCCCGACTCGCAGGCCGTAACACGGGGCAGAGAAGAGGCTTTTTTCCGCCACCGCACGCACAAAAGGAGCAATCCCATGAACGCCATCCGCAACGTCTTCGCCGCCTTCGCTAACCTGGCCGCCTCGATCAACAGCTTGGCCAGCATCATCGACACGGCCTCGGGCCGGCTGCGGCAACAACTCGCCCTGGACGTGGAACCGGCGCCGGTACTGGAGCACCAGGCGAACGGTGCAACCGAGTCGACCGAGGCAAACTCCGTCTCCGAGATAAACTCCACTTCCAATGGACGGCGGCGCCGTGTATCGTGACGAGCACCACGGAACCGAGCGAGGCTTGTCCTTCACCCGGCAGCGCGGTCGCTGTCGGGTCGTTTTGCATCCATCCCCTGCCCTTTCCTTAGAGGAACGACGATGTTTCTGATGAATCTACTGACGATGTTTCTGATGAATCTGCTGACGCGATCCAAAAGGCCCCCGTTGCGTCCGGTCCGCTTGAACCTGGAACCGCTGGAGGAGCGCTGGTGCCCGGCGACGGTCACCTACGAGTGGAGACCACAACCCGGCACCATCTCTGGCTCCGATGGCGGCAACTGGTATAACACCACGACACACACGACCGGCGTTAGCCCGCTGACAGGGGGAGGCAATGTTGTTTTCTCTGGGGCCTATAACACGGGGATTATCTGGGATGCCGGCGGCAATCCCAACGGAGCTATCTACGACGTGGACAACGTCCAGGTCGAGAGCGGTTACAACTCCAGGCAGGAAATCCCCCAGAGCGTAACGATCAATACGGCAGCGGTCAACAGCGTGCAGGGGGCACTCCTCAACCTTTATTTCGACGGGCCGCAGGGCGAGACCAACGGCTCCTATTTCTACGTGGGTCCGGGCGCGAATAGTATCGCCGATTGGAATCTCGCCGGCAGTACGACGAACCGGCCATCGGGCAATTTCGTTATCGATCCGGGAGCCACGCTCGACTTCGGCGACGGGGGTCTCAATGCGAGTGAGCCGGTGAATAATACCACGGTGGATGTTCAAGGAGGACTGGCCCTGCAACCCTCCTCAGCGGGTATCTATTCCCCCATCGCTTTGCAGAACGGCGGCTGGTTACGCGCTGTTCCGGCAACGGGAGGCTCCGGTGGACTTGTCACCATGCAGGACAATCAGTACGTGAGTAACTTCGTCACCAGTGATGGCAACACCGACAATACGGTTTTCGTTTACTCCTACGCCACGCTCCGGGTTTATACGAATGTCAGTTCGTCTGATGTCATCCAGGCTCCCGTTGATGACATGGGCACGATGGCTGTTTACGGCGGCGCTGCGACGGGCAGTCGGAGGCTGAGGATAGAGGGCGGGCTGAGTCCGGATTACGGCGGGAATGGTATGTCCCTGGAGGTCATTGCCCAGCCCAACAGTTCCGATGCCTATCTGCTCCTGTATAACCAGGTGTTCCTGGAATGCGAGAATGGCTACGGGCAGTATGGCGTGGACAGTACGCACACAGCGCAAATGCAGACCGACACGTCTGGCAATACTGTACAGACCGACTATGGTGCCTCGCTGGTTATTGGTGACAATAGCAGCGTCGTCTTTGTCCTGGCTCCGACCGACTTCGGCGCTCTCACTTTTAACAGCGTCGATGTGGAGTGGGAGGGCAACCTGCAAGTGTACGTTGGTGAGCAATTTCAGTGTGATGTCGTTAAGATCCAGGGCAATGTTACGTTCACGAATACAGCTTTCATCCTGCCCCTCTTTGCGGACGGCAACACGATGAAGGGAACGTGGAGCGTTATCACCTGTACCGGCAGCTGGACGGGTTGGTCCAATGCCTTGGTACAAGAAGGCTGGATGCTTGGCGGTAATGGCTGTGTCAGCAGGCCTCCTCTTTAGTAGGAATGTACCATGAAAAAGCCCATGCTCATCGCCGCTCTGGCCTACATCTGCCTTTGTTGCTACTGGAGAGCGGTGATTCCTCCCAGACTCGACTACTCGAAGACAGTGGTCGAGGCTAAGAACAAGCTGCTGCGATTGCATCCCGACTGGTGCCCCATCGCCTACGGCGCCATGGAGCCGCACACGCCGTTGGAGTGGGACCACGCTTTCATCCAGCGCGGCTATCTGTCCCTTCAGCCGGACACGCCCCGACCGATAGAGAACGAGACCTTGCACCTTCTGGGAGACTGCTCTCCGGAAATGATTAACAAGAGCAAGTTGCCGGAGTTGCGTGAAGAGAATTGGCGCGGGTTGGTCTATGTCCGTGTGGGTTGCTCGCGCCGGCCGGTTGTGCGGCCAGAAGTACCCGGCTGGCATGGCCGCTGCCTCGTGCGGGCCGGCTGTCTGTTCTTCGGCGACAAGGAGATGTTGGAGCAGATCGACAGGGATCTGCGCTAAAGTCAACCCCAATCGTAACGAGATCGAATCAGCCCCGGCGCACGCGGCACGCGCTGCTGCCGGGGCAAACACAGCTGTCCTGGCGAACTCAGCTTCCAGAAATCGCCATTAGGGTGTATCCTTCGACGGAACAGAGACGAGGCGCGCCCAAACCCGCCCGACAGACCGAGGAAATCACACGATGGGAGCCGAACCTTGCCCGCACTGCGGCGGCAGTGGACGAATCTACGAGCCGGTGTCCGGCTGGCAGACGGATTGGGTGGACTGCCCGCACTGCCGGACTACAAAAGACGAGGAACAGTCGGCCGAGCCGCAAGGATGGCTCGGCTGGTTGTGGCGTTTCTTCTTGGGACGAACACGATGAAACGGGCTGAGTGCGAAGGAGATGCTCAAGCAGATCGACAAGGATCTGAGGTAGGGTCGAGTAACGAACGACAGATGAATCGAGCCGGCGAAAACGCCGCCTCTTTTGCTTGACTTGCGTATTGCCAGAGGCAATAATGAACGCATCGCCTCGTGCAATAGGGAGAAATCATGAACACGACGACGAAACGACCGACCGCAGCGGCCTACCGGTTCGGCGATGCTGATCTCCAGCTGATCGCCGACCTCGCTGAACATCTCACCGCGACTACGGGAGTGCCGCACTCGAAGACGGACGCCGTGCGCGCGGCCGTGCATCAGCTGGCCAAGCGCGAGGGGCTTACGCTGGCGAAAAAAAATCAGAAAAAATGACAATCTTGTATTGACAATGGCAATACGTCCGAGTATGCTGATATTAGATCAATGAGAGCGAGTCAATGCGGCTCGCCGAACCAACGAAGGGAGATGTGAGATGACGCGACATTTAACCGGACAGCCTGGCGGATGGCCAATCGACCTCAGCCGCTACGACCTCGGCGACGTTATCGAGGACGCTCGCGGTATTACTCAGACCGTGGTGCAGGTCACATACGACGGATGCGGCCATACCGGCCGCATGCTGTGGCTAGGTCAGCCTGCGTCGGTTTGCCAAAACTCTCGTCAGATCGGTTGCCGCCAGTGCGGACATCCTGGTGCGAATCACGCTTCTGTCCCAGCGGTTGCGGACGTGCTGGGAATGATGCGGCAGCGGGAATGCAGTCAGGACGAGGCGGTGCGATTGCTGGACGGCCAGCCGTAAATTCCAATTCCCTTCCCGCGCCCTCACCCGGCGCGGGACAACGCCCGCGAGGGCAGGGAGGGTAAAAACCCCGCAAGAATGCGGGATTTTTCGTCTCAGTCCCGTCGCGGCAGCATATGCGCCGCCACCGGCGGCCAGATGAATCCCACATAGTACGCCTGCTCGCCGACGGCCCGCCGCACATCATCGAACTCTTCCCATGCTTCGACGAGCCGGTTGCAATTCGCGTAGTAGATCGCGTTCGACAGCCGCCACCACACGTCACGCCAGTACATGACCTGCGTGCGGTATTCCGCCCAGACCGCACGATCCGCGGGAAACAGGAGAATCCGTGTCTCGATCCATTTCAGATGCGTGTCGGCGAAATCGGTCCACATCCGGCAGGTTTCTTGCGACGGGAAGCGCGATAGCTCGCTTTGCAGATACGCGAGGTCGGGATCGACTTTCGCCGGCCTGGCTTGGGGCTTCGGTGCCGGCGCGGCGATTGCCGAGACAAGGAGACAAGCAGAAGGGGAGACAAGGAGAAGGACAGAGAGCAAGCCGGTCAGTCCCAGAAGCGAACGCATAGCCATTTCTGTTTCTCCTTGTCTCCTTGTCTCATCTTCTCCTTGTCTTTTCGACTTCTCATGACGCCACGCGCGGCGACTGGCCCGACAGCCAGGCCCGGTACGTGCTGATCTGGTGGGCCTGCACGATCTGCTCCCAGGGCACGCCGCGCAGCCGGTGCTGGTAGATCGAGCGCAGGTAAGGCTGTTCGGGCGATACGACCTCGTGGACGCATTTCCCAACGGCGCGATACCAGAGCGGCGGCAAGTGCGGCACGATGTCGTGCGCGCTCTCATAGCGCGTCACGTTCACGTCATCGGGATAGAGCCCGGAGAAATCGAGGTCCCCGACCATCGGCGCGGCGAACGTGACCACGGTGGGCTTGAGCGCGGCCAGGCGGCAGCCGGCGAGCTGGGCCAGCGCCCCGCCCTTGGAGTGGCCCGTGATCCACAGGCTCTTGTTCCAGGGCAGCTTGGCTTGCTCTTCCGCAGTCAACGCGGGCCGTTCGAGCGCATCGAAAAGACCGGACCAGAGGGCGTTGAGCGAATCGAGAAAGCCGGCGTGGACGCGGCCGGGGAAGCCCTCCGCTTCGACCAGCTCGGCCCGGAGATCGTTGATCCAGTCCCAGACGCTGGCGGCATTCGGTTGGCTCTGCGTGCCGCGGAAGGCAATCAGCACGTCGCCGGAGTGCAGGTGCTGCACGAGCGCGCCGTCGCGGCCGTCGGGGCCTGCGGTCACGTCGCAAACCGAGTAGGCGTCGTCACAGGCTTGCAGGAGATCGGGGACGTACATGGTCAGCCGTTGACCTCCGCGAGAAGGGGATGGGCGCTTTGGGCTTGGGCGATGCGCTCAACGTTTCCTTGCAAGCAGTCAACAACCGCTCGCAGGTCTTCCGGATGAATGCCCCATTCAGACGGATCAGGCGGCAAAAACAAGGGCGAAGCCGCGATTTCCTTGGCCTCATCAGATGTCTCGTTTTCCAAGTGGATTCCAAGGCGTCGAGCTGAAATGGCGAGCATTTTGGGGTCTATGTCAGAAAGCAAGCATTTTCGACCTGTCCTTTGTGCCGCCTCTCCCGTCGAGCCGCTTCCCGCGAAGCAATCAACGACGAAATCCCCCTCGTCGGTCGATGCTTGAATTGCGCGTTCCAACAGTGGCACGGGCTTTTGCGTCGGGTGAAGCATTTTCGCGGCTGGCACTCGCGGAAACTCCCAGACGTTAGACCATCGCCGTCCCCGAAGCAGATGCCGCCCCTTGGTGATAAAAAGAATCTGCTCGTACTGGTTCCCGAAGCAGCCGTTTAGATCACCCGCAGACCAATTGTCTTTCACCCACGCGACAACCGTCTTGACCTTCAAGCCAGCTCTGCCAACGTAAGGCAACCACAGAGGCGTTACATCCCAGCGGCAGAATAGATACATGGCGCCGCCGTCTTTCAACACTCTGCTGCATTCTTGAAGGAACAAACCCACTTGGAAATTCCAGTCGTTCGTTACCGGCGCATGAGGATTCTTGCCCTTGTAGTGGTTGGAGTGGTAGCCAATCCCATACGGCGGATCGGTGACAACAGCATCGACACTGTCCGGCTCCAGCGTTCGCAGCACGTCAAGGCAATCCCCCTGTATAAGCCGCACGTCGCTCATAAGCCCTCACAGCACCACGGCCACATTGACGCGCTTCACGATGTCGCGCCGGCTTTCGTCCTTGTCGCACCAGACATTCCTGGCACCCGCCAGCAGGTGAAACGTGAAATGCAGCCGCCCACAGTGCGGGCACTCGATCAGGCCGATGCGCCCCGACCCGCCATCCACAGGTTTCACTATCAGCGCTACCTTGGGAACGGAGCCAGCCATCAGTGCTCCCGCTCTTTGGCCTGCGCGAAAGCCGCTTCCCACGACGGGCCGCGGCCAAAAATCACCAGCTCGAACGAATCCTCCATCGTGCCCACCACGCGCTGCCAGGGGCCGTCGTCGCTCGTGCGGATGAGCAGCGCGATCCCGTAGGCCCAGCGCCGTTTGCACTCGCGCATGGCCTCACGCAGCCCCAGCCGCGGGCGATGGGCGCGGCGATAGAGCTTGCGCTTGGCGGGCGTCATCTCGACTTTGTGGCCCATCGCGTTAGCTCCACAGGCCCAGGGAGAACGAGAGCGCCGCCAGGGCCATGAGCATCAGCACCAGGGCGGTCAGAACGCCGGCGCAGCCGCCCAGTTCGTCGAAGTTGTCACGGGAATCAGGGTGTGGATCCATGATCGCGCTCCGGGGTGCGGGCGGGAATGTCGTCGATCTTGGTCTCGATGCGGCCCAGCCGCTGCATCGCCTCCTCGTGCCGCCGCATCTGGGCTTCTTCCTGCTGATCCAGTCGCCCGGTGATGAGATGCACCAGATCGCGCAGGCCCTGGATGATCCCATCGAGGCGTTTGCCCTGGGTCTCCATGACGTTCGGCAAAACCTTGGTGACAAAGAGGTAGAGCACGAGGCAGACGACGATCAGCGCACAACCCATCGGCCCTTGCTTTTCGAGCAGACTGGAGACGGCATTGAAGTCCATCGGCATGGCTCCGGGTTGTGAGGCTGACCGGAGTATGGCGCAAGAGTTCGAGCGAGAGCAAACCGGCTATTGCGGCCGAACCTCTGGCCATTTCTCGTAAGGGCAGCGCTCCGTGGGCACAAAGGCTTTGCCGGGCACTCCCGCTTTGCCTTCGATCAGAGGACAACCGCACTTGCTACAGGTCTCATCGACGCGCGCCTTGCACAAGGCGCAGCGATCCAGGCGTCCTTCGACCTGCGCTTCATCGAGCACCGGGAGACCGGACATCGTGAATTTCAGCATCGCCTTGGTGAAGTTGAGGACTTGCCGGGCCTTCGAGGGTAGCTCCGGCTTGTCTTCATTCCGGCAGCTGAGGACAACGAGGCCGTGATTGTTCTCGAAGTGATCGATGACGGACCAGTGCGGATTCTGCCGCACGAACTGCCGCAAGGCCGGCAGCACACCTGGGGTGCCGTCGTCGCCCGCTTCGCCGTAGGTCTGCGTGCAGTGGATGACGATCCGCCCCCTGCAATGCGGCGCCCAGCGCTCCAGCTCGGCCGACAACACCGAGGCGCGGTGCCAGGTGTCGATGAAGAGCAGATCGCACTCCACAAGATCAGCATCGAGCGATTCCTTGAGAATGCCCTTGAACTCGGTGGTCTCCTTGAGAAGTTGCTGGATCTGCGGCCATTCTGGTTTCGGGCCGGGGCAGATCGACACGAGCATCTTCGGCTTGCCGGCGGCTAGAGCCAAGCACGAGGGCTTAAGCCAGCGCGACAGTTCGATGACGGTATCCGCCTGAGCCGCCAGGTTGCGCACGGTGGCCATGTGTTCGTGGAAATCGCTGGGTATCGCCTCTACGCGGTCAAACCATTCCTCGATGGAGGAGAACGCGGGCGGCGTAGGCGGCTGCTGTTGGCAGACGCCGCAGCCGCCTTGTTGCTGCGCGGCCGGCTTGGCTTCGCCGGGCCAGTATTGCCGGTAGTCTCCCCAGAAATTGTGGACGACCCGACCTTGGGAGGATTGCTCGTAAACCACTTCGCCGTGGCTGGTAAATCTCGGCATATTCTCACCAGTTCACATGAATCGATGGGCACAGCCCCATCGGCTGAATCAGTACCCAATCGCCACGGTCG